>Ga0066709_100001390_pt1 | contig 15925 bp, 20 predicted proteins | sample GraSoiAngelo_158_FD_79665 | JGI IMG/M metagenome (GOLD analysis project Ga0066709, IMG submission 79665) | Grasslands soil microbial communities from the Angelo Coastal Reserve, California, USA - 14_1009_16_30cm | ecosystem: Environmental > Terrestrial > Soil > Grasslands | place: USA...
GCCGTCGTCCTGGACGACGTGCTCGTCGTCCTGCAGCGTGCCGAGATGACGACCCGGATGGCGGAGTGGATCGAGCGCGACTGCATCGAGCTCGGCACCGAGGGCCGGCTGATCCGGCTCCAGCTCGCCGAGCTGATCGTCGACGTCCCGGGCGAGCGCGACGCGGTCGTCCGCGACTATCACGCGGCCGGGGCCGGGGCGGAGGCGACGCTCGCCCTGGAGGCCCTTCGGGCCGTTCCCTACCACGAGCTGCTCGAGTTCGAGCGGCTCGGCGAGCTGCTCGGCTTCCCGCGGACGATCAACGCGATGGATCACGCCGTCTCGCCGCGCGGCTACCGCGTCCTCTCCCACATCCCGCGGCTCCCGGAGACGGTCATCCGGGGGGTCGTGGGCGACCTCGGGACGCTCGACGCGGTCGTCCGGGCCTCGCAGCGGGAGCTGGAGGCGGTCGACGGCGTGGGCGCCGTCAGAGCCCGGGAGATCCGGGAGGGCCTCCGGCGGCTGCAGGAGCACAACCTCGTGGATCGCTATCTCCAGTTGTAGCGTCGGAAACGTAGGTTCGCCCGCCTTGTTTGCAGGGATTTTCTCGTCCGAAAGCCGAAAATCCCTGGAAAACCTGGGCTTTTGGGCCCCGTTTGTGGTAGACTGGTTTCCACTTCGCCGGCGCCCTCCACAGCGCCGGCTTTCTTGGCACTAACTGTGGACCAGAAAGGGGAGGCCTTGTACAAGGTCGGCGACAAGGTGGTGTACCCGCACCACGGGGCCGGTTCGATCGTCAAGAAGGAGCAGCGCGAGGTGCTCGGCGAGAAGCGGGAGTACCTGACGATCAAGATCGACCACAACGAGATGACCGTGAACGTCCCGACCGAGAACGCCGACAAGGTCGGCCTTCGCCGGGTGATCGGCGAGAAGGAAGTCGAGGTCGTGCTGAAGGCGCTGACGGGCGGGTCGACCGAGATGCCCAAGAACTGGAACCGCCGTTTCAAGCACAACCGAGACAAGATGAAGACGGGCGACATTCTCGAGTTGGCCGAGGTCGTCCGGAATCTCTCGCTTCGCGACCACGAGAAGGGTCTCTCGACGGGCGAGAAGCAGATGTTCGTGAAGGCGAAGAAGATCCTCGCGTCCGAGCTGCGCTATGCGAAGGGCATGGACGAGGAGGAGGCAGCCGAGTGGCTCGACGGAGTCCTCGCCGGGGTCGGCACGAACGGCAAGAAGAAGACGACGGCCAAGAAGAAGGCCGTCGCAGGCGCAACCGCCTAGCGCTTGAGCGTCTGGGCCGTGCTGGTCGCCGCAGGCCGCGGCGAGAGGCTCGGCGCAGACCAGCCGAAGGCGTTCGTCAGGCTCGGCGAGCTACCGATGCTCGCCGAGCCGATGCGCCGTCTCGACGCGTCCGAGTGGATCGACGCGATCGTCGTGGCCGCGCCGCCCGACTGGGAGGAGCCGGCGATCCTGCTGGCGGAGGAGATCGGGGCCGACAAGGTGCGCCAGGTCGTGACCGGCGGCGAGACACGTGCGGAGTCGGTGCGGCGGGCGGTCGGCGAGATTCCGGAGGACGCGCTCGTCATCCTCGTGCACGACGCGGCGAGGCCGCTCGTCACGGAGGAGGTGCTCGAGCGCGTGCTCGCGCCGATCGGCGAGGGCTGGGACGGGATCGTTCCGGGCCTGCGGATCGCGGACACCGTCAAGCGCGTCCGCGACGATGCGGTCGTGGAGACGATCTCGCGGGACGAGCTCGTGGCCGTGCAGACACCGCAGGCGTTTCCGGCTGCGTCGCTTCGCGAAGCGCTGGCCGCGGACGGCGACACGAGCGATTGCGCGGGGCTCGTGGAGGCGCGCGGCGGCCGCGTCAAGGTCGTCCGCGGCGACCCTCGGCTGCTGAAAGTGACCGACCGCGCGGATCTCGAGCTCGTGTCGTCGTGGCTGTGACGGCGATCGTGTTCGATGTCGGCGAGACGCTCGTCGACGAGACCCGCAACTGGGAGCACGTTGGCGATTTCTGCGGCGTACCGCGCTTCACGCTGATGGCGCTGGTCGGCGCCGCAATCGAGCGCGGGGAGCCGCACCGGCGGGCCCTCGACTGGCTCGGCGTCGAGCCGCCGCACGACGCGTTCACGTCCGATGAGCTCTATCCCGACGCGGTGCCCTGTCTGCGCGAGTTGCGCGCGCGGCGGCTCGTCGTCGGTGCCGTCGGCAACATGGGCGTCGTCCACGAGGAGCTCGTGCGGCCGCACGTCGACTTCGCCGCGTCCTCGGAGCGCTGGGGCGTCGAGAAGCCGTCCCCCGAATTCTTCGCGCGCGTCGCGGAGAAGGCGGGCCGGCCGGCCGGTGAGATCGCGTACGTCGGCGACCGGGTCGACAACGACGTTGTGCCCGCACTCGCCGCCGGGATGGTCGCGGTCCACCTGCGCCGCGGGCCCTGGGGCTACCTGCACGAGCCGCCGCCGGAGGCAATCAGGATCCGGTCGCTCGACCAGCTCCCCGAGGCGTTGCCGTGACCGAGATCCGCGTCGGCATGGGTGTCGACGCGCACGCCCTCGAGGACGGCGTGCCGCTCGTGCTGGGAGGCATCCGCTTCGACCATCCGCGCGGGCTCGCCGGGCACTCGGACGGCGACGTCATCGCGCACGCGCTCACCGACGCGATCCTGGGCGCCGCGGGGATGGGCGATATCGGCTCGCTGTTCCCCTCGGGCGACGCGTCGCTGTCCGGTGCCGACTCGTTGGTGCTCCTCGCAGAGGCGTACGGGCAGGTCGTCGAAGCGGGCTGGCAGCTCGTCAACGCCGACTGCATCCTGATCGGCCAGGAGCCGCGGATCGCCCCGCGCCGCGACGAGATGCGCGAGCGGCTTTCAGAGGCGCTCGGCGTCGACACCGGCCGGATCGCCGTGCGCGCGACGACGACCGACCAGCTCGGCTTCACCGGCCGCGGCGAGGGGCTCGCCGCGCAGGCCGTCGCGTTGCTGCGACGGTGAGACTCGAGCTGCTGTCGGACGTGCCGCACGTGCGGGAGCACCCCTCGTGGGCCCGGCTCTGGTCGGTGTGGCCGGAGTTCATGAGTCACGATCCGGTAGCGAACGAATACTTCCCGCGGCTTCGCACCGAGCTCGCGCACTTCCAACTCGTCCTGCTGGACGACGACGAGCCGCTTGCGCACGCGAACACGATTCCGGTTCGTTGGGACGGGACACGGAGAGGCGCGGCATCGACTGGGCGCTCGAGAACGGCTTCGGCGGCGCCAAGCCGACGACGCTGTGCGCGCTCCAGGTGATGATCCAGCCCGGCGCGCAGGGACGCGGGATCAGCCGCATCGTTCTGGAGGGGATGATCGGCCTCGCGCGCGAGCACGGTCTCGACGGGCTGATCGCACCCGTTCGCCCGACACTCAAGCATCTCTACCCGCTGACGCCGGTCGGCACCCGGTCTAACGCCCGCGCTGAGCGTCGCGCTTCGCCTTTTCGAGGCGGCGGCGCTGCTCGCGGTTCATGGCCTCTGGGATCGCGCCCTCCTCGTCGACTGCGGCGAGGTACGCGCGGCGCTCCTGCGGCGAGAGGCTCGACAGCGCCGCCTGCGCGCGGCGCGGGTCGCGCACCGCGGGGCCGAGCCGCTCCATCTTCTTGATCGCGCTGGCGAGCTCCGGGTTCTGCCGCTCGAGCGCGGCGGTCGACGCCTTCGTCATCAGCCGCCGGAAGAGCGGCACGCGGACGATCTGCTTGACGATCGGCCGGACGAAGCGTCCCTTCTGCACCCGCGCAAGCAGCGCGAAGAGGAGGAACAGCACGATCAGCCCCAGCAGGATCCAGACCGGGAGCAGCTGCATGACGAGATCGGCGACCATGCCGCTGATTCTACGCGGGGAGGGATACAAGGCCGTCGACGAGGCAGACGAGCCCGTCCCGCTCGAGTGCGGCCACGGCCTCCGCGTCGAGCTCGGCGAGGGGCCGCGCCGCCTCGCTCACCGCGCGCAGCGCAGCCGCCCGCCGCTGCCGGAACGATCCCTCGAATCGCGATTGCTTGCGCGACGGCTCGTACCGGCGGCCGCGGCTCGGGCAGCCGCCGACGAGGGGGCACTTGCCGCACCGAGGCACGCGGGCGAGACAGATCGTCGCGCCGAGGTCCATCAGCGCCTGGCCGCAGGCAGACCCGAACGCGTGGCCGGTCCGCTCCTGGACACGCGCGACGTTCGTGTCGACCGGCAGCACCGGGAGTCCGAACGCGAAGCTCGCCACGGCGGCCGCGGTGTAGGGGCCGACGCCGGGAAGCTCGGTGAGATCGGCCGGCCAGCCATGCGCCGCCGCGTGGGTCGCCGCGCCGTGGAGGTTGAGCGCGCGCCGGTTGTACCCGAGCCCCTGCCACTCGCGGATCACGTCGGCCGGCGACGCGGAGGCGAGCGAGTCGACCGTGGGCCAGCGGTCGAGCCAGGCGTGCCAGCGCGGCACGACGCGCTCGACCTGCGTCTGCTGGAGCATCACCTCGCTGACGAGGATCGCGTACGGGTCGCGCGTCCGGCGCCACGGCAGGTCGCGGCCGTTCGCCCGGAACCAGGCCAGCAGCAGCTCGTCCACGCGCCGAGCCTAGTGGGTCCGGAGGAAGACCTCGCCGCGGACGATGACGTGCACGCGTCCGGCGAGGCGGACTCGGTCTCCTTCGATGCGGCAGTGGAGGCGGCTCAGGCGGCCGATCTCGACGCCCTGCTCGATGTCGATCTCATCCGTCCGGTCGCGCGCGGCGAGGTACGCGCAGAGCGCGGCGGCGGCGGAGCCGGTGGCCGGATCCTCCGCCTCGTCGGGATGGGTCGGCAGCGACCGGGCGTGGACGTTGCGGCCGTCCCCCGCGAGCGCGAACAGGTAGAGGTTGAACGTGCCGCTCGGCTGCGGCAACGCGGCGATCAGCGCCGGGTCCGGCTCGGCGGACGCGACGTCTTCGGCGGAGCGCAGCGGCACCACGAGCGTCTCCAGACCGATGGAGACGAATCGCGGCTCGAGATCGGCTGCGGCGGACCCCCGCGTCAGCCCAACCGCAGCCAGCGTTCGATCGACGTCGGCCGTCTCGCCTTCGCGCGCCGGTTCCGTCAGCGTCGACGCTCGCCACCCGGCGTCGTCGCGCTCGACCGCGACCCGTTGCAGTCCCGCCCGCGTCTCCTGCACGAACGCGCTGCGGTCTAGCTCCCGGCTCGCGGCGACCGCGACCGCGGTGCCGAGGGTCGGATGACCCGCGAACGGGACTTCCTCGACCACCGTCCAGATGCGGTTCCGATAGTCGGCGTCGATCGGCGACGACTGCACGAACGTCGTCTCGGCGAGTCGCGTCTCGCGCGCGAACGCGAGCATCGTGACGTCGTCGACCTCGTCCGCGTCGAGCACGACGGCGAGGCCGTTGCCCTCGAGTGGCTGCTCCGCGAAGACGTCGAGGAGGAAGAACGGGTGAACGGTCACTCGAGCCACGTTAGTGGGCCGATGAGATACTCGACAACGGCGATGCGATCGAGACGGCTCGGCAAGACGGACCAGATGGTCTCCGAGGTCGGGTTCGGCGCCTGGGCGATCGGAGGGAGCTGGGGTCAGACCGACGACGACGAGTCGCTCGCAGCGATGCACGCCGCCGTCGACGCGGGGATCACGTTCTTCGACACCGCGGACGTCTACGGCGACGGTCGTTCGGAACGGCTGATCGCGAGGCTTCTGCGCGAACGCGACGAGGACATCTTCGTCGCCACGAAGTTCGGCCGGCGTGCGCCGCTCGACGTCGCGCAGTACACCTACGAGAACCTGCGCGGCTGGCTCGAGCGGTCACGCGAGAACCTCGGCGTCGACACCGTCGATCTCGTGCAGCTCCATTGCCCGCCGTGGGAGACGTACTACACGCCGGCCGTCTTCGACGCCTGCGACCGGCTCGTCGACGACGGGCTCGTTCGCGCCTACGGAGTCAGCGTCTCGAAGGTCGAGGAGGCGTTGAAGGCGATCGAGTACCCGAACGTCGCAACGGTGCAGATCATCTTCAACATCTTCCGGCAGCGCCCCGCGGAGCTCTTCTTCGAACAGGCTCGGATGCGCGACGTCGGCGTCATCGCCCGCGTGCCGCTCGCGTCGGGACTCCTGACGGGGAAGTTCTCGCGCGACTCGAGCTTTTCGTCCGACGACCACCGCTCCTTCAACCGGAACGGCGAGCAGTTCGACGTGGGCGAGACCTTCGCAGGCGTCGACTTCGAGCGAGGAGTCGAAGTGGTCGAGGAGCTGAAGGGGCTCGTTCCCGAGGGTGCGACGCTCGCGCAGCTCGCGTTGCGCTGGATCCTCGGCTTCGAGGCCGTCTCGACCGTCATTCCCGGCGCGAAGTCGCCGGAGCAGGCGCGTGCGAACGCCGCCGCGGCAGCACTTCCGCCGCTCGAGGACGAGACGTTGCGCACGATCGGCGGGCTGTACAGGGAGCGGATCGCGCCCCAGGTGCACCACCGCTGGTAGGGCCAATCAGGGCAGCATTACCGAGTTGTAAAGAGTAAAAGGCGACTTCCGGGTAGCAACAGGCTGCTCCTGCGGCGATCACCGACCCTGCGGCCACCGAACCAAGGAGGCCACTGCATGCGTCGCCTTTTTTTACCGTCGTCGCACTCCTCGCGATCCTGCTCATTCCCGCCGCGACGGCAGGGAGCGCCGGATCGACCGGCTACATCGTCGTCCTGCACGACGACGCGAATCCGGCCGCGGTCGCGGGCGAGCACGCGAGCCGACTGGGGCTCACCGTCAGCTTCGTCTACACGCACGCCCCGAAGCGCTATGCCGCGGACGTTCCGGGCCGGCGCGCTGAACAGCATCACAGCCGATCCGCGCGTCGACTTCGTCGAACCCGACTCGACCGTGCACGTCGACACGACCGAGCCGAACGCGACGTGGGGGATCGACCGCATCGACCAGCGCCGCGGTGCCGGGAGTCGACACGACGACGCCGATCGGCGTGACGACGACCGACCGCAACGGATACGGGCAGGTTCGGGACGCGCTGTACAACTTGACGACGAAGGGCATCGTGACCGACGCGCGCAGCGCGAACGCCGACCTGCTCTTCTCGAACTTCTAACGCGCTGCGGAACGGCGGAGGTGGGCCCCCGGCGGCGGCCCGCCTCCGCTTTCTTCCGAGAGAGAACGGGAAGACGTCCGTGGGTGGGATCAAGACGTTCGGCGGCGTCGATCAGCGGAGCCTCGAGCAGCTGAAGCGGTGCATGGCGGCCGGCGACGCGGAGTTCGGCGTCCTCTGCGCCGACCACCACCCGGGCTACAGCCAGCCGATCGGCGGCTGCGTCGCCTACGAGCGGTACGTCTCGCCGTCGGGCGTCGGCTACGACATCGGGTGCGGCAACAAGCCCGTGCGGACGGATCTGCAAGCGTCCGAAATCGAGGTCGAGCCCGTGATGCGCGAGATCGTCTGCCGGATCTCGTTCGGCATGGGCGTGCCGGCGCAGGAGCGCACCGATCATCCCGTGCTCGACGCTATTCGCAAGGCCGACTTCGAGCCGCAGCGCAAGCTCGCGCAGCTCGCCGAGCAGCAGCTCGGCACGGTCGGCTCCGGCAACCACTACGTCAACCTGATGGAGGACGAGGAGGGCCGCCTCTGGGTCGGCGTGCATTTCGGCTCGCGCAGCTTCGGCCACAGGACGGCGTCCGGCTTCCTCGCGCTCGCGCAGGGGCTCGCGTTCGACGCGAAGGCGCGCGAGGCGAGATGGATTCGCCGCCGGTGCTCTTCGAGGCCGACTCGGAGCTCGGGCGGTCGTACATCTCGGCGATGCAGCTGGCGGGCGAATACGCGTACGCCGGCCGCGACGTCGTCGTCGACAAGGTGCTCGAGATCCTCGGCGCCGAGGCGACGCACGAGGTGCACAACCATCACAACTTCGCGTGCCGGGAGGAGCACTTCGGCCGCAGGTACTGGGTGATCCGGAAGGGCTGCACGCCCGCGCGGCCCGGCCAGGAGGGCTTCGTCGGCGGCTCGATGGGCGACGAGTCGGTGATCCTCGAGGGCGTCGAGTCGAGCGAGACCGAGCAGGCGCTCTTCTCGACCGTCCAGGGGCGGCTCGTGTGATGAGCCGCTCGCAGGCCGCCGGGAAGATGCGGCGACGGAAGGGTCGCTGGGAGGTGGTGCGGCCGGGCCTCGTCGACTGGCCGGCGGTCCAGGCCCGCCTCCGGCAGCGGGGAATCGTCCTCGTCGGCGGCGGCGCGGGCGAGGCGCCGGAGGTCTACAAGCGCCTGCCCGAAGTCCTCGCCGCGCACGGCGACACGATCCGGGTGAAGCACACGCTCCGCCCGCTCGGGGTCGCGATGGCCTGACGGGACGTCTACGACCCGTACAAGGACTAGTGATTGACTGCGGAGATGGCCGCGACGAGCGTCCTCGACCTGCCCGCATCCGTCAGGCGCGGGCGGATCTATGTCGCGCTTGCCGCCGTCGCCTGGTCGTCGGCCGGCGTCCTCCAGCGCGAGCTGACGGTCGGCACGGCGACGCAGCTCGCCGGTCGCGGCGCCTTCGCCGTCGTCGGGCTCTTCCTCTACGTCGCGGTCGTCGAGCGGGGCAACCCGTGGCGCGCGTTTCGCGCCATGGGACGGCCGGGGCTCGCCGTGGCGGCGCTGATGGCGATCTCCTCGGCGTCGTTCATCACGGCGCTCAACCACACGACCATCGCGAACGTGCTCTTCTTCCAGGCGCTCGCGCCGATCATGGCGGCGCTGCTCGGCGTCGTCGTGCTCAAGGAGCCCGTCTCCCGGAGCACGTGGATCGCGATGCTCGGCGCGCTGGTCGGGGTCGGGGTGATGGTCGGGGGCCCCGGGCGCCCGACCCTCTTCGGCGAGGTGCTCGCGTTCGTGATGTCCCTCTCGTTCGCCGTGATGCTCGTGATCACGCGCCACCAGCGGCAGGTCTCGATGGCCCCGGCGACCTGCCTGTCCCAGTTCCTCGTCCTCGTCGCCGCGGCGCCGTTCGCGCACCCGAGCCAGGTCGGCGGCCAGGATCTGGCGCTCCTCGCTGTGCTCGGGTTCGGCCAAATCGGGCTCGGCCTGATCTTCCTCTCGATCGGCGGGCGGCTGATTCCCGCGGCCGAGGTCGCTTTGATCACCCTGCTCGAGGTCGTCCTCGGGCCGCTCTGGGCCTGGATCTTCGTTTCGGAGAGCCCTCCCGCGGCAACGCTGGTGGGTGGAGCGATCGTTCTCGGCGCGGTCGTCCTGCAGGCCCGTGCGGCGCCAACCGATTGACCGAAGAAGGAGCCGCCCTGGCCCGTCCTGAATATGTCTTTTAAGCCAGAGGGCGTTCCTGCCGATAGGAGAGCCATGGATTACGACCTGGGCCTCCGGCCATTCGACCTCGGTGAGCACCTGGACAAGCTCGAGCTGACGCTCGGGCAGGTCTGCCGCATCGCCGGGATCACGAAAATGCAGCTCGACTACTGGACGCTGAAGGCGCAGATCCCGACGCGCGGCCGCAAGCAGCGGCTGTACGACGCCGAGGCCCTCGAGACCGTCATGCTGATCAAGCAGGCGAAGGACAAGGGTCTCAACCTCGGCGCGGCGATCGAGGCTGCTGCAGCGTTCAAGTCGCGCTAGAGACTCAGCCCCCGCCTCCCTCGCGGAGCGCCGCGGTCAGGACGTCCGCGACGAGCGCGAGCCACCGGCCGTAGCTGAGCCCGTGCGCCGGCGGATCGACGGCGAGTCCGAAGTCGTCGAGGATCTGCTCGGTCGCCTCGTCGTCGAGATCCCCTGCGAGCAGCGCCACCGCCTCGTCCCGGGCGCCGCGCACGAGCTCCTCCGGCTCCTCGCGCGCGAAGAGCTCGAGCACGCCCCGCAACGTCGGCGTCTCGATGTTCCAGTCCTGGTGGAAGTAGGCGGCGACGAGGTACCTCAGCGGCTCGTCGTCACCGATCGCCGTCCCTTCGGAATCGGCGAGCTCGCTCCGGCCGCGGTTGAGCAACTCGTCGAGGAAGTCGCACTCGGCGACGAACACGACGTCCAGGAGATCCAGGACTCGGAGCAGCCGCGCGACAGCCGCGGCGTCGATCGAAGCGATGTCGAGCAGAAGTGGATACGACCGGTGCCGCTCGTCCTCCTCGTGCGGCCGGCCGCTGACCTCGTTTCGCCGCACGCGGATCTCGAGGCCGTCGGCCGTGATCGTCGTCCCGCGCGCAGCGCCGCGAAGCTCGAGCGCGAGCCTGCGCACGAAGACATCCTCGTCCATCAGTGTGAGGAGGTAGACCGAGGCGTCCACGTGTGCACCTCTTCCCGCTTGCGGCCGCTGGCATAGCATCGGGCGCGATGGCACCGCGCGTCCGCTTCGCGCCGAGCCCGACGGGCTCGCTCCATCTCGGCAACGCGCTGACGGCCGTCGCGAACCGCCGCTTCGCGGACGAGCGGGGCGGGACGCTGCTGCTGCGGATCGACGACACCGACGCGGCGCGCAACGAGGACGCCGGCGGGATCCTCAGGGACCTGCAATGGCTCGGCGTCGTGTGGGACGAGGGTCCAGTCCGCCAGAGCGAGCGCGCCGACCGCCATCGCGAGGCCGCCCGGGCGATCGGAAGCGAGGACGCCGAGGGCGCGGTGCGACACGGGCGCGTGACGCTGCTCCGCCCTGACGGGTCGCCGACCTACCAGCTCGCGACCGCGGTGGACGAGGTCGACTTCGGGATCACGCACGTGATCCGCGGCGCCGACCATCGTGCCAACACGCTGATACAGAGCGAGCTGATCCGCGCGCTCGGGGCCGAGCCGCCGGAGTACATCCACCACGGGCTGATCCTCGGCCCGGACGGGCGCAAGCTCTCGAAGCGGCACGGCGCCTCGACGCTCGCCGATCTCCGCGACGCCGGGATCCCCGCCGAGGCGGTGCGGCGCTATCTGGAGGAGCTCGGCCTGCCGCGGCACGACGTCCATCTCGACATCGCGCGGATCCGCCGGCTCGCAATCGAGGCGATCGAGTCGCTCGGCGACGAGGAGCTCGCGGCGCGCGTGGGCGTTCCGGCTTCAGTCGTGCCGGTGATGCGCGGCGCGCGCGATCTCGTCGAGGCGCGGCGCTTCGCCGAGCTCGTCCTCGCACCGCCGGAGCGGAATGCGGTCTCGTCGCCGGAGACGCTCGAGCGGTTCCGGGAACTCGTCGACGGCGGCCTCGACGCGAAGTCGCTCGTGCGCGAGCTGAAGGCAGTCGGCGGCGACCTGAAGGCGGTGCGGGTGGCGCTGACCGGCGAGACGCGCGGACCCGAGCTCACCGCGGTGATCGCCTCGCTGCCGCGCGACGAGCTGCTGCGCAGGGTCGACGCCGCCGCCTCTACGCTCTAACGGTGCAGCTCTACAACACGCTGACGCGCCGGCTCGACGAGCTGCCAGCGCCGCCGGGCCCGGTTCGCATGTACTTCTGCGGCCCCACCGTCTACGCGCGCGCGCACGTCGGCAACGCGCGGCCGTACGTGATCGGCATGTGGCTGCACAGCTGGCTGCGGAGCCGCGGCTACGAGGCAACGCTCGTCCACAACATCACCGACGTCAACGACAAGATCTACGACGCCGCGCCCGGGAAGAGCGCGGAGCTCGCGGCGCGCGCGACGGAGTGGTACCTGCAGGACACCGGCGACCTGGGGCTGGGGAGGCCCGACCGGATGCCGAAGGCGACCGAGTCGATCCCGCAGATCGTCCACTTCATCGAGGAGCTGATCGCCCGTGACTTCGCGTATGCGCGCGAGGGCGACGTCTACTTCCGCGTCGCGCGGTATCCGGACTACGGGCAGCTCTCGGGCCAGCGGCTCGACCAGGTCGAGCAGGGCGAAGAGCCGTCGCCGCTCAAGGAGGATCCGCGGGATTTCGCGCTCTGGAAGGCGACGAAGCCGGGCGAGGACACGTGGTGGGACGCGTCCTGGGGGCGCGGGAGGCCAGGCTGGCACATCGAGTGCTCGGCGATGGCCGAGGACGCGTTCGGGCCGGTCTTCGAGATCCACGGGGGCGGCATCGACCTCGTCTTCCCACACCACGAGAACGAGCTCGCGCAATCGCGTGCGCTCGGCCATCCGTTCGCGCAGCTGTGGATGCACAACGGGCTGCTCGAGTTCACCGGCGAGAAGATGGCGAAGTCGGTCGGCAACGTCGTCACGCTGCGCGAGGCGCTCGACGAGTGGGGTCGCGAGACGCTGCTGTTGCTCTTCCTCGGCTCGCACTGGCGGAAGCCGATGGACTTCTCGGACGAGACGCTGGCCGCCGCCGCCGCGCGCGGGCAGGGGTTCCGCGAGGTCTTCCTCGGGCCGTCCGAGCCGACGCCTGCCGGTGCGTGGGAGTCGTTCGAGGCGGCGCTGGAAGACGACTTCAACACGCCGCAGGCACTCGCGCTGCTGCACGAGTGGCGCGACCACGAGCTGCTGCGGCGGGCGCTCGACCTGTTCGGGCTCGGCTCGCTCGCCGAGCTCCCGGAGGCTCCGGCCGACGTCGTCGATCTCGCGCAGCGGCGGCAACGGGCACGGGCGGAGCGGGACTTCGACGAGGCCGATCGGCTTCGCGCCGAGATCGAGTCCCACGGCTGGGAGGCTCGCGACGTGGCCGACGGCTACCAGCTCGTCCCCAGGCGGTGACGCGCGAGCAGGTCTACGGCCGCCGCGCGGTGCGGGAGGCGCTGCGCGGCGGGCGCGAGATGCTCGAGCTCTGGGCGACCGAGCGGGCGGTCAAGTCGGAGCCTTGGCTCCAGGAGCTGAAGAGCCCCCGCGTGCAGGTCAAGCTCGAGCGGGACATCACCGAAGCCGCCGGCACGCGCGACCACCAGGGCGTGCTCGCCTGGGCCGAGCCGTACAAGTACGCGGACGCGTACGAGCTCGCCGCGGTGGAGCGGCCGCTGCTAGCGGCGCTCGACCAGGTCAGCGACCCGCGCAATCTCGGCGCCGTCGTCCGCAGCGCCGAGGGCGCGGGCGCCACTGGAATCGTCGTCCCTTCGCACGGCTCTGCTCGCGTGACACCCGCGGTCGCGAAGGCGTCCGCCGGGGCCGTCGAGCACCTGCCCATCGCGGTCGTGACGAACCTCGCGCGCTACCTCGGGGAGGTGAAGCGCGGCGACCTCTGGGTGCTCGCCGCCGAGGGCGGCGCAGCGACTCCGATGTGGGAGGCAGACCTTTCCGGAGGGCTCGCCTTCGTCTTCGGCGCCGAGGGCAAGGGTCTCCGGCCGCTGGTGCGGCGAACCTGCGACGACGCCGTCTCGATCCCGCTGCTGGGCCGGGTCGAGTCGCTCAACGTCAGCGTCGCCGCGGCCCTGCTTCTCTACGAGGCGCGGAGGCAGCGCGGTGGCTGAACCGACCCTCTACCTCTTCGACGGCTACAACCTCCTGCATGCGGGCGGGTTCACGGAGCCAGCCGAGCTCCGGGACGTCCTCGCGAGCTGGGTCGCCGCGAAGGGCGCCCGCGGCGTCCTCGTCTTCGACGGCCACGGCTCCGACGCCGTCTACGGGCCGCTCGAGGTGCGCTATGCCGAGGACGCGGACGCGCTGATCGAGCGCCTCGCGGCCGAGAACCGCTCGCTCGAGCAGGTCGCCGTCGTCTCGTCCGACGCCGCCGTGCGCGGGACGTCCGGCCAGGAGGTGCGGAAGCTCTCGTCGCAGACCTTCCTCGGCGAGCTCGTGCCGCCGGCCCACGCCGACCGCACGCCGGGCGACCTCCGCGACCGCCTCGATCCCGAGACGCTGGCCGCGCTCGAGCGCCTGCGCCGCGGGCGCTGATGCGAACATACGTTCCTATCACGCTAGGTCCTGTGCAAAGAGCTTGTAAAGCCGTGGATCTCTTGCTATCTTAGCCCTCAACCTAAGGGTGAGACTCCGTCGACTCGCCCGTGAATACCGGGGGGAATCCGTGGCCGTTCGTGTCGCAACTGCCGCCCAGTCGGCACAGAAGGCTCAACGAGAGCTAGAGGATCTCCAGCTCGTGCTCAAGGCGCGGAACGGCGATTCCGCGGCGATGGACGTCCTGATCCGGCGCTACAACGGCTTCGTCCGCCTGAAGGCGAGCTCGTACTTCCTCGCCGGCGGCGACTCCGACGACCTGATCCAGGAGGGGCTGATCGGCCTCTACAAGGCGGTCCGCGACTTCCGGACCGACAAGGAGACCTCGTTCAGGAGCTTCGCCGAGCTCTGCGTCACCCGCCAGATCATCACGGCGATCAAGACCGCGACCCGCTTCAAGCACGCCCCGCTCAACACCTATGTCTCGTTCAGCCACGCCCCGGCCGGCCAGGACCGGGACGGCGAGTGCACGCTCGGCGACGCGCTCCCCGGCCCGGGCGTCGACGAGCCCTCGATCTGCGTGATCTCGACCGAGGAACTCCAGAGCCTCGTCTTCTGCCTGGGGACGGGTCTCTCGCGGCTCGAGGCCGACGCGCTCAAGCTCTACCTCGAGGGCGAGTCCTACGAGGAGATGGCCGCCCGGCTCGGCTGCGACACGAAGACGATCGACAACGCGCTCCAGCGCGTGAAGCGGAAGGTGCTCACGCACCAGAAGGGGCGCCAGGTTCTGGCTTAGGGGCCGACAGCCACGCGGGCCGATTTCATAAGCGAGGGCTGATCGGATGCGGCGCTTCTGATTGTTGCGTGGCCGATCGATCCGGAGCGCCCCCTTGGCCCTCACATCGAGGTCTTCGATCGGGATCAGGTAGACGCCTGAGGTTTGCGGGCAATAGACAGCGAAAAAGTCGACCTGCCCGTGGTAGGCGCGCCGGGCGCTGCGGGCACTACGGTGGTGCGCGTATGAGCTGCAAGCGGCGAAGACCACCGCGCCGTTGCGGAGCCGGCCCGTCTGCACTGCACCCGTTTGATCCTGTCACGGTCCTCGAGTATGAGATCGGAGCGGGTGTTCTCTCCGAACGGCAGATAGACCGCGAGCCCGGCCTCATGCAGAGCCAGAATGATCGCCATGGTCGAGCGGTCGCCCTTCGCCTTCGGGTGCTCCATGTTGCCAGCGTTGCAGACGCATCGGCTGGGCCGTGTCTGTTCTGGACACGTGGAAGTTCGCCTACTATGAGGGCGCGCCGGAGTAGCTCAGTTGGTAGAGCAACGGTTTTGTAAACCGTGGGTCGTGGGTTCGAGTCCCGCCTCCGGCTTTTCCTAGCGGCGCCGCTTCAGGACGCTCTTCGCGAGCTGCCTCGCCGCCTCCTCGGGCTTCTGCTCGGGCGCTTCGGCCGCGGGCGGAGGAGACGGCGGAGGCGGCCGCTCGGGCGGCACGAAGCGGTAGCGCGTGAACGTCCCGCCGCCGGGAGAGGTCGCCCCGGCGGCCGCGACGATCCGGGACGGCTCGGCGGGGTCGACGATGACGCCGACGAGCTCGTCCCCACCGTCGCCGACCGCCCAGCCGAGGATGCGCGACATGGTCTCGCTGTCGTCCGGCTCCTTGAAGACGGCCTTCCACCCGGGCTCGGCCGCGACGAGCTGCTCGATCCGCACGCCCCGATCCTAGTGCTCGGCGCGGGGGTTCGCGATCCCGATCGCACCGATCGCGCCGCCGGCTCCGACGAGCAGCGCCGTAACGAGCATCGCCATGTGGAAGCCGTGCAGGTTCAGCTGGTCGGTCGAGCCGCTGACGGCGACGCCGACGATCGCGATCCCGAGCAGCCCTGCCACTCGGGCGACGGCGTTGTTCACGGCCGAGGCGATCCCGGCTTCGCCGCTGCTCGCGTCCGCCAGCACGGTTGCGGTCAGCGGCGCCACCGTCAGCGAGAGGCCGACCGCGAAGATCAGGATCGGCGGTAGCAGGTCGCGCACGTACGAGACGTCCGGGCGGGTCCTGGTGAGCCAGACCAGCGCCGCCGCCGCGATGAGCGGTCCCGCGGCCATGAAGAACCGCGGCCCAAGCCGTCCCGAGAGGCGGCCGACGTACGGTGACGCGAGGAACATCACGATCGTGATCGGCACTAGCGCGAGCCCAGCGTGCAGCGCCGAGTAA
>Ga0066709_100001391_pt1 | contig 15916 bp, 11 predicted proteins | sample GraSoiAngelo_158_FD_79665 | JGI IMG/M metagenome (GOLD analysis project Ga0066709, IMG submission 79665) | Grasslands soil microbial communities from the Angelo Coastal Reserve, California, USA - 14_1009_16_30cm | ecosystem: Environmental > Terrestrial > Soil > Grasslands | place: USA...
GCCATCGACGAGTCCACACGCCGCCTGCTGCACCAGACCGCCAAGAGAGTTACGCGCGACATCGAGGCGTTGCGCTTCAACACCGCCATCAGCGGCATGATGGAACTGCTCAACCACCTGAGCGATCTGCCCGACCCCCTGCCGCGCGTGGCGGTGAGGACGTTGATCCTGCTCGTCGCGCCGTTCGCCCCGCATGTCGCCGAGGAGCTATGGCAGACGGGCGGGCACGACGTGGAGCGCACGGGCACGCTCGCCCATCGGGCCTGGCCCACCTGGGACGAGGCGCTCTGCCAGGAGGACGCCGTCGAGATCGCCGTCCAGGTGAACGGCCGAGTCCGCGGACGCGTGGTGCTGTCGCACGCGGCCTCCGCGGAGGCGGCGCGCACGGCAGCTCTCAGCGCCGACGGGGTCGCTTCGCACGTGGCGGGCCGGCCAATCAGAAAGTTCGTATACGTGCCGGGCAAGATCGTCAACGTCGTCGTAGGCTAGCCGCGCGGACGAGCCGGGCGGACGGGCGGCGCACGGCGTTACTTGAACCCGACGGGCCCGTCGGCCGGCAAGTAGCACAGACCTCGGATCTGAACCGACCGTTCCAGACAAATGCGCAGGCGGGAGACTGAAAGTCGCGTTTGATTCCCTTACCGGCACCGAGATCCGGGACTGAAACGCGACTTTCAGTCCCCCAGACCGAGTACGCAAGTCGCCCGGAACCACTGGTTCAAATCACGGGACTGCAATCACCGAAATCGACTCGGCTGACCTTCGAGGTAGATGTTGTCTGAATCGGTGAGCCATCTCATCTGTGCGCGTCGTCGATCGTCGGTTGGCTCACTGACAGGTGTTCCGGGGTGCGCGACCTGAACATGCTCAGGGACACCGTCCAGGCTTTCGGGTGCCCCGCTGGACTCAGCGTCTCCATCGCGTGGGTCTACGTCACGATTGACAGCGCTTTCCGAAACTTCTCCAGAGTGACCGGCTTGTCGATGACGAAGTCGACCCCGGGCGGCCTGTTGGTGCCCGTCTCCGTCTCGCCACCGAAGCCTGTCAGCATGATGATCACGGGTTTCCTGGGAGCTAGTCGCGTGATCGTCGACGCGAGCTCGAGACCGCTCATCTCGGGCATCGCCCAGTCCGTTACAACCACGTCGAACCACCCCGCCTGAAACTTCTGGAGACCCTCTCGGCCGTTGGTCGCGGTCTCCACGGCGTGTCCGTCACCCCTCAGACAGTCGACCACAACCTCGAGCGGCACCGGCTCGTCTTCGACGAACAGTATCCGAAGTGGGCGAGTTGCCGCGCTTGCGCCCGGTCCAGACCCCGGTGCATCCTCCCCGGACCCGACCGGCAGTCGGAGTTGGAATGTCGTGCCTTTCCCCAGCTCGCTCTCGATCTCGATCGACCCGCCGTGGCGTTGGAGAATCCCGTATGCCATCGCCAATCCCAGCCCCGTGCCGCGCTCCCCCTTGGTCGTGAAGAATGGCTCGAGACATCGCCGGCGGACGTCCTCCGCCATTCCGGAGCCGGTGTCGCGGACTTCGACGAGCACCGTGCCATGCGTGTCGTCCACGCCCGTCCCGATCATTAGCCGACCCCCGTGCGGCATCGCATCCACGGCGTTGAAGATCAGGTTAATCAGGACGTCCCGCAGCTCGGCCTCATTGCCGCGGACGAGCGGGATCTCCGTCAGCCTCGTCTCCACCTCGATCTTGCTCCCGTCGGCTCGGGCCTGCGTCCGCCACTTCGGCTCGGTGAGCGACACTGCCATCGTGGCTACGTCGTTTAGGTTCACGGGCTTGAAGACCTCGACGTGGTTCCGCTGGCGATAGAATTCCCGCATACGCCGCACCAGCTGCGAAGCGTCCTCGCCGGACTTGCAAATCAGCCCCAGATACCGCCGCACCTTTTCCTTGTCATCCAAATCAGCTGGATTCCGGAGCAGGATGCTGCTGAAACCGATGATCGAGGAGAGCGCGTTGGCGAAGTCGTGGGCGATCCCGCTCGCCATTTCGCCCAGCGCCCGCAGCCGCTCTTGTCGGATCACCTGCTGCTGGGAGAGCTCCAGATGGGTCAGCTCGCGCTGGAGACCGAGGATTCGCTCCGCGACCCGGACGCGGGCGTGGAGCTGGTCCGCGTCGAATGGCTTCGTGACGAAATCGTCGACGCCGGCACTCATCGCCTCGAGATAGTTCTCCTTTCCGCCGAGCGCGGTGAGTAAGATGATGTACGTGTACTTACCCCGATCAGCGGCACGGACCCGACGACAGAGCTCGAGGCCGTCGGGATCCGGCATCATCCAGTCCGAGATCAACAGGGGGACGTGTTCGCGCTCGAAGACGCGCCATGCTTCTGCGCCGTTCGCCGTCGCCGTCACGTCGTGTCCGAGCTGCTTGAGGATCTGCGCCAGGATGAGCCGGGACGCCGTGTCGTCTTCGGCAATAAGGATTCTCATCTCGCCGTCCCGTGAAGCTCGGCCGCGAGCGCCCGCTTGACCCACCCGAACTCGCCCTCGGCGTGGTCCAAGAGTTCACCCGCGGCGACCATGCGTTCCTCCGCGGCCAGCCGTCCCAGGGCCTGGACCAGCTCGCCGAGTCGCGACGCCCCCAAGTTTGCACAACTCCCGCGGAGGGCGTGGGCGACTTGCCGCGCGACCGCCGTGTCCCGGTCGGTCACGGCTTGGCGCAGCGTCACGAGCCGCGCCGCCGTATCCGCGAGGAATGCGTCGACAACTTCGGCGAACACGGACGCGTCTCCGCCCGCCCCCATCGTCGCGCGCAGGCGAGTCAGTCGCGCTGCATCGAGCGTCCCGGATGCCTCGGACATCGGTCCTGCCGGCATGGAGTCCGGGGCGCCTTGAGGCGGCGGGCTGGAGGCCCCGCGGGTCCACCGTCGCAGGACGGTTTCAAGCGCAATGGGGTCTACCGGCTTCGTCACGTAATCATCCATCCCGGCAGTGAGGCACTGTTCCCGGGCGCCCTCCATGGCATGGGCGGTCATCGCCACGATGGGAATGCGACGGATCAGTCCTTCCTGGCGTCGGATCTCCGTGGTTAACGTAAAGCCGTCCATCTCAGGCATTTCGCAGTCCGTGAGCACGAGGTCAAATGGAAGTCGGGCCAAGCATTCCAACGCCTCCCTGCCGTTCCCTGTAACCTCGACGCGGCAGCCGAGTGCCGTCAGCATCCCCTTGGCCACCTGCTGGTTGACCGAATTGTCCTCGACCAGCAGCACCCGAGCGGGAATTGCGGACCCACGCATGGCCTGGCTTCCCGTTTCGCTGGCGGGCAGGGCGGGCCGAGCAACCGGCGCCGCGCCCAAGTCCCCCCGGCGGCTCGTCCACGCGGTCGCCAAGGTATCCATGAGGTAGGACGCGCGGACGGGCTTGACGAGGCACGCCGGAAAGACGACGTCTCGGAGCCGGCTGGTGTCTTGCGGCTGGCCTACCGAGGTGAGCAGCACCACGACTGTGTTGCGTAGCATTGGGTCGGTCTTGATCGCCCAGGCCAGCGTCTCCCCGTCCATCTCCGGCATCTGGAAGTCCGTGAGGATGATCTGGTACGGGTCACCGGCCTCGTGCGCGGCCCGCAGCTCCACCAACGCCGCGGCTCCTGAGTCGGTCTCCCCCGTGCGCATCTTCCAGCTGGCGAGCTGCTCGCGCAGCACCTGCCGGTTGACTCCGTTGTCGTCCACGACCAGGACGCGCACTCGGGCCAGCTCCGCGCGAGCGAGGGGGGCCGGCGGGGCGTTCGCGCTAAGGGGCAATCGAAGGGTCGTCCAGAAAGTCGAACCTTCACCGAGGCGACTCTGCACGCTGAGCGTACCGCCCATCAGGGCCACGAGCTCCTTGCTGATGGCCAGTCCCAGCCCCGTTCCCCCGTAGCGGCGCGTCGCGGACGTGTCGACCTGAGTGAACTTATCGAAGATCTCGCCGAGCTTGTCCACGGGAATCCCGATCCCCGTGTCAGTGACCGCAAACCGGATCCGCGCGTCTCGCTCGGTTTGCTCCTCCGACTCGACCTCGATGAGCACGTGGCCCCGCGAGGTGAACTTGATCGCGTTGCCGGCGAGGTTGACGAGGACCTGGCGGATGCGTCCAGGGTCGCCAACGACGTGGCGCCGGACGTTGGGCGCCACGCGGACGATGAGGTCCACACCCTTCTCCCTTGCAGTGCCCGAGAGCAGCTCTCCGACTTCTTCGACAGTGATCGCGAGGTCAAACGCTACGGACTCGAGGGTGAGCCGGCCCGCCTCGATCTTCGAGAAGTCGAGGATGTCGTTGATGATGCTGAGCAGGGCGTCCGCCGAGTTCCGCACGGTCTCCGCGTACCCGCGCTGCACGGCGGTCAGGTCGGTGTCGAGCAGGAGCCGAATCATCCCAATCACGCCGTTCATCGGGGTGCGAATCTCGTGGCTCATGTTCGCCAGGAAGGCGCTCTTGGCTTGGTTGGCCTGCTCGGCGGCGACCCGGGCTTCCTGAGCCTGCGCCGCCGCTTGCGCCTCCGCCTGGAGTTGGGTATGTGTCTCCGACAGCCGTCGCCTCCGTACCTCCACCTCCTGACGGAGGATGCCCGGCTCCTTCACGAGGCGATGAGTCGAGATCCCGACGAGGAGGGCCACGACAAGGACCAGTATGACCTCGGTCGCAAGAAATGATGGGGAACGCCAGCCAATGCGGGGCACGACTGACAAGGTCCACACCGAGTTCAGCACCTGGATCTCGCTGGCAACTGGGTCCACGAGGTCCTGTTCCGTCGACTTGGTCACGACGACGCGACGTCGGCTCATCGGGCCGGTGGTCGAGAGCTGGTAGTGGTAACCGCGCTCCTGGAGGCGATCCAGTTGGCTCGTCTGAAGCAGATCGGCGATCCTGATGGAAACGACGACGAAGCCCCAGAACTGCTCGCCGGCGGCCTCGCCGGACATGAAGACGGGCAGGAGGCCGAAGAGAGTCGCCCCTCGGCGCGGAAGCGGGAGCGGCCCCACGATCCCGAGCTCACGGGACCGAACGAGCTGCGTCGCCACGAGCTGCGTCGCCGGATCGTGGAGGAGATCCAAGCCGAGCGTCGCCTCGGCAGTGCCTCGCGGATAGGCGTGCACGACGATGCCTTTCGGCGCGAGCTGGAGACTGGCGATGGCAGGATGCAGGTCGAGGAGCGCCGTTGCCAACGGGTCCATACGCTCGGGCCGGCCCGACTGGCGCAGCGCCGCTGCCAAGACGCTGGTGGCGGACAGCGCACTCCGCAGCTGGATCTCGAACCCGTGACCGTGGCTGACGGCTGTGGCCACGGCGGCGCGGCGGGCCTCGTCTGCGCGGCGCGTCTCCACGAGGTGAATGAAGGCGTAGCCTACCGCCAAAGCGATCAGCGCCGCTACGCTGCCGACTAGCCAGGGCCGAGCACCACGCCTCATCATCAGCGGTGCCCGTTCGCGGGTGGCTCGAGGTAGAGCCGTACGATGCGGAGTGCGTCGTTACGGGCAGCAGGCGCCGACACGACCATGCTCATCACGTACATCGCGTCCTGGATCACCAGGCGAGGCGCGTGGCGCGGGTCCGCGTCGCCGTTCGTCGGGTCACGTGAGCCCACCAGGTCCAAGAGCGGACCTGGCGCTTCCATCCCGAAGTAAAGCTCTCCAAAAATCCCCGCCGCCGCGTGGTTCGCGTACCGGAGACGATTGTCTGCGCCGAGTACGAGGAGTGGTTCGTCGAGGTCTTGGATGGCGGCCTCGAGATAGGAGAGATCAGTCCGGTCCTCGAGGCTGACATAGGCATACCGCACCTTGCGGTGGGAGAAGGTATGGACGCGGAGAGCGGCAACACGGGATTCTCGCCCCACCTGATAGGGGCAGAAGGCGATTTCTCCGCCCTCGGAGTGGAACAGGGCTCGCACGGCGGCAGGATCGGCGAAGCGGATGAGCTGGAACACATCGCGCTCTGCGAGGTCCTCGGCGCGAAGGAGCATGCGTTCGAAGAAGGTCTGGCTGGCCAACACGATTCGACCGCTGTCGGGAGCGACCAGAACAGTGGGAGCCGGTGCGGCCCGGAGCGCTGTCGCGAAGAGCTCGGGCACGTCCTGTGCTGCGGCCAGATGGCGGTAGAGCGCTGGCAGAACCTGCGCGAGCCGATGGGCGAGGAGCGCGGCCGAGAGCTGGAGCACGGCGAACGTCTCCAGAACGACGAACTCATACGCTGGTTGGCCCACGACGCCGGGAAAGGGTTTTGGGCCGCTCGAGAGGGACGGCAGCCAGCGGGCGACCCACTCGACAGGGAGCCCAAGCTGGAAGAGGTACCAGCGTAGCTCTCGCGACTCCGCCAGTGCCGCCAGCACTACGAAGGCGATGGAGCCGGTGGCCGCGGCGTAGGCATCTGCTCGCCCGAGGATGGCACCGCTGACCAGCACGGGGACGAGGAAGGCGAGGAGTAGCATCGGTACACCAAGGCCGCCCGCGAGGAGCCAAAGCACACCGAGAAAGCCGATCGTCGTTCCCTGGAGGAGCCCGGCGACTATGTTGAGCGTCTTCCTTCCCCCCAGATGGTCGGCGAGCCGAGCCACGGCGGCATAGAACAGGACGTAGGCTAGGGTGAGGCGCGCGACCAGGGCGAGGTCGATGGGCAGGACGCGCAGGAACCACGGCACGGCGACTGCCACGGAGACGGCGACGAGCAGTGTGATGTTGACGCTGTCGACGATCCGCTTGCGCTCGCGGAGCGCCAGGGTGCCGTTGCCCGGCGTCGCCCGGTTGGTGTCACGAGTCATCGCGACTCCGGTCGGACGCGCGACTCTCGATACTCGCCGCGCACCGGGGCGTCCACGCCATTGTCGTGCAGGAGGTTCCCCTGCAGAAGCGGCGCGCCGACGAGCGGCGCCCCGTGAATTGGGACGTAGTCCAGCACCCGCACCGCGGCCCGGCGGTTCCCGATCACGTGGTTGCCGCGCAAGGTCGGAGAGCCACCAACGACGTACAGGCCATCCTCGCGATGGCTCACCACGAGGTTCTCCGCGACGAGGGGCGGACTGGTCTTGTCGCCGAAGACGACCACGATGCCGTAACCGTTCTCGTACACGCGGTTGCGCACCACGTCCGTGCTCCGCGCCTGACGCAGGAGAAGGCCGACAGCGACATTGTGGTCGACCTCGTTGTCCTCGATTAGGGCCCCACCCGGAGCATCGGCGAATAGCCCCACCCGCGCGCCACCCTGGATGCGGTTGCGACGGACGAGGCCGGAGCCGGTCAGGTGAACGGCCGCCTCGCCGGCGCGGGCGAAGTGATTGTCCTCGACGCGCCCCGGCACGTTGATCAGCAGGACCGAGATGCGATCGTCTTCGAAGTGATTGTGACGAACGACCACGCCAGGAGCGGCCGCCCCGAGCGGCGCGGTGGGGGAGACCGCCCACACGGCAGCCCGCTCGTGCTTCCGGAAGCGGTTTTCGCTCAAGCTCACCTGCGAGGCGCTGCCCCCTAGCCGAACGCCCGTTCCATTCTGCTCAAAGGCGGAGAACTCCACTGAAAGGTCGTCGGCTCCGTCGGCGAGGTAAACTCCGACGTCGCACTCGGCGAGCACCAGGTTGCGCAGGCGGGCTCCAGAGGCCCGTACCAAAATACCCTGGCCAGCGGCGCCACGGACCGCGACGCCGAGCACGACACTGCGTGGTGCCGCGAGGTCGAGCACTGGCCCTTCAAGGAGTGCGCGCCCGTCGATCTCGGTGTCCCGATCGATGGCTTCGATCATCACGCCCTCGGGATTAACCAGCGGGGGCAGGGGCGTCTCCAGGACTATTCGCGCCACTCGGACCTCTATGCGCGCGCGGCCTTGCGCGCGATCCGCGGTGAAAATCGCCTCGCGCAGGCTCCCGGGACCCGAATCGCTCGAGCTGGTGACGAAAATGTTGAGGGCCGCTCGTCGCTCGGGTGGAGCGGGCCGTAGCTCGGCGAGGGGGGTGCCAAAGGCGCCGAGGAGCGTAAGCCAGCCGACCGCGACAAGGAACAGCGGAGAGGGGCGCAGCCACCCTAACGCGACTAGCGACGGCCTCATCGCCTGTGGTTTCGCACGAAGCTCTCGGCCGCGTAGTGGTCCCGGTAGAGCCGGCCTCCCCCGAACTGGAGGAGGAACCAGTTCAGGTAGCCGACGGTGGCGGGCAGAACCTGGGCGGCCGCATAGAAGAAGTAGACGGGGATTGCCGGCGCGTGGACCAGCCACTCGCGAGGCCCAGGCGCGATATAGCACGAGGCGAGGAGCGCGAAGACCGTGTAGCTGATGTAGGCGGACAAGAACAGCGTCGGTGCCGTCATCGAGGTGTCCGGGATCCAGTCCAGCCCCAGCAGGAAGTCGAGCCCATTGGCCGTGCTCAGGGCCAGCGCGCCGAGGGTGAGGAGGCGCAGCGGTTGGACGGGCACGCCGAAGAGCCCCATGTAGACGAAGAAGTGGTAGGCGTAGAGCCAGCTCCCCCGGGCGCAGCGCGGGATGTCTCGGAACCGCTCCGTGTACACTTCGAGGAACCCGTAGGACCAGCCCACCCGTTGCGAGAACCAGCTCCCCCAGGTGTGCTTGCCTTCCGTCTCCACGACCAGTCGCTCGTCGTAGTAGATGCGCTCGCCTCGACCCAGGAGGATCAGCGCGTTCTGCAGATCCTCGGCGTACACCGACAAGGTGTGCCCGTCGAGCGCCCTCTCCAAGGCGTCGCGTCGGTAGACCGCGATCCCGGAGGTGATGCTGTGATCGACGAGGCTCTTGCGCCCGATTGCGCACGCCAGGTCGTACTCAAACGCCTGCATCCGGGCGAGCCAGCTGGTGGGCCGCACGACGATGCGGGGCGTGGCCGCCGCCATCCGGCTCTGCTGGAATTCGAAGATCACCGTCTCCAGATCCGGGAGCTGCCGCCGGCGCTGGTCGAGGATCCGCACGTCGGGATCGAGCACGACGACCGTCGCGATCTCAGGGGGGAGATGGGCCAGAAGCGCCTTGAGGGCACCGGGCTTCTTGTGGTTCGTTGAAGCGCGTACGCACCGAACGCCGGACTGCTGGAGCCGGAGCCAGGTGTCGTCGGTCGAGGCGTCGTCGATCACCCACAGGTGGTCCCGATAGGGTGCGAACGCGTCCAGGAAGTCGTCGAGCTCTTCAGCAGCGTTGTGGACCGACACCAGGAGAGCGTAGGGACGGAGGTGGAGACTCATCTGGTACGGGGTGAACGCGCCGACGTTGAGCGGGACGGAAGTCGGGCAGCGAGCGCCCGCGGTCTGCCGGTGCCACCGCCGGAACGCGACTCGTAGGATGAGGTCGAGCAGGTCGACCAACAGGAGAAGGTTAACGAGTAGGTAGAGAGTGGCCACGAGGGCGCTGGTGAGCGAGCGGGTCAGGGCGAAGGCGCTCCAGGTGCCAAGGGCGAGGACAGGGAGTACGGTCGCGACGACCGCGATCAGCAGCACGGCAGCCTTCCTTGTTCCCCGGCGGGCGACGGCAGGCCGTCCCCTTGCGCGCGGCTCGTATCGTGTCGCGGCGGTGCTCATCTAGGTACGGTCCCTGGTCTCAAGCTTGTGTCCGCCCTGCATCAGAACGGGATTTTCCAGACGAGCAGGATCGTATGCTTGTCGATCCAGGGGCTCCCTTGTCGCGCGAGATCGTAGACGACGGTCACCTCATGGCGCCCAAGGGGAACGGAAATGCCAGCGAAGAACTCTTCGGAGCGCACCGCCCGTGCCGTGTTTGTGATCACGTTGAAGCGCTCGGGTGTCGTACGGCCGAGCAGGAAGCCGGCGAGCAGGGTGAGACGGGCGAGAGTGAGATCGGCTCGGCCCGACACGAACTGCGAGTCGACGTTGCCGCCCAGCGAGTGGTGATAGTTGGCCCGAATGGCGAGCATCGGGATAGGGTAGACGAGAAGACCGGCCTTGACGAGGTTTTCCTGGCTGCGGCTTACGTGTGCGTACTGGTCCCCTCCGACGAGATAGAGGCGCTTGTCGATGAGGGCCTGCGTCACTTCGACTTCGCCGACCTGGTAGATGAAGTCATCGCGGAGGCGCCGGCCTCCGCCCAGGCTGGCGTTGGCTGAAACTGAGGTGCCTGTGGGGTAGGAGAGCGAGAGACCTGTCTTGCCGTAGGCCCAGTGGCTGTCGGCGAGGGAAAAGGCGAAGGCCCCGAGGGTGAACGCCGAGCTGGCCGAGAGCTGGTGCCACCATTCAAGGCCTCCCCCGCCACCGACAGCGTCCGACTCGAGCGACATCACCTGACCGCTCACGTAGAGAACGTTGCGCACCTCCTCCTCAGGGTGGGCGGTCGCGGGCCAGAGGAGGCAGGCGAGCAGGACCGCGACCCAGCCGAGTGCGCTGACCATCGCGCCCCTTAAGCGAGCCGGGCGGTGACGTCGCCGACGCGCGCAAGGACGAATAGCTTGTGCCAAGAGCGCCCGGTCAGCCGTCGCCCCCAGAGCGCGTCGACGGGCAGGGAGAGGGCGGTGACGAGCGCAAGCCCCGACAGAGCAACGAAACGGGGTAGATGCGCGTACCAGGGGAGGAAGCCGACCTTGAAGGGAGTCGGGTCGACGCCGCGCATCGCCACGCACTGGAGCCCGGCTCGCGCGAACGCCGCCTCATACACCCACGCCTCGCGCGCGACGAACACTCGGCTATTGCACCGAGCGACATGACGCGAGGGCGCGGCCTCCAAGAGCACGATGCGACCGCCCGGCGCCAGGTGAGCCTCTAGGCGGTCGATGGCCCGCTCGAACCGCTCGGAGTCCAGGATATGTTGCAGCACGGTGACGCCGATGATGCGATCGAATCGGGTGCCGAGGTCGAGTTTGGCCAGATCTGCGACGAGGAAGCGGCAACGGGCGGCGACGCCGTCGCGCGCCGCTCGCCGGCGGGCCTCCGCCACCATGGTGGGGGCCAGGTCAACGCCCGTGACCCGCGCTCCGGCCCGGGCCAGGCGTCGGCTCCACCGTCCGACGCCGCAACCGACGTCGAGCACGGACGTCCCAGGGGACACCCGGAGCCACGGTGCGAGGGCCAGCCACTGAGTGACGTGGATGTATCCGTTGTAGAAGAGCGGCATCCCGTACGAGCACACGGCGGCGAGCCCCGCTCGCTCGCCGCTAAAGCGTCGCGCGCGCGCCTCCCAGTACAGGCGGGGGGCCATCTCGCGCTCTGAATTGAAGGCCGCGGGATCTAAGCTGCCCAATTGCTGAGCTCCTGCCGAAGGGCGACACGCTGGGGCTGGCTCAGGACGGGCAAATGCGCCAGGAGGCGCTCCATGGCAATGGGGCGGGACGGCATCTGATACCCGGCCCGCTCGAGAATGGCAATGGCACACAGAACCCAGAGCTGGGAGCGCACCCGCGAGGGCAGATGGGGAACCAGCGGCGTCAAGTATTTGAGCCACGCCTCGAAGTCGGCCTCGATGGCGAAGATCGCTTCGCGCACGGTGGGGTCGAGGGGTGGGATCTTCGCCGGCTGGTCCCAGCTCACGTCGGTTCCGGCCACATGCTGGCGCTTGAAGACGGTATACGGCCGCAGCGAGAGGTCCCCCGCCATCGCCGCACCCGAAAAGGGTATCACGTACGGATACATCCCGACCTCGCACCCGGCGTCGAGCCAATCAGCGGCGCGGCGGATGTTCTCGGCGAGATCCTCCAGCCGGCAGCGCGGGGAGGTCAGGATCATGTCGAGGAAGGGCGTGATTCCGAGCCCGAGCGCGGTGTGGAGCACGGGCTCGATGAAGGGATGGATCTGGGCCTTGTTGAACTCCTGGAGGATGCCGAGGGCGAAGCTCTCCACCCCGAAGCCCAGCACGCGAAAGCCGGCTCGGCGCATGGCCAGTAGCCGCTCCTCGGTCATGGAGTCGATGCGGTTCGTGCTGATGAACTGGAGATCAGCCGGAAGGTCGCCGCTTGCCTTGGCGGCGAGGATGGCCTCGCACAGCGGCAGGATGCGCCGGTCCTGACGGAAGACGAAGATGTCGTCCTGGAAGATGATGGTGCGCACTCCAGGCTGGGCGTGGACGATGCGATGGAGCATCGTTATGATTTCGTCTGGCTCCAGGCGGGCGACCTTCGCGGTGCTGCCGCCCTGCGCTGCATTCAGGAAGTTGGTCGACGAGCAGAAGGTACAGTTCATGGGGCAGTAGTTCAGGGTGATCAGGCGCACCGAGCGGATCTCCGCCAGGCGCGCCTCGCGTTCCGCCTTCACAGGCATCCCACCCACGCCATAGCCGCGCTCGAGTTTCTGCCAGTAGGTGCGGTACGGCATGCGCTCGTACGGCGTACGGAAGATGGCGTCGCGCAGCTCCTCGCGGGTCAACGCGGGCTGGGGGAGGCGCCGGACCCGACCGCCCGGCTCGCGGAAGGCCGTGCCGATGATGCCGAGTGGGCTGCCTCCGGCCTGCAGGCGTGCCGCTAGCTCGAGGAGCGGGCGCTCGCCCTCCCCGAGCACGACGAGATCGAAGGGGCCGAGCTGGAACATCGCTTCCGGGTTGAACGTGGCCTCCATTCCACCCGCGACCAAGAGGGCTCGCGGGGCCAAGCGGCGCGCCAGGTGGGCCAACGCAAGGTCGTGCGGCAGCGTCATCCCGGTCGTTGAGAACCCCACCATGTCCCACGCCTCTCGGTTCATGATGTCTTCGAGCGCGGCCTCCGGCGTGGCTTCGCAAGCGTTCGGATCGAACACTCGGGCGTCGACCCCTCGGGCCGTCAGCACGCCCATGAGCCGCCAGACCCCGAGGGGAGGGGCGAGGAACGTGTACTCCCCGCCCATCGGGTCGTACGGGCCGACGAGTAGGACCCGCGGATGGGTCTCCCGGGCGGCCCGGGGTGCCGCAGGCGGATCGGATGCTGGCCACGACCGTTCGTCGTCAAGCATTCCAGGGCGCCTCCCGGCGCCACGAATTGAGGGCAGACTGCCGCACCTATAAGTGGCTGCTTAATTGGCAGTGTGCATATGGCGTGACAGATCCAGCTGGACGACCGGGTTGCTGGAGAATCGGATCGAAACACGCAGAAGAGGCTGAATTCCATGACTCTTCTGGCCAACACCGAACGGGCTACAGACGTGTGTTCGAACGGGGGCGGAGCCCGCCCTCAGGACTGGCTGGTGAGCGGCTGACGATTTTCGGCCAACGGGTGACATTCTTGCTGCAGCCGGTCCAGTGAGCCACCCGAGTGAGCCACCCGAGAGAGCGGTGGCGCAAGCTCCTCAATACAGCGTTATGCGGGGGCCATGCTGCCCCCTCAGATGATGCCGCGCTGACTGAGCACCCCTCAGGTCATCCTTCAAGCACCCGAGGGTCCGGCGGCGCGCACAATTCCGGCCCGGAGGCGGAGCACCGGTCCCGCCTCCGGGCTTCACTTTAACTAAATCCGGACCGCCATACCCTGTACGGGGAAGCGCAGATATTCACGGCTGAGCTCCTCCCGGGCCCAGGCGGGACCATGGCCTCACGCGGGGCGTGTGCTCTTGGAGGGGCGACGAGTGACCATTTTCGGGAACAAGACTGAGGGGAGATCGCGGTAAGCAGCTGGTTTCTCTATGGTTCCAAAATGGCCTCGCACTTGCTCTTCTTCTCCTGGGGCAACTTGCGAATGACCGCCGAACGAAGGTGCACTACCGATGCTCGCCGCGCCTGCATTCTCGTGGTGGATGACGAGCCACTGGTGGCGGCGCTCATGGCAGACACCCTGGGCCTCGAGGGGTACGAGGTCGAGACAGCCAGGAATGGCCGCGAGGCCCTGAAGAAGATCGCCGGCCGCTCATACGACCTCATCCTGAGTGACCTCCAGATGCCCGAGCTCGACGGCGTGGGACTGTATCGCGAACTCGAACAACAACACCCGCGCTTGCTGCCGCGGCTCGCATTCGTGAGTGGGAGCACGGAGGTGCCTGAGTACGCGAGTTTTTGCGAGAGGACGGCCGTCTCAGTGCTGGGCAAGCCTTTCTCCGTCGGAGACCTTCACCGACTCGTCCAACGCTGCATCCAATCGGTAGGATTGAGCAATGACGGCTGAGCCAAGGCCAACTGGGGACGATTCAGCCGCTGGGCGCCATGAGCTGGCGAAGGAGCGCATTCGGAACGCCGACCGGATCAACTTGCTGCGCCTCTGGGGTGTCTCGGTGTTCTTCCTGCTGTTTCTCGTCCTAGGAGGGTTCCTGCGACTGCCCGCCTGGAGAGGTAATCTCGGCCTGTTCGCGATCTACTGGTCGCTCACCGTCGCGGTGTTCTGGGCGAGTCGCCGCTTCGGACCGGTCGCGCCGTTCACGACGCTCACGATTGGGCTGCTTGACGTGCCGATGGCCTTTTTCCTGCAATGGGCAACCTTGGCGACCAGCCCGAGCGCCAGCGGCGTGGCCGGGTTCACCGTCGGCGTCTACGTGCTGCTCGTGATCCTGTCGGCGCTCTCTTTGCAGAAACGGTACATCTTGTTCACGGCCACCATCGGTGCCGCATTCGAGATCCTGCTCCAGCATTTCGCGGGTGTCAGCGCTGGCGCAATGATGTCGACCGTAATCCTGCTCGGGCTGACTGCCTCGGCCTGCTCGTATTCCTGCCGCCGTCTGGTCGAGTTGGTCGAGCGAGTGGAAAGTGCCGAGCGGCAGCGTGCCGAGCTGGGGCTGCGCCAGAGCGAAGACCACTTCCGGGCGCTCATCGAGAACGCCTCAGACATCTTCACAGTCATCATCCCTGATGGGACCATTCGCTATCAGAGTGCATCAATTGAGTGGGTCCTGGAGTACGGCCGCGAGGGGTTCGTCGGCCGGCAGGTCTTCGAGCTCATCCATCCCGACGACCTCGCCGCAGCGCGGGTTGCCATGGAGGCCGTGTTCACCGGCCGGGCGACGACCCGCTCGGTCGAGCTTCGCTTTCGCCACCGGAACGGATCCTGGAAGCCATTTGAGGTCGTCGCCAAGGCGTCTCTCGACAAGACTGGCCAGTCGATTGCCATCCTCACCTCGCGCGACCTGAGTGAGCGCCGCAGGGTGGAGGAGCAGCTCCGACAGTCGCAGCGCATGGAAGCGGTGGGGCAACTCGCGGGCGGCATCGCGCACGACTTCAACAACATGCTGACCGTTATCTTGGGCCGGAGCGATCTCCTGCTCACAGAACTCGGGGCCACGCAGGAACGGCAGCGGCGCGCTGTAGAGCTGATCCGAGCGACGGCCGCCCGCGCGGCGTCCCTCACGCACCAGATACTAGCTTTTAGCCGAAAGCAGGTGCTCCAACCCAAGGTCCTCGACCTGAACGATCAGGTGGCCGGCTTGGAGGAGATGCTGCGTCGGCTCATCGGGGAGCACATCACGCTGTCGACAGAGCTCCACCCTGACAGTGGCAGCATCTGGGCCGACCCCGGCCAGATTGAACAGGTCATCATGAACCTCGTGGTCAATGCGCGGGACGCCATGGCGTCCGGAGGCTCGCTGACGATCGCGACCGACAAGGCCGAGCTCGGCGAGGAGGTCACGGACCAACAAGGGGACCTCGCCCCGGGGGCCTATGCGGCGCTCGTGGTACGGGACACCGGCGTGGGAATGGATGCAGCCACCCTGGCCCGTGCCTTCGAGCCCTTCTTCACGACAAAACCCATGGGGAAAGGGACAGGCCTTGGCTTGTCCATGGTCTACGGCATTGTTAGGCAAAGCAGCGGGCACATCGAGGCGACGAGCACCCCCGGCCAGGGCACGCAATTCACGATATACCTCCCCCGAGTAAATGATCGGTCCGAAGCGGAAGCGGTTCCGGAAAGAGCAACGGCACGGGGGTAGCGTGTCCTGTTGGGGCTACCAAGGTACTACTCCTGACACCGCTTAGCTCCGCCAGATCGGCGGGAAATCCAGTCCGATGCCCATATTCCCAGGTCATTCCCACATTCATTCCCAGCGAATTCTCAAAAGCCGACCCCTACCGTCGGCGCGTGCGGGGACCGAACTAGCTTAGTTA
>Ga0066709_100001392_pt1 | contig 15912 bp, 13 predicted proteins | sample GraSoiAngelo_158_FD_79665 | JGI IMG/M metagenome (GOLD analysis project Ga0066709, IMG submission 79665) | Grasslands soil microbial communities from the Angelo Coastal Reserve, California, USA - 14_1009_16_30cm | ecosystem: Environmental > Terrestrial > Soil > Grasslands | place: USA...
CGGAGCGTGGAACTTCGGGCTCTGTGCAACGAGGTCCCGCGAACCCCGCCAGGCCCGGAAGGGAGCAACGGTACCGGGATCACCTCGGGTGCCGCAGATCACCCGAAGTTCCTCTCGCTGAAAACTATTTACCGCGTTCAGTTGTCGGTTTTCAGTGGGAAAAATACGGAGGCGTGCTTCTAACTTCTTCTCTGCCCTGTTTGCTGAGAACTGAAAACTTTCCCATGAGCTACCAGGTCATAGCCCGCAAGTGGCGTCCCCAAACGTTTGATGATCTCGTCGGTCAACAGCACGTAACTGAAACACTGAAGAACGCGATCAAGAATGGCCGCGTGGCGCACGCATACATTTTTTCGGGAGCGCGGGGGGTGGGAAAAACGACGGCGGCGAGGATCCTCGCAAAAGCGCTGAATTGCGTGAAAGGACCGACGCCGCAGCCTTGTGGAGAGTGCGATTCCTGCAAAGAGATTGCGGCGGGAACTTCGCTGGATGTGATTGAGATCGACGCCGCGTCGAACCGCGGTATCGACCAGATCCGCGAGCTGCGCGAGATGGTGAGGTACGCGCCGGCAGCTTCGAGAAGCAAAGTGGTGATACTCGACGAAGCTCACATGCTCACGGGAGAAGCGTCAAACGCACTGCTGAAGACGCTTGAGGAACCGCCGGACCGGGTGATCTTTGTGATGGCCACGACGCAACCGGAAGACCTGGTGGATACCATTCGCTCAAGGTCGCAACACTTTCATTTTCGCGCGCTGACGTTCGGGGAGATTGCGGGGCGGCTTGAAGAGATTGCAAAAAAAGAGGACTTGAAGATCGAGACTGGCGCGTTGGCCGTGATTGCGCGAATGGCCGAAGGCAGCTTGCGCGATGCCCTGTCGCTTCTGGAGCAGGCACGGGCCTATTGCGGCGATACCATTCCGGACAAAGAGGTGCGCGAATTGCTGGGCGTCGTGCCGGATGATGCGCTGGAGGAACTGGTCGGGGCGATTTCAGAAGGATCGGTGGACCGCGCGCTGGGGCTGGTACACACGTTCCAGAAGGAAGGACGAAACCTGCAACACTTCTGCCGGGAAGCGATCCGGCACATGCGCAATCTGTAGATGGCGCGAACGTGCGGGACGGATTCGGATTTGAGTGCGGCGGCGCCGGATCAGCGTCCGGCACTGGCGAAGGCGGCAGCACTGTTCAGCGAAGAAGACCTCACGCGATTTTTCCAGATTCTGCTACAGACGGATGATGATGTGCGGCGGAAGCCCGATCCGCGGGTGCATCTGGAGATGGGTTTGCTGCGGCTGATCAATGCTTCGCGGCTGGCGCCTCTGGAGGAGCTGCTTACGGAATTGAAGAGCGGCGTGTCAGGCGGCGGGACAAACTCCGGAGTGGCACGGAGCGCGGCGCTGGCTGGAGCGTCCACACAGTCGGCAAGGAGCCGAGCGCCGACGGAAACGCAAACGCAATTTTCCTCCCCGTTGGCTGCGCAAGTGTCCGCAGGTCCAGCAGCCGTTGCTGGTTCGGCAGAGGTCAAGCAGGCAGTGGCGGCAGAAGAATCCGAAATTCCTACGAAGAGTATTGGTGCGGCAGCGCAAGCGATTGGAATTTCGCAAGAGCATGTTGCGGAGATCAAGTCGGCGATTCAGGCACAACAGAAATTCCTGGGCGAGCTAGTGGAACAGAGCAGCTTGTGGGAGCTGGATGGCGCCGAACTGCGAATCTATTTTTCACCGGACAAACGGCCGTTCGCGGAAATGATGGAAGGAAGAGAGACGCTGGAAAAGATCCGTAACACTTCGAGCAAGGTGCTGGGCCGGGCCGTGAGAGTATGTGCTAAACTGGAAGCAGTTAGAGCGGCAAGCGCGTCGGCGGCGCGCGCAGGGTCTGGCACGCAAGAGTTGCTTGCGCAGTTTGAGCGCGATCCGATGGTGCGGTCAATGCTGCGGCGCTTCGGGGGAAAAATTTCAGAAGTGAAACGAAGCCAAGGGGAATCGTGATGGAAGTCAGCGCTCTCCAACAGATGCTTTCGCGATTCCGGCAACTGCAGGAAGACCTGCAGAGGCAGGTGGATTCCGTGACTGTGGAAGCATCGGCCGGCGGCGGCATGGTCACGGTGAAAATGAACGGCCAGAAACAGATCGTGGACATACGTATTGAGCCGGATGTTTTTGCAAACAAAGACCAGGAGATGCTGCAGGATTTGGTCCGCGCGGCGGTGAATGAAGCGTCACGGCGCGTGGATGAAGAACTCGCCAATCAGATGAGAAACCTCGCGGGCGGAATCCCTGGGATCGCGGGGATGAAGATCCCTGGGTTGTTTTAGCCGGCCAAAGATTCCTGGCCAGATTTTCTTTCCTCTTCTTTTTTTTCTTTTTTTACTTCACGTATTCCCCGTTGTAAACCTCGTACTCAACACGGAACGGCTTCTGCTCCTTTCGAGTTTCCCAATGTTCCTGGGCGATGAGGCGGTTGGCTTCGGCGAGACGCTCGGAGGGAAGCGGGTGCGAGCGGAAATAGCCGTTCAAACTCTGAAGGGCCAGCTTGGAAAGCTCCTGGTCCGGGCTTTGCGCGTGGATGACGTATTCGTCGCTCAATTTGGCGAAGCGCTCGAACATATCGACGGCGCCGTACGGTGAATAGCCCGACCGAACCGCAAGATACATTCCTTCGCGATCGGCTTCGAATTCTTCGTCCTTGTGGTAGCCGGCTTCCCAGAAATCGAGGGGGAACTGCAAGAGCGCTCCCAGGACGTCGAGATTAAGGTCTTTTAGTTTCGCTTCCACCTGCACGCGCTCCACGCAGTGATAGTGGTCGATGTGCTCGATCTCGTGGGCGAGGACGTTGGCCAGCTCGTCTTCGCTCATCATCAGGTCGAGCATACCTTCTCCGATGTAGACCGGTCCGCCGGGAAGAGAAAAGGCGTTGATCATGTTGTGATCAGGGAGAACGGTGAAGGTGTACGGCAAATGCCGATGCGCGTGAAGGGCCACAGTGCCTCCGACGCGGGTGACGTACTTTTCGAGTCCTTCTTCTTCAGGAGTGAGCTTCCGCGTTTGCGTTGCATAGCGGGAGGCAAGTTCCTTGCCGATGGCGATTTCTCGCTCGTCGGAGATGCGCGTGAAGTGCATGGGGACGCGCGAGAGATCGCGCTGGGCGTCGGCGGCCATATTCAAGATGGCATTGGCAGAAACCGGAGTGGACTTGGGGCGGCGCTGGCTCCAATAGAGCCCCGCAAGCGCGAAGCCCAGGATAAGAAAAAAAACGACGAAGACAACCGAGCGCTTCATAGGTATTGGCGAATCGTCTCTCTGTATTTGTTCCAGAGGAATGAAACAAACATTGCCGCCGCACCTAAACTGACGCAAGTGATCCATTTGTCGCGTAACTGCAGGCCCCAGAAATCCAACGCTGCTAATTTTGCGATGCACAGAAAAAGCAGGCCCAGACCGGTACGACGAAAGCTGGTTTCTTTGACCAGGAGGGCAAACGAGAAGATCAATAAGCCTTCAACCCCCCAGGAGACCGTGACCATGCCCGCGCGCATTTTCAAGGCGAGCATGCAGGTGAGCAGGATGACGGAGATAAAAAACTCCACTTGCTCGGGGCGGCCGGCAATCAAGGCAAGCGGTCTGATCCAGGGGCTCACATTCTGCGGGATGCGGTAACGCCTGCGGAGACGAAAAGCAAAGAACAGGCTCGCCAGCAGAATGGCGGCTGCCGAACTAAGCACGAAGTAGCGGCCTTGCCAGTCGCCTTCACCGAAATAGCCCGCGCCGAATAGATTGTACGCCATGCCACGGGCGAGAACACCGACCGTCAGAAGCAATCCTTGATGCAGAAAGAGCGGGCGATCCAGAAGCAGCGCGGCGCCAAGGAGCGCGAAAACGACGGCAGCCCAGGAGGTCACGACCCATTCGATCGGAAACTGGAAATAGAAAAGCGCCACGATGGAGGCTGTGCCCAGGTACGCGAGGAGGGCGTCGAAATGCAGGCGGCGGTCGCGGCCGGTATTTTCTTCCTTCTGCGGCAATTGCGCATAGACGAAGAAGAAAATCAGGACGAGTGGGAGGATCGTGTACATCCGCGGACCCCAGAACTCGCCGGGCTCACCCGCGGTGAGATTGGCGAAGAAAATCCGGGTGAATGCGGCGATGAGCGCGACGTACGCCTGATATCGGAATTGGGTGATCTTGCGCAGCAGGCCGTACTCGAAGAGTACGAGGCCAAAAGCGCCCCAGGCCACGGCGATGCTGGTGGGCTGCGATTGCAGCTCATACCAAAGGAGCAGACCGCCGATGGCGGACGCGGCCCAGGAGTAGACGTGATGGATGTCTCGCTTGCGCCACTCCAGGGGCATGCGGATGAGGCGTGAGAGCGCGTAGAAAATCACGGCCACGATGGCGAGCGACAACAGGCGCACGCTGATGCCGTGCCAGGTGGCGGTGACGTAGAGATTCACGCTGATGCTGCGGACGAGCGTCAGTCCAGCCAGAGCGTGCGATTGCCAGGGCAATTCTTCGAGTTCGAGGCGCTGGTCGACGATTGCCAGGACCAGCGCAAACGCAGCCCAGAGCGGGGCCAGCCAGCCGTTGGGAGCTTCGTACCAGGCGAGGAGCGCAAGGAGTCCGGTCGCCGCGAAAGAATGTAGGAAGGCGATGGCGCGAGCATAGCGCTCTTCGGGCGCGGCTTTGCGCGAGAGAAAGTACAAGCCAGCGGCGACAAGTGAGATCGTGAAGGTGCGCAGTGAAATGGGGCCCAAGAATTTTTGTTCGAGGTCGTAGTTGTACAAGAAGGCGCGGACGAGAGCGCAAAGACCGATGACGTTGGCCTGCCAGGCCAACTGCTGGTAACGAATCCAGCGCGTGGAGAGCGCCAGCGCAACGGCGAAAACAATCCACCCGACGGCAATCCAGGGCAAGCGGAGCGCTTCCTCTAGGATCCACACCACCAAGCCGGCGGCCACCCAGCTATAGGCGACGCGGGCCAAACCGAGATGGCGCTCGTTTTCTGTGCCCAGACGCTTGGCGAGCCAGTAAACGCCTGCAACGACAGGGGTTGCGGCAAGAGCACGCAGGGGAATGGTGTGCCAGGTCTGCGGTCGAAACGGGTTTGCAGTTAGCGCGGTAAAAACCGCCAGTCCGCTCAGCAAATGCGCGTGAATAGTAATGGAATAGTATTTTATGGCGCGGGCGGCTTCCGACAATGCTATCGCGAAGGCGATGAAAGCGAGTGGCTGCCAAAGCTCCGGAACTTCAAACCACATGAGCAAAGCGATAAAGCCGCTGCCGGCAGCTGCGAAGAGGCCACGAATGGTGCGCTGCTGGGGATCGTCCCGCAGGGTTGCCAGCTTGGCGGCGAAATAGAACACTGCTCCGAGAATGGGAAGAGTGAGCAACCTCATTCGCAGGTGCACATATGCCGGGGCTTCGAGATGCAGATTGACGGCGACGGCGCGATAGCAAGTAAGTGCGCCGAGAAGAACGTATTGCACCTGCAGGTGCGGCGACTGGAGAGCGCGGCCAAGAGCCGCTAAGATGAGCATGATGGCGGCGAAAGCGAGCGCGGTCCAGTCGGGCGAGAAAAAAGCCCAAGCGGCGGATGCCGCGGCGAATGCACCGACATAAGAATGGATGGTCAGCAGGGGGCCGTCGGGCGAATCCTCAAATAAGTGTTTCCAACGCGAGCCGACGCCAAGGGAATTGACATAGAACACGGCGGCGCAGAGCGAGAAAAGGACACCCGCGGCGAGAGCTAGATCCTCATTCGCAAGACGCAAGTTGAAGAGGTGGCGGAAGTCAATGCCAACAAGATGCAGGCCGACAAGCAGGCTCGTCAGAAGACCAAGACGGCGGAAAACGACTTCTTTCGCGATGATGCCAGCGGCCAGGAAGGCCTCCGCGCCGACAAGCCAGAGAATCGCAACGTTATTTCCGGAATAGTGGAATGGAACGGCGGCGAGCATCAGCGTCGCGCCAACCACGCTCAGGACGACGAAAGCTTGGCGGCGGCGTTTGGTGATGGGCAATTGGGCCAAGCTGAATTCGAACGCGCCAACAACTAGGAGCGCGAGATAGGCGAGCTCCGGTTGGACGGATTGGAACTTCATAACGCCGAGGAGCAGGAGGACGTTTAGGAGAGCAGCAAGGGTGGAGATATGTTCTTCGAAGTCGGTTTTCACGCTTCGTAAGAGATAGGAGATTCGGAAGGTTAGCCAGTAGAAGAAAAGCATTGCCAAGCTTGCGTGGTATTCGGGAAAAGAGTGGCCATTGGCGCCATTGATTCCGAGGAGACGATAAAGCCAGTAGAGATGATTCAAGAAGCTGGAGAGGATGCCGAAAACTTCGAGCTCGAACCAGCCCATTTTCAGAACAATCAAGACGAGACCGATCGCCAGGAAGACACCGGCGGAAAGGCTGTATACCGTGTCTTGGCTGAGCGCGACCGTAGTGTATCCCAGTAAGAAGGCAAGACCAGTTACGAATTGCGAGCGATAGCGCAGGGTGTGCAGCGCCATGGCCACCGCGACGATAAGCATGAGAGCGCAATCGAGCGTGAGCGCACCAGCGTTGAGGGGAAGCACGCGCATGGCTTCAACGTGATAGACCCCAAACGTGCTGAAGAAGAGCAGCGCCCATCCGCCGCCGATGCCGGTGCGGCCGAGCAGGCGATAGCGTTCGTTCTTTTCCAAATAAATGCCACCCACAAGGAAAAACGCGGAGGCGAGGTAAGAGATGCCGACTTTGCCGAGCGGGCCAAGAGCGCCGAGCTCGTAGATGCCGAAAAGAGCGACGCCTACCACGAGAATGATGATGCCGAGTTTGTTGAGCCAGTTTGTGCCGAGGGTTTCTTCGATCGCAGAGACGGTTTTCATGCGCTGCTGGAGAGTCGGCCGCGGTCGAAGCAGGCGATACGCAGAGACGGGCGGTGGCGCGGAGACGCGCGCCGCCGTGGCGGGAGGAATCTCCGCCGGTAGGCGCGGCGCAGGCGGCCGTGGCGAGGTCGCAGATGGTGGAGTGGTTGGCGGTGCTGCAATCGGGGCAGGCGATTTTACTTCGACCGGAGTTTTTGCTGCCGCAGGTAAGACGGGTTTTGGTTCAACAGGTGTGGGTGACTCTGGCAGTTTTTGTGCGGGCGTACTCGCAGGAACGGTTGGGACAGGAGCCGGCGCAAGGGGAGCAGGTTCTTGCGGCTCTTCGAGCGGCTGCGCCTCAGGCTTCTTCTCAGGAATGGGAAACGACATCGGCACGGGCAGTTTGACTGGCGCCGGCAAGTCAGCGCGCGGCGTGGGAACTGGAGTTTCTTTCGCTGCAGACGCTGCAGGCGTGGCCGGTCGCTGCGCAGGTTGGCCTGCAACTGGCGCAGCGGGGTGGGTGGCGGCAGTGAGCTGACGCCTGAGGTCGCCGACCTCGCGCTGAAAAGAGGCGTGTTGCCGGGAATTCTCTTCCGTGAACTGGTCCAAATTCTCGCGCAGCTTCTTGTACTTCCCGAACAGAATGAGAGTGATGAAGGGAGTGGCGATCGCCAGAATTAGAAAAAGCACAAAAATCAGCTCAGCAAGGGGCATTCCGGCATCCTTGGGGTGCGTGATCCTTTGTTCTGATGTTAGAACGACAGCAGATGAGAATCTTGCAATTTGTTTCCAGGACCACCCTGGCAGTAACTCCTTCCGACGTAAAGGTAGTTAAATGAGAGGCTTAGGATCGTTACTAGAATGCGGTTCGGACAGCGAAACAGAAGCATAAAGTATTGTCCTTACAATCAAATCCCCGCACCATGAACGGAGATGTGGTATACTTCGTTTGCGCTTAATACCTCGGTTGTGTTGTGCGGTCCCTCCGGTGCAGTGCTTGATCTGAGACTCCCCGCCTCCAGTTTCCTCCGTACGTTTTACGCGTAATCTAAAACAAGACTGGCAAAGCAAGCCGCCGGCCCGCCCGAAAACTCGTGTGCGCACCGCGACGGCTTTCGCCAGCAAGAAAGCAATATTGAATGTTGAATGTTTCAGAAGTGAATCTAGAGCGCTCTTCGGAGCCTCTGGCGGAACGCGCCCCGGCGCGATTTTCCGAAATGTTGATTTCTCCTTATGTGAAGGAGCGATTGGCAGCGGCGCGGTTTACCACGCCGACGCCGGTTCAGGCTGCGGCAATTCCGCAGGCGCTAGAAGGCAAAGACGTGCTGGCGACGGCACAGACGGGAACCGGGAAGACGCTGGCGTTCCTGATTCCGGTGATCGAGCAACTCCTCAAGGATAAGACTCCGGGAATCGCGGCGCTGGTGCTCGTGCCAACGCGCGAACTGGCGATGCAGGTGGTAGAGCAATACAACGCGCTGCGCGGCAAACAGCTTCTGCCCGCGGCGCTAGTTGTCGGAGGCTTGTCCGAAGGCGCGCAACTCCAAGCCATTCGCAAGGGAGCGCGGTTGGTTGTGGCGACTCCAGGGCGATTGGAAGATTACCTCGACCGTAGGCTTTTCCACTTTAACGCGCTGCGTATTCTCATCCTTGATGAAGCGGACCGCATGCTGGACATGGGATTTCTTCCGGCGATCAAGCGAATCGTATCGATCCTGCCGAAAGGGCGGCAGACGATGTGTTTCTCCGCGACCATGGAAGGTGACATGGCACGCATCGTGAAGGATTATCTTCGCAATGCCGTACGGTTATCCTTTGGTTCGACATCGAAGCCCTCGGAAAATGTGCGCGTGCAGGCGTTTGAAGTGGCCATAGACCGCAAGCAGGAGATGTTACAACGCTTGCTGGCCAAGGAAAAAGGAAAGTGCCTGGTGTTCGCACGAACCAAGCGCGGAACCGAGCGCATTGCCGAAAGCTTGAATCGCAAGGGATTTTCCGCAGCCATGATTCATGGGGACCGCTCACAATCGCAGCGCACTTCGGCGCTGACGGGATTCCAACAGGGACGCTTCCGCGTTCTGGTGGCGACGGACCTGGCTTCCCGCGGGATTCACGTCGAGGACATCGCGCACGTCATCAATTACGATTTGCCTGAGGTGGCGGAGAACTTCATCCATCGCGTTGGGCGAACGGGACGCAACGGCGGACACGGCGTGGCTTCCACGCTTTTCGCGAAAGAGCAGCGGTCGGAATTGTTCCAACTGGAGCGCGCGCTAGGCATCAAGATCGAGCGGATGCGCGCGGATGAAACCACTTGCCTTCCCGAAAAAGAGGAACGACTCCCGGTCCATCTGCCTCGCGTGGAATCGATTCAGAAGTCCGAGAGATTTGTGCTTCCCGGCGAGGTTTTCCAGGCGCAGCTTGAAAACTAAGCAATTCTAGCCACGAAGCGAAACGCGGCTCCCCCGATCGGACCGGGGCCCCGCCTGCGTTTAAGAGCACCCGTGGCAAAATACGGGCATGCTGATCCGGCCTGCAGCCAATGAAGACTCGAATGCAATCTGGGCGATCATGGAGCCCATTATCCAGGCGGGCGAGACGTACGCCCTTCCGCGCGACATGGGCAAAGACAGCGCCCTCGCGTACTGGCTTTCGGCCGAACGTGAGGTTTTCATCGCGGAAGATAACGGCCACATCGTTGGAACCTACGGCCTGCAAGCGAACCAGAAGGGTGGGGGAGCGCACGTCGCCAACTGCGGCTACATGACCGCCCTTTGGAGCGACGGGGCGCGGCGTGGCGCGAGCGATGTGCGCGCATTCGCTGAACCTTGCGCGGGAGCGCGGATTTCGCGCCATGCAATTCAATTTCGTGATCAGCACCAACGAGCGGGCCATACGGCTGTGGCAGAGCTTTGGCTTCGAGATGGTTGGGCGCCTCTGCGGTGTCTTCCTGCATCCGACCCAGGGATATGTCGAGCCTACATCATGTATCGCGATCTTTAGCGCCGTTTGCGCAGATACACGCGGCTATGCTACACATGCTGCATGCCTGATTTTGCCGCTCCCATCGAACGACTCATCGATGAGCTAAAACATCTCCCGGGAATTGGCCAGAAGACCGCACAGCGCCTGGCGTTTCATCTGTTGCGGGCGGCGCCCGAGGATGCGCTGGCGCTGGCAGACGCGATTCGCGACGCCAAAGAAAAAATCCGCGCTTGCTCTGTCTGCCACAACATCACGGATGCGGATCCGTGCTTGTACTGCGTGGGGCCGACACGCAGCAGGAAGACCATTTGTGTGGTCGAGGAAGCGCACAACATCATGGCAATTGAAAAAACGAGAACGTACAGCGGGATGTATCACGTGCTGGGCGGGTCGCTTTCGCCGCTTTCGGGGCGTGGACCGGAGCAACTTCATATCAAGTCGTTGATCGCGAGATTGAAGGGCGGCGCCGTCGAAGAGATCATCATCGCCACGAATCCCACGGCCGAAGGCGAAGCCACGGCGGTCTACCTCTCCAAGCTGTTGAAGCCGCTGGGTGTGCGCGTCACGCGAATCGGCGTCGGGATTCCGGTGGGCGCTGACCTGGAGTATGCCGACGAAGTGACCATGTTGAAGGCAATGGAGGGGCGGCGGGATTTATAGGGTTCCTCGCGCTTGCAGCAGTGAAAAACACGCTGTCCTCGCTTCCGAAGGGACGGCCGGGTTTTCGAGCGCAATAGGCGAACAGCATCACTACTCTCAGTACTGTCAGGACGCCCTAGCCAATTCCCGCATTTGGGTATAGAGTTTGATTCCCACGGTGGCTGTCCTCCCACCAAACCTTGGGCAGCCGCGAAAGGCTGACAGGAGGTGCGCTAATGCCGAGCTTGGCGCACTACATGACGCAGTACGATCACGAGCACGAATCCGGCTGGAACAAATTCCTGCATGGTGTTGGTATCCCCATGATTTTTGCCGGGATTATCCTTCTCCTTTTCATGAAATGGGTTGGGGGAGCAGGATTCTTTCTAGGCGGTTGGGTGTTTCTGTTTCTCGGACACCGGATTGAGGGCAACCATCCCGCGTTTTTCCAGGGACCGGTCTATTTGCTGGTTGGACCAATCTGGGTCGCAAAAGAAGCATGGATGTTCCTGACCGGAACGCACCGCAGGCCGGCCTCGGAAGGTACTCCGCGAAGTGATGCGATGAAGTAGCCGCAGCGATTTCACCCGCTTGCGCGAAATCTGAAAAGACTGAGGGACGGCGGCGGTTTGCATGAATGATTCAGGCGGCAATTTTGCCGATGAGAGAACTGAAATGGTGTCCGAAGGTGTTCCCAGCGCAAGCACGGAGTTAAGGAAGCGCCGCAGCACGCGTATCGTGCAGGCCGTTCCTCTCGTGGTGACGGGTGTAGACGCGCTGGGGCGTCCGTTCGTAGAACGAACGTCGTCGCTCATTATCAATTGCCACGGCTGCCGCTACCAGTCGAAACATTACGTCCTGAAAAACATGTGGGTGACGATGGAGATCCCGCACCAGGAATCAGGGCAGCCGCCGCGCACGGTGCGGGGGCGGGTAGCTTGGATTCAACGGCCTCGAACGGTGCGGCAGCTCTTTCAGGTGGCGCTGGAGCTGGAAGTTTCCGGCAACGTCTGGGGCATCGCGTTTCCGCCGGAAGATTGGGTCGCATCCCCCGAGACGGCGCAGGTCGTGGTGCAGTTGGATGCGGCGCCGGAGACAACGCCATTGCCGCCACCGGCGGCTGAAAAGGATGCCGCGTCGCATTTGGGCGAAGCGGAGCCTGCGCTGGCGGCTGGGGCGGACAACCTGAGAGTGTTCCCCTCTCCAACGAGTACGACGGATGCGTCGTTACAGTTGGCGCGGCAGGTTGCGCGACTGGTGGCAGATGCCAAGCAGCAAATTCAAGCGGCCGCGCGGGAAGCGGCTTCGCAGGCGGTTTCGGCGGAGCGGCGGCTGTCGTTCGAACAATGGGAGCAAAAGTTTGCCGCGGGACGCGCGGAAATCGCCAATGAGACGGCGCATGCCATTGAAAAGTTTCAGCAGGAAGCCGATGAGCATTCGCGAACCGCCCATGCGGCAGCTGCCGAGGCGCTGCGAACGGAATTGCCGCGGTGGCTGGCGCCACAACTTCAGCAACTCACGCGCGACCTAACGGCGAGCCTCTCTGGGGAAGGCGCAGCCCAGCGCAACGAGCACGCCCAGCAGTTGGAAAGCAATGCGGAGATTCTGCGAACGGTTTGCCGGGAAGCCGAGGAAATGGCCGCCCAGTTGAAGGCCCAATCCGAGCAGTCGGAGGCACAAATTATTGCGCGTGCGGAGTCGGCGGCGCGGGCGCTCGAGGAAGCGGCCAGGCAACGGGAAGAAACGGTAACTGCCCAGCGCGAAGCGGTGAGCGCTACTGCCAATGAGATTCAGCAACAGGTAACTGCGGCGCTCTCGTCGGCGCAATCGTCCTTGCACGGGCAGATTGCGAGTGAATTGGAAGCAGCACAAGCGCGGTGGCGGGCGGCGATCGAGAGTACGCTCGCAGAAGCGCAGGATCGCGCAGCCGGCGGATTGAACGAGCATGCGCGCTGGTTGATGACTCAGTTGCAGGAAGAGATGGCGCGTCACGCCGCGGCGGCGCGCGAATCGGCGATAAGTGCGGCAGCAGAAGGAGAGCAGCGAATAGCCGCGTTGCGGGATTCGATACTGGAACAGACCCAACGGCTGGAGGCGGCGCTGACGCGTGCCGGGGAGACGAGCCAGCGTCTCGAACAGCATTCGGCGCAACTTGAAAACGTACAGCAGCAGGCCTTGGCCGCATTCCAGGCACAAATTGAAAATGTTTTGAGCCCGCGCCACGAAGAAATACAGCGCCGGTCCGAAGCGACCCTGGAAGAGATCAACGCGAAAATTCGAGCGACCTTCGAAGAAGCGAGCCGCCAGGCAGTGGCGCAGTTTGACCGGCAAGTCGCGGAGATGGTCGAGCCGCACGTCACGCGCGCCGAAGAGGCAGTTCACAGGCTGGCAGGAGGGCGATCACTGCTGGATGCGGCGCTGACGCTGCAGCAGGATCGCATCCGCAATTCCGCGGACGAAGCGTTCGCGGAATCACTGGCACGCTTCCGGGAGAACCTGGGTGGCGTGGAGCAAATCCTGCAAGAATCTTCGCAATCGATCACCTGGCGCAACTTGACGGAACTCGAAGGAAAAGCAAGCGATTTGAAGCACCAGATGGTCGAAGAGCTCTTGAAATCGGCGGAATGGTATGAAAAGAAGGCGCAGACGCAGATTCAGAATCTGACGGAAAGAACCATCGAGCACGCCGGAAACCAGCTGCGGGAAAAAGCGGGAGAGATTTCCAGCGTCTTCGCGAGCGAACTGGATCATGCAAGCCGCAACTTCGTGGGACACGCGCAGACACAGATGGAAGAGGTGGTGCGGGAGTCGTTCGAGCGCGCGCGGGCGCTCTTTGCGGAAGCCGCGGACACGACCGCAGCGGCGTTCACGGATGAAATCCAGCGCACGGGCCGGCAAGGGCTGGAGGGATTCAACGAAGAGGTGAGGCGCTCCGCGGATGGGGCGCGGTTGCAACTGGACGCGGCGCGTATGGAGTTTGCCGAGAAGACAACGGCCGAACAAGAGGATTTCCTGCGACGCTTCCAATCCTCAATGGGTGGGGCGCTCGAAGCGGGAGTGGCCGAAGCTCAGAAGAAAGTATCTGAAGGATTTGGGCCGCTGCTGGATTCCTGGAAAGCGATGACGGTCGCGCATCAGCAGGAAATGCAGAACATCTACGGGCAGATGGGGGAACAAGCCACGGAGCAGTATAAGAACCGGCTGGAAAATGTTTCGAATCAGTGGATGCTGGCGACGGTGGCGTCGTTGGATCACCAATCGCGGGAGATGATTTCGGGGATTGCTGCGACAGCCGAAGAAAAACTTCGCGAAGCGTGCGCCCAGGTATTCGCAGGCGTAGGAGAATCCCTGCGCGAACGGCTGAGAGAGATGGCCGAGAGTTTTACGCCGTCGACGGAACCTCCCGCGCGCTCTAAAAGCGCCAACACGGGAAGTTGAAAACCAAAATCCCCCACTGCCAAGAATAGCTGCGCCGCCGCAACCCTGCTTAAACGCCCTCCGGCTGCCGATTCGCCACTTCCCGGCTGGCCCGGTATAATCCCACAGGTTTCAATCACAATGGCCAACCATGCTTACCTGCGCGTGTGGACGCGCGATTTTTCAGTGGAGATGATGCTTGCTGAGTTTGCGCGGTTCCTGACGACCGCGCCGCTTTCGGCGACCCACAATGCCTTTAGCGAACTGATCGTGCAGGCCGTGGACGCAACGGAGACACCCGTGGCGGAATGGGATTTACGTCCGCTGAAAGCAGGGGCTGCGGAGGTTGCGGCGCTGGCGGTCGAGTACCTGAACGCCGACACGGCGTATATCGCGAATGCAAAATGGGACTTGTGGGGGTTCGATATCGAGAGCCTGAAGTGGCAGCACCAGCCGGAGCCTCTGGTACTGGCTTGCCACGGACAGGAATATGACGACGGGCTTGCGGCGACCGCGGGGCACTTCATGGCCGACTTGGGCTTCGAGCATTTTTTCACCGGGCATGGCGGTCTGCTGGCGCCCGGCGCGGCCTCGAATCCGTTCAACTCGTCGGATCATCCGATTGAGCATACCTTCCGGCAATGGATGGCGGCGAGCGGCAACCTGAAGGAATATCACGCCAAGACGCGGGAGAACATCCAACAATTATTCCACTGGGTGGAAGCGATCGAGCGGGCGCTCCCAGTGGAGCGGAGCGAATTGTGGTCCGAAGGAGAGGAAAACTTTGAAGCCCGGCTGGATGCTATTCTGGCGCAGAGGTAGCGCATTCAAATCTTGGACAAGCCCGATTCGCGGAGTCCTTCCACGAAGGGCGGGCAACAGCTAGAATTACCATAGCAGGCATTTGAGGGGACCGGCCCGAATGTGCTGCAGGTCGTGGAAGTGCTCTGCACGCCGGAGAAAGATAGGAAGCCCGGGCGAGTGGTGGAAATCATGCCTGCGGCGCCAAGTCTGTAATGGAGAAAACTTCGCAAAGCGACTGTAGGTGTGCTAACGAGGCGGGTAACGCTCCGTCCTTCTTAGGAGAGGGCCCGGGTGTTGGCACGGCCCGCAGGTGGAGAATCCCTCTGAAATTCTCACTGAGTGTCCTGTCCCTGGCTATTTTTCTGGGCGCGTGCGGTGCGACTGCGCCGAAGCCTGAGCCGCAAGCGGAAACCAAGCCCACGGAGCCCGCCGTGCCCGAAGAAATTCAGTTGGCAGCCAAGGCGTTGCTGGGGAGCGAGTCGCAAGTGCTGGCGTTCGGAGACCTGGCGAAGAACGGGAAGCAGGAATTTCTTGCGGCTAACGTCGTGGCAAAGACGCCAACCAACAATTTGCCAGGCACGATCGTGACGCGCGTCGTCGTGGCGGAAAATACCGACGGAAAGTGGGCGGAAGTCCTGCGCTGCGATGAACACTTGAAAAACCAAAAAGGCTTTCTGGGTTTGACGCCGCTGGTGCCGGTGACCGGCTGGCGCCTGCAATACGAGCAAAACGATGAAAAGGGTCTGCAGCTTTATTTCACGCCGCTGAAAGGGGCCATTGATTCGCACGTGCTGCCGATTGGTGTGCGCTGGAATATCTCGACAAAGCGCTACCAGTCGCTCGACCGGACCTACGAGCATTTCCTGCTCGAGTCACCATCAATGCAAGATGCGAGGTCCACGCTGCGATGAGCGCAGTCCCACCAGCCACCGGTAATCGAGCGTCCAAGAGCACCCGGGAATCTCCGCCCGACAAAGGCTTGCGCGGGCTGATGCCTTATTTGCGGCGCTACCCCGGCGGCATTGTTTTCGGTCTGCTCACGGTTGTGCTGATGGGCATTGTCGGCAACGTACTCCCGCTTGCCACTGGCGTTATGACGGACACGCTGGCCGGCAATGCTGTCCCTTTTGAACATTCCCCGCAGACCGGAGCTCTCCTCGCCCTGGGTCTGAACGCATCGACCCTCAGCCGTTCGATCCCCTTCTACGCGCCGAGCAGCCGCC
>Ga0066709_100001393_pt1 | contig 15909 bp, 15 predicted proteins | sample GraSoiAngelo_158_FD_79665 | JGI IMG/M metagenome (GOLD analysis project Ga0066709, IMG submission 79665) | Grasslands soil microbial communities from the Angelo Coastal Reserve, California, USA - 14_1009_16_30cm | ecosystem: Environmental > Terrestrial > Soil > Grasslands | place: USA...
CCTGTTCGGCCTGGGAGACGAAGTGCACCATGCCGAGGCCGTCTATAACCGACTGGGTACTTTCCGCTCGGACGTAGTGCGCCTCGCGCTCATTCCATGCACCCGCGAGCGGCTGCGCGACGGGGTTATGGCCTGCGATCTCTGCCAGTCCGCGGCTGTCCAGCAGCATGCCTAGCCTCTCAGTCGAGCGCCTGCGCGACTGGGGACTGTTGCTCGCCTGCAATCTCATCTGGTCCAGCCAGTTCGTGCTGGTCAAAATTGTCCAGGAACAGATGGGCCCGGTCGCGGCGACGTTTTTTCCCATGACGCTCGCCACTTTGATGCTGATTCCGATTCTGTGGCGCGAGGGCAAGCTGAAGAACCGCATACCCACGCGTGACGTGCTGGAATTCATCCTCATCGGCGTGTTCGGGCAGGTGGTGGCCCAGGTGTTCATTACTTGGGGCGTGCGATTTTCCCTGGCGTCGAACGCCGCGCTCATCACGCTGGCGCTTCCGGTTGCGACCGCCGTAATGGCCTACTTTTTTTTGCGCGAACGCATGTCGGCGATTCGCTGGATCAGCTTCGCGTTGGCCATCGGCGGCGTCATCGAGTGCTCGGGCGTGGACTGGAAGGAACTGGACCTGACCAGCAGCAAATTTTTCTGGGGCAACATCATGATCTTCCTGAGCGTGAACGGCAGCGCGTTTTACAACGTGTACAGCAAGAAGCTGCTGGAGCGATACTCACCGCTGCGCGTGCTGCTCTACAGCTATTACGCCGTATTCGCGTTCCTGCTGCCCATCACGCTCTACGCCGAGCCGGGGAGTTTTCATGATCTGCCGCGGTTCACGGGCAAAATCTGGATCGGGCTGCTGCTGCTGGCGCTGTTCCAGTATTTCCTCTCGATGGTGCTGTTCCTCAACGTGCTGACGCGCCTTGACGCCACACAGGCGGCCCTTTCGAACTACCTGATTCCCTTCTTCGGTTTGATCATTGCCGCCCTGGTGCTTGGCGAGCGGCTGACAGCGCCTATGATCGCCGGCGGTGTTCTGGTGCTCGCCAGCACACTGCTGATCACGGTCTATGAAGAACGCCAGCGCGCCCGAGCCGAGGCGGCCATGTCACCCGCGCCGGTGGATTCATGAGCCCCGCCTTGATACAACCCCACGCGAGCATCAATTCGCTGCGCGCCATCCAGATGGAGAACGAGTGGCTCGCGCTCAGCATTCTGCCGGATGTCGGCGCCAAGATCTACGACTTCATCTGGAAGCCTACCGGTAGAAATGTTCTATGGCACAACCCGCGGGTGCTGCCGCAGACTTACGCCATCGAAGCCAACTTCGACAATTACTGGTGCGGCGGCTGGGATGAAGGCTTTCCCACTTGCGACGCCTGCGAGTACAATGGCGAAAGGTATCCGAACCTGGGCGAATTGCGATCGGTCCACTGGAACGTGGTTTCAGCCGAGCGCGACTGCGGCGACATGGTCGCGCGGCTGGCCGCGTACGGACCCATCAGTCCGGTGCACGCCGAAAAGACGGTCACGCTTCGCGGCACCTCGCCCATGGTGAAAGTGAAATACGAGGTCACAAACCTCGGCCCAGGGGGTATGGACTTCATCTGGGGCACGCACCCGGCGCTCGCACCCACGTCGCATATGGTCCTACGCATCCCGGCGCGCATGGGCATCGTCGGCCTCTCGTCCGATGCCAGCCTTGGCACACCCGGCGAGCGCTACGCCTGGCCCAACCTCCAAACGCCGGTGGGAACGACCGATATGAGCCGCACTCGCGGCATCGACGCCGGTGTGTTCTGCGGCCACTATTGCACGGATCTCCAAGCCGGCTGGTATGCCGTCGAGGACACCGAGTCGGGCGCAGGCTTCCTGCTCACCTTCCCGGTCGAGGCTTGCCCGTATCTATGGTTGTGGCTTGTGTATGGCGGGTGGCGCGGATACCATCACATCATCGTGGAGCCGTGGACCAGTTACCCGGTGCACCTGGCGGAAGCGGCGCGCAACGGAACCAGCCGGAAACTGGCACCTGGCGAAAAATTCGCGGCCGAAGTGCGCGCGACCATCTACACCAAGAACGAATCCTGCGAACAAGCTCTGCGGAGAGTACAAAGCGCATGAAGCTGAAAGACCGAGTAGCCGTGATTACCGGATCAGGGTCCGGCATCGGGCGTGCCGCCGCAATCGAGTTTGCACGCGAAGGCGCCAGCGTGGTTGTCGCCGATATCAACCTTGCGGGCGCGCTCGATACGGCGCAGAGGATCCAACAGATGGCGGGTAAAGCGCACGCGGTCGAAACCGACGTAGCCAATGCCGAATCGGTACGGAATCTGGTAAGCGAAACGCTCCGCGTTTTTGGCCAGGTGCATGTCCTGTTCAACAATGCCGCGATCCAGGTCAACAAGACCGTAGAGGATACAGACGTTGAAGAATGGGACCGGGAAATCGCCGTGAATCTCGGGGGCGTGTTCCTGTGCTCGAAATTTTTCATGCCGCATCTGCGGGCCACCAAGGGCGCAATCGTAAATATGTCTTCGGTGAATGGCTTTTTTGTCGAACCGATGTGCGCGGGCTACTGCGCCACCAAGGCCGCCATCATCGGGTTGACCAAGGCCATGGCCATCGATCATGGCAAGGAAGGGATTCGCGTCAATTGCATTTGTCCGGGCTATATCGACGCGGGTCTCGCCGAAGGATATTTCCAGGCCCAGCCCGATCCAGCGGCCGCCCGCGCCTCCGCTGGGAAACTGCATGCCCTTTGGCGTATTGGCCGGCCGGAGGAAGTGGGGCGCGCTGCCGTATTTCTGGCCAGCGACGACGCTTCGTTTGTCACCGGGACAGCCTTCGTGGTGGATGGCGGATTCGGCTCCGGCCTGCCGCCGAGCGCTTGATAGTCGAAAACGTATCTGACTGATTAGCGCGCCGGTCCACCAGAGAAACCGGCCGGCACTGCCATCGCATTGACCAATCGTGGGGCCGTACCAGGCTCTTGCGTAATCTCCACCTCGCGGGGCTCGGTGCGACAGTCCGGAAGCGGCACGAGCGAGTAATAGTTCAGTCCATATCGCAGACTGCGGTGCAGGCGCTCGACGCATACGCGCTCGTGGATTGGCGCGATCGCGCGCCACAGTGGGCGCGCGGAAGTCACACGATCTATCTCCGGCAACGATCGCAGCTCGATGCCCATGACGCCGGCGGTGATCACGGCTGCCAGCAACGCGACGGCCGCGCCGCGCTGTCCGGCTGCGTCCAGAGCCCAGACTGCGACCGCCGCCAGCATCGGCAGGAGCCATGTCCAATGAAACGCCGGCACAATGGAACGTGAAATTCCAGCGGCCAGCGCGTTCGGCAAAATGGCCGAAATCGGTCCGAGTAACACTAGGAGGGCTGCAGTTGCTATGAGTACCCAGCGCGGCCGCTTGCATTCAGCCAGGGCGATACCAGCCAAAGCGGCCAGCGCGGGCAGCAGCGGAAGAATGTAGCTGGGCAGCTTGTTGAACGCCGCCGAGAAAAACACCAGGCCGAATACAACCCACAACAGCAAAAACTGGCGCCGCGCATCGGAGTACAGGGATCGCCGAAAAAGCAGCGCCAGCGTTGGCATCCACGGAAACAGCGCCACCACAATCACCGGGATAAAAAACCAGAAAGGCTGGCCGTGCGCCAGCGCCGGAGTGCTGAAGCGCTCCACCTGATGCTCCCAGAAGAATTTGTTTATAAACGGCCAGCCATTACGCAGAAAACACAGTACATACCATGGAAGAGTGATCACCGCGAAGGCCCCAACCACCTGTGGGCGGAACCAGTCGAACCACCGCCGGCGGCCCATCCAGAGAAGCGGCAACGCGAGTACTAGCGGCAGGAACCCCTTCGCCAGCACAGACGTCCCGAGCAACGCTGCACTCGCCGGCAGGCGTTCACGCTCTCCTTGCGCGAGCCAGCGGAGCGCCAGCAACATGGCCGCCGCAAACGCAGCTGACATGGGCAGATCGGTAATGCCAATGTGACTTAAACCGAGCCAGCCGGCGGAAGTCGCCAGAATGACGGTTGAGATACCTGCCGACGGTTCGCCGAATTCGCGCCGCAGTATCCAATAAAAGAAGATCAGAAACGCCACACTAAAAACCGCAACGGGCAGCCGTGGAGCCAGGTCGTCACTCAAGCCGAGCCTGAACGCCGCTGCCTCCATCCAATAGAGCAGCGCCGGCTTTTCGAACCACGGCTCGCCCCACAGGCGCGGTGTGATCCAGTCGCCAGACTGCGCCATCTGACGCGCAACGGCGGCGTATCGCGGCTCGTCCGGCCCAACGAGACCCGCATTCGTCAGGCCAAAGAAGTAGAGCAAATACAGCAAATACAGCAGCGGGATGGTAAGCAGGAATCGCTTGGGGAAGCGAAGCATGTGGTTTCATCGTAGGATACGCATACTGGGCTGTCCATCTTTCGATCACGGCATGGGCGGGGTTGTGAACGCCGGCTGATGGAAACCTTCGGCAAAGGACAGGCGGGAATGCCTGCCGTGCTTCTATAATGAACGTGAGTGCTTCGCCTGCGATTCCTCTGCGTGCTGGCCATAGCTGTGTCCCTCAATGCAGACGTGCGCACGTGCGCGTGCGATCTCTCCAAACCGGAGAGCATGGCGGCGCGCGAATGTGGCCTGTGCCGCGAGGCGGAGAACCAGCCCGCCGACGTAACCGTTTTCTTTCTGAAAGACATCAACCCGCGCAAGCCGAATCGCTGGCTAGCGCTGCCGCGCGTCCACACGCATGCGCTCAACGAAATGACGCCGGAGGCCCGCTCCGCGCTTTGGAGCGCGGCGATCGAAAAGGCACGGTCGCTTTGGGGCGATCAATGGGGGCTCGCGGTCAACGGCGACGAGCGCCGCACCCAATGCCACGCGCACATCCACATCGGCAAACTCCTCGATACCGCCGAAAACCCGGCCTTCGTCGAAGTGGACAGCCCGGCGGGCATTTCCATTCCCACCGACGGCGCCGGCTTCTGGGTGCATCCGGTGAGCAACAAACTGCACGTCCATTCCGGTGAACAGGTCACCGAATTCGTCTTAATGAGGTAGTCATGGAATTACTCGAAATCGCCAAACTCCCGACAGCGGAAAATTCAGCCATTCATCTGAACCCGCTCGACAACGTCGCCATCGCGCGTGTTCCGCTTTCAGCCGGAACGCAATTGCGCGTCGACGGCGTACCCATCGACGTGCTCGACCCGGTTCCCGCCGGTCACAAAATCGCGGTCGCGCGCATCCAGCAGGGAGAAGTGATTCACCGGTACGGGCAAAGTATCGGTCGCGCTAAGAATTTGATCGAGCCTGGCCGCCACATACACACGCACAACGTGTCGTTCGAGGAACTGACATTCGAATACCAGTTCCCGGAGGGCGAGATTCCCTACCCTGCGCCGCCCAAGAATATGCCGACTTTTCGTGGATATCTGCGTGAGGATGGGCGCGCGGGCACGCGGAATTACATCGCGGTGGTGGCGGCAAGCAACTGCGCGGCGCACACCGCCGAGCTGATCGCAACAAGCTTCGATGCCGAGAAGCTCCCGTCGAATGTTGATGGCGTCGTGGCATTCCCGCACGGCGAAGGCTGCGGTCACACCATCGGCCCGGATACCGATCAGCTTCGCCGCACGCTCGCCGGCGTTCTGGCGCATCCCAACGTTTCGGCCGCGATCATTCTGGGACTCGGCTGCGAGGTGAACCAGATCGATCATTACCTCGGACCGAACGCGCCACGCAGCTCCCGCCTGGTCGGCATGACGCTGCAATCGAGCGGTGGCACGCGGGGAGCGCTGGACGCTGCGCGCCGCGAGATTCATCAGCTGATGGAGCAGGCTTCGGCCGAGCAGCGCACCGAATTGCCCGCGTCCAAGATCATCCTGGGGCTGAACTGCGGCGGGTCGGATTCCTTCTCTGGAATCACGGCGAACCCCGCGCTAGGCATCTGTTCTGACATGCTGGCTGCCATCGGCGCAACCGCCGTGCTGGCCGAGACTACCGAAATCTTCGGCGCTGAGCATCTGCTGGTGCGCCGCGCGCGCAATCGAGAGGTGGCGGAAAAGCTTCTCGAATTCGTCAAACGCTATAAACAGTACCTAGTTCGCTTCGGCGGCAGCTTCGACGACAATCCGTCGCCCGGCAACAAGGAAGGTGGCCTAACCAACATTCTCGAAAAATCACTTGGCGCCGTAGCCAAGGCTGGCAGCTCGCCGCTCATGGACGCCGTGGATTACGCCGCGCGCGTGACGTCGCCCGGCTTCGTATTCATGAATACGCCGGGCTACGATCCGGTCTCCCTCACCGGCCTCGCTGCGGGCGGTTGCAACCTGATTGCCTTCACGACAGGACGCGGCAGCGCCATCGGTTTCCCTTCCATTCCGGTGATCAAGATTGCGACCAACAGCAGCACGTTCCGCCGCATGCGCGACAACATGGATATCGGCGCGGGTGTGATTGCCGAGGGCGAAAAGAGCATCGAAGCCGTGGGCCGGGAAATCTTTGAGACGGTACTGCGCGTGGCATCGGGTGAAAAAACGTGCGCTGAACGCCTGGGACACAAAGAATTCGTGCCGTGGCGCATCGGGCCGGTGCTATAAAGGGGCTTCGCTACAATAGAAATTCATGTTTCGAACCCTCGCATCCGCCATTTTGCTGGCTGCGGCGCTATGGTCCGCCGAAAAAGCGCCGGCCAGGAAGTCCGCTTTCGATAAGGCCACGCTGGAAGCTTACGTACGCCATCTGAACGTGTGGGGCCCGCAGATCAAGATCCAGATTGATAATCCCAAGCCGAGTTCGCTGCCAGGATTCGAAGAAGTCACCGTGCACGCGTCGGCCGGCAATGCCTCCGCCGACGAGACGTTCTACGTTTCCAAGGACGGCCAGAAAATCCTGCGCGGCAATGTCTTCGAAGTAGCCCAGAATCCTTTCAAGTCGCAACTCGACAAGCTGCACACCGATTTGCAGCCCAGCTTCGGCACTCCCGGTGCGCCGGTCGTCATCGTAATCTTCAGCGATTTCGAGTGCCCGTACTGTAAGGAGGAAGCCAAAGCGCTGCGGGCGAATCTGCTGGCCACCTATCCTAAGGAAGTCCGGCTCTATTTCAAAGATCTGCCGCTTACTCAGATTCATCCGTGGGCCCTACAGGCCGCACTCGCCGGCCGCTGCATCTTCAAGCAGAATCCCGGCGCGTTCTGGGATTATCACGATTGGATCTACGAGGCCCAAACGGACGTCACGGCAGACAACCTTAAATCCAAAATCCTAGAATTTGTGAAGGGCAAAGAAATCGACCCACTCCAGCTCGAACGCTGCATGGACAGCAAAGCCACGCAGCCGGAAATCGACAAGTCCGTCGCCGAATCCAAGGCGCTCGGCGTCGCCGCCACGCCCACGGTCTTCGTGAATGGACGGCAATTGGTGGGACAGGCAGCCGCCTGGGCGAACCTGAGCCAGGTGATCGATTACGAGATCGAGTATCAGAAAACCGACAAGAATGCCGGTGAAGATTGCGGCTGTGAAGTCAAGCTGCCCTCACCCACTCTGAACTAGGAAATTCATCGCATGCGCCGCTTTAACCGCCTTCTTCTCTACGCATCTTGCCTTCTGCTCGCCACGCTCCGTGCCGCGCCGCCGGCCACTACCACGCTCACGCCGGACATCGACCCGCAGCGATTCCTGAGCCACATCAAGTATCTGGCTTCGCCCGAGATGCGCGGCCGCGCCACCGGCTCGCCGGAGCTCGAAAAAGCCGCTGACTATATCGCCGGCCAGTTTCATGCCATCGGCCTGAAGCCCATCGACGGCAAGAGTTATTTCCAGGCGTTCCCGGTTACGACCCATGCCAAGCTCGGCCACGCCAATCATTTTGAATATGTCGAGCAAGGTACGACAACTGCCTTAAGGACCGGCGACGACTTTCTCCCGTTTAATTTTTCCTCACGTGGAAACCTGGAGGGCGGCGTGGTGTTCGCCGGGTATGGCATCACCGCGCCCGAGTATAACTATGATGACTACGCCGGCATTGACGTCAAGGACAAGCTGGTCCTCATCCTGCGCCACGAGCCGCAGGAGTTCGACGAGAAGAGCGTCTTCGCCGGAAAAGTCTATACCGAGCACGCGCAGTTTTACAGCAAAGCCGTGAACGCCAAGATGCATGGCGCTATCGGCGTAATTCTGATCAATGACGCGTTCAATCACCGCAGCGAAACGGATCAACTCGAAAAATTCGGCCGCACCGCCGGACCCAACGACGCCGGCATTCCATTTGTGCAGATCAAGGCCGAAGTGGCCATGCACTGGATCGCGGATGCCGGCAACAATCTGGATGACATCGGCGCCGCCATTGATAAAGATCTGAAGCCGCAATCCTTCGCGCTGCCGGACTCTGTCCAAGTGCGCGCGAACGTGGATGTCGAGCGCGTCATCAAGACGGTCCACAATGTGGCAGGATATCTGCCGGGTGAGACCGATGAATACGTGATCATCGGCGCGCATTTCGACCACCTGGGGCTGGGCGAACAGTTCTCCATGGCGCCGTCGCTGGCGGGTACGACGGTCCATCCGGGCGCCGATGATAACGCTTCGGGAACGGCAGGTGTCATCGAACTGGCGCGTTGGTTTGCCAGCCGGCCGAAAGACAAGCGCGGCATTTTGTTCGTGACCTTCGCCGGCGAAGAGCTGGGGCTGCTCGGATCAAGCTTCTATGTGAGCCATCCGGCGCTCCCGCTGGGTAAGGCGGTCGCCATGATCAACCTGGATATGATCGGCCGCGTGCGCGAAGGCAAAATCTATGTCGGCGGCGTAGGCACCGGCAGCAATCTGCGCACCACCCTCGACCCGATTCTGGCGCGCTATCCATTGCATGTCGATTATTCCGACAGCGCCGGGTATGGATCGAGCGACCACACCTCTTTCACCACCAAGCAAGTGCCGGTGCTCTTCTTCTTCTCGGGGTTGCATGGTGACTATCACAAGCCGAGTGACACCTGGGACAAGATCGATGCGCCCGATGCCGCCAAGCTGCTGGACATGATTGCCGAAGTCGGGACCACGTTGCGCGAGGAAACCGAGCGGCCGATTTACATGCGCGTGAAGGAGCCGGAATCACCGCATAAAGGCCTGGCTGCGGGTTCTTCACAATCCGGTTATGGGCCCGAGTTCGGCAGCGTCCCCGACTTCGCCGAGATTCCGCACGGTGTGCGCTTCGCCGATATTCGCGAGGGCACCCCTGCCGCCCAGGCGGGGTTGAAGGCGGGCGACATTCTAGTTGAGTTCGACGGCAAGCCGATCGGTAATTTGTACGATTTTACTTACGCTCTGCGCGCGAAGAAGCCGGGCGACCGGGTTACGGTCAAGGTGATGCGCGGAAGCGAAGCTGTCACAGCGTTGGTATTGCTGCGCGAGCGGAAGTAAGGTTCTCCTCGATACCGCCGATGGTTTGCCTGAAGGCCGATGCCCGAAGAATCGAAAACCGCGCCAACCATCTTAGGCACCCGCGTCTGGGAATTGCCACCCCTGATACTTCATCCTTTCAGCAATCAACGGGGCCCCGGCGTGCTGCTGGAAGGTTCCAAAGCCGCGCTCATGCTGGCCGGCCTCTTGCCCGGACAAGGCGAGGATCACGACGAGTTAAAGAGGAAGTTGCTCCTCAGCCGTTACGCCGAAATCCGCATGCTCTACTTCGTGGGCAAGGATCTGCTGCGCTGGATCGGGCAGTGCGTGGATCTGGTGGCCCGCACCGAGGAGCTGGGCAGCCTGAACATCTGTGAGCAAAGCTTCGCCGCCCTTCTCGTCTATCATCCGCCCGCCGCGGTTCTTCAAAAATTGCGGGAGTGGGGAGTCGCCCACCCGCAATCCGTCTTCTCCCGCGCCATCGGTGTCGCCACGCTGTTCCGCAACGTTCCATCGATAGAGGTTCTCGCGGAAACATTTCTGATGCATTACCACAACTTCGCCGACCACCTCTTCGTCTGCACCCAGCACCTTGGGGCTTTCACCGAAATCAGCTCGGTGAACTTCAGCTTTGATCTGTACGCGTCGGGCGAGTATCTGCGCATGCTTGAGAACGAGTGGAAAGAGTAGGGCCGGGCGTTGTGAACAGGGCCACGGTTCGCTGGCGATCAGGCTTTCAATAGAAGCCGGGATCGCGGATCGCTTAGGCCTCTTGGAGGCGTATCGCCCTAAGATAGTAGCAATGACGGTTGATCGCGAGCTTCTCGAAGATTCTTCGCGCACACTGGCCTTCGCTCTTACCGCTTGCCGCTCTCCTATTGGCCGTCACCTTTCTTCCGGCGCGAATCATCGGGTCGCCTCTATTCTTTCCAGCCATTTCGTTCCTCCTGTTGGTTCTGCTTCTGTGTGCCGTATGGAGGAGCTCGCCTCCTCACTAGAACCCCGCGACCCGTCTACCCCCGTCTACCGCTCGTCCCGACTTCCCTTGATATAATCCGTTGCATGGAGTTCCCCAGCCTTTTATTAGTGCGCCAGAAGTTTCCCGATCGTAGGATTCGCGATGTAGGCGCCGCCGTTTCCGATGAGTTGGCGCGCTCTCCTTTCGGCGGGCGCTTGCAGCCCGGATCCCGCGTGGGGATCGGCGTGGGCAGCCGCGGGATCAGCAACATTGCCACCATCGCGCGCTCGGTTGTCGATTTCTGGAAATCGAAAGGTGCGCGACCGTTCATCTTTCCCGCCATGGGCAGCCACGGCGCGGCCACCGCGGAGGGCCAGGCTGACGTGTTGGCGCATTACGGCATCATCGAAGCCACCATGGGATGCCCGGTGGTTAGTTCGCTCGACGTGGTGCCGCTGGGGCGCACGCCGGATGGCATCGAAGCCTTCATGGACCGCAATGCCTACGAGAGCGACGGCGTCATGCTGGTGGGCCGGGTCAAGTGGCACACTGATTTCGCGGGGAAAATCGAGAGTGGCCTGTTCAAGATGATGGCCATTGGGCTCGGCAAATTCGCCGGCGCGCAGCGTTATCACACGTATGCCTACAAGCTGGGGCTCGAGCACGTCATCCGCAGCGTGGGACGGCAGGTGCTGGCGTCGGGCAAGATTCTGGGAGGTCTCGCAATACTAGAGGACGCGCACCACGCGACGGCGCAAGTCACCGCCGTGCCGGTAGAAGAAATGGAGCAGCGGGAAGAGGAACTGCTGCGCCTCGCGAAATCCTGGATGGGCCGCATCCCCCTGGATCTGGATGTTCTGATCCTGGACGAAATCGGAAAGAACATCAGTGGAGCCGGCATGGATACCAAGGTGGTGAACCGCGGCGTGTACGGCGAGTACAACCCGTGGCCGGATGCGCCACGCATTGAGCGCATATTCATTCGAGGCTTGAGTGATCTCAGTTATGGCAACGGCGTCGGCCTGGGAATGGCGGACGTAGTGTCCGACCGCCTGTTGGGCAGGATTGACTGGAACCCCACGCACATCAACTCACTCACCGCATCGACACCGGCGGCGATCCGCACACCTGTCCACTTCCCTAGAGACCGCGAGTGTCTGGAGCGCATTGCGCCGACCGTAGGCAAGCACGATTTGCGGGATGTGACTTACGGATGGATTCGCAACTCGCTCGAGCTGGCGTTGATCGCGCTGAGCGAGAACTTAAGCCGGCAGATCGGGCAGAACCCGCATCTGGAGATCCTGGGTGAGCCGCGGCCCATGGAATTTGATTCCGGAGGCAATCTGGTGGACATGCTGGTTCCAGCTGGCGAGGTTGTTGCGACGCACTAACCTATCGGCGGGCAGAACAGAAGTCATGTTCGCGCGAACGCCCGTACTCATGCTGGCGGTGGTGCCGGCAGGCTTGCATTTCTACAACGAACGACCCCTGTCTCAGGCGGGCTGCGCCCCCAGCCGCGCTCCCGCCCTATCCGGTGCGTGTCTTAACTGGCTGCGGTGGCAGCCATGACCGAACTGATTTTTGAGAAAACTGTGCTGATGCTGCTCGCAATCCGGGGCATCACAGCCGCGGATGCAATGGCAATAAAGCCAGCGATCAGCGCGTATTCGATCAGATCTTGAGCCCGTAGATCGCGCGTTAGCTTCATCCACCGCGCGCGGTATCGGCCAGCCTCCTGGATCCATCCCTTCTGCTGCATTCGTTTCCTCCTTTCCGGTGACACAACGTGGGACGCGCACGCGCGCACCCCACCTGCGCACAATGCCGGTTAGCTGGCTGCCGCTGAAGCCATCACCGAGCTGATTTTCGAGAAACCGTGCTGATGCTGCTCGCAATATTGGGCATCAGAGCTCCGGCCGCGACCGCCACGAAACCCGCCATCAGCGCGTATTCGATCAGGTCCTGACCGTTTTATCTTTCCAGATCTTCAGGGCTAAGACTGCTTTGGTTAACTTTTTCATGGTTCCTCCTCATGAATCCATGCAATTGGAAATCTAGTTCGAGCCTACCAGCCGGGCGCCGGACCGGAAATTGGGTTTAAGACTTCGATCGCCTCCATAAGCGTCTAGGACGGTGACGTAGATCCGGTAACGGGAATCTGCCGACCGGTACACCAGACGGAACTGGTCCGGATGCTCACGCAGTAATTCCGCGGTCAGTCGTGTCAGATAGGGCCCCTGGCGAAATGAGGCATTGGGTGCGCAAACTAGGTAATTCGCCCCGTACCCACCGGATCGTATCGAGCAGTTCACTGGGCGACCCCAGCGGCTGCGCGTGTTCATCCGTGCTGTAGTGCAAGAGGTAGGGGTTCTGAACGAAGCCGCGTACGCTCTTGCGCCCGGTGTAAAGATAGAGCACCGGATCGAGATTGCCGGTCAGCACGGCATCGGGAGACGAGTTCCGCTCGATCCAATCGAACATGCGCACCGTTTCGCGTCATTGGTCCTGGGGCACGCCGGGCATACGCACCGCTCCGGTCTGCCTTGCAGTAAGCGCCGTCTGTCCGAGTGACCAGCCGCCTTGCAGCAGGAACAGGAGGGCTAAGGAAGCCATGGCCGCCGTTTTTTGGCGGGTGCGCAGCCTAAGCAACGCGCACACCACCTTCGCCCCCCGGTACACATGGAGCAGCAGTATGGGCAGCAGCGCCACAAAACGCACCGGTGGCCGTGTCGAGCGGGAGCAGCGCCGGATCAATCAGGCCGCTCACCAGCACCGGGTTCGACCACAGCAGTTCCATCAGATACACCGCTCCGGGACCCTCCGCCGAGACTTTCAGTACGCGGCAGGACGATTGTAAGAGCCATGCCGCATCTTTTTCGAGCATGCGGCGCATATCGCGCTTGGACATCGCCGAGCTCGACTGGAAGTCGTCGACCAGCGCCGGCAAAAGCACGTCTCCGTCACTATTGGCGGCGCTCACCCGCACTGCCCGCACGAATTCACCGACCAGTTCTGGAACCGGCGCCTCCATCGCTTACACCTGTCCTTATGGCTTATCGGCTGAGTGACAGCAAACCTTGAACCTGGCATTCCGCGTGAACCCGTGAAGCCCGACGATTCCCGTCTGAAATCGCGCACGGCCTTTTGTTACCATCCAATTTCCAGCCATATGACCGACACTTCTTTTCCGGCCACACTGCTCGACCTGCTGCATGCAACGCCTGGCAGCAAGGTGGCCCTAGTCATTCCCGAAACCGGCGCGTGCATTACGTATGAATCACTGCGCCGCCAGGTGAGCGCCGCCGCGGATGCCTTGGCGGGCGCCGGAATCCGCCGGGGCGACCGCGTGGCCATGGCACTGCCCAACGGTCCAGCGGTCATTGTTTCTTTTCTGGCCGCCTCTATTGCCGGCACTGCCGCGCCGCTGAATCCGGCTTACCGCTACGAAGAGTTCCTGTTCTACTTGGAGGACACCAACTCACACCTGCTGGTGCTACCGCCCGAAGGCGCCACACAAGAGGCCGACGCCGCCCGCCGCGCCGCAGTCGAGCGAAACATTCCGATCCTGACCGCTGAAAGCGATGCGTTCGGCGAAGTGCGCATTTCGGGTGCGAGCGGGAACGCCAGTGCGACGGCGCCCGCACCCGATGACATCGCCCTGATCCTGCACACCAGCGGCTCGACCGGGCGGCCCAAGCGCGTGCCGCTCAAGCACATCCACCTGGCGCTTTCCGCACGCAACATCGTCAACACCTACCAGCTTTCCCCGGACGACGTATCGCTATGCCTGATGCCGCTGTTTCACGTTCACGGCCTGGTAGCGTCGACGCTCTCGACGCTTCTCTCGGGTGGTGCGGTGGTGGCGCCTGCCCGTTTCAATCCGCTGGCATTTTGGCGCACGGTGCGCGATTACCGCGCGACGTGGTACTCGGCGGTGCCGACTATCCACCAGCTCATCCTGGCGCGCGCGGGCTCCGGGAACAAGCCGGGAGGCGCGGAATCGCTGCGCTTCGTGCGCTCATGTAGCGCCCCGCTTCCCGTGGAAATCGGCGAAAAACTTGAGGCGCTGTTCGAAGCTCCCGTCCTCGAAGCCTACGGCATGACCGAAGCGTCGCACCAGATGTCGTCCAATCCGCTGCCGCCCAAGATGCGGAAATTTGGTACCGTCGGCCTGGCGACCGGCATTCAGATCGGGATCATGACGGATACGGGCCAACTGCTCCCGCCGGGTCAGAAGGGTGAAGTGGTGATTCAGGGCCCGAGCGTCATACAGGCGTACGAGAACAATCCCGAAGCCAACTCCAAGTCATTTGTGAACGGCTGGTTCCGCACCGGTGACGAAGGCCTGCTCGATGCTGAGGGTTATCTGCGCCTGACCGGACGTCTCAAAGAGCTCATCAATCGCGGTGGCGAAAAAATTGCGCCACGCGAGATCGATGAAGTGCTGCTCACGCACCCGGCCGTAAGCGAAGCCGTGTGTTTCGGTATCGCGCATCCCACCTGGGGCGAGGAAGTTGCCGCCGCGGTGGTGCTGCGCCAGCCCGCCACCGAAGCCGATCTGCTGGCTTTTTGCCGCGAACGCCTGGCCGATTTCAAACGGCCCAAGAAACTCTACCTGGTCGACACGATCCCGCGCACCGCGACCGGCAAAGTGCAGCGCCTCAACGTTGCCGCCGCACTGGCAGGTGAGCGCGGATGAAATTCGCCATCGCCGGCGCCGGCGCCATTGGAGCCTACATAGGGGCCAAGATGGCGCACGCCGGAATGGACGTTACGCTTTTTGCGCGCGGCCCACACTGCCGCGCCATGCAAGAGCACGGCGTACATGTCGAGAGCCCCGAAGGCAATTTCGAGGCGCGGCCGCGCGTGGTGGACTCGCTCGATCCCGCTGGTCCCGTCGATGTCATATTCCTGGGCGTGAAAGCGCACAGCCTGCCCGATCTTGCCCCGCGCCTACGGCCGCTGTTCCACGACTCGACCACGGTCGTCAGCATGCAGAACGGCATTCCGTGGTGGTATTTCGCGGACGCGGAGCGGCTCGAAAGCGTCGATCCCGGTGGGGTAGTGGCCACGTCCATCGAAGCCCGGCGTGTGATCGGCTCGATCGTGTATCTCTCGACCGAGATCGTACAACCCGGCGTCATTCGCCACACCGAAGGCAACCGCATCACCATTGGCGAGCCCGATGGCGAGCGCAGCGAGCGTGCGCGGGCGATTGCAGCGGCGCTGGTAGAAGCGGGGCTGCGGGCGCCCGTCAACACCCACATCCGCCAGGAAATCTGGGTCAAGCTTCTCGGCAACATCGCGTTCAATCCCATCAGCGCCCTGACCGGCGCGACGCTCGTGACAATGGCGCGTGACCCCGAGGTCTCGAAACTGGTGCGCGGTATCATGGCGGAAACCGAATCGGTGGCGCGCAAGCTGAACATCGAAATGCCGATCACTATCGACCAGCGCATCGCCGGCGCCGCAAAAGTCGGTGAGCACAAAACCTCCATGCTGCAGGATCTCGAAGCCGGACGGCCGCTGGAACTCGATGCCATA
>Ga0066709_100001395_pt1 | contig 15891 bp, 24 predicted proteins | sample GraSoiAngelo_158_FD_79665 | JGI IMG/M metagenome (GOLD analysis project Ga0066709, IMG submission 79665) | Grasslands soil microbial communities from the Angelo Coastal Reserve, California, USA - 14_1009_16_30cm | ecosystem: Environmental > Terrestrial > Soil > Grasslands | place: USA...
CTCCTCGTCGAGTTCCAGCGCGACGACATCACGACCAGTCGGCGGGGACTGACGGCTGAGGAGGCGGCGTTCCGCGCCGGGTACACGCCAGCGGACGGTGCGTGGAAGCGCGTGAGCGACCTCCAGAACGCCTGGCTGGTTCGGCCGACCGGGGAGACCCGGACGGCGTCGTCAGGTCGTCTGCAACGAGTCCTCCGGATCACGGAGGCGGGAAGGAAGGCGCTCGATGGCATCGACTGGTGACGACGATCCGATCATGCGCGGGTTCAAGCGTGTGAAGGGGAAGCTCGCCGCGGCGCAGCACGAGTTCCCCGGCCACGGTCCGGCGATCGTGGCGCTCGCGAACGTGATGGTCAAAGAGGCCGAGCGAGAGGGGAAGCACTTGGACTGGAGCGGCTGCTTCGACTACCTCTGCGATCTCCGCGACCGCAAGCCGGAGACGGTGTCCTGGATGATCGAGCAGGTCGAGTCGTGAGGTACGACGTGAAGCTCGTGCTCACGATGGAGTACCACTTCGCCATCGAGGCGGAGTCGCAGGACGAGGCGCGGACGCAGGCGCTGGACGATGTCTCGGGGCGTGACCCGGAGAAGACGACGATCGAGCTGTTCATCGAGAAGGGCGTGCGATGATGCCGCCCGATGAAGTACGTCTACCTCACCCAGCAGCGGTGGCAGGACGACGATCCAGACTTCGAGGTTGACGACATGGGGGTCACGATCATGGACGGTGCAGGGCTGTATCTCCGAGACGAGAACGGTGAACACTGGATCGCGCCCGGCTGCTGGTACGGGATCACCACGGCGGAGCCCAAGCCTTCGTGAAGCACGCGGAGTGGTGCGCGAAGTCGGCTCGTCCAGCAGACCCGAAGCTGCGGGGCTACGTCGAAGGTCGTGGGGGTACGTCGCAGCAGGTCGCCGAGGCTGCCTGCAACTGTGGCCTGAACGGGACGGCCAAGCTGCTTCGGAAGCTCCGAGAGCGAGGTGTTGTCCGATGACGTACTCGAAACCGACGGTGCTCCCCGGTCTCGTCCCGCTCTGGCGCTGCGACGATTGTGGGGCGGTGGTCGCGCATGAGGATCGCGATCGCCACGAGGACTGGCATGAGCGACTGGCGCGGGCGTTTGACACCGGGTCCACCGAGCGGTAGGGTCCGCGGGTCCCGATGTGAAGGCAGAGGTTACTTCGCCTTGGAGCGGGAGGTCCCGGGTTCGAGTCCCGGTCGCGGCCCTTCGGGACCGCGGTAGCTCAGCTAGGTAGAGCGCCTACGTACCTCCGTCGATCGGTTCTCGGGACGCTAACTTCATAGGGTCCAAGCCTTGCCGATGCGAAGGCCGCGGATACTTCCACATTGACCGTGCCAAAGCCCGCGACCGTCTGGTTCTCGGCGAGGACATCACGACCGGGTACGGTCCGCGGACCGACGGAGCGAAGGCTGGAGCTACATCGCGCCAGCATCGCCCGACTGCTTCAGCCGTTGGGTTCCCGTCGATCCGCCGACCGGCACCCGGTCACGTTGCGAGGGCGATGCACGGCCTGGCCGGTGCGATCGTGGCGGATACTTCCAGGTTCGACTCCTGGGTTCGGTCGAGAGACCGTGACCCTTCCACCACGGGACGGTTCCCGGCCAGACCGCGTGTCGCTTCTCGGAAAGGGGATCGACATGCCGAAGCTGGCACGCATGGGGGAGACCCCGGCGGTTCGTTCGCCGGTGAAGACGACCGGCGAGATCACGACCACCTACGAGGGTGGCATCGGTCACGTCCGCGACGCGAAGTCGGAGCTGTTCCTGCTCGCCGCGTCGAACCTCGTCGGGGAGCAGACGTTCTACGAGGGCTCCTCGGAGCGCGACGTGCGTTACCGCGGGCTCGTGCGCCAGGTCGTCGGTGAGGATCCGGAGTGGGTCGGGAAGCTCGCGCACTACCTCCGCGACGACCTCCGGATGCGCGCCGCCTCGATCGTGATGGCGGCCGAGTACGTCGCCGCCGGTGGGCCGCACGGCCGGGCCGTCGTTGACTCGGTCCTGCTCCGGCCGGACGAGCCGGGCGAGCTGCTCGGCTACTGGTTCGGCACCTACGGCCGCAAGATCCCGGCCGCGATCAAGCGCGGGATCGCCGATGCGGTCGGCCGTCTCTACACCGAGCACAACGCGCTGAAGTACGACGGCCAGGGGCAGCCGTTCCGGTTCGGCGACGTGATCGAGCTGACGCACCCGAAGCCCGCCGACGACTACCGCGCGCTGCTCTACAAGATCCTGCTCGACCGTGCCCACAAGCGCGGTGAGCCGGTGCCGACGCGGCTGTCCGCGATGTCGATCGACGACGCGCTCTGGTCCGTCGAGCCCGAGAACCGGAAGCTCAACCTGATGCGCGCGACCGAGGTCATGTCGTGGGAGCGGTTCTCCTCGTGGATCGGTCGGCCGATCAACGCTGCCGAGTGGAAGGCGCTCGTCCCGAAGATGGGGCTGATGGCGATCGTCCGGAACCTCCGCAACATGGACGAGGCGGGCGTGGATCCGGAGACGGTCTCGATGGTCGAGGTCAAGCTCCGGAACCGCGAGGACGTCATGCGCTCGCGCCAGCTCCCGTTCCGGTTCTACACGGCATGGCGTGAGGTCCAGACGCTGCGCTGGGGCTCGGGGCTGGAGGCTGCGCTCACCGAGTCGCTCCAGAACGTGCCCGAGCTGAAGGGCCGGACGCTGATCCTCGTGGACAAGTCGGGGTCGATGGAGGATCCGTTCTCCCGTCGGTCCTCGGTGAAGTGGTCCGAGATCGCGTCGGTGTTCGGCACGGCGCTCGCGCTCCGCTCCGAGGAGCCCGAGCTGTACGCCTACGACAACCGGGAGTATCCGATCCCGGTTCAGCACGGCGCGTCGCTGCTCCGCACGCTGGAGCGGTTCCCGATCGCCGGTGGCGGCACCCAGACGCTTCAGGTGCTCGCGCGGACATGGTCGGGTCAGGATCGCATCGTGATCGTGACGGACGAGCAGGCGTTCCCGACGGCGGACTACGGCTGGGGGTTCAACGAGTCCGCGGCGAAGTCGGTCGCCGACATCCCCGTGCCGATCTACACGTTCAACGTGGTCGGCTACAAGGCCGGGCATCTGCCGTCGGGCGAGGGCAACCGGCACACGTTCGGCGGGCTCTCGGACGCGGCGTTCACGCTGCTCGGGATCCTCGATTCCCGGCGCGATGGCGGGTGGCCGTGGGAGTGATATGAAGGATCGCCCGCTCGCCCTCGGGGGGAGCAGCGGGTGATATGCGAGGGCGAGGGCCGGGGCGTTTGACCCGGCCCTCGCCCTTGTGTAGGGTCCTCGGACCGGCAGTCGCCGGAACCCATGAGGCGGACCCTGGCGGTTGCGTGCGTGGTGTGTGCCCTGGTGGTAAGCGGGGCCGTTCCAGCTAACTCCTACCCCGTCGATGCGGGGACGTTCCGGATGCCGAGCATGGTCATAAGCAGGAATCATGCTTATGGACATCGGCACCTCGGTCTCCGCACGGAGACAGGGATCCTCGCGAGCCCGACCCCGAGGCCGACCCCGACCTCTGTCGTGCCGGTGTCCGCGTATCCCTCCGGCGTGCTCACGGCCGACCAGGTCGCGTCGTACGCCCGGCGAGCTGGGTTCGAGGCGGGCTACATCGACGACATGGTCCGGTTCGCGGCCCGCGAATCGACGTTCAACCCAACGGCCGTTCACGGTGGAGGTCCGGCGTACGCGGGTGGTCCGGCGTGCGGGCTCTGGCAGCTCTACCCGTGCCCCGGTCCGTCTTCCCTCGATCCGATGGTGAACGCCTGGCAGGCGCGTGAGAAGTGTCTCGCCGACGTCGCCGCGGGCTACTCATGTCTCAGACCGTGGGGCGGCTGACGTAGCATCGCGCCGTGGGGCGCACGAAGACACGAGGATCGAAGTCACCGTCTCAGTTCACGACGAGGGATCTCGCGCGCCAGCTCGCCGCCGACGGCGAGTCGCTGATGCCGAGGACGAACCGCTACATCCCTCACCTGCCGCACGCCGGTCCTCAGCAACTGTTCCTCTCGCCGATCGTGACGCCGCTCCGCGAGGTCTTCTACGGCGGCGCTGCGCGAGGCGGGAAGACCGAGGCGCTCCTGATCGCGGCGCTCCAGTTCATCGACCTCCCGCACTACAAGGCCGTGCTCGTGCGCCGGACCTACCCGATGCTCTCGCAGTCGGAGGGGCTGATCGAGCGCGCTGCGTCGTGGCTCGACACCTCGGACGCCGTCTACAACGAGGGTAAGCACCGCTGGTCGTTCCCCAACGGATCCGCGCTCTACTTCCGGCACCTCCAGAACGACCAGGCGCTCGCCGACTACCAGGGTTCGGAGTATCAGTTCATCGGCATCGACGAGGTGACGGACCTCACCGAGCGGCAGTATCGGTTCCTGTTCTCCCGGCTCACTCGGCTCGAAGGCGTGACGATCCCGCTGCGTGTGCGATCGGCGTCGAACCCGACCGGCCGTGGGCGCGACTGGGTCTACACCCGGTTCGTGACGAGCGGTCCGCGCTCCGGTCGTCTGTTCATCCCGGCGCACCTCGAAGACAACCCCGCGGTCGATCAACGCGAGTACGAGCGGTCGCTCGTGCAGCTCGGGCACGTCGATTACCGACGCCTGCGCTACGGCGACTGGGAGATCCGCTCCGAGGGCCGGATGTTCAAGCGGTCGTGGTTCGAGGTCGTGCTTCCCGAGGATGTCCCGGAGGGCGTGAAGCACGTCCGCTACTGGGACCTCGCCGGTGAGACGCCGGACTCGCCCGAGATGCGGAAGCTCGAAGACCGCGACTGGATCGCGGGCGTGCTGCTCGCGCGATCGTCCGAAGGCGTCTACTACGTCGATCACGTCGAGCGGTTCCGAGGATCCTCGCTCACGCTCCAGCGCCGGATCCGCGGTGTGGCGGAGGCCGACGGCCGCGACGTTCCGATTCGCATCGAGCAGGAACCCGGCGGCTCGGCCGCGCACCTGATCTCGATCCTGCGGCGCGATCTGCTCCGCGAGTTCGACGTTCGCGGCGTGAAGTCCACGGGCTCGAAGGAAACGCGCGCCGCTCCGATCGCAGCTCGGGCCGAGGCCGGTGAGGTCAAGCTCGTGAGGGGACCGTGGAACCAGGACTTCATCGACGAGCTGGCGGAGTTCCCGGCGAAGGACGTCCACGATGACCAGGTCGATGCGCTCTCGGGAGCGTTCGACTTCCTGGCGGTCAAGGGCAGCACCGCGCTCCCGATGCCGGGTGGATCCAAGGGTCAGTCCTACTGGCGCGAGTGAAGTAGCCTGCGCTCCAGTCCATCCCGAACTTGACACCGGGTCAAGCGGGATGATAGGCTCCGTGCATGGACGACCAAGGGATCATCTCGTGAACTACCGGCAACTGATCACCCACTACACCGACGGCCGCTCGCGGGTCGCACGCAGCGTTCGTATCGACGACCCGAAGTGGCGCGACCTGATCGACAAGGCCGCGTTCGGTGAGATGGCCCGCTCGAAGGTTGCCTACTGCACGTCGAAGACCGTCCGGGGCACCTTCCAGGAGAAGGGGAGTGTGCGCTGAATGTACCCCAACGCTGAGTTGGCGTGGTGTCGCTCACTGTTCCGGAGCCTGGCCGACCACGGGGTCTGGGGCGTGCCTCGCAGCGGGCTCGTCTTCTCGCGCGAGGGTGAAGCTCTCGTGTGGACGGACCGGATGCCGTTCGACCCGGAGATGCCTGGAGACGAGGCCGATCTTCGCGCCTATCAGGACGAGGACTACGCGGCGATCGCTGCGCGGTTCGAGGCCGCGGGCATCCCTGTGTGGAAGGCGACGTCGTGAACGTGACCGTCTACCACGTCAACATACCGGCGATGTCCACCATCGGCTACGGCGACGGCAAGGACGAGGACGGCGAGGACGTCTCGTTCGTCGGCGATCACCGGCCGATGATGCACATCGGAGAAGCGATCGCAGCGGCATCCGACGAGTCGGAGCTGCCGACCGTGGATCTCGAAGACTGGCAGGTGATGTCGTGAACCCGGTTGCCGAGAAACTCGAAGCTGACGCCTACGGTGAGTGGCACTGCGTCTGTGGGAACACCCCGAGCGACTCAGGGTTCTACCCATGTGACCGCGCGGGAGTGAGCGTCCAACCGACCGAGGCTGACTGGCCTGATGCGCTCTATCGCTGCGACGGCTGTCGCCGGATCGTGCTCGACAGTGTCGAAGGACCGTGGGTCGTCGGGCGGGTTGCCTGATGGTCGCGTTCAACCCCGGTCTCCTCCGGAGGATGCTCGTCGAGCAGAACTTCCGGATCGAGGAGAAGGACACCCGGGAGCATCATGGTTGGACCGTCAAGGCTCCGCCCGGACGCGAGACACCGCTGAACCCGAGCGGCATCGTTCAGGTACACGTCGCCGGTCTCACGGGCGAGAAGCACAAGTGGACGGCGATCCTCGGCGAGCTGAAGAAGATCGGGTTCGACCCCGAGCTGCCGCTCCGTAGCGGTACCGCACACGCGAAGGACGAGCGGTCGCTCACCGAGCAGACCGGGCTGGAGGAGTTCCGGCGCGAGGTGCCCGAGGGCGATCCGAACCCCGACGATCGCTGGGTACGGTTCGAGGAGGCGGGCGAGGCCATCGGCATCTCGGGGTCCGGGATCGCGCAGCGCGTGAAGGCGGGCAAGCTCCGGGATGTCGCACTCCCGACGGTGCTTCCGGCGTTCGGTGGAGGGAGCCGCACGTCGCTCGTGCGCCACGTCAACCTGGCCGACGTCAAGGCGTCCGGCGCGAAAGGTTCGCAGGGCGGACGTCGCTCGATAGGTGCGACCAAGCCCGCGACCATCTCGCGTCGGTTCGAGAACACGGCGGCGGGTCGGCTGAAAGAGGCGACCGTGAAGTTCGCCGCCGCCAAGCGGAAGATCGACGCCGGGTTCGCCGAGATGGACGCGGCGATGGCGATCATCGACCGCGAGACGAACGATGCGCTCCAGGAGCTGTATGACGTGAAGCAGCGTCACAAGCGACTCGTGGCGACCTTGCAGAAGGGGGTGGACCAACTGTGACGAAGAAGTCGATCCTCGTCGGCGAGCACGGAGACGATCGTCTGGCCGCGGTGCTCGCCGCGCGCGCGATGGACGAGCGGCTCGAACGCATCGAGCGGCTGGTCGAGGAGTGGGCTGACATCTCGCTCCACGGTCGCGCGGTCGAGATCAACCAGGCGGTCGCCGAGCTGCGCGAGCTGCGAACGCGGATCGAACAGAGACTGTCGTGAAGGTGCTCGCGGAGAAGTGCTCGACGTGCATCTTCCGGCCCGGCAACCTGATGCGCCTGCGGCCGGGTCGGGTGAAGTCGATGCTCGCCGAGTGCGAGCTGGAGGACACCCACATCATCTGTCACGAGACCAGCGAGGAGATGACGGGCACCCGCCGGAACGAAGCGGTCTGTCGTGGGTTCATCGAGGCTGGCGGCTCGTCGTCGATGCTCCGGCTCGGCGAGGGGCTCGACATGATCGAGGAGGTCAAACCCTGATGCCGTACCCCGGAACGAAGCCACCGAAGACGAAGGTCGATGACGCGGTCGTCTGGGATGCGGCACTTCGGTACCTCGCCGACCGGCTTGAGCAGAACGGCGGGAAGGTCGAGTACGTCTCGGTCAACCCGGCCGACATCGCGGGCTGGTCCTACAGCTCCTACTCCGGCGGCTGGTCGAAGCTGGGCACCACGCGCCCCGAGTTCCACCTGGAGGATCTCACGACGAACCAGGTGAAGGGCTCCCTCCGCCGGGCGGTCCTGGCGGGCAAGCTCGTCGAGCGCAAGGCTCGGGGCGGCACGCTTGCGTTCATCACGCCGGAGATGGCGGAGCACCTCGACCGGAAGGCCGCCGACCAGGTGGCCGCGACGGAGGCGCTCACGGCACGTTGGACGGAGGCGCGCGCGAGGGCCGAGAGGTTCGGGCTCACGATCGAGTACGACCAGTTCCGCAAGCGGTTCGGCGACCAGGGGTTCACCGTCCCGATCGACACGGTCGAGGCGCTCCTGGACATCGCCGACCTCTACGAGACGCTCCGCGAGGAAGGTGGCAACCCGTGATCACGAAGAACGTCCAGCTCGAACTACCCCGCCGGACGCTCCAGCGGCAGTACGGGGATGCGTTCACGTTCTACCTGCGGCTCTGGCGCTTCTACATCGAGGTCAACTACGGCCGCGAGCGTCGGAAGACGACGCCATGACCGTCCAACATCACGACGAGGAACGGCTCCGTCAGCGGGCCGCGCATCGCTTCGCCGAGGAAGCTCGCCGCTGTCTCCAGCTCGGGCTCAGCTCGCACGTCCTGGAGCACATGGTCTGGACGGAGGACTACGACCTGAAGCGGGAGGCCGGAGGCCGTGACGGACTGAAGGATCTCCTCGACGACATCCGTAACGGCATCGGCATGGGCGAGTCAACCGGCACCTCCAGCGGGGACGAGGAGACGAACGCCTACGCGCACAAGGCGCTCGACCGGGTCGAGGAGTGGTTCGAGCACCGTCCATCTGCCGTCCTGAAGGTGGAGTTCGACGAGCACGTCTGGGCGTTCGAGATCGGAGAAGGCCAGACCATCTCGGTCGTCGATAGCCGTGGAGCGCCGCTCGTGGTCACGTCGGCCGTCATGCCGAATCCGGTGAATCCGGAGGTGGAACCGTGATCGCGCTCGGGAAGCTCGCGAGCTGGTCGCTGATCGGTGCCATCGGCGTCGGGTTCGTCCTGATCGGGTGGGTCAGCACCTTCACGCGCTTCTACATCGCCGGGGTCGATCCGAGGCGGGTCTGGTGCTTCCTCACGGGCGGCCATCGTTGGGACACGTCGGACGAGGACTTCGCTCGCGGCATCCTCCGTCAGTGCGTGAAGTGCTGGCACATGGAGGGAAGTGCGGCCTACTGGCGGTCGAGCCGTCCCGACCGCTGATCTGCTGGACACTCCGAGGGCCGCGGTTATCATCGCCGCGTGAGCGACTCGGAGAACGTCACTCCCATCCGCAAGGCATCCGGCTTCGCCGAGATCGGAGCGTCCGGGCTCTACTCGATGGGCGGCCGGGTCCGCGACGAGTTCCACAAGAACCTCCGCGGGCTCCAGGCGACACGGATCTTCCGCGAGATGCGGGACAACGACCCGGTCGTCGGCGCGATCCTCTACATCATCGACATGATGCTCCGCGAGGTTGACTGGCACTCCGACCCGGCCGACGACACCGACCCGGACGCGGTCAAGTGGGCCGAGTTCCTCTGGGAGTGCGTCAACGACATGAGCATCGCCTGGCCGCAGTTCGTGTCCTCGGTGCTGTCGTTCCTCCCGTACGGCTGGTCGTTCTTCGAGACGGTCTACAAGAAGCGGAACGGGCTGATGAAGCCGACCTCGCCGGATGCGTCGAGCAACTACACCGATGGCCTGATCGGCTGGCGGAAACACGCGCTCCGCGCGCAGGAGTCCCTGCTCCGGTGGCAGTTCGACGAGAACGGCGGGACGCAGGCGTTCGTCCAGCAGACCCAAGAGGGGATCAAGACGATCCCGATCGAGAAGGGGCTGCTGTTCCGGACCTCGGTCGCGCGCAACAACCCGGAAGGACGATCGGTCCTGCGGAACGCCTACCGGCCGTGGTACTTCAAGAAGCGGATCGAGGAGATCGAGGCGGTCGGCATCGAGCGCGACCTGGCCGGGCTGCCGTACGCCGGGGTCCCGGCCGAGTACCTCGACAAGGATGCCTCTCAGGAGCACCGCGACGTCGTGGCTGCGATCGAGGTCATGCTCCGGGACGTCCGTGCCGACGACCAGACGTCCATCACGTTCCCGCGTGAGATCGACCCCGAGACGAAGATGGACCGCTGGGAGCTGAAGCTCCTCTCGACCGGCGGGACCCGGCGCATCGACACGGACCCGATCATCGGCCGCTACTCGCAGCAGATCGCGATGACGGTGCTCGCCGATGTGATCCTGCTCGGGCACGAGAACACCGGCGCGTACTCGCTCGCGAACGTGAAGCTGGAGATGTTCACCGCGGCGCTCGACGCCTACCTCGACGAGATCGCCGGGGTGCTGAACAACTACGCGATCCCTCCGCTGATGCAGCTCAACGGCGTGCCGCAGCCGCTCTGGCCGACGCTCGGACACGACGACGTCCGGCACGTCAACCTCAAAGAGTTCGGCGACTACATCACGGCGATCTCGGGTGCAGGCGTCGCGGTCGATCAGTCGATGGAGGAGCGGCTCCGTGAGGTCGGTGGCCTGCCGCCGCCCGACTCCGAGGAAACGGCTGGGCCGTGAACCGGGCCGGGACCCGGCGCGTCGCGAAACGGACGAAGCTGGCTGCTCCGATCGACCCCGCGCTCGAAGCCGAGCTGCGTGAGCATGTGCTCACCCTGCTCCGCTCGATGTCGGAGCAGGTCTCGCTCGAAGACCTCACACGCGCGCTCGTGAGCCGCAAGCCGAACGGGGTCCGTGTGACGATCCCGACCGCGCCGGACCTCGCGTCGGTGCTCGTGCGGTCGCTCCGGCGGAGCGGCGTCCGCGAGGCTCGACAGACCAAGACGGCGCTCCGGCGCGGGTTCGGGATCCGGAAGGACGAGCCGGACTCGGCCGACGTCCACATCCCGACGGCGACCTGGACGAAGCCGCGACGTCGGAAGCAGCGTCGGCGGTACGTCTTCGGTCGGCGGGCGGTGATCAAGTACTCACCGGACCAGGAGCGCGACGAGCGTGGGCGGTTCGGATCCGGCGGTGGCGGTGGGATCGGAGCCGACACGAGCTATCGCGGCCTGTCCACGGCACCGGGGGTGGACTCTCCGTCGATGGACTCGTTGCAGACTGGGTTCCCGTCGGACGTCTATGACCGCAACGTGCAGATGCAGTACTACGGAACCGGCGGCACCGACCATCAGGCCGACCAGGAGTCCTTCGCCGCGGTCAACCGAGCGCAGGGCAACGCGGAGGCACCGATCACCATCTATCGCGCCGAGCCGGAAACGGTTACGGCGATCAACCGGGGCGACTGGGTCACTCCGAGCTTGACCTATGCGCGAGAGCACCTCGACGCGAACCTAGGCGGCGAAGGCCACATCGTCTCGGCCACGGCGCGCGCAGGCGATCTTCGCTGGAGCGGGGACTCGATCAACGAGTGGGGCTACTCCGGCGCGACGACGACCGAGACCACGGTCCGGAAGTACTCACCCGATCAAGAGCGTGACGAGCGTGGCCGGTTCGCTGGCGGAGGCGGCGGAGAAGGCGGTGCGCCGCCGACAGTCACCGCTGAGACGATCGGTCTGGCCGGGGCGGTCCAGGATCTCCAGGGCGGGCCGCAGCCCTCGCATGTGCCGGGCGCTCAGGCGCTCGGGCTCGCGGGCGAGGCAGAGGCCGGAGGCTTCAGCGTCTCGGCGTTCACCGGCACCGGGCCGACCTCGGGCTACATGGTCGCCGGGATCGAGGAGCCGACGGTCGTGAAGGTCGGGAGCGACCCGATCGTCACGGCCAACGCGATCGAGAAGTTCATGGACGCCCACGCCGGGATGGACCCGAACCTCTACGTTGGAGGCTGGGTCAACGAGGGCAACCTATACTTGGAGCCCGCGGAGAACGTCGCGGGCCGGGCCGAGGCCGTGGCTCGGGGCGAGGAGCGGAACCAGGTCGCGATCTGGGACGTCTCCAACACCGCGGAGATCCAGACGGGAGGCAGCGGTGAGTTCACAGGAGCCGGGACAGCGAGAGCCGGACGGACCTCGGACATCGAGAAAGCCCGTCTTCTTCCGCATCCCCCTTGGCTGGAAGGCTATGTCAAAGGCCGACCGCCGCGCCTACGCAAGGGCCGTCGCCGAGCGGATCCACGTCATCGCGCCGCCCGCTCAACCGCCGAAGTCCTGAAGGCCGAGCCGCCCAAGGATCCGTTGCATCGTTTCGGCATCCTCCCCATCGACCCCGCGGAGTTCAGCAACCTCACGCCCGAAGAACGGCTCGGCGTCGCCCAAGCGATCCTGCACTTCTCGTTCAACCTCGAAGATCCGGCCGCGATCGTGTGGGCTCGGGAGCACTCCTCTCAGCTCGTCACGGCGATCACCGACTCGACCCGCGAGGCGATCCAGGCGCTCGTCACCCGCGCGCTCCAGGTCCCACCAGGCACGCCGCCACGCGAGCTGGCTCAGCAGATCAAACCGCTGATCGGGCTCACGGCTCGGTACGCGACGGCGGTGTTCAACTACCAGCAGCGGCTGATCACGGCCGGGATGGCGTCAACGCGGATCGACGAGCTGACCTCCGCGTACTCGGACCGGCTGCTGACCTCGCGCGCGACCACGATCGCACGGACCGAGCTGCTCGCGTCGGCCAACCAGGGCAAGCTCGACACCTGGTTGCAGGCGTCGGATGCAGGGCTGTTCGCGGGTGCGAACCCGGTGAAGGAATGGATCGCTGCGCCGGACGCCGAGGAGGTCTGCGCCGGGCTCGACGGGACGAAGGTGCCGATCGACGCCGAGTTCCAGTCCGAGCTGGGTGACGTCGATGCGCCGCCGCTGCACCCGAACTGCCGTTGCACGATGGCGGTCTCCACCGACGAGCCGACGACACCGACGGCGGCGGTCGCATGAGCCTCGTCTCGCCGAGCACGTCTGCGAGCACGACGGACAAGGTCTCTCGTGCGATCCTCGGGGCGCTGGAGCAGTACCGCGAGAGGCTCGACGGCGACGCTTTCGCCGACGGCATCGAGATCGAGGTGAAGCTCGTCGCGAGGGACGCCGAGCCGCGCTCGAACGTCGATGTCGGGGACGTCCGTGCGGTCGTGGTCCGGCACACCTCGGTCCTTCGGGTCTTCGGTCGAGCGCACTAGGCGCTGCCGCTTGCGCTCCAGGTAGTTGCAACTCCTGGCTGAAGCCGTCTATCCTGCGCGCGATAGCGTCGATCGGGGCGCGGTCCTTCGGGGCCGCGCCCCTTTCTTATGTCCGGAGGCCGCGTGCCGTCGAAGTTCCTCGATCGGTTCAAGAAGCAGGGCAGCCTCAGCGACGCGATCGACGAGGTACGGCAGAGCTACTCCGCCCAGACCCGCGCGATGGCCGCGCCGATGATGGACTCGTCTCCCGGCGGTTACGTCCAGGACGTGTACGAGGACCACGTCGTCGCGTGCGACGAGTCTGGCGACTACTGGTCGATCCCCTACACCCGCGAGGCCGGATCGGACGACGTCGTCTTCGACTTCGAGAACGCGACCGAGGTCGAGCGCACCTGGACCCCGGTCGAGAAGACGGTCGTCTTCGAGAAGCTCGACGAGGACAACCAGACCGCGTTCGGCTGGGCGTACGTCTTCGAGAAGGACGGCACGCGCGTTCTCGATCACTCCGACGAGTTCGTCACTGGCGCGGATCTGGAGACCGCCGCGTACGAGTTCAACCTCGAATCGCGTGAGGGCGACGACTGGCACACCGAGAACGTCGAGGCGCACCTGATCGAGTCCGTCGTGATCACCGACGAGAAGCTCGAAGCGATGGGGATCGAGAAGTCGGCGGTCAAGCAGCGTGGCTGGTTCACCGGCTGGTACTTCCCGGACCCCGAGATGTTCGCGAAGGTCAAGAGCGGCGAGCGCCCGATGCTCTCGATCGGCGGCGTCGCACGGAGGGAACACGTCGATGCCTGATCGTTTGGCGAACCTGCGGATCAACCGCGTGGCGTTCGTCCCGGGCGGCGACAACCCGGATGCGTTCGTGACGCTCTGGAAGTCGCGTCGTGACGGCCCACTCGGCGAGCTGAGCGAGTACGAGAAGAAGGACTACACGACCGCGCAGCGGGCCGCGATGGCGAAGAAGGGCCAAGCGATCCCGGTGAAGAACGCCGACGGCGACGTCGTCGATGGCCGGTACCCGATCGCGAACGCGGCGGATCTGTCGAACGCGATGCGCGCTCTCGGGCGATCCGGTTCCGCGCCCGAGGTGAAGGCGCACATCAAGAAGCGAGCGGCGGCCCTCGGGCTCACCGACAGGCTCAGCGACATCTACAAGGACGACGTCTCGAAGGAGCCTCGGCTCACGCGCTCTCGCCGCCAACGGCTGCAAGACGCACTGGACGCGGTACGGGGCGTGGTGGAGGAGATCGACCGGAAGGAGGAGACCGAAGTGGTCGATGCAGACAAGCAGTTCCAGCTTCCGGACGACGCTTCACCGGAGCTGAAGACGGCGTTCGAGACGCTCACGAAAGAGCGAGACGACGCCGTGACCAAGGCCGCCGAGCTGGAGGCGAAGGTCGAGAAGATCGACGCGCCGAAGGACGAGCGGACCGACGTCGAGAAGGCGCTCGACGGCGTGACGGACGAGGCCGCGCGGGCGCTGATCCGCAAGGCGATGTCCGACGGGGCCGAGGCCAAGGCCGAGGTCAGCAAGCTCCGTGAGGAGCGCGAGGTCGCCGAAGCGGTCGAGAAGGCGCGGTCGTGGAAGCACCTGTCGCAGAAGCCGGAGGAGTTCGGCCCGATGCTCCGCAAGGTGCGCGAGTCGAGCCCGGAGGCTGCGGCGGAGATCGAGCGGATCCTCGACTCGGCGGACGCCGCGACGGGGTTCAAGGAGATCGGCAAGAGCGGCGAGCCAGCCAACGAGGGCTCCGAGAAGGTCGATGCGATGGCCGCGGAGCTTCGGAAGGCCGAACCGGCGCTGAGTCCGGAGCAGGCGGTGGCGAAGGTGCTCACCACACCCGAGGGCAAGGCCGCATGGCGCGAGTCCCGAGAGGGAGGTGAGGAGTGATGCAGTTCCTGTACGTGCTCGCGGCGATCGTGATCGTCGTGGCGTACGCGCTTCGGAACGTGACCTCGCGGTCGAACGTGGCGTACTGGTTCGAGAAGCTCAAGGCGGAGCAGCTCGGGGCGGTTGACAACTTCGGCCACGATCTCACGCTGATCGCGGGAGCCGACCTCTCGACGGCGCAATACAAGCTCGTGAAGCTCAACGCCACCGGGCAGGCGATCCTGGTCGCGTCGGCGGCCGACGTCCCGATCGGCGTGTTGCAGAACAAGCCGACCTCCGGGAAGGCCGCGACCGTTCGGGTCGAGGGCGTCAGCAAGCTCGTCGCCGGAGGCACGATCACGGCGGGTGGCGTCACCGGCCGCTACGTCTCGGCCGACGGCACGATCACGGCGGCATCGGCGCTCGGTACGAACCCGACCAACATGGTTGACGGCCAGGTTCTGAAGTCGTGCGTCGCGAACGACATCGTCCAGGGGACCGTGCAGTGCCTGGTCCCGAGTCCGAACCCAGTGAGCTGAGAGGGAGGTGAGCTAAGACATGCCGAACCCTGCGATCTCCGATGTCCACATAGATACCGCGCTCACCAACATCTCGGTGGCGTACATGCAGACGCAGGCCGACTTCGTGGCCGACAAGGCGTTCCCCGTCGTGCCGGTCTCGAAGCAGTCAAACAAGTTCTTCGTCTACGACCGGGGGGACTTCTTCCGGGCCGAGATGGAGATCCGTGCGCCGGGTACCGAGAGCGCCGGAGGCGGGTACCGCCTCGCGACGCAGTCCTACGGTGCCGACGTCTGGGCGCTCCACAAGGACATCGACCGTCAGACGGAGTCGAACTACGACGACCCGCTCGACGCCGACCGCGACTCGACGAACTGGCTCTCGCAGCAGGCGCTGATCCGCAAGGACGTCCAGTGGGTCTCCAAGTACTTCGGCACGTCGATCTGGACCGGCGACCAGACGGGCGTCGCCTCGGGGCCTGGTCTAAACCAGTTCCTCCCGGACGACCCGTCGTCGGCGGCGGCGGTCCAGACGTTCCGCCCGCAGCAGTACGCGAGCAAGCAGCGGAGCGGCTACTGGCTGATCACGCCGAGCATGGGCGCGCAGGTCTGGCCGAGCCGTGGCGCCTCGACCGACCTGCTTTCCCGGCTCGAGTTCACGCGGTCGGCCGTCTCC
>Ga0066709_100001398_pt1 | contig 15887 bp, 15 predicted proteins | sample GraSoiAngelo_158_FD_79665 | JGI IMG/M metagenome (GOLD analysis project Ga0066709, IMG submission 79665) | Grasslands soil microbial communities from the Angelo Coastal Reserve, California, USA - 14_1009_16_30cm | ecosystem: Environmental > Terrestrial > Soil > Grasslands | place: USA...
CGGCGACCTTCTTTGCTGTTCTCTTCACATCTTTGCTTTTCACGGCATGCCTCCTATGAGCGGAGGAGGATAGCAGGAATCACGCCGTCGGAACTTCTGGCGGTACGAGCGACTCGACAACCGCTTCGCAGCGTGCGCAGAGGCCCCCCTCGCGTGCGACCTCTTCCCGATATTGCCAGCAGCGGCCGCACTTCTTTCCTCGGGCCGGCAGCCAGGTGACGCCGATTTTCTGCCCGTCGATTTCGAACTCCTCGCCGGCGAGCGCCGTGTCGAAGTCGACGTGCGACACGATGAAGGTCTTGGCCAGATCGATGTTGAGGTTGCCCAGGAGCCACTGCGGCGTGACGCCGGACAAGCGGACATCCGCTTCCAGCGACTGGCCGATCTCCCTCGCGCCGCGGGCCCGCTCCAGCACTTTGGAGACGGCCTCGCGGACCCGAAGCACGCGCTCCCAGGCGTCAACGTCGACCGCCGGCCGCTCCAGCCGCGGGATATCGATCAGATGGACAGAAGCCTCCTTCCTGCCCGGCATGGCCTCATAGATCTCGTCGGCGGTGAAGGAGAGAAGCGGCGCGATGACGGCGGTCAGGCCGCGAAGAATATGAAACATCGCAGTCTGTGACGATCGCCGGAGGCGCGACCCCGGCGCCTCGCAGTACAAAGTGTCTTTCGAGATATCGAGATAGAGCGCGGAGAGGTCGACGGTGCAGAGATCGAGCACACGGTGGTAGACGACGTGGAACTCGTATTCCTCGTAGGCACGGCGGCAGCGCTCGACGGTTTCCGCGGCGCGCGACAAAGCCCACTTGTCGAGCTCCTGTAACTGATCGGCCGGCAACGCATCGGTCTGCGGATCGAAGTCGTTGAGGTTCGACAGGAGATAGCGCGCGGTGTTGCGAATCTTGCGGTACGCCTCCGTGGCCCGGGCGAGGATCTCATCGCCCCAGGCCATGTCGTCGCGATAGTCGATCATGGACACCCAGAGGCGAAGGATGTCCGCGCCGCTGCGCTTGATGACATCCTGCGGCGAGAGCGCATTGCCGCGCGATTTCGACATCTTGTCGCCCTGCTCGTTGACGATGAAGCCGCAGGTGATGACCTGCTCGAACGGCGCACGGCCGGCGATGCCTGTGCCGATGAGCAGCGACGACTGGAACCAGCCGCGGTGCTGGTCGTGTCCTTCCAGGTAAACCGCGGCGGGCCAGGTCAGCTCCGGACGCTTCTTCAGGACGGCCAGATGCGAACAGCCGGAATCGAACCACACGTCGAGGATGTCCGATTCTTTTCGGAACTGTCCGCTCCCGCACTTGCAGCGGAAGTCAGAGGCAAGAAACTCGCTCGCCGGATGCTCGTACCACGAGTCTGCCCCCTCGCGCCGGAAAAGCTCCGTCACTTTGGCGAAGAATGCAGGGCTGGTGACCGGCTCATTGCATTGGTCGCAATACAGCACGGTGATCGGCACGCCCCAGTACCGCTGGCGGGAGATGCACCAATCGGGACGGTTCTCGACCATGCCGGCCATCCGCTCTTCGCCCCACGCCGGAATCCACTTCACTTTGTGGATCTCCTCCAGAGCAGCAGTCCGCAGCGTGTTGCCTTCGCGCTCGCCATCCATGGCGATGAACCACTGCTCCGTGGCTCGGAAGATCACCGGATTCTTGCAGCGCCAGCAGTGGGGATAGGAGTGGGTGATCGTCTCGGCAAACAGCAGCGCGCCGCGCTCGCGCAGGAGCTCGACGATCAGCGGATTCGCCTTGAAGACGTGGATGCCGGCCCAGAGGAGCACGTCATCGGTGAACTCTCCGCGGGCGTTGACCGGCGTGTAGATGTCGAGTCCATAGCGGCGACCGGTATTGAAATCGTCCATGCCATGTCCCGGCGAGGTGTGGACCAGGCCGGTGCCGGCGTCGACGGTCACGTAATCGCCGAGGACGAAGATGCCTTCGCGTGGAAGAAAGGCGTGGCGATACTTGAGGTACTCGAACGCAGAGCCCTTGAAGAGTTTGACTTCCTTGACGTCGCGCCAGCCGAACTTCTGCGTCACGGCGCCGAGCAACTCGTGGGCGAGGATGTAATTCGTCCCGTCGTGCTCGACCACGACGTAGTCGAAATCGGGCTTCACGGCGATGGCCAGGTTGGCCGGCAGGGTCCACGGCGTCGTCGTCCAGATGATCGCGTACAGCGGTTTCTCCACCGGGAGGTCGAGGCTCTTCACCGATTCGTCGGTCAATCGAAAGCGAACGTAGATCGACGGCGACGTCTGCTCCCCGTATTCGACTTCCGCCTCGGCCAGTGCGGTCTGGTCGAACCAGCACCAGTGCACCGGCTTGAGTCCCTTGTAGACCAGGCCTGTCTGCATGAAGCGCCCGAGCGCGGCGGCGATCTCCGCTTCGTAGTCGAATGACATCGTGAGGTACGGATGAAACCAGTCGCCGAGGATCCCCAGGCGGATGAAATCCTCGCGCTGGAGGTTGACGTACTTGTCGGCGAATTCGCGGCAGGCCCGGCGGAAATCAGCGGGCGACATCTGGTTGCGCTTCGGGCCCAGCTCCTTGCGCACCTCATGTTCGATCGGCAAGCCGTGACAATCCCATCCCGGGACGTACGGCGAGTCGTAGCCCAGCATCGTCCGCGACTTGACCACGATGTCTTTGAGCACCTTGTTCAGCGCGTGGCCCATGTGGATCCGCCCGTTGGCGTACGGCGGGCCGTCGTGGAGGACGAACTTCGGGCGGCCCTGCGACTTCTGCCGGACGCGCTGATACAGATCGAGCGCGCGCCACTGCTCGAGCCGCTTCGGCTCGTTCTGCGGCAGATTCGCTTTCATGGCGAATGTGGTCTGCGGCAGGTTCAGCGTTTTTTTGTAATCGCCCGGTTCCGCCATGGTGAAACGGCGAAACTAACAAGCGGCAGGAGAGATTTCAAGCGGAAGAGCGAGTTACACCGTTGATATCGCCGCCGCTGCTGCGGTGATCGCCAGCACGGCGGAAACATCGTCGCGAGTCAACTTCAGCAGAAAGGCTCCAATAGCGAGGACGCGCAGCTCGTCAGAGATTTCCTGTTCCAGCGTCACGACAGCATCGCCAATCTTCCAGGGCGAGACAGGAACATAGCGGACCACGGAGGTCCCATCGGCGGAGGTTCGAATCTTCGTCGATCGATTCGGCGCAGCCGGTATTTCGCGAGACATGCTCTCGATATAGGCCGGAGGCTGTGAAGCCGATGGCGTGTTGTGTGAAGAGAGAGTGAAATGCGGAGCCGGATCATGCCTCGACGTCACATCTTCATCGGCGATATCCACGGATGCATCGACGAGCTGAGCGAGCTGCTCTCGCGCATCGGCGTCTCATCCGGCGACACCCTCATCGCCCTCGGCGATCTAACCCGCAAGGGACCGGCACCGGATCGCTGCGTGCAGCTCTGGGCCGAGCGCGGATACCTTTCGGTCCTCGGTAACAACGACGCGAAGATGCTCTCCCGCGCCCGCTCGTGGCGACGGCGTGTCTTTGCCCGCCCGAGCGATCGCAAAATTCTGCGCCGGCACGATCTGCTGGAAACGATTCGCCGCTGGCCGCTGCACCTTGATTTTGCGGCGATCGGCATCGGAGCTGTCCACGGCGGCGTGCTGCCCAACGGCGAGCACTTCTCGGCCGAGCTCGTGCCGCGCGAAGCGGCGCTGGAATTGCGGCATATCCGGCGCGACGCTGATCGGTGGCGGATGGTGCCGCGAGGAGAGGAGAAGCCCGGCGATCCCTTCTGGTCCGAAATCTGGAACGGCGATCGACTGATCGTGTACGGCCATACGCCGCGCGAGAAGCCGAAGATCGATCGCCGCGCGATCGGGCTGGACACGGGATGCGTGTACGGCGGCAAATTGACCGCGGCCGTGTTCGATGAAGCGGGGAACTGGGAGCTCGTCGACGTCCGCGCGCGCCGCCGCTACTCGCGCTAGGCTGAGATGGCTGACGGGGCGCGTGTGCGTGAGGGGGGCGATTTCTTGGGACCTCTGCGACGTCGCTCTACGGAGTCGGCGCGAAGCATTCCTGCGGATCGAGCCTCCAGTCGAAGCTGTGCCGCCCATTCCCGCGTTCGTTGCTGAAAGAGTTGCTCACCTTTCGAGGCGGCGAGCCCTTCCAGCTCGCGCAGTCGCCTCTCCAGATAAGGACGAAAGTTTCGGATGAGTCGTGGGCTGCCTAATGAGTCGCAGATCTCCTCGATCAGCGTGAGATCGTGATGTTCGCCCAGAATGTGCCACAGATCGCGTACCGCTTCACCGCGTGACTCCAGCATGGTGAGCCCGACTGTGGTGATGAATTGAACTTGATATCCGTGAGTCTTCACTCGTCTGCGCCATTGATGGATGCGCGAGGCGGTGCGCTCCTGCATGGCGCGACGCATGCGGCGGCGCGCCGCCCGGTAACTGCGAATGAGGCCCGGGAGAAGATCATCGCGCCGCATCTCGTCGACCGGCCAGGCGGCGATGCGACCACGCTCGACGCGCAGCGAGGAGCGAAGCCGTTCGATGACCGGCTCGTCAACCTCGGTCTGCACGCGTTTCTTCAGTGAACGCCGAATGCTGAGGAACTTGCGAGGAGTCCATTCGCCGGCGAATCGCTCGCGGAGGCGATCGAACGCGTCGAGCGCGGCTTTGCGGTCCCGCACCGCCGCCAGTTGCGCGGCTGCATCGCGGAAAAGATCGCGTTCCTCGCGCCCCTTATCGGGGAGAGCATCGCGCAAGAGGCCGACCAGGGCGCGCAGCTCCTTCAGTCGACGCCGCAGATCGTGGCTCGCCTTCCTGGCATCGACGCCCAGAAGATCGAGTCCGGCGATGGACTCATCCAAAAGCTCGAGCGCCTTCAATCGCAAGCGCTGCGGCGCGCGTTCGCCCGCTTCGACGAGAAGGAATTCGCTCATTGCGGTACCGCCCGTAACGCTATCGCGCGCTTCGGCCGAAGGCAAGTAACGGCGTGCGCGGCGCTCAGTCGATGATTTCAGCCGATAAATCCGGCTGCGGATATTTCATCTCTAGCGTGTCCAGCGCCTTGACGATGCTGTTGGCTACAACGTAGTTGCGAATCCACTTCTTGTTCGCCGGCACGACGGTCCATGGCGCGTAATCAGTGGATGTCTTCTCCAGCGCGTCCTCGTACGCTTTCTGGTAGTCGTCCCACAATTTGCGTTCTTCGATATCGCCGTGCTGGAACTTCCAACGCTTCGTCTTGTCCTCGAGCCGTGCCTGCAGGCGCTCACGCTGTTCGTCTTTGCTGATGTGCAGGAAGAATTTCAGAATCACAGTGCCGCACTCGGTGAGCATCCGCTCGAATTCGTTGATCTGAGAGTAGCGTTTTCGCCAGACCTTTTCCGGCACCAGCTCATGCACGCGCACCACCAGCACATCTTCGTAGTGGCTGCGATTGAAGATCACGATCTCGCCATTTGCCGGAGCCTGCGCGTGAATTCGCCACAGATAGTCATGATCGAGCTCCAGCTCGGTCGGCTTCTTGAATGATGCGACACGAAGCCCCTGCGGGCTCACGCCGCGCATGACGTGGCGCACCGTGCCGTCTTTTCCTGACGTGTCCATTCCTTGGAGAATGATGAGCACCTTGTGACGATGCTCGGCATACAGCAGCTCCTGCAGCTCACACAGCCTCTCCGTCAAACGGTCATTCGCGTTGTTTGTCTTCGCTTTGTCTCCCGGAGCGGCTGAAGTGTCTTCCGGATCGAAGTCGCGAAGGCGGACCTTGTCTCCAGGTTTGATCTGCAGCGGTTTCATGACGAAGAGAGAGATGCTATAACGGCTGGATCTCCAGCGCTTGGAACGGATTGCATATGGAATTCACATTGCCATAGGCTGACTGGCGATAGGATTGCCCCTCCCGATGTCGATCTCCCAGAACGAAATGGCTTCTGCGGCGGTCCTGCCGCCGGAGGGGACGGTAGCGACGGTTCCGCTCTTGCCGGCCGGCGAAGCGCGCGTCCCACTGTTCGATCGCGAGCTGAGCTGGCTGGAGTTCAATCGGCGTGTGCTGGGCGAGGCGGAAAGCTCGGAAGTGCCGCTGCTCGAGCGGGTCAAGTTTCTCAGCATCTGCTCGAACAACCTCGATGAATTTTTCATGATTCGCGTCGGCGAGGTGCGCGATCTCATCGCGGCCAAAGTCGCTGACGCCGGCTCGGTGCTCCGCCAAAGCGAGAAACTCGGCGAGATCCGCAAGAGGTCACGCCATCTCCTCGAACTGATGTATCGATGTCTGGGCGAAGAGCTCATCCCGGCGTTGAAAAAGGAAGGCCTGCGTATCGATCGTGTGGCGGATCTCGCAAAACGCGAGCGCGCTGCGGTCGAGGACTATTTCGCCCGCAACATCGAGCCGATCCTCACGCCGCTGGCCATCGATCCCGGTCATCCGTTTCCCTTCATTGCCAACCTGGCTCTCAATCTGGCGCTGCAACTCGAGTCGTCGCGCGGGGAGAACTACGTCGTGCTGGTGAAAATCCCTGAGCTGTCTCCGCGGCTCGTTCCATTGGCGGACGCGGGGCGATACGTATTGCTCGAGGATGTCATCTCCTCGCATGTCGAACGCTTTTTTCCCGGACTTCGTCTGCGACGATCCGTCGCATTCCGCGTCATCCGAAACTCCGACATCTCCATCAAAGAAGAGGACGTGCAGGACCTGCTGAAGAGCGTAGAGAGCGAACTGCGGCGCCGCGAGCGCCGTGACGTGGTGTGGCTGGAAGTCGAGGCAGGCTCCGACGAGCGCCTGGTATCGCTGCTGATCGACGAAATGGAGTCGTCGAAAGAGGATGTGTTCTTCGCCCCCGGTCCGCTGAAGCTCGGCGATCTGATGCAGCTCTATGAGAGCAGCAACTACTCGAAGCTCAAGGATCCTCCGTTCAATCCGCGGATTCCCGCCCAACTGGCGACGTCGGAAGACATCTTCTCCATCATGCGGCGAGGTGACATTCTGCTTCACCGGCCGTACGACTCGTTCACCGCGGTCGTGGAGTTCGTGCAGGCGGCGGCGGACGATCCCGACGTGAAGGCCATTAAGCAAACGCTCTATCGAACCGATCCCGGCTCGCCGATCGTCGAGGCGCTGGCCAATGCGGCGCAGCGCGGCAAGCAGGTCACGGCCGTCGTCGAGCTGCAGGCACGATTCGACGAGCTGAAGAACATCACCTGGGCGCGCCATCTCGAGGAAGCCGGAGTGCAGGTCGTCTACGGTCTGGTCGGGCTGAAGACGCACTGCAAAGTGTGTCTGGTGGTTCGACGCGAAGCGGAGGGCCTTCGCCGGTATGTCCATCTCTCCACCGGCAACTACAACGCGGTGACCGCGCGCCTGTACACCGATCTCGATCTCTTCACCTGCGATCGCGACTTCGGCGCTGACGCGGCCCAGCTCATGAATCTGCTCACCGGCTACAGCGTGGCCGGCGTGCAGGAGCTCATCGAGAACACCGACGCGCCATTGAAATGGCGGCAATTCATCGTGGCCCCGATGGACTATCAACGCTGGGTGATCTCCATGATCGAGCGCGAGATTCGTCACGCGCGCGATGGCAAGCCCGCGAAGATCACGGCGAAAATGAATGCGCTCGTCGAAACGGCCGTGATCGACGCGCTGTACCGAGCCAGCAACGCCGGGGTGAAAATCGATCTCCTGATACGCGGAATCTGCTGCCTGGTTCCGGGAGTCTCCGGCGTGAGTGAGAACATTCAGGTGCTCTCGGTCATCGATCGCTTTCTGGAACACTCCCGCGTCTTCCGGTTCGAGAACGGCGGATCGCCCGAGTTCTTCGTCTCCAGCGGGGACTGGATGCCCCGGAATTTCGTCCGCCGCATGGAAGTCACCTATCCGATCCGAGCGGAAGCCATCGTTCGGCGCATCGATCAGCAGATCCTGCCCATCTCGCTGTCAGACAACGTGAAGAGCTGGGTCCTCAACACCGACGGGACCTATCAGCGTCGAAAGGCTGATTCGCCGCCGCTGGTGCGCAGCCAGGAAGCGTTCATCGCTATCGCGCGCTCCGAGGCGGTCCGGCTTGCGCCGTACGATGAGACGATTCGGCGGCCGGGAAGCTTCCGGCGCAAAGCCAAGAGGAAGAAGCAGCCCAAGTAGGAGGAGAGGAATGAACGCCGAGACCATCCTGCCTAGGCGCCTCGTCGTTTACATCCATGACGTGGGTGTGAAAGCGCTGGACCATCTTGCCGACAATGTGAAGGGCGCGCAGTCGGATGCCGTGCAGACGCTCGTCGATCACTGGAAGGCGATGTCGAAGAATGACAAGGAACAATTCGTCGATCGCGTGGCTACTTCGGTTGTCGAAGTGGTCGCCGCGTCGGCTCTTCTGCCGGTCGGACTGAAACTCGGAAAGAAAGCGGTCAGGAAGGCGCGGAAAGCCATCAAACGTCGCGCCAAAGCGCTCCGAAAGAGCGCAAAACGAATGGCCCGAAGCAGCGGTGACGGAAAAGCGGCGAAGAAGAAAAAACAGAAGAAGGCTGCAGCCTGAGCGTCACTCCAGCTTGCGCAGCACACGCGGCGGAAGCACCCATTCCAGACTTCCGGAGCTTCCCTCGAGGGCAACGCCGTAACATCCGCCTTTCTTCAGCGCGATCGGAGAGTCAGTCTTTGTCTGTGTGAGGTCGAGCATGATGCGAGTCAGATTCGGTTCGTGGCCCACGAAGATCGCGAACCGCGCCGGCGCGTTGCTCAGGAGCCTGCGGAATTCGCTGGTATCCGCGGCAGGCCTGAGCGCATCGGTGGTCTCCACGCCCAATTCGCCGTAGGCTTTCGCGAGCGCCTCGCTGGTTTCGATGCATCGGATCAGCGGGCTGGAATAGATCGCCTCCGCCTTCGGGAAAATCGTGGCCAGCGAGCGGCCGATCTGCTTCATTCGCCGCTGTCCCTCGCCGGTCAGTCGCCGCTCTTCATCCCGTTGATCGGCGGTTCGATCCTCGGCGATTCCGTGGCGAAGCAGGACGATGAAACCGGATTTCACGTGGCCTCGAAGCGAACCTTCCTGTCAAAAAGCTCCGCGAAGTATTTCGCCCGCTTGGCGGCACTATCGATTTCCACGGCGGCGTCCGACCGGGTTCGGATCATGAAGCGGACCTGGCCATTGCAGCGCACCGCGACGTCCCTCACGCTTTGCCGATGGCTGCGATCGAGCGCCTCGGCGATGCGCAGGATAGCGGCCAGCTTTTCCACCTCTTCGCGCTGTTCCTCGGTCAGTTCCGAGAGGTTCGGATGGTCATCCGATGGTGCTGCCTTGCGGTGATAGCGCGCCACATTGGCCACGACCAGGAGCTGCTCTTCGGTGAAGCCCTTCAGGTCCGCGTGGCGAATCAGGTAATAGGTGTGCTTGTGATAGCCGCGATCGCTCACGTGCATGCCGCTCTCGTGAAGGATGGCGGCATGTTCCAGAAGCTCGCTGCAATCGTCGCGCAATCCATGCAGATCGCGCGTCTGATCGAAGATTCTCAGGGCCAGCCTGGCTACGTGCTGTGCGTGCCGCCGGTCACAGGCGCTGCGATCCGCCAGAGCTAGCGCTGATTTGCGGCGGATGGAGCTGCCATTCTCAGGCGCAATCCTCTGCTCCGTCAGACGGCTCTCCACGATTCCCTCGCGGATCGCTACCGGGCAGGCCAGGACGGATGGCAGCCCCAGGATGGTCATGATCTCGTGCAGCACGATCGCGCCGGCGACGATATTGCGCGCTCGTTTTTCCTCTAGGCCGAGTTGCTCGACCCGCTCCTTCGCCGTGGCTTGAGTGAGGCGGCGAATGGTCTGCTCCAGCGCGTCGCGCGTCAGCATGCGCAGCGCTGAGGTGGGCGTCTCTGTCGGAGCAGTGGCCAGGTTTGTCAGGGCCTGGATCGTCCCCGACGTGCCGATTCCGATATCGATTCCCAAGAGACGGATCCGCTTCTGAAGACGTTTGAGATGCTGGGCCGTGAACTGGCGGCACGCTTCGATGTCGCTGGCCGCCGGCCGGTCCTCGAGACGGAATCGCTGGGCCAGCCGCAACGCGCCGAGCGGTTCGCTGGCCGTGAAGTAAATTTCGGACGCAGTACCGACGATGAGCTCAACGCTTCCGCCGCCGATGTCGACGCACAACGCCGTGCTCCCGGCCAGATCGACGACCGAACGCACTGCGCGGTAGATGTAGTCGGCCTCTTCTTCGCCCGAGATCACTCGCACTTTGATCCCCGCCTTCTCCTTCGCCAGGCGGAGAAACTCGCGGCGATTCGGAGCCTCGCGAACGGCGCTGGTGGCGACGGTGATGATCTCGTCAACGTTCCAACCGCGGGCCACCGCCACCATCCGCTCCAGGGCCGCAACAGCCCGGCTCATGGACTCTTCATTCAGGGGAGCGCCGTCCAGGCTGCCCTGGCCCAGTTGCACCATCTCCTTTTCCTTGTCCACGACGCGATATTCGCGTTTGCGGAGCTCGGCAACGATCATGTGAATGGAGTTCGTGCCGATGTCGATCGCCGCGATCCGGCGCGTGTGTTGGCTCATGCCTCTCCGGTCAGTATCAACGAAGCGCAATTCACGCCGCAAGCGGGTGAGGCGCCAAACTTTTCCGGGCGCTTCACGCCGAATTTACATGACCCTCGGCGGAACTCCACGACCGCGCCTCTAGCATCGCCTCCAAACAAGGAGGCTTTGCCGAATGATCAACCGAAGTCTGGCAACGCGAATCGTCCTGACCGGAGGCGTGTGCGCGTGGCTCACGGCATCAGGTGACGCCGGCGCGCGGATATACACCACCCGACGACACCCAGAAACTCAACGTGGGAGCAACGATCTTCGGCGACTACAGCTATCAACAGTCGCCGCAAATCCAGGATGTGGACAAGAACAACGTGAAGCTTTCGTCGTTCACGTCTATCCGATCTCCTCGTTCACCTGGCTGTTGCTGAACCAGAGTGCACGCGATCGAGAGCGCTCGCGGGTCATGGTCGAATTCGCCAAATGGGCGCTCACCGACGGACAAAAGTTCGCTCCGGAGCTGGGATATGCTCCGCTGCCCCAGGAAGTCGTGGCGCTGGAGATGCAGGCGCTCAGCCGCCTCCGAGTCTAGGAGATCCGTGATGCGGAAAATTCTTATCGCCTTTCTGCTCGTCGGCGCCGCGTGCAAGCCCGAGGCGCCGACGAGCAACACTGTTCCGGCATCCTCAGGGACCATCACCATCAATGGCGCGGGCGCGACCTTCCCGTATCCGATCTACTCGAAGTGGTTCAGCGACTACAACAAAGTTCATCCCAATATCCAGATCAATTACCAATCGATCGGCTCGGGCGGGGGGATCAAGCAGCTCATTTCGCAGACCGTCTTTTTTGGCGCGACCGACGGCCCAATGACGGACGAGCAGCTCAAGTCGGCACCCGGGCCCATCCTTCATCTCCCCACCGTGCTAGGCGCTGTGGTTCCCGCTTACAACCTGCCGAACCTGACTGCTGATCTGAAATTCACCGGGCCGATACTGGCCGATATCTATCTGGGCAAAGTGAAGAAGTGGAACGATCCAGCCGTCGCCCGAAGCAATCCCGGCGTGGCCCTTCCGAATCTCGACATCACAGTGGTCCATCGCTCTGAGGGCTCGGGGACGACCTACATCTGGGTCGATTACCTCTCGAAGATTTCGCCCGAGTTCAAGCAGAAAGTTGGCGTCGCGACAGCGGTGAATTGGCCGACTGGCGTGGGAGCCAAGGGCAACGAGGGTGTCACGGGTATGGTGCGTCAGATACCGGGAGCGATTGGCTACGTCGAGCTGGTCTATGCGCTGCAGAACAAGATTCCATTTGGAGCGGTGCAGAACTCAGCGGGCGAGTTCGTTCGAGCCTCGCTCGATTCTGTCACCACGGCAGCGGCTTCGGCGGCAGCGAACATGCCAGCGGATTTTCGCGTGTCGATCACTAACGCTCCGGGAAGAGGTGCGTACCCCATCTCCTCGTTCACCTGGATCCTGATGTACGAGAATCCGACCGACAAGCAACGCGCTCGGGTGATGGTCGACTTCATGAAGTGGGCTCTCACCGACGGCCAGAAAGAGGCTCCCGCGCTCGGCTACGCCCCGCTGCCGAAGGAAGTGGTCGATCGCGAGCTGCAGGCCCTGCAGAAAATTCAGCTCTGATGCGACGATCGGCGGATGATCGGCTGTTCCGCCTGACCACGGGCGCATTTGCCGCGATGGTGCTGGTGATCGTCGTCGGCATCGGCATCGAGCTGACACGCCAGTCGATGCTCTCCATTCAGAAATTCGGCTGGTCCTTCTGGACAGGTCGGACGTGGGATCCGGTGGCCGGAGAATTCGGCGCGCTGCCGTTCATCTGGGGCACACTCTACTCATCCCTCCTGGCGCTGCTTCTATCCGCGCCGATCGCGCTCGGGATTGCCATCTTCATCTCCGAGCTCTCGCCTCGCTTCCTGCGGCAGCCGCTGGCGTATCTGACGGACCTGCTGGCGGCGATTCCATCGATCGTCTACGGATTGTGGGGAATCTTCGTGTTGGTGCCGATCGTCCGAAAGCTGGAACTGCTCACTCCGGAGCCGCTGCGAAGGCTGCCGCTCTTTCATGGCCCGCCGCTCGGCGTGGGGATGGGAACGGCGGCGCTGATTCTGGCCGTCATGGTTGTGCCGTTCAGTTCTTCGGTGGCGCGCGAGATTCTGAAGAACGTTCCGAGCGCACAGCGCGAGGCGGCCTATGCCCTCGGCGCCACGCGCTGGGAAGCGATCAAGGTCGCGATCGGATACGGCAAGACCGGAATCATCGGCGCGATCATGCTCGGGCTCGGCCGCGCACTCGGCGAAACGATGGCCGTAACGATGGTCATCGGGAACAACCCACAGGTCTCGCTTTCTCTTTTCGCGCCGCAGTACACGATGGCGGCGGTGATCGCCAACGAATTCACCGAGGCGGCGGACGAGCTGTATCTGCATGCGTTGATCGAGATCGGCCTGCTGCTGTTCGTGATTACCATCGTGGTCAACCTCGCTTCGCGACTTCTGATCTGGAGCACTAAGAAGCGCGCTGCGGAGCTCGTTGTTCTGGCGTCGCCCGCGACGAAAGAAGAGATCGCGGCATGAGCGCGCGACGACGAAAAACCGTCTCGGCAATCGCCGAAGGTCTTTGTGCCGTGGCCGTGATCCTCGCGCTGCTGCCGCTGGCCTTCATCCTCTTCTACGTGGTGAAGCAGGGAGCAAGCGCGCTGAACTGGGCGTTCTTCACCAGCATGCCCAAGCCGGTGGGAGAGCCGGGCGGAGGGATGGGCAATGCGATCGTGGGGACACTGATTCTGATCGGCCTGGCGGCGCTGTTCGCGGTTCCGATCGGCTGCATCTGCGGGATTCACCTCGCCGAATACCGCGACTCTCGCTTTTCGTCTGTCGTTCGCTTCGCCGCGGACGTTCTCAACGGCGTGCCGTCGATCGTGATCGGTATCTTCGCCTATGGGCTGGCGGTTTTGCCGGTGAAGCGCTTCAGCGCCATGGCCGGCGGCTTCGCCCTCGGGCTGCTGATGATCCCTGTCGTCGTTCGCACCACTGAGGAGCTCGTCCGCTTGGTGCCCTCCGGACTGCGTGAAGGGGCACTGGCCCTCGGTGCCAGCCGTAGCCGAGCGGTTTTTACCGTGATCGTTCCGGCCGCGCTGCCGGGCATTCTGACCGGCATTCTGGTGGCCACGGCCCGCGTGGCTGGCGAAACGGCACCTCTGTTATTCACCTCGTTTAACAACCGGTTCTGGTCAACCAACATCGCGCAGCCGATCGCGTCTCTGACAGTTCAGGTTTTCACCTACGCCATTTCGCCCTATGACGACTGGCATCGGCAGGCGTGGGCCGGTGCCTTCCTGCTGGTGATGATCATCCTCGTTTTGTCGATCGTGGCCCGGCTCGCGGTGCGGCGATTGGAACAAATGAACAGGCCATAATGACCATCACGATCGCTATGCCCAGCGCCCCGCCCGGTACCGCCGCTATTCGAGAGATCGAAAGCGGCGCCGCGAAGATCAGCGTTCGCGATTTCGACTTCTTCTACGGATCGGCTCAGGTACTCCATGGGATCACCCTCGACATTCCGGATCAGCAGGTCACGGCGTTGATCGGTCCCTCCGGCTGTGGGAAAACGACCTTCATCCGCTCCATCAACCGGATGAACGACATCATCCCCGAGGCTAGAGCCAAGGGAACGATCACGATCGACGGCCGCGACATCTACGCGCCGGGCACCGATGTGGTCGCGCTGCGGCGGCGCGTGGGCATGGTGTTTCAGAAATCAAACCCATTCCCCAAATCAATCTTTGACAACGTGGCATACGGACTCCGTATCGGCGGTCTGACCGACAAGCGTTCGCTCCGCGAGCACGTGGAGAAATCGCTGATCCGAGCTGCGCTTTGGGACGAGGTGAAGGACCGGTTGGACGACAGTGCGCTGGCTTTATCCGGCGGCCAGCAGCAGCGTCTGTGCATCGCCCGAGCCCTGGCGGTCGACCCCGAGATTCTTCTGATGGACGAGCCGGCGTCTGCGCTCGATCCGACCGCTACGACAAAGATCGAAGAGCTGATCTGGGAATTGAAGGCCAACTACACCATCGTCATCGTGACGCACAATATGCAGCAGGCCGCCCGTGTCTCGGACCGTACGGCGTTCTTCATGTTGGGCCGAGTCGTGGAGTACAGCGACACGAAGACGATCTTCATGAATCCGAAGGAAAAGATGACCGCAGATTACGAGACAGGGAGATTCGGTTAGGTCCGGGGGCGATCATGCAGCGGCATTTCGACAAAGACATCGAGGAACTGAAGGATCTCCTCCTGCGCATGGGGGCGATGGTCGAGGATTCGATCATGCAATCGATCCGTTCGCTGCTGGAGCGAGACACTGCGTTGGCTCAGGAGGTCATCTCCAACGACGACCGCATCGATCAGATGGAGCTGGAGATCGATCGCCGCACCCTGGAGCTCATCGCCAAAATGCAGCCGACGGCGGTCGACCTTCGTTTCGTGGCCACGGTCATGAAAGTGACGCCGGAACTGGAGCGCATTGCCGATCTGGCCCAGGATGTCTGCGAGCGGGTCATCGAGCTCAATCGCGAGCCGCCGCTCAAGGCGATGGTGGCCATTCCCCGCCTGGCTCAGGACGCCCAGGGGATGGTCCGTGCTGCGCTGGACGCTCTGGTCCGCCGCGACGTCTCTCTGGCCCGCTCGGTGATCACGCAGGACGACAGCGTCGATCAGCAGACCGAGCAATCGTTCCGGGAGCTGCTCACCTACATGCTGGAAGATCCGCGCAACATTTCCCGAGCCATCCGCCTCACGTTCATCGGAAAGTATTTCGAGCGCATGGCGGACGGCGCGACCAACATCTGCGAGATGGTCGTCTACCTCGTGGAAGGAAAGATGATCAAGCACGCCTACGGCACCGCTCATAACCGATGAAACGAATCGCCCTCATCGAAGACGATTCCGACATTGCATTCACCATTCGCCTCAACCTGGAGCGCGAGGGTTATACGGTCATCCAATTCGGTCGCGGGCAGGATGGGTTGATTGCCATGCAACGCGGAGGATTCGACTTCGTCATCCTCGATCTCAATCTCCCGGATCTCGATGGTCTGACCATCTGTCGCGAGCTGCGGAGGGAACCGCAGACACAGGCCATCCCCATTCTCATGTTGACCGCCCGCGGGTCAGAGCACGACCGCATCACCGGTCTCGAGCTCGGTGCCGATGACTACCTGACGAAGCCCTTCAGCATGCGCGAGCTGGTCGCGCGGGTGGCTGCCGTTTGGCGTCGCGCGCGCGTGGACGTGGCTCCAAATGCCGGGTATGAGGACGGCGAGCTGAAGATCGACGAGAAATCGTTTCGCGTCTACCGCCACGGCAAG
>Ga0066709_100001400_pt1 | contig 15863 bp, 11 predicted proteins | sample GraSoiAngelo_158_FD_79665 | JGI IMG/M metagenome (GOLD analysis project Ga0066709, IMG submission 79665) | Grasslands soil microbial communities from the Angelo Coastal Reserve, California, USA - 14_1009_16_30cm | ecosystem: Environmental > Terrestrial > Soil > Grasslands | place: USA...
GAGAACAGCCGCCTGTACGAGGACATCGAGCGGCTGTTCGAGGGCTTCGTGCTCGCGGCGGTGCACGCGATCGAGCAGCGCGATCCCACCACGTACGGCCACAGCGGGCGCGTGGCGGGCATGACCGTCGGCCTCGCAGAAACGGTGGACCGCACGGGCGACGGCGCGTACCGCAACGTGCGCTTCACGCGCGAACAGGTGCGCGAGATCCGCTACGCCGCGCTGCTGCACGACTTCGGCAAGGTCGGCGTACGCGAGCAGGTGCTGGTGAAAGCGAAGAAGCTGTATCCGCCCGACCTCGCGCTCGTGCGGCACCGGCACGCCTTCATCCGGCGCACGGCGGAGCGCGAGTTCTGGCGCAAGCGCGCCGAGTTCCTCGAGGCGAGCGGCAAAAAAGGCTACGACGCCTTCGTGCAGGAGCTGGAGGCGGCCCACCATCGGGAGCTCCAGGGACTGGACCGCTTCCTCGAAATGGTGTGCCAGGCGAACGAGCCGAGCATCCTCCCCGAGGGAAGCTTCGAGGAGCTGCAGGGCTGGGCGCGGCGCACCTATCTCGGATTCGACGGGACGCCCGAGCCGTTTCTGACGCCGGACGAGGTGCGCTACCTCACGATCCGCAAGGGCAGCCTGGACGACGCGGAGCGGCTCGAAATCGAGAGCCACGTCACCCACACCTTCCAGTTCCTGCAGCGGATCCCGTGGACGCGGGAGCTGCAGCAGATCCCGTTGATCGCGTACGGGCATCACGAAAAGCTCGACGGCCGGGGTTATCCGCGCCGCATCACGGGCGACGCCATCCCGATTCAGACGCGGATCATGACGATCAGCGACATCTACGACGCCCTGACGGCCCAGGACCGCCCCTACAAAAAGGCGGTCTCGCTGGACCGCGCCCTCGACATCATGAGCGACGAAGTGAAGGACGGGCAGCTCGACACCGAGCTGTTCCGGCTGTTCGTCGCGGGGAAGGTGTTCGAGAAGACGGGGGCGGCCGGTTAAGGCGCGTCATTGCGGCTGCGCGACATATGGCAAAGTCGGCCGGCGCAGCGCACTATACATCACCTCCGAGACCGCCAGAGCGCCGCCTATGAAGACCCGATTCAAGGTGAATGGAAAACCCGCCACCGTGGACGTTCCCCCGGACATGCCGCTGCTGTGGGTGCTGCGCGACGTCCTGGATCTCAAGGGCACCAAATTCGGCTGCGGCATGGCACAATGTGGTGCCTGCACCGTTCACGTAGGCGGCGAGCCGACTCGCTCCTGCGTCACGCCGGTCTCCCGGGTTCAAGGGGCCGACGTCACCACGATCGAGGGGCTCTCGCCCGACGGATCGCACGCGCTGCAACGCGCCTGGCAGGAGCTGGACGTGCCGCAGTGCGGGTACTGTCAGGCGGGGCAGCTCATGTCGGCCGCCGCGCTCCTGGCCAAGCATCCCAAGCCGACGGACGCCGACATTGACGCGGCGATGAACGGCAATCTCTGCCGCTGTGCCACGTACCTGCGGATCCGCCAGGCGATTCATCGGGCGGTCACGATGCCGGCGCGGGAGGCCCTATGACGAGCACGTTGCGTCTCGACCGCCGCCAGTTCCTCCGCGTCACCGCCGCGGCAGGCGGAGGCATATTACTGGCGACCTACATCGAGCCGTTCCGCGCGGCGAGGGCCCTCGCCGCCGAGCCCGCAGCCGATTTCGCCCCCAATGCGTTCATCCGCATCACGCCCGATGGCATAGTCACGATCACCGCGCAGAACCCGGAGGTCGGCCAGGGCAGCAAGACCATGCTGCCCATGCTGATCGCGGACGAGCTGGACGTGGATTGGAAGAGCGTCCGGATCGAGCAGGGCTCCCTCGACACCACGAACTTCCGGAATCAGTACGCTGGGGGCAGCACGGCGACGCCGAACCACTGGCTGCCGATGCGCCGCGTAGGCGCCGCGGGCCGTCTGATGTTGATCACGGCCGCGGCCCAGATATGGGGGGTCCCAGACTCGGAGTGCGAGACGGCGCTCGGCGCGGTTCACCATCGCGCCAGCAACCGTCGGCTCACCTACGGCGAGTTGGCGGACAAAGCCGCCGCGGTTCCAGCTCCGAATCTCGAGACCGTCAAGCTCAAGGACCCCAAAGACTACACGCTCATCGGCACGCGCGTGGCGGGCGTGGACAACCGCGCCATCGTGACAGGCAAGCCGCTCTACGGCATCGATTTCACGGTGCCCGGAATGCTCCACGCCGTGTTCGAGAAGTGTCCCGTCTTCGGCGGCACGGTGGCACGCGCCAACCTGGACGAGGTCAGGGCCCGGCCCGGCGTCAAGCACGCGTTCGTGGTGGACGCGGGCGCCGGGGGTGCGTTGAACGGCCTCCTGAGCGGCGTCGCGATCGTGGCCGACACCTGGTGGGCCGCTCAGAGCGCCAGAGCGAAGCTGCGCGTGACCTGGACCGAAGGCCCGACGGCCGAGCAGAGCAGCGCGGGATTCGCCACGAAGGCCGCGGCGTTGTCGCAGCAGCCCCCGCAACGCAGCCTGCGCGCCGACGGCGACGTGGACGCGGCGCTCAAGAGCGCCGCGCGGGTCGTGGAGGCCGCGTATTTCTACCCGTTCCTGGCGCACGCGCCCATGGAGCCGCAGAACTGCACCGCGCACTACAAGGACGGGAAACTCGAGATCTGGGCGCCGACCCAGACCCCGCAGTCCGGGCGCGGCCTCGTGGCCCGGACGCTGGGCATCCAGGAAAGCGACGTCACCATTCATCTCCTTCGGGCCGGCGGTGGTTTCGGGCGGAGGCTCAACAACGACTACATGGTCGAGGCCGCGCGAATCGCGAAGGAGACGGGCGTGCCGGTGAAGCTCGTGTGGACGCGCGAGGACGACATCCGGCACGACTTCTACCGGCCCGCCGGATTCCACTATTTCCGCGGTGGATTGAGCGCCACGGGGTCGCTCACCGCGTGGCGGGACCACTTCGTCTCGTTCGGCGAAGGAGACCGGTTCGCGCCGAGCGCGGGGCTGTCGTCATCCGAATTCCCGGCGCGGTTCGTCCCCCACTTCGCGCTCGACGCGTCGGTCATGCCGCTCGGTGTCCCGACGGGGGCGTTGCGCGCGCCGGGAAGCAACGGCATCGCGTTCGCCATCCAATCGTTCATTGACGAGCTGGCGCAGGCCGTCGGGCAAGACCCGGTCCAGTTCCGGCTCGCCCTCCTCGCCAACGAGCAACCCGATGCGGCCGCCGCGCCCGCCCCTCCGGGACCGAGCGGGCAACAACCGCCGTCGTTCAATGCCGCCCGTATGCGCGGCGTGCTCGAGTTGGTGGCCGAGAAATCGGAATGGGGGAAGCGGACGCTACCCAAGGGCACTGGTATGGGCGTGGCGTTCCACTTCAGCCATCGCGGCTATTTCGCCGAGGTCGTCCAGGCTACCGTGAGCCGGCCGGGGTCGGTCCGGGTGGACCAGGTCTGGGTGGCCGGCGACGTCGGCAGCCAGGTGATCAATTTGAGCAACGCGGAAAACCAGGCGCAGGGCGCCGCGCTCGATGGCCTGTCGGAGGCGTTGGGCCAGGAGATCACCATCGAGCGCGGCCGAACAGTGCAGAGCAACTTCCATGACTTCAAGCTGCTGAGACTCACGCAGGCGCCGCCGGTGGAAGTGCATTTCCGCACGACCGACTTCCCGCCCACCGGGCTCGGCGAGCCGGCGCTACCGCCGGTCATTCCGGCCCTGTGCAACGCCGTCTTCGCGGCGACGGGCAAGCGAGTTCGGTCGCTGCCCCTGTCCCAACAGGACCTGAGCTGGTCGTGACCCTGCTACTTCGGTATCGACCCGCCGCCGCCCGAGGGTAGCGAACCTCCGGTGATTCCGTTCCCGAACGCCTGCCATACGGCGAGGGAGCCTCCGAGAAACGCCGCTCCGAAGAGGAGCGTCCGGCTCACCGAGAAGCCCCGCGCCTGGACACGCTGCACGGCGAGAGTCGGCACTCGTACCCGCTCCCCCCTCCACGACTGCTCCTGTCCGTACCGGTCCGTGACCGAGCTGACCGCGAGGACGACCCCGGTCCTTTCCGAACTGACGACATCCCCGCGCAACGCCGTGATGCCGGGCCCCACGTCACGGGCGAGGGTGTCCGCGCCGTGGTCGGTCAACGCCACCGACACGCGCGTCCCGGCCTGCGGCTCGACCGTCCCGAGGGGCCGGTAGATGTAGCAGCCGCTGAGCATCCCGAGGCCGACGAGGAGAAGAGGCCGCGCCTGGATCATGGGCACGCGTTCGGGTCGTTCGGGTTCCTGAACCCCGGATTGGCGGGAGGCGTCGATACGACGTTGCCGCCCGTCTGGAGCTGGACGTTCCGGGGGGGCACGTTGGGATTCGCGTTCGCCTCGCCCGTCCCGTAGAACAGCCGGCCCGGCACCTGGTTGCCGAAGCTGCCATTCGGAACGGGCGTGATCGCGGGATAGCAGGATCGCTTGTAATCGTTCCACACCTCGATGTTCTGATACATCGCGACGTACTTCTCCTCCATGATGTCTGCGAGCGACCCGATCGCCTTGGGTCCGAGCCCCGGAACCGCCGCCCGCGCCTTGTCGAAATGCGTCTGCGCGTTGGCGGTCTGCCCCAGACGATAGTACGCCTCGGCGAGAATCAGCTCGTTCTCCAGGTAGGTCAGGATCGGCTGGGCGAACGTCGGCGAGTTGCGCGTCCCCTCCAGCAGCGAGATGCCCGCCGGCGAGCTGCCGCCGAACGGATCCGCCCCGCCGAACCCGGGCCCAGGGTTGGCCGCGCCGAAGTACTCGGCCAGGCGCGGATCGCTGCGCGCGACCATGAGGTCGGCCAGCGCGCGGCCGGCGACGACGTACTGGCCGAATCCGGAGCGGAAGTTGAACTGGTACCAGATGTTGTCCTCGCCCGGCTGCGAGGCGTGACGGGACTTGAAATCGTTCGCCGGCGCGCTGATCCCAAGGGATGCAGCGGTGATCGCGTTGCTCAACGCCGCGTTGTCGACCTGGTTGTTGTCCAGCTCGACCGTGTGCATATAGAGGCGCGCTTTGAGCGTGTTGGCGGCCGCGATCCACTTCGCCGCGTTCCCGCCATAGACGAGATCCAACGATCCGGGACCGGAGCCCGCTCCGGCGAGGTTCGTGATCGCCTCGCTGAGCAGCGCCTGCAGGTCGGCATACACCTGGGCCTGCGGGTCGAGCGCGGGAGTCGCCGCGTCGCCGGCCGCCTCGCGATAGGGGACGTCGCCCCAGATGTCGGCGGCCACCGACACGTCGAGGGCCTCCCACACCTGCGCGATCCCCAGGTACTGCAGGTTGCCCGCGGCGGCCTCGGCCGCCTCGATCTGCCTGATATCCACCAAGCCGCCACCTTCGTACACGGCCGAAAACGCCGGGCTGGGTGTGTCTTCGCTCGAGATGTCGTACTCCTCCAGCGTCTGCAGGAAGTTGCTGACGCCGGTGCATTGCTGGGTCCACATGCAGCCGATCAGTGCGACGATCCCTTCCTGCTGCGCGAACTGTCCCGCCTGCACCGCGACGAAGAGCTGATCCGCCGTGGCCGCGCTGGGGTTGTTGGGATCGCGACTCACCTTGTCCGACGACAGGAAGTCGCCGCACCCGCTCGTCCCGACCAACGCCAGGAACGTCGCGAGGCTGAAGACCGATAATCTGCGCATTGGGTCACCCTCCTCGGGGCGTCAGCGGTTCAGGATCACGGAGAACACGAACGAGCGCACCTGCGGCATGTTGAAGTAGTCCAGGCCGCGGGTTGTCTGGATGGCCCCGCCCAGATTCGTTTCGGGATCGTATCCCGTGTACTTGGTCCACGTGTGGAGATTGCGGCCCGCCACGCGCACCTCGAGGGAGCTGAACCCCAGGACGCGGTCGACCCAGGGCCCGTCGAACAGGTAGCCCACCGTGAGCTCGCGCAGTTTGACGTAGCCGCCGTCCTCGACGAACTGCTCCGACGTGCCGCCGAACAGGCCCAGGACACCGCTCCAGCTCGGGTTCGCGGCGCCCTCGTACAAATTCTGACCGATCGGAATCGCCGTGCCCGCGCCCGGCCCCACCACGGGACCCTGGATCGGGGAGTCCGGATCGCCGATCGCGTGCAGGTTGCCGGTGCAGAAGGGGAACCCGAGGGCGTAGAAGTTGGAGCAGTCGGACCGTACCTCGGTGTCCTTGTGCGTGCCGTAGGAGTACAGCGCGGCCTTGGTGCCGTTGTACATCTGGCCGCCGTGCTTGATGTACAGCAGGCCGGACACGCGAATCTTGCGGAACCGGAGCGAGCTCCGGATGCTGCCGGTCCAGCGGGGGTTGGGGTTGCCGATGACCCGCTCGGTCTGGTCGGGAACCGGTTCGCCGTTCGCCGCGATGAAGTACGCGCCCCGCGCCGCGCCGCCGCACGGATGGGTCGCGTCATTGGCCGCGGCGATGTCGAGGTCGTACCCCACGACGACCGCGTTCATACCGGCGGGGCTGATGCCGCAGCGGGCGAGTCCCAGATCGTAGAAGACCCCGACCTCTTGTCCCTTCATCACCACGGCCCCGGGCCGGAGCCCGTTGGGGTCGAGGCGCACGAACTGCGGGCCCCCCAGATCCAGCACCATGCTGCGGTTGCGGGCCCACTGCAACCCGATATCCCAGCCGATCGCGCTCTGCTGGATCGGTCGGACGTTGAGCGACAGCTCGTAACCCTTGTTACTGGACGTCGCCGAGTTCCTCGCCTGGATCTGGTAGCCCGAAGACGGGGCCAGCGGGGTGAGGAGAATCACGTCGGACGAGCCCGCGCGGTAGTACGTGAAGCTCAGATCCGCCTTCTCGCGGAACAGGCCGAGGTCGAACCCGGTCTCGAACTCCTTGGTGCGCTCGGGCCGGAGCGTGGTGGCGCCCTTGACGATGCTCGAGGCCAGGCCGCCGAGGCCCGCCTGGCTCGGATTGGCCCCGGTGCTCTGGACGTACCCGCCGATCGCCGTCGAGCCGGAGTAGATCGTCGAGGTCAGGTAGGGATCGGGCTCCTGCCCCGCCGAGCCGTAGGAGGCCCGCAGCTTGCCGTAGCTCAGCATCGGCCGCTGGCCGAAGGTCTGCGTGAATTCCCAGGCCGCGCCGGCCTTGGGGAACCAGCTGCGCAGATGATTCTGGTCGAAGCTCGAGGAGCCGTCGTTCCGCGCCGCGGCGGTGAGAAACACCTGGCCGGAGATATCGAACGTGGCCTGGCCGAAGTACGACTCGTTATGAATCACCGTTTCGTTGTCGATCGGCACGTCCCGCGTGACGGTGTTGCTCAGCTTGTACGGCAGGGGAGCGATCAGCACGCGACCCACATTGGCGAGCTGGCGCACGTTGCGGCTGTTCAGGTTCTGGCCGATCATCACGGTACCGCTGAACCGCGGGCTGAGCCGATAATTGGCGGCGGCCGTCAGGGTGTGATCGATCTGGTAGTTGATCACTTTGCCCTCGGTCACGCGCCCGCCGGTCTGCGGGGCCGACGAGGATTGAGGAGCGCCCTCGATCCGCTCGTCGTTCGCGTAGTCCCCGCCGAGGGTATAGTTGACCTTGAGCCACGGGGCCGGGGCGAATTCGGCCGTGATGTTGCCGAACACCCGCCCGACCTGAGAGCTGTTCTGGGGGACGTTGAGCGCGAAGAACGGGTTTTCCCAACCGCGGTTCGCGCTTTGGTCGTCAGGCAGCGGATTCTGGAAGCGGAAGCTCTGGTGCTGCCCGTTCGCCGCGAGGTAGGGCTGGTTGTTCCAGTCCGGGGGCGAGCGCAGCAGGCCAAGCTGCAGACCGTTGGTGTTGTTGCCGCGCTCCACGTAGCGGGCGCGCACGTCCGCGTACGACACGTTCGCCCCGAGCTTCAGGTTCTCGGTGACGAAGTGGGATCCGTTGAACCGCACCGTGGCCCGGTGATTCGTGTTGTTGGGGCCGGCGAAGATGCCGCGGTTGTCCAGATAGCCGCCCGACAGGTAGAACGTCGTGCGATCGTTGCCGCCGGATATGGTCAGCGTGTTGTCCGCCTGGTAGCCCGTCACGTACGCCTCGGTTGCGTGGTCGTAGGTGGACGTGCCCGCCGGGATCCTGGCGCCCCAACTGGTACGGCAGAAGAAGTTCCCCACGCCGGTCGCGCGGTCGCAGCCCACGGCGCCGAGGGCGGGATCGCTCGGCGCAAAGCCCAGGGATCCCTGCCCCCACGAGCGCTGGAGCGGATAGGTGCGCGTGATGTCGTCGGCCGAGATCGAGCTCCGGAAGGTGTAGCGGGTCGGGCCGGCCGCGCCGCGTTTGGTCGTGATGAGCACGACGCCCTGGGCCGCACGCGAGCCGTAGATCGCCGCGGCGGCGGCGCCCTTGAGGATCTCGATCGATTCGATGTCGCCGGGGTTCAAATCCGCGGCGCGGTTCGCCTGAACGGTTCCCTCGATCGAACCGGCCGTCAGACCGTCGGTCGGATTGAAGTCGGTGGTCGAGAAGCTCGAGTTGTCGATCGGGACGCCGTCCACCACGAACAGCGGCTGGGCGCTGCCGGAGTTCGGCAGGCCCACCGTGCGCTGGCCGCGGATCGTGATGTAGGAGCTCGCCCCCGGCTCGCCGCTCGATCCGCTCACCACGACGTTGGGCGCCTTGGCCGCCAGGGCCTCGACCACATTCCATTCGTTGCTGCGCTGGACCAGGTCGGTGCTGACGCTGTTGCGCACGTTGCCCAGCTGCTCCACGGGGATCGTGACTCCCGGCGGGCCGGTCACCACGACCTCCCCGAGCTCCAGCGGGTTGGCCTCCAGGACGAAGTCTTGCGTCACCGTGCCCGGCGCCAGGGTCACCGCGGCCGTCTGCCTCTTGTATCCGATGAGGCGCACCTGAAGCGTGACCTGCTGCCCGAGGACGCGTGCGCCGGGGATCGTGATCCGATAACGCCCGTCCTCGCGCGTCAGGGCCCCGAGACCGAGCTGCTCGATGGCCACACTCGCGGAGGGGAGCGGTACTCCGCCTTGCCCGGCCACGCGGCCGGTGATCGTGGCTCCCTCCTGACCGCGTGCCGCGACGGGCGCCGCGGCGAGCGCGCCTGCAACGATGAAAAGCCGACGGATTGGTCGGTGCATGGCTCCTCCTTCGGTAAACAGGGACGATTCCCGCGCTCATCCCGACGCCGTCGGACGGCCGCACGGCGGGCGCCGCGCGCGACAGGCTTGGCCAACATGCCAGCCCCGGACGCGCGCGACAATTCAGTAGGGACGAACGTCGATTCCGGCGCGACGAACGGCGTGGCGGAGCGACGAGCGGAGGGCGGGCCGAGGTTCTCGGCGCGGCCTGGAGCGTTGCAGCGTGGGACTACGCGGGGCGCGAGACGCTCTCCGACTCATCGGCCACGCCGGAGACCCGTTCGACCGGTCGCCCGCGCAGGTGGTCGCAAAGCGATTGATCCCACAGCGAGGCATGCCTAGCATTGCGCGGGAGGGTGTCCATGTACCGATGCTCGGTGCGATCTTCAGCCACATGACGAACACGAGCGGCAGCCACCGCGCGCCGGAGGCGGCGGCGACCGGTGCTCGGCCGATCCGTTGGGACGTGATCCTCGGCCTGTGGACGGTCTACTGGCTGCTCAACACGGCCCAGCAGCACGTCGCCTACAGCATGTCGCGAGGATACACGCTCCCGTGGTGGATCTCGCTGGTCTTGCAGTTCCCACTCGCCTACACCTGGGCGCTCGCGACTCCGGGGATCCTCTGGCTGGGCCAGCGGTTCCCCTTCGACCGGCAGGGCTGGCCGCTCAGCGTGGCGGTGCACGTCGTCGTCTCGTGCTGCTTCGTGTTCCTGCTCGATCTCATGTACGCGTGGCACGCGGCGAACATCCTGCCGCTGCGGCCGATGTCGCTGCTCGAGCGGACCACACAGACCTTCGTCTCGTGGGTGCTGTCCGACGGCCTGCTCTACTGGATGGTGCTCGCCGTGAGCTACGCCGTCGAGCACTACCGCCGCTACCGGGAGCGGGAGTTGATCGCTTCCCAGCTCGAGACCCAGCTCGCCCAGGCCGATCTCCAGGCGCTCAAGATGCAGCTGCACCCGCACTTCCTGTTCAACGCGCTCCACACGATCGGCTCGCTCGTGCGCACCGGCGACCGTGACACCGCCGTCCGCGTCGTGGCGGGGCTGGGCGACTTGCTGCGGCGGGTCCTCGAGGACGCCACACAGCAGGAGGTGCCGCTCAAGCAGGACCTCGAGTTCATCCGCAACTATCTCGAGATCGAGCAGATCCGGTTCCGCGACCGGCTCACTGTGGTGATCAACGCGGATGCCGACGTGCTCGACGCCAAGGTGCCGCATCTGATTCTGCAGCCGCTCGTCGAGAACGCCATCCGGCACGGCATCGGGCCCCACGTGCGGGCGCGATGTTTGATCATCGGCGCCCGGCGGCTGGACGATCGGCTGCAGCTCGTCGTGCGGGACGACGGCCCGGGCATCGGCACGGGCGAGGGCGAGGCGGCGCGCCCCGGCGTCGGCCTCTCGAACACCCGCGCCCGGCTGACGCGGCTGTACGGCACCGACTACGAGCTCGAGGTGACGAACGCGCCGGAGGGAGGCGTCGAGGCCCGCATCGCCCTGCCGTTCGGGTTGGCCCCGGCGGAGTGGGAGGGCCATCGGTGAGCAAGCGGATCCGCACCCTGGTCGTGGACGACGAGCCCGCCCCGCGCGCCGCGATCCGGAGTCTGCTCGCGAACGACGGCGACGTCAGCCTCATCGGCGAATGCGCCGACGGGCGATCGGCGCTCCAGGCGATCCGCGACGACGCGCCCGATTTGCTGTTTCTGGACGTGCAGATGCCGGAAATGGACGGCTTCGCGCTCCTGCGGGAGCTCGACCCGACCGACCTCCCGGTCGTGGTGTTCGTCACCGCCTACGACCAGTACGCCCTGCGTGCCTTCGAGGTCCACGCCCTCGACTACCTCCTCAAGCCCTTCAACGACGAGCGGTTCCGTGAAGCGCTGGCGCGCGCCAAAGAGCAGGTGCGCCAGGGCGAGCTCGGCGCCCTCGGCCAGCAGGTGCTGGCGCTGCTCGAGGGGGTCGGCCGGCCGCCGGCGACGCTCCGCGAGGGCCAATACTTGAAGCGCCTCGTGATCAAGTCGGGCGGCCGCGTGACGATCCTCGCGGTCAGGGATATCGACTGGATCGAAGCCGAAGGGGACTACGTCAAGATCCACTCGGCACGAGCCTGGCACCTGCTCCGCGAGACGATGAAGCGCCTCGAGCTCCAGTTCGACCCGGCGCGCTTCGTGCGCATCCACCGGTCGACCATCGTGAACGTCGAGCGCATCAAAGAGCTGCAGCCGTACTTTCGCGGCGAGTACGTCGTGCTCCTGCACGACGGCACCAAGCTCAAGCTGTCACGCGGCTACAAGGAGCACCTGGAGGCGGCGCTCGGACGGAGCTTCTAGGGCCGCCTCACGAGGCGAGCAGCCGCACCGACACGAGCAGCAGAAACACGCCGAAGGCGCGGCGCAGCATGACGTCCGACATCGTCCCGGCGAGCTTCGCGCCGAAGTACGCGCCGATCAGGAGGCCGACGGCCACCACCGCCGCGTAGGCGATGTTGATCTGCCCGCGCTTGTAGTACTCGAGCGCGCCGAGAATGCCGACGGGCAGGAGCAGCGCCGCGAGCGACGTGCCGTGCGCCGTGTGCTGCGACAGCTTCGCGATCAACACCAGCCCGGGGATGATCACGATCGCGCCGCCCACCCCGAACAGCCCCGAGACCACGCCCGCCACTAGTCCCAGCAACGCCACCAGGATCCACGTCATGGCTTGCCCTCCGGTTTGCCCCAGGCGCCGCCGCCCGGGGTCTCGATGCGCAACACGTCGCCGGGCGAGAGGCGCAGGGCGGCCTTCGCAGGGAGCGGGGAACCGTTGAGGAGATTCGCACCGCTGCTACCGTCCCCGCCACCCGCCGCGCCGCGAGGCCCGTGCCGGCGACGCTCCGTGAGCAAAGTCGCGTCCATTGGCGTCAGCGCCTCGAACTCGCGGATCACACCCTCCCCGCCAGCCCACGTCCCCACACCCCCACTGCCCCGCCTCAACGCGTACTCCCGCACCCGCAGCGGGTATTCCATCTCCAGCACTTCGATCGGCGTGTTGCGAGTATTGGACATCCCCACATGCACACCCGACGGGCCCGGCGCACCTCGGCTCGCCCCCTGCCCTCCACCAATGGTCTCGTAATACGTCCACCCCTGACTCCCGCCTCCCGACTCCTGACCCCCGAAGGTCAAGTTGTTCATCGTCCCCTGCCCCTGCGCGGGCACCGGCAGGCCGCCCTGCGCCAGCGCGCGGAACACCGCGTCGGCGATGCGCTGTGACGTCTCCACGTTTCCCGCCGCCACCGCACTCGGGAACCGCGCGTTGACCAAGCAGCCCTCGGGGGCGGTGACCCGCACCGCCCGTTGCACCCCGCCGTTCGTCGGGACGTCGTCGGGAACCAGGGTGCGCACGACGAACAGTACCGCCGAGCGCGTCACGGCCAGGGGGCAGTTGACGTTGCCCGGTGCCGCTGCGGCGGTCCCGGCGAAGTCCGCGTGGAACATCCCATCCCGGATCTCGACGCGCACGCGGATCTCGAAGTCTCGATCGTCGACGCCGTCTCCTTCGAGGTAGTCCACGGCCTCGAATCGGGAGGCGTGAACCGGGAGGCGTAAGAGCGCAGCGTGCGTCCGCCGCTCGGCGTAATCGAGCAGCTCACGCGCCGCGGCGCGCAAGGCGTCCCAGCCGTGGCGGCGCCCGAGGGCGCGCCACTGGTCGGCGCCACGCTCGACGGCTGCGCGCTGCGCGGCGAGGTCGCCGCGTCGCATCGCCGGGGTGCGTACGTTGGCGAGCAGCAGCCGCTCCACGTCGGGGGTCAGTCGCACGGGCGGCACGACGATACCTTCGGCGAAGATGTCGCGCGCGCCCGCGGGCATGCTCCCCGGCGTCATCCCGCCAACGTCGGAGTGATGCGCCCGCACGACGCTGTAGCCGCCGACGCCACCGTCCACGGCGATCGCGCCGACGAGGGTGAGGTCGGGCAGATGGCTGCCCCCCGCATACGGGTCGTTGAGGAGGAACAGGTCGCCCGCCCGCGGGGGCGGACGCTCGGCCCGCACCGCGGCCACGGCGTCGGCGAGCGCGCCGAGATGGACAGGGATGTGGGCGGCCTGCGCGATCATCTCGCCGTCCGCGTCGAACAACGCCGCGGAAGCGTCACGCCGCTCCCGGATGTTGGGCGAGAGGGCGCTGTGCACCAGCACGAGGCCCATCTCCTCCGCGATGGAGGCGAAGGCGTGAGCCATCACCTCGAGGCCGACGGCGTCGAGCGTCATCGCCGCTCCACAATGACGGCGCCGGACCGGTGCACCGTGCCGCGCCATCCGGGCTCGATCAGCGCGGTGGCGTCGGGGCCCGCAAGCACGGCCGGCCCCCGCAGCTCGAGGTCAGGGGGCAGCTCACCCAGCGGCCACACTTCGGCCCGCACCGATCCACCGCCGCGCATCCCGATCTCCCGACGCGCCGGCGTAGGACCACCCACCCCGGCGCGCCTCCCCAGCCCGGGAGCGGGCACGACTCGTTCGGCGGCGACTCGCAGGTTCACCAGCTCGATCGCCTGGTCGGGGTCCGCATGACCGTAGCGTGCGCGGTGCACGGTCCGGAACGCGGCCGCGAGCGCGGCCGGGTCGTCCTGCGGCGCGGGAACGGTGACTTCGTACCCCTGTCCCGCGAAGCGGCAATCGGCGAACCGAGTCACCACAGCCCCAGGGAGCTGGCTCGCGGCGCCTACACCCAAGGGGTGAAACGCCTTCCGGATGCCCGCCGCGTCGACACCGTCAAGTCTCACGTGCAGCGACGCGAGCAGCTCCACCCGTTCGGGCGCGGCGGCGAGACCGAGCGCCGACAGCACACCGGGGTGCGGCGGAATCACCACGCGCGACATTCCCAATGCATCGGCGAGCGCGCACCCGAACAGCGGGCCGGCGCCCCCGAACGGCAGGAGCGCCATCGTGCGCGGATCGATCCCTCGCGCCACGCTGACGCGCTTGAGCGCGCGCGCCATGACGGCCGCGGCGACCTCGACGATCCCCGCCGCCACGCCGCCACCGTCCGGCCGGAGCGTGCGCAGGGCCCGCTCCGCCGCCGCACGGTCCAGGCGGACATCGTCGGCCAGCGGGTACGCGGGATCGAGCCAACCGAGGGCGAGACACGCGTCGGTGACGGTGGGCTCGGTGCCTCCACGCCCGTAACAGGCGGGACCGGGGTCCGCTCCGGCGCTGCGCGGCCCCACCTTCATCGCCCCCCCCTCGTCCACCGTGGCGATGCTTCCCCCGCCCGAGCTCACCGTCTCGATGAGGATCGCCGGGAGCGCGAGGGGAATTCCCGCCACGACCTCCGCACCTTCGGTCAGCGCCACGCCGCCGGTCACGAGGCTCGCGTCGGCGCTCGTCCCGCCCATGTCGAGCGTCAACAGGTCGGCGATGCCGACCGCCTGCCCGACGAGCCGCGCTCCCACGACGCCGCCCGCCGGCCCCGACAGCGCGAGGCTCGCCGCCCGCGTCGTCGCCGCCTCCGGGGCGAGCGTGCCGCCGCTCGACGTCATGATTTGCAGGGGCGCGGCGATCTGGGCGGCCGCCCTCGCAACGTACGTCGAGACCTTCGGCCGCAGGTACGCCTCGGCGGTGGTCGTGCTGGTCCGTTCGTACTCGCGGAAGAGCGGCAGGATCTCGTGGCTCGCGACGACCGGAACGGCGGGCAGCGCGGCGTGCAGCGCGCCCGCCAGGCGACGCTCGTGCGCGGGGTGGCGGAAGGCGAACAGCAGCGACACCGCCACCGCCCCGGGCGCGGGCGTCAGCCCCCGGACGGCCGCCACCACTCGCGTGACCTCGGGCTCCGTGAGGGGCACGACGGGGCCCGCCGGTCCCATTCGCTCGACCACGCCGACGACGTCCCGGCGCTCCACCAGGGGCGGGGCGTGGTCGCGCGCCAGATCGTACAACGCCGGCCGGTCCTGGCGCCGCAACCACAGGAGGTCTTCGAATCCGGCGGTGGTGACGAGCGCCACGCGCGCGCCGCCGCGCTCGAGGAGAGCGTTCGTGGCGACCGTCGTGCCGTGCACGAGCACGTCGATGGGGACGCGGGACGAGGGACGGGGGACACGTCCGCCCGATGCACCCCTCCCCCGTCCCCCATCCCCCATCCCGATCAGTGCATCGACCGCCCGAAACAAGCCCACCGCCGGATCCCGGGGCGTACTCGCCACCTTGCGGATCTCGAGGCTGCCGTCGGATGCGACCGCGACGAGATCGGTAAACGTCCCGCCGACGTCGACGCCGACCCTCACCGCCCCACCTCCTCCCCCGTCCCTGTGCGGGGTGCGGGGTGTGGAGTGCGGAGTGGCGTTGTACTGTCGGGCGCCACGACGCCCGCCAATAGACCCCGCACTCCGCACTCCGCATTCCGCACTGTCAGGCGTTCCGTTTCCAAGCCTGCGCCGCGATCACGCCGCCGAACCCGAGCGTCGCGAGCACAACGAGCGTCCCCACCCAATCGCCCCAGCGCACGTACAGGGTCGTGACGTCGCTGGTGCGCAACCGGTCGGCGACGACCGTGTCGCGGCCGAGCTGCGTGGCGGCATACGCTCGCCCCAGCGGGTCGACGAACTCGGAGATCCCGGAGTTCGCCGCACGCGCGACACCCATTCGAGTCTCGATGGCGCGCAGGACCAGGTGGGAAGCGTGCTGCGTGGGCGCGCTGGTGCGGCCGAACCAGGCGTCGTTGGTGATGTTGACCAGGAAATCGGCGCCGCCGCGGCGGTAGCGGCGCGGCAGATCCTCGAACGCCGACTCATAACAGATCAGCACGCCGAATCGC
>Ga0066709_100001401_pt1 | contig 15857 bp, 15 predicted proteins | sample GraSoiAngelo_158_FD_79665 | JGI IMG/M metagenome (GOLD analysis project Ga0066709, IMG submission 79665) | Grasslands soil microbial communities from the Angelo Coastal Reserve, California, USA - 14_1009_16_30cm | ecosystem: Environmental > Terrestrial > Soil > Grasslands | place: USA...
CCCGGGATCGGCTCGTTCATCACCACGTCGAAGGCGGACACGCGATCCGAAGCAACCATCAGCAGACGCTCGTCGTCCACCACGTACATCTCGCGGACCTTCCCGCGACGCAGCAACGGCAGCGGCAGCGTCAGTAAGGCCACAGCTTCAGCCGAGCCCCAGACGTGCGAAGGTGACTTCGATGCCGCGCAGGTGATAGTTCGGATCGAACAGCCCCGCCAGGTCCTCAGGCGACAGGCGCGCCGTCACCCGAGGATCCTGAGCCAGGAGGGACTGCAGGTCGCCTTCGCCAGACCAGACGCGCTTCGCCGCCGACTGGACGATTTCGTAAGCCTCGCTGCGCGGCAGCCCGCTCTCCACCAGCGCGAGCAGTACCTAGCCCGAGTAGACCAGCCCATGCGTCAGGTCGAGATTGCGAATCATCGCTTCAGGACACACCTCGAGCCCGTCGAAGATCGTCCGCAGCAGGTCGAGCATGTAGTCCAGAGCGATGCAGGCGTCGGGCAGGATCACGCGCTCTGCTGAGGAGTGGCTGATATCACGCTCGTGCCACACGGCCACGTTGTCGAGCGCCGGCACCGCGTAACCCCGCAGCAGCCGCGCCAGTCCACAGATCCGCTCACACAGCTCGGGGTTGCGCTTGTGCGGCATGGCACTGGAGCCCTGCTGACCGCTGGAGAACGGCTCGAAGGCCTCACCGATCTCGGTGCGCTGCAGGGCGCGAATCTCCGTCGCCTGCTGTTCGAGCGTGGCGGCGATCACCGCCAGGCACGCGACGAACTGCGCGTGCCGATCGCGCTGCAGGATCTGCGTCGCCGCCTCTGCCGGCCGCAAGCCGAGGCGATCGAGCGCATTCTCTTCCACTTCGGCGGGCACGTTCGCGTGTGTGCCCACGGCGCCGGAGAGCTTGCCGACGCGCAGCTCGTCGCGGCTGTGCTCCAGTCGCTGGCAGTCGCGTCGCACCTGCGCGACGAAGACCGCCAGCTTGTGGCCAAAGGTCGTCGGCTCGGCGTGGATGCCGTGGGTGCGGCCGATGGTGAGCGTGTACTTGTAGCGCACCGCCAGCTCGGCCAGGACCTCTTCCAGTTGGCGAAGGTCTTCGGCCAGGATGTCCGCGGCCTCCTGGATCTGCAGCGACAGCGCCGTATCCAGGACGTCCGAGGAGGTCAGGCCGAGATGAATCCACCGTGCTGGCGGGCCGATTCGTTCGGCGATGGCTCGGGTGAACGCGATCATGTCGTGGTGCGTTTCGCGCAAGAGCTCGGCCGAACGTTCGGCCTGGACTGTCGCACCGCGGATGACCGCCATGTCCTCTTGCGGAATGACGCCGATGTCCGCCCAGGCCTCGCAGACGGCCAGCTCGACCTTGAGCCACAGCTCCATGCGATGCTCGTCGGACCATACGCGGCCCATCGCCGGGCGCGTGTAGCGTGGGATCACGGCGCGGCCACCACGCCGCTCGCCAGCTCGAGGCCAATGTCGCGTCGGGCCTGCTTACCCGCGAAGCGGATCGTGTCCGCCGCGTCGTACATGGCCTGGCGCTGAGAGCCCACCAGGGTGAGGACCCGCCCACCCGAGGTGACCAGGCGATCGCCGTCTCTGCGGGTTGCGCCGTGAAACGCGAGGATCCCCGGTGGAAGGGCATCGGTACCGGTCACCACCTGGCCAGTCTCCGCCGCCTCGGGATAGCCGCGCGCGGCGAGAACGACGCCGTACGCGCGGTCGTCTGTCCACGCCAGCTCAGTGGGCGTGAGCCGGCCCTCGACGACCGCCTGACATACGTCGAGCAGTCGGCTCGACAGCAACGGCAGGATGAGCTGGCACTCGGGATCGCCGAAACGACAGTTGAATTCGAGCACCTTCGGTCCCGCTCGGGTGAGCATCAGCCCGGCATACAGTACCCCGCGATACGGCTCGCCTTCCGCCTGCATGCCCACCAGCGCCGGAAGCAGAATCCGCTGTTCCACCTCTGCCAGCAGTGCGGCACTGGCATAGCTCGGACGGGTGTAGCCACCCATTCCACCCGTGTTCGGACCGCGGTCACCGTCGAGCAGCCGCTTGTAGTCGCGCGCCGCCGGCATCATGCCAAGCCGTTCACCATCCGTGAAGGCCAGAAGCGATAGCTCCGGTCCCTCGAGGTACTCCTCTAGCAGTACCTGGTCGGCGGCGGCGCCAAGCGTCTTGCGCCGAAACAACTGGTCGAAGGCGGCATCGACTTCCATCTCCGAGGTCGCCACGAACACGCCCTTGCCACTCGCCAAACCGTCGGCCTTGAGTACGATCGGTAGCCCCAGCCGCGCGATCGCACGCCGCGCCGCCGGCTCCGACTCGACCACCTCCGCGCCCGCGGTCGGTATGCCGTGGCGGGTAAGAAATGCCTTCGTCCAGGCCTTGCTCCACTCCAGGCGCGCGGCCATCCGCGTCGGGCCGAATGCCTTCAGGCCCTGCTCGGCGAAGGTGTCCACGAGCCCCGCGGCGAGCGGCGCCTCAGGCCCGACAATCGTCAGGTCGACCCGTTCTTGACGGGCCAGGCGGGCCAGGGCTTCGACGTCGGTGGAGGCGATCGCCGCGGTGTGTGGCGTGCCGCCGTTGCCAGGCGCGACCACAACGTCGACCCCTTCGCGATCCAGTCGCCAGGCCAGCGCGTGTTCGCGCCCGCCCGAGCCAACTATGAGCACCTTCATGCGGTTGAGAATAAATCCGTCGATCCCGCTCATCCGTAAGGAAGCCAGGGAAAGGGCGTCAACACCCGCCGCCCGAGACCCTGATCACCCGCGCCGCACTCTCAGGCAGGGGAGTGTTTGCGGCGCAAGACGATGGAGGATTCGACTATATGCGATGGAACCCGACACAGCGGCTCGCACGCGGCGGCCTGATCTTGGCCTTGATGGCCGTTTCGGCTGTTGGCAGCGCGGCAGTCCCCGCCGGGGCGGTCGATGCCCCGGCCGTTCTGGCTACGCATGCTGACGCGCAGCTTGGGACGTTCCTCACCGATGCCAAGGGCATGACCCTGTACCTCTTCACCAAAGATGTGCCCGGCATTTCGAACTGCTACGACCAGTGCGCCGTGAACTGGCCGCCACTGCTGAGCCAGGGCGACCCGGTCCTGCCAGACGGACTCGCCGGCGCGATCGGAACAACCGTGCGCAAGGACGGTGCGGTCCAGGCCACGTACAACGGCTGGCCGCTGTACTACTGGCTCCATGACGAAAAGCCAGGCGACACCACGGGTCAGAACGTGGGTGGCGTGTGGTTCGTGCTCAACCCGACGGACGCGATGAGCGTCAACGTGCGCGATGACGGTGGTGACCTCGGGACGATCCTGACCGACGCCCGCGGCCTGACCCTGTACCTGTTCACAAAGGACGACGCGAACCTGAGCAATTGCTACGACCAGTGCGCCGTGAACTGGCCGCCACTGTTGACCGATGGCTCGGCGACTGGCCCGGACCTCGTCGCCGGCGGGCTCGGCACCACGGAGCGCAAGGACGGCGCGCTCCAGGTCACGTACAACGGACAACCCCTGTATTACTGGATCAACGACCACAAGCCAGGTGACACCACAGGCCAGAACGTGGGCGGCGTCTGGTTCATCGTTAACCCCTAACAGACGGGCGGCGCGCCACCACTCAGCGACGAGTGGTGGCGCGCGCCTTTCCTCGGAGCGCAGATGACTCTGTCTGATCGCACCGTTGAGATCACGACGCACGACGGCGGCCGCATGCCCGGCTATTTCGCGCTGCCAGCGTCGGGAGGCGGGCCTGGCCTGATGGTGCTGCAGGAGATCTTCGGCATCACCGAGTACTTGAAGCAGCGCGCGCGTGACCTTGCCGCCCTTGGCTATGTCGCGCTCGTGCCCGATCTGTACTGGCGGCTGGCGTCGAACGTCAGCCTCCCCGAGGACACGCAGGAGGGACTCCAGCAAGCCATCGGCTACGTGCAAAAGCTCGACGAGCCGCGGGCGGTGGACGACGCGGTAGCCGCGCTCGAGTACCTGCGCGGGCTGCCTGAGACAGGCTCGAAAGCGGGCGTGCTCGGCTTCTGCATGGGCGGCCGACTCGCGTACAGGGTGGGTGTCGCGACCGATCCTGACGTCATCGTCTCGTATTACGGTTCAGGCATCGCCGGCCAGCTCGACGATGCAGGGCGCATCGACGGCCCGATCATCTTCCACTTCGGTACGGCCGACACGTACCTGCCTGTCGAGGAAGCCGAGGCCATCCGCCAGGCGTTCTCGGGACACCCCGGCGCCGAGGTGTACCTGCACGAGGGGGCCGGCCACGCCTTCGACAATCCCTCGCCGATGTTTCACCATCATGAGGCGTCGCTCGAAGCCTGGCCGCAGACAACCGCCTTCCTCAAACGCCACCTTCCGTCCCAAGGCTGACCTGACCGTATAACCACCCGTCAGGGCCGATACTTCGTCGGCGGCTCGCGCTCGCGGCTGATCGCAGATCCCGACGGGGTCCCAACTGGGGAAAAACGTTCATTCCCACTCGATGGTGCCGGGCGGCTTCGAGGTGATGTCGTAGACGACGCGGTTGACGTCGGGGACCTCGTTGACGATGCGGCTCGACAGCCTGGCCAGCAGGTCGTAGGGCACCCGCGCCCAGTCGGCGGTCATCGCGTCCTGTGAACTGACCATGCGTACCGCTACCACGTTGCCGTAGGTGCGGAAGTCGCCCATGACGCCGACCGTGCGGACCGGCGTCAGCACCGCGAAGCTCTGCCAGAGTTGACGGTACAGGCCCGCCGCGCGCACCTCGTCCATGACGATAGCGTCGGCGGCGCGCAGCGTTTCGAGCCGTTCGTGGGTGACGTCGCCCAGTACGCGAATGCTCAGGCCCGGGCCAGGGAACGGATGCCGCCAGACGATCTCCTCGGGCAGGCCGAGCGCCGCGCCCACGTCGCGCACCTCATCCTTGAACAGGTAGCGCAACGGCTCGATGAGCCGAAACGGCAGATTTTCGGGCAACCCGACGTTGTGGTGCGTCTTGATGCGGCTGGCGGCCGTGGCCGTGTCGTGGCTGGTGCTTTCGATGACGTCCGGGTACAGCGTGCCTTGAGCGAGAGAGTCGATGTGTCCGAGCTTGCGCGCTTCCTGGGCAAAAATGCGGATGAACTCGTCGCCGACGATGCGACGTTTCTCCTCCGGGTCGGTCACCCCCGCCAGCCGCCCGAGGAACGAGTCGGCCGCGTCCACGTGCACCAGGCGCATGCCCAGGTGTTGCTCGAACGTGTCGACGACGCGTTGTGGCTCGCCCCGCCGCAGCAGACCGTTGTCGACGAAGATGCAGGTGAGCTGATCGCCGACTGCTTGATGCACCAGCACCGCGACCACAGCCGAATCCACTCCGCCCGAAAGTGCGCAGATCACGCGGCCGCTACCGACCTGCGTGCGGATGTCCGCCACGGCTTGTTCGACGAACGAGGCCGTCGTCCAATTACCAGTGCAGCCACAGATCTCGGTCAGAAAATTGCCGAGCAGCTGCGAGCCGAAGCTGGTGTGGACTACCTCCGGGTGGAACTGCAGCCCGATCAGCCCGTCGCCGTTCCACATCGCCGCCGCGGGCGAGTTGTCACTGGTCGCGGCCGCGCAGAAGCCAGGCGGCAATCGACGAACGACGTCGCCGTGGCTCATCCACACTGAAAACTCGGGCGGCAGGCCGCGGAAGATGGCAGCCGGCGGGTCTGTCACGCGCACTACCGCCGGACCGTATTCGCGCTTCCGCCCGGCTTCGACTTCGCCACCGAGCTGATACGCCAGCGCCTGCATCCCGTAGCAGATGCCCAGGATCGGCTTGCCCGACTCGAGCACGTAGCGCGGGGCGAGCGGTGCGTCGGGCGCGTAGACGCTCGCCGGACCGCCGGACAGGATGAAACCCTTCGGCCGCAACGCGCGAACGCGCGCTTCGGGTGCGTCGTGCGGAATCAGCTCACAGTAGACGTGGTGCTCGCGCACGCGGCGCGCAATGAGCTGGCTGTACTGCGAGCCGAAGTCGATCACCGCGACCGCATCGCGGGTTCCGGGTCGTGAGTCATGAGTCGTGGGTCGTGAGTCTGGCGCCGTAGCTTCGGCCTCTTGCGCCTCCGCCACCTCCAGGTAGGTCCCGACCTCCAGATCGTCTGACATCGCGACGCGGTGGGTGGCATCCGATCCACCGCTCGGCCGGCGACTCTGGCTCACGGCTGCCTACTCCCGACTCACGACTCGCGACTCACGACTACAGCGCGCCGCTGAGCTGCCAACTCTTGCCCTCGGTCTTGATCGCCGGCGCGATCACCATCTCAACGCGGTGCATTTCCTGCAACGTCTCCGCGCCGCACACCCCCATGCACGTCCGCAGGGCGCCGACGAGATTCTGCGTGCCATTGGTCAGGCTCGTCGGGCCGAACAGGATCTCTTCGAGAGTGCCGCCAACGCCGACTCGTATGCGCGTGCCTCTCGGCAGCCCGGCATGCGGCGTGGCCATGCCCCAGTGGTGCCCGCGGCCGGGCGCTTCGCTGGCCTGGGCGAACGGCGAGCCGATCATGACCGCGTCGGCGCCGCTTGCGAACGCCTTGCAGATATCTCCGCCCGTGCGCATGCCGCCATCGGTAACGATCGGCACGTAGCGTCCCGTGCGGGCATGGAAGGCCTCACGCGCCGCGGCGCAGTCCAGCGTCGCCGTGACCTGGGGCACACCGATCCCGAGTACTTCGCGGCTGGTACACGCCGCTCCCGGTCCGACGCCCACCAGCAGGCCAGCGATACCCGTCTCCATCAGCTCGAGCGCGGCTGCGAACGCGACACAGTTGCCAACCACCACAGGCAGCCGCAGGCCGCGGCAGAAACGCGTGAAGTCCAGTGGCGGCGTACCGTTGTGGGACCTGAAGCGCCGCGAGGTGACCGTCGATTGGACGACGAAGATGTCGGCGCCTGCGGCGGCGGCAACTGGCCCGAGGCGTTCGGCCTGACTCGGCGTCGCGGAGACCGCTGCAACCACGCCGCCGGCCTTGATTTCGGCGACGCGTCGCTCGACCAGGTCATCGCGGATGGGCGCCTGATACAGGCGCTGCATGAGCTCGGTAACGACCTCGCGCGAGGCGGCGGCGATCTCCGCGAGCGGCTCGTCAGGCTGCTCGTAGCGGCTCTGCAGGCCTTCGAGGTTCAGCACGGCCAATCCGCCGAGCTGGCCCAGCGCGATCGCGAAGCGCACATCGACCACACCATCCATGGCCGAGGCGATGAACGGGATGGCGAAGCGGTGATCGCCGAGCGACCAACTCAGGTCGACGTCGTCGGGGTGCAGCGTTTCGACGCCTGGCACGATCGCCACGTCGTCGAAGCCATAGGCTGGCCGCAGGCGGTTTTCAGCTGGGGTACGTAGCTCTACATCAAAGGTCTCGATATCGGCGAACGGCTCTCGTGTACTGGTAGTCGCGGTCACGGGCACTTTCCCTGCATACAAGAGCGCCCCGGAGCGGAACGCTCTCGGGGCGCTGTCAGCGCTGGCGCGGTGGCGGGTGGAGCAAGCGGCTCGACCCGCCGAAAGCGGCGGTCGGAGTGAGGGAACGTCCTCTCACTCCGCCGTCGGTCCATGCTTGATGGTATCAAAGCCAGTTCGCCGGCCACGGTCTGGCCGGCAGCCGGTACGCCTTGCCTTCCTCTCCCTCTGGGAGAGGGCTGGGTGAGGGTGGCGTAAGAGCGCAACGCTTCGCCCGCATTCCGTGCCGGGTCCCCTCCATGGAAGTGCGCTGCGTATCGTATACTTCAGGAACTTCCGAAGGCTCTCAAACCCTACCTTGGGGACGCTCTACCTCGTGGCCACGCCCATCGGCAACCTCGAAGACATCACCTTGCGCGCCCTGCGCGTGCTCAAGGAGGTGCCCCTCGTCGCCGCCGAGGATACCCGCGTTACGCGCACCCTGTTCCGCGCTCACGATATTCACACACCGCTGGCCAGCTTTCACGAGTTCACTTCGCCCGCGCGCCGCGGCCGACTGGTCGAACGCCTCGAGGATGGCGACGTCGCCCTGGTCACCGACGCTGGCACGCCCGGCGTGTCGGATCCGGGCTTTCCGCTCATTCGCGATGCACTCTCAGCCGGACATCAGGTGGTGCCCGTGCCAGGTGCCTCGTCGGCGATCGCCGCGCTGGTCGCGTCTGGCTTGCCTACCCATGCCTTCTGCTTCTTCGGCTTCCTGCCACGCACCAGCGCCGCGCGTCGTCGGTTCTTTACCCAGCACGCCACGAGCGACGAGACGCTGGTCGTGTTCGAATCACCCTATCGCGTGGTCGCCGCGCTCAAGGACCTGGTCGCCACCCTCGGTGCGGAACGGCCCGTCGCCGTCGGCCGCGAGCTGACCAAGCGCTTCGAAGAGATCTTCCGCGGCACGGCTGCCGACGCACTCGCCCATTTCGAGCAGCATCCGCCGCGCGGCGAGTTCACGCTGGTGATCGGCGGTCCCTCGGCCTCTGTACCTGGAGCCGCGGCGTGACCTCGCAAGGGCTGGTGGACACACACGCCCATCTGATGGATCCCGCCTTCGACGCCGACCGCGACGAGGTGCTCGCTCGTGCCCGGAATGCCGGCGTCGCGCGGCTCGTACTCGTCGGGTATGACGTGTCGAGCAGCCGCGCCGCCGTCCACCTCGCGCGCCAGATCGGCTGGGCGCGCGCGGCGGTCGGCATCCACCCCAACCTGGCCGCCGAGGCTTCGGGCGCGGACTTCCGCGCCATCGCCGAGCTGGCCGACGCGCCAGAGGTCGTCGGAATCGGCGAAACAGGCCTCGACTACTACCGAGACAACACGCCGCCGGAACGCCAGCGTGAGGCGTTCAACTGGCACTTGCAGTTGGCCGAGCAGCTCGAGCTACCCGCCATCGTGCACAACCGCCAGGCTGACGAGGACGTATCAAGCATCGTGGCCGAACACACCGCTGGCGGCGTGCTGCACTGCTTCAGCTCGGACGACCCGCGCTACCTGGAGCGCATGCTTGAGCTGGGCTATTTCGTCTCCTTTGCCGGGACGCTCACCTTCAAGAATGCGACCGCGCTGCGGTCGATGGCGGCGCGGGTGCCGCTCGAGCGGCTGCTGGTGGAGACCGACTGCCCATACCTGGCGCCGAGCCCGCGCCGCGGGCAGCGCAACGAGCCCGCCTTCGTGCGCCACACGGCCGCCTGCCTGGCCGAGATCCTCGGAGTAAGCTTCGACGCGATCGTCGAACGCACATGGACCAACAGCCTGGAACGGTTTCCGTCGCTTAGAGACGTCCCGCGGGAGCGAGTCGCGTGAACCCGGCCGCCGACATCACACCCCAGCCAGACGCCATGCGCACCATTCTGGCGCTCGTGCGGCAGGGTCTGTCGCAAGTCGAGGCGTCTCTGGCGAAGCTGGCCGATACCGACGATCCAGTGCTCGGGCCGATGCTCTCGACGGTCCTGCCTGGATCGGGAAAACGCTTGCGGCCGGCACTGGCGTTGTTGGTCGGGCGCATGGGTGAGGTTGGTGCGGATCCGCTCAACCATATGGCGCTCGGGGTGGAGCTGCTGCACACCGCCAGCCTGGTCCACGACGACATCGTCGACGAGTCTGATACCCGCCACGGCGCGGCTACGCTCTACGCCAGGGTGGGTAACGCGCTGGCGGTGCTCGTCGGCGATTACCTGTTCTCGCAGGCCGCACAGGAGTGCGTCGCGACGAGCAACCTGGACGTGGTGCGGCTGTTCGCCGAGACACTCGGAGCCATGGCGCAGGGCCAGATCGATGATGCTAATGGCCAGCTTGGCGGCCGCCACACGTGGCAGACGGTGAGCCGCGAAATGTATTACCGCACAATCGGCGGCAAGACGGCGTCGCTGTTCGTCCTGGCCTGTCAAGGCACAGGCCTGCTGGTTGGCATGAGCCAGGCTCAAGTGGAGGGCCTGCGCACCTATGGCCAGAACCTCGGCCTGGCTTTTCAGGTGATCGACGACATTCTGGATTTCACCAGCACCGAAGCGGAGCTCGGCAAACCCGTGGGCAGCGATCTGCGCCAGGGGACCGTCACGCTGCCAGTGATCCTGATGCGCGATCGGCAGCTGGCCGACGGCCGCCTGCGCGCCGCGTTCGAGACCGACGATGTAGAGCTGCAAGTGCGGCTGGTTCTGGAGAGTGGCGCCATACGCGCCGCGCATGCCGAGGCCGAGGCGCTGGTGTCGCGTGCGCGAAGCGCCCTTCAGCCACTGCCCGCGGGTGTCGAACGGGACGCGCTCGACGCGCTGGCCAGCTACGTCACGCACCGCGCGCGTTAGACGCTGCCTGGAAGCGAGCGTGTCAGCGGCCGCGGAACATGCGGCGCAGGCGGCCCAAGAAGCCCTCGCCGTAGGGATTGCCGTACGAGATCCGCTCGCCCCGCCACATCCTGCCGCTGCCTCCGCCGACACTGGAACCACCCCGACCGCGCATCAGCGAACTGATCAGCGCCACCGTCAGGAGCAGCACACCCAGCATCAGCGCCCACGGCTGCAGCATGCGACCCAGCAGTACGCCGCTGACGATTGGCAGCGTCAGCAGCCAGCTGATCAGCAGCAACGCCAATCCCCAGCCACCGAGTGTTTCGGGCGGCGGTAGCTTCAAGTGGACGCCGCCAAAGACATTGCCGAGCCGACGCGTCGAGCGGCGCACGCGATAGCCGAAAGACTGGTGTTCGAGGCGACGCTCCGCCAGCCGAATGATGTCGTCGATCTCGCGCTGGAAGCGATCAGGCGGCGGTGAGGATGGCATTCGAACCTTGAGGCGACTGAGGATTATACGCGGCGCCGGCTCATGGTGGCGGGGGCAGAAGCTGGATGAAGTCGCCCTGCACCCAGCCCTTCACGATGTGATCTTCGGTCTCAATCTCGCGCCATGGGCGGGCAGCGATCGTCTCGTCGTTGCCGGTGAGCAAAACCCGTGTGCCTTCTTTGAGCACACGCGCGCGCGGCGCCTGCGGGCCCGGCTGCAGGTGGACCCAGACGCCGAGGCCCGCGGTGTTGAAGATGCGCGCGATCTGCTGCTGGGGGGTCGGCGTTGGTTCAGGCGTGGGCGGCGGCGCTGGTGGTAGGCTCGGCGCGGGCGTTGGCGCGCTGGCCTGGGACAGTGGCGCTGGGGTGAGCGTCGGCGCATTGGCGGCGGTTACGCGCGGGGTGACCGCCGGAGTCGGCGCGAGGGTGGCGACGGGCGTGCTGGTCCCAACGTTCGCCCGAACGGGCGGCAGCGCACGTCCTGCATTCAAAATAGCGAGCGCGGCTACCGCGCCGATCAGCCCCAGCAGCATCAAGCTGCTGAGCACCTGCCAGGCGGTCAGCCGCAGGCGGCCGCCCTTCGACAGGAAAGGTCGTCCGCACCAGTCGCACTCGGTGCCTCCCGCCGGGTTCTTCCCCCCACACCCCGGACAAACAGCGACCCTTTCATCGTCCGACCCCGCCACGGCCGGCCCATTCTAGTTACCCACGGGTGCGTTATGTCTCTTCGAATCTGACGATCAGCCGCGCGTACTACGTTTCCGACACATAATCGGTCAACTGCGTGACTCTGCGGGAGTGACCGTGTTAGGATGCCGCCGCGTCGGGCAGACTGGTCCCGACCGCGATACATGGCGACTGTCATCGCCGTTGCCAATCAGAAGGGCGGGGTCGGCAAAACTACCACCACCGCCAATCTCGGCGCGGCCCTCGCACTCCGCGGCCGACGGGTGCTGCTGGTCGATCTCGACCCACAGGGTAACCTGACCAGCGCGTTCGGCCTCGAAAAGAACGTCCAACAGACGGTCGCCGAGTCGCTGCTCGATCGTCGCGTGCCGCTGCCCGTGCTGCGCGTCAGCAACGGCTTGAGCGAGGCGCCGGACTGCCTCGCTGTCGTGCCCGCCACCGTCGAGCTGGCCGCGACCGAAGCCCAGTTGATCAACAAGCTCGGTCGCGAGCTGCGTTTGCGCGACCAGTTGCTGGCCCTCGAGGATGCCTACGACTACGTTATGATCGATACACCTCCCTCGCTGGGAACGTTGACGATCAACGCGCTTGTCGCCGCCACCAGGGTCATTATTCCGACTGAGGCCCGCTTTTTTTCGCTCCAGGGTTTGCAAAAGCTCGAGGAAAGCATTGAAGAGATCCTATATTTGAACCCGCGTCTAGAAGTTCTCGGTATCCTGCTCAGCAAGTTCGATCGGCGGCTCAAGGAAGAACGCCAGGTAGCCGATTACTTGCGCCGCCGCTGGCACGTCAGCGTCTTCTCGACGGAAGTGGGCACCAACAGCAAAATTCTGGAGGCTGGTTCGGCGGGCACATCTGTGTTCCACTATGCAGGTGCGGAAAAAGCGGTCGAGACGTATCTGGCGCTTGCCGACGAGGTCTTGACCCGTGCCTAGAAGTTCGGCCGACAAGCCGCTTTTCGGCACAAGACGCAGTCGGCCGAACTTCTGTGACAGATTGGCCCTAGGAAGGCGGCAGGCACACAACTTCCTAATCGAGGTTTTCGGCCGCCTTCCTAGGGGCTATCAACGGGGCGTGCTGATTCGCCCGGCAGGGTTCACTCGTGCCTAACGGTCGCCAGCGGGGTGGCTTCAACCCTGATCGGATGGCGGATCTGACGCGCACCGTGTCGGTCGTGCCGCAGATCGTCGACGCCCCTCAGGAATCGCCCGCGCGAGGCTTTACCGAGGTCAAGATCATCGGCGTCGGCGGCGGGGGGAGTAACGCCGTCAATCGGATGGTTGAAACGGGCGTGCAGGGCGTCGAGTTCATCGCCATCAACACCGATGCTCAGGCGCTCCAGATGTCGACGGCGATGCGCAAAGTTGCCATCGGTGGACGGAGCTCGAAGGGTCTCGGCGCCGGTGGCGATCCACAACAAGGCGAGCGGGCCGCCGAGATCAGCCGCGACGCGTTGATCGACACCGTCGAGGGCGCCGACATGATCTTTCTCACCGCCGGGCTCGGCGGTGGAACTGGCACCGGCGCCGCGCCGGTCATCGCCGACATCGCCCGACGCGCGCGCGCCTTGACGGTCGCCGTGGTAACGCTCCCATTCACCTTCGAGGGCTTCCAGCGACGCAAGGCGGCCGAAGAGGGCTTGGCGCGATTGCGCGGCAACGTCGATGCGCTGATCGTCATCCCCAACGACCGCCTGCTGCAATTGGCCGACCGACAGATGAGCGTGATCGAAGCCTTCCGTCTCGCGGACGACGTGCTGCGTCACGGTGTCCAGGGCATCAGCGATCTGGTGACGATGACCGGGCTGATCAATCTGGACTTTGCAGACGTCAAGTCGGTCATGCAGAACGCGGGCACGGCGCTGATGGCCGTCGGCGAAGGACATGGCGACAATCGCGCGGTGAACGCGGCGCGGGCGGCCATCTCCAGTCCGCTGCTCGACGTGTCCATCGAGGGCGCCCATGGCGTGCTGCTCAATGTCTCGGGCGGGCCCGATCTGACGCTGGCCGAGGTCACCGAGGCGGCTGAGACGATCCAGGCCGCGGTCGACCCGGATGCGAGCATCTACTTCGGTGCGGTGATCGATCCCCGCGTACAAGACGACGTGCGGGTCACCGTCATCGCCACGGGTTTGAAGGAGGTGGCGCGGCCGTTGCCTGGTGGTCGGCGCGCGGCGCCGGCCGAGCCGCCACCGCCGCCAGCGCGTGAACGCGAGCGCGAGCCCGAACCCCGCCAGCGCTCGAGCCCACCAGAGCCTTCGTCGCGGGAGCGCGAGCGCGAACCAGAGTCCGAGCGTCAACGCCGTCCGGCGCCCACGGAATGGGAGCGCGGCCGCCAGCGTCCCGAGACCCGCCCCGCCCAGCCTCCGTCGGCCCAGGGCGACGACGACTGGGACGTTCCCGCTTTCCTGCGTCGCCCCCGCCGCTGAGCAACGCGCCCGACGCTGGTTCCCAGGGCCGGGTAGAATCTCGCGCCGGTGATCCCTAGCCTCGAGCGGCTCGAGCCACCGCCGGCCGAGCGCGGCCCCCGCGCGTCGACGTGGCTCTTCAGAGGCCTGGTCCTTCTCCTCTTCGGACTGCTGACCGCCCAGCTCTGGCGGCTGCAGGTCGTCGACGGCCAGGCGTACACCAATCGCTCGGCCGCCAACTGGCTACGTCAGGCGGTCATCCCACCTCAGCGCGGCGTCATCTACGACCGAAACAAGACACTGCTGGCGACCAACGCGCCCATCTTTGTGGTCTCGATCACTCCCGCCGACGTGCCCAAAGGCCGCATGCAGGAGATCGTCATCCGCGTCAGCAACGAACTGCGGGTGGCGCCCGACACCATTCAGCGCGTCATCGAGGCGCACCAGGCGCGCAAGGACTACAACGCCTTCAACGCCATTCCCGTCAGCGCGAACGTGGATCGCGAAGCGGTGATGCGCATCTCCGAGCACCAGCTCGACATGCCCGGCGTGCAGGTCGGGGTCGAGTCCACCCGCCGCTACACCGAAGGCAACCTGATCGCCCACATCATCGGCTACATGGGCGCGATCTCGGCCGACCAGGCCGACCAGCTGCAACAGCAGGGTTACGGCCTTGACGACCACATCGGCGCGGCGGGCATCGAGCAAGCCTTCGAGAAGGACCTGCGCGGCCAGCCCGGCAAGCGCCTGTACCAGGTCGAAGTGAGCGGCCAGGAGGTCGGCGAGCTGCGTCGCCAGGACGCGCAGCCGGGCAACAACCTGCTGCTGTCACTCGACCTCGACCTGCAGCGCGACGTCACCCGCATCTTGCAGGAAGGCCTGCGCAATGCCCCCGGTGGCGCGGCCATCGTGATGGACCCGCGCAACGGCGAGATCCTGGCGATGGTCAGCACCCCCAGCTTCGACGCCAACATCATCGGCGATCGCTCGCGCGACGACGAGCTTCAGCAGCTGCTCGACGATAAGGAAAAGACGCCGATGTTTCCGCGCGCGTTCTCGGGCCAGTACCCACCTGGGTCGGTGTTCAAACTGGTCACTGGCTCGGCGGCGCTCCAGGAAGGCGTGGCCAACCGCGACACGGTGATCGAGTCGAAAGGCGTGATGTACGTCGAATCCGACGAGTATCCCGGCGTCCGTCAGCCGTTCAAGGACAACGCCGCCTACGGACCGCAGACCTTTCTGCAGGGCGTGGCGAACTCGTCCAACATCTATTTCTTCTGGCTCGGTGGCGGTTATCAGGAGGGCAATCGGACCATCTTCGAGGGCCTCGGCGTCGATCGTCTGTCCAGGTATGCGCGCGCCTTCGGCTATGCCGCGCGTACCGGCCTGGACATCAGCGGTGAGCAGGACGGCACCATCCCAGACCAGACCTGGAAGCAGTTCCACAAGAACCAGCCCTGGCTCAAGGGCGATACCTACAACATGGCCATCGGCCAGGGCGACGTGCTCGCCACGCCGCTCCAGGTGGCCAACACGACCAACGTCATCGCCAACGGGGGGACGCTGTACCAGCCGCACCTGGCACGCGCCGAGCTGGACCCCGAAAGCAACGCGGTCAAGGACTTCTCGGCCAATCCCAAGGGCCGCGGCGTGCCGGTCGATCCGAGCAACCTGGCGATCATGCGTCAGGCGATGGAGTGGGCCTTCGAGGGGCCGTGGCTGAAGTGGTTCAAGATGCCGGGGCTACGCGTCGCGGGTAAGACGGGTACCGCGCAGTACGCCGGCCCACCCGACAGTAAAGGCGAGTTGCCGACGCACGGCTGGTTCACTAGCTTTGCCCCGGCCGATAACCCTGAGATCAGCGTGACGGTGTTCGTCGAAAGCGGTAGCGGCACCAACGACGCGTCGCCCATCGGCGCGCGCATCATCCGCCGCTACTTCCACCTGCCCGACATTCCGCCCGACCCGCCGCAGCTCCCGCCTGCCCCACAGCCCGCCCCCAGACCAGCCTGAGTC
>Ga0066709_100001402_pt1 | contig 15846 bp, 14 predicted proteins | sample GraSoiAngelo_158_FD_79665 | JGI IMG/M metagenome (GOLD analysis project Ga0066709, IMG submission 79665) | Grasslands soil microbial communities from the Angelo Coastal Reserve, California, USA - 14_1009_16_30cm | ecosystem: Environmental > Terrestrial > Soil > Grasslands | place: USA...
CATCTCGACCGCCGAGGATCCGGCTGAAATCCAGCTTCCGGGCGTCAATCAAGTCAGCCTCAACGACAAGGCCGGCCTCAACTTCGCCACCGCGTTGCGTGCGTTCCTGCGCCAGGATCCGGACATCATCATGGTCGGCGAAATTCGCGACCTCGAGACGGCGGAAATTGCCGTCAAGGCTGCGCAAACCGGTCACCTCGTGCTCTCGACGCTGCACACCAACGACGCGCCGGCGACGTTGATGCGGCTGGCCAACATGGGTGTGGCAGCGTTCAACATCGCTTCCTCGGTCATACTGATCACCGCCCAGCGGCTGGCGCGCAAGCTCTGCACGCAATGCAGGCGGCCGGAGGAGATCCCGTCCGAAGCCTTGCTGCAGGTGGGTTTCACGGAAGAGGATCTCGACGGGTCGTGGCAGGCTTTCGGCCCGGCCGGTTGCGAGGCCTGCAAGGGCACCGGCTACAAGGGCCGCATCGGCATTTACGAAGTGATGTCGATTTCCGACGAGATGCGCCAGCTCATCATGCGCAACGCCAACGCGCTCGACATCGCCGACCAGGCGCAGAAGGAGGGGGTGAAGAACCTCCGCCAATCCGGCCTGCTGAAGGTCAAGCAAGGAGTGACCTCCCTCGAGGAAATCGAGGCGGTTACCAACGAGTAATCCGACAGGACTAGAAGCCCATGGCCACCGCAATTGCGCAACGCAGGGACTCCCAGGTCAAGGAATACACTTATCTCTGGGAAGGGATCGACCGGAACAACCGGAACATCCGCGGCGAGGCCAGGGCCGCGTCCGAAACGGTCGTCACCTCCAACCTGCGGCGACAGGGCATCCGGATCACCAAGCTCAAGCGGCAGACATTCCGCGGCGGCGGCCGGGTCAGCGAAAAGGACATCACGTTTTTCACCCGTCAGCTCGCGACCATGCTAAGAGCGGGCGTTCCGCTGCTGCAATGCTTCGAAATCGTCGCTCGCGGGCACAAGAACCCACGCTTCGCTCGGCTGATGATCGACATCAAGAGCCGCGTCGAAGCGGGCTCCAGCCTGTCGCAGGCCTTCCGCGAGCATCCGGGCCAGTTCGACGCGTTGTACTGCAATCTCGTCAACGCCGGCGAAACCGCGGGTATCCTAGACGGGATCCTGGACCGGCTGGCGACCTACAAGGAAAAAATCCTCGCCATCAAGAGCAAGATCAAGTCGGCGCTGTTCTACCCGATCTCGGTGGTCACCGTCGCGATCATCGTGGTCTGGGTGATCATGGTCTGGGTGATCCCCGCGTTCAAGCAGGTCTTCACCAGCTTCGGCGCGAACCTGCCCGCGCCCACGCTGATCGTCATCGGGATCTCGGACTTCTTCGTGGCGTACTGGTGGCTGATGGCCGCGATCATCGCGGGCGCGCTGATCACGTTCTTCTTCCTTTTGAGGCGCTCGGCGGCCTTCCGCTACACGGTCGATCGCATCTCGCTCAAGCTTCCGATCATTGGCGCTATCGTCGAAAAGGCGACGATCGCCCGCTGGACGCGCACGCTTTCGACCATGTTCGCGGCCGGCGTCCCTCTGGTCGAGTCGCTCGATGCAGTTGCGGGCGCCTCCGGCAACGCCGTGTTCGCCGCCGGCACGCGCAGGATCCAGACCGAGGTCAGCACCGGGACGAGCCTGACCAATGCGATGCACAACACGGGACTCTTCCCGTCGATGGTGCTGCAGATGACCCAGATCGGCGAAGAATCGGGCTCGCTCGACGGGATGTTGTCCAAGGTTGCGGACTTTTTCGAGCGCGAGGTCGACGACGCGGTCGCTGCGCTATCGAGCCTGCTCGAGCCGATCATCATCGTGTTCCTCGGTGTGGTGATCGGCGGTCTGGTCGTCGCGATGTACCTGCCGATCTTCAAGCTCGGTTCCGTCATCTGACGCGTTTGCGGGTATGGCGGCGATAGCGGTGGCGCCGCTGGTGGCGGCGTCCATCGGCGGCCTGATCGGGTTGTGCATCGGCAGCTTCCTCAACGTCGTCATCCATCGCCTGCCGAAGATGCTCGACCGCGGCTGGCGCGCGCAATGCGCCGAGCTTGCCGGCGAGTCTCCACCTGACCTGCCCCGCTACAACCTGGTCGTGCCGCGCTCACAGTGCCCGGCGTGCGGTCATCGCATTTCCGCGCTCGAGAACATTCCCGTGATCAGCTTTCTCGTCCTGCGCGGACGCTGTTCCGCATGCCACGCGCCGATCTCGGCGCGTTACCCGCTGGTCGAGTTGCTCACCGGGGCCCTCACGGCGGCCGTCGTCTTGCGCTTCGGCCTGACCCCCACCGCCGTCGCGGCATGCCTGCTGCTCTGGTCGCTGATCGCGCTCACGTTCATCGATTTCGCCACGCAACTGCTACCCGACAACATCACGCTGCCGCTGGCGTGGGGGGGCCTGCTCGCCAACGTCGCGGGCCTCGTGCCGGGCGTGAGCTTGCGCGACGCGGTCATCGGCGCCGTCGCCGGTTACCTGGCGCTGTGGTCGGTCTATTGGCTCTTCAAGCTCATCCGCGGCAAGGAGGGCATGGGTTACGGCGACTTCAAGCTGCTCGCCGCCCTGGGCGCGTGGCTCGGCTGGCAGATGCTGCCGTTGATCGTCCTGCTCTCGTCCGTTGTCGGCGCACTGATCGGTATCTCTCTGGTCGTGTTCAAGGGCCGCGATCACCAGATCCCGCTGGCGTTCGGGCCGTATCTCGCGATCGCCGGAGGGATCGCGCTGTTCTTCGGCAAGCCGCTGATGGTGCTCTACCTGCCCGGGTAACCATGGCCTACGTCGTCGGGCTGACCGGTGGCATCGGCAGCGGCAAGACCGCAGTTGCCGACGCGTTCGCGGCGCTCGGCGTGGAGATCGTCGATGCCGACGCGCTCGCGCACCGTCTGTCCGCAGGCGGCGAACGCGGTTTCGCCGCCATTCGCGACGCGTTTGGCGACGCCGTGGTCCGTGCCGATGGCGAGCTCGATCGCGCCGCGCTCCGGAGGTTGGTCTTCGCGGACGTGGCGGCACGCAGGCGACTCGAAGCCGCCCTCCACCCGCTGATCCGCGCCGAAGCGCAGCGTCAGGTGCGAGGCTGGAGCGGTGCTTACGGCATCGTCGTGGTGCCGCTGCTGCTCGAGCACGAAGGGCTGCGCTCGATCATCGATCGCATCCTGGTGGTCGATTGCCCGGAAGACGAACAGGTCCGTCGCGTCGTTGCGAGGAGCGGACTTACCGCGGAAGAAGTACGCGCCATCATGGCTACGCAACTCGACCGCGCGCAGCGGCTTGCCGCCGCCGACGACATCCTCGACAACAGCGGAGCGGTCGCGGACATCGCGCCGCAGGTCCGCGCGCTCGACCAGCGCTATCGCGAGCTGGCGGCGCGCGCTCGCGACTGATGCGATCCCCAGCCTGCGCGCAGTTGGTGCACAATGTTGCCACTGCAAACGGTCGACCATGATCCGCTACGAGCACCCGCTGAATGAGCGCATCCGAACGTTGATGCGGCTCGAGGATCTGTATGGCCGCGCGCTTTTCTTCACCGGCGAGAGCGCGCCCGCGGATCATCACGCGGCGCTGCTCGCGTTGTTCGAGATCATCGACGTCGCCGCGCGCGCCGATCTCAAGACCGACATCCTGCAGGAGCTCGAGAGGCAGCGTCAGCTGCTGGCACCGCTCAGGCATAACCCCGCGATCGAGACCCAGGCGCTCGACGCGGTGCTTACCGAAATCGACGCCGTCGCGGGAAGCCTGCTCGCGCAGACGGGGAAGATCGGAGCACACCTGCGAGAAAACGAGTGGTTGATGGCCATCAAGCAGCGCACCGGCATTCCCGGCGGCGTGTGCGAGTTCGATCTGCCCGCGTATCACCACTGGCTCAACCTCGACCCGGCGGCGCGGCAGTACGACCTGCAAAGCTGGCTCGCTCCGCTCCTGCCGATCCACTCGGGCCTGTCGATCATCCTGCGTCTGCTGCGCGACAACGGCAAGGTGAACCGCCATACCGCGTACCACGGCGTCTTTCAGTTGATGCTCACGACGGCGAAGGTGGCGCAACTGTTGCGCCTCTCGCTCGCGCGTGACCTGCCGTGCATTCCGGAGATCAGCGCCAACAAGTACGCGCTCAACATCCGCTTCGTCGGCGTCGCCAGCATGGACCGCGGCGCGGTCTACGAAAACGACGTCGAGTTTGATTTGATGTTCTGCAACCTGTGAGTTCTATTGCGCCTTCGCGAAGAACTCTTTCCTACGCCTTCCACGCCGCGCGACGGAGCGCGACGCCATGCGCGCCGTGCTCGATCGCGATATCGAGGTCGGAACGTTCGAGGCCGCCCAGCGCGTAAACCGGAAGCGGCGTCGCGCGAAGGAGCTTCGTAACCGCGGACCAGCCGAGCGGCACCGCGTCCGGGTGCGAAGGCGTCGGCGCCACCGGCCCCAGAACTGCGAAGTCGAGGCCGAGCCCCGCGGCACGCTCGAGCTCCGCACGGTCATGGCACGACGCGGCGCAGAGCAACCCTTCCGGCCGCGCCCTCGCCGCAAGCAGCGTCGCGGCCGGCCAGTGCACGCCCGCACAGCCGAGACTTCGCGCGAGCGCCGCGTCGCCGTTGAGCATGACGCGCGCGCCCGCGGCCTGTGCCAGTGGGAGCAACCGCTCCGCAAATCGCTGCAGGCGCTCGATCGGCCACGCTTTCTCGCGCAATTGGATAAGCCGCAAGCCGCCGGCGATGGCAGAGCGCGCGCGCTCCAGAAACTTCTCTTCACCGAGCTCGTCGGCCATGGAGATGCCGTAGACCGGGGGCAGCTCGAGCGCGCGAAGAATCGCCGCGTTGGCCGGCAACAGTGGTTCGACATCGAATGCCCCCGGGGTCTGCCACGCGATCGCCTGTGCGTCGCGGCCATGCGGTTCGCCGCGCCACTCGAAAACACGAAAGAAGCTGAGTTCGACGTGCGCGTGCGGATAGGCGTAGCGCTGCGTGAGCCACGGCGCTGCGCGCGTGACTTCGATCCCGAGCTCTTCATCGAGCTCGCGCACGAGCGCGTCGTGCATCGACTCGCCGGGCTCGCGCTTGCCACCCGGGAATTCCCAATAACCGGGGTAGGGCGTGCCGGGCAACCGTTGCGCCAGCAGCACACAGCCGTCGCGGCGCAGCAGAACCGCGACCGCGACCTCGACGATCGGCCGACCGCTCAATGTCCCTTGGCGCTTTTCAAGGCTTGCGCGCCGGCATGCGCCCGCGCGAACTGCCAGGCGACGCGGCCGCTTCGCGATCCGCGCTGCAGGGCGAACTGAATCGCTTCGCGGCGCACCGCCTCCATCGCTGCCCCATCGCGGGGAAGCGCCACATCGTGGACGCGCAGCCATCGATCGACCGCTGCCAGGTAATCGTCCTGGCTGAACGGGTAGAAGGAAATCCACAATCCGAAGCGCTCGGAGAGCGAGATCTTCTCCTCGACCGATTCACCGGGATGGACTTCCTCCCCGATGTGACGCGTCTCGAGGTTCTCGCTGAAGTATTCGGGGAGCAGATGGCGCCGGTTCGACGTGGCGTAGATCAGGACGTTGACTGAGGGCGCGGCGATGCTACCGTCGAGCATGACCTTGAGCGCCTTGTAGCCCGGCTCGCTGGCATCGAAGGACAGATCGTCGCAGAACACGATGAAACGCTCGGACCGGCCGTCGATCCGTTCGACGATATCCGGCAGGTCGACCAGATCACTTTTGTCGACCTCGATCAGGCGCAGACCCTTCGCGGCGTACTTCACCAGCATTGCCTTGATCAGCGAGGACTTGCCGGTCCCTCGCGAGCCGGTAAGAAGCACGTTGTTCGCCGGCAGACCGGCGACGAATTGCCGCGTGTTCTCGTCGATCGCACGCTTCTGCTCGTCGATCGCCACCAGATCTTCCAGACGGATCGCCTGGGGATACATGACGGACTGCAGGAACCCGCGCTCGCCGCGCTTGCGCCAGCGGAACGCGCGCGCGGACCACACAGGCTCGGGCGGCACGGGCGGCAGCAACGCCTCGAGGCGCGTGAGCACAGCCTCGGCGCGGTCGAGGGCGCGAACGAGCGCGTCGGTGGCGGTCTTACGCGGCATCACGAACGATAGTCGGCGTTGATGCTGACGTATTGGTGCGAAAGGTCGCAGGTCCAGACCGCGGCTCGCGCCTGCCCGCGACCGAGCGCAACGCGCACCGTGATCTCCGGCTTGAGCATCACGCGCTTGCCTTCCTCCTCACGATACGACGTCGCCCGGCTGCCGCCGGCGACCACGGCGACGTCGTCGAGCCAGAACGATACCCGAGCTGGATCGAGATCGTCGATCCCTGCGTTGCCGATCGCGCAAACGATCCGGCCGAGGTTCGGGTCGGAAGCGAAGAAGGCGGTCTTCACCAGCGGCGAATGCGCGATGGTGCGCGCGACGCGGTCGCATTCGGCGACGTTGCGCCCGCCCTCGACGAGGATCGAGATGAACTTGGTCGCGCCTTCGCCGTCGCGGACGATCGCCTGCGCGAGCTCGACGGCGACCGCGGAGATGACCGCTTTCACCGCGGGCAGCCGCGGGTCGTCCGTGCGCTCGATCGGAGAGAGCGGCGCGCGGTGCGTCGCGAGTAGAACAAAGCTGTCGTTGGTCGAGGTGTCGCCGTCGATGGTGATTCGATTGAACGAAGCGCCGGCGATCTCCGCCGCGAGCCCGTCGAGCAGCGCGCGACCGATGGGTGCGTCGGTGGCGACGAAGCCGAGAAGCGTCGCCATGTTCGGCGCGATCATTCCGGCGCCTTTGGCGATGCCGGTCACGGTGATCGGCACGCCGTCGACCTCGACGCGCCGCGACGCACCTTTCGGGACGGTATCGGTCGTCATGATCGCGCACGCCGCCGCGAACCAGCCCGCACCGGAGAGCACTGCGCGACACGCGGGCAGCGCCTCCACGATCCTGTCCACCGGCAGCGGCTCCATGATGACACCGGTCGAGAAAGGCAGCACCTCCTCCGGAGCGCAATCCAGGGCAGCCGCCGCCGCGGTGCAGGTCGCGCGCGCGTCGGCGAGCCCGCGCGTCCCCGTGCCGGCGTTGGCGTTACCGGCGTTGACTACGAGCGCGCGCAGCGGCGCTCGCCGCGCGAGATGCTCGCGGCAGACCATCACGGGTGCTGCACAGAATTGGTTCCGGGTGAAGACGCCGGAAGCCTGTGTTCCCGGCGCGAGACTCACCAGCAGAAGATCGTCACGCGACCAGCTCTTGATGCGCGCGGGCGCGGTTCCAAGCGCAACGCCCGGAACGGGCCACAGCTGCTCGGGTGTCGAAGGGCTGTAGTTGACGGGCATGGAGACCGGCCGATGCAGGAGCGCCGCATTCTACTCCGGCGTTATCAACTCACGTCGTCCCCGCGCAAGCTGGGACCCAGTGGCGTTGAAGCAGAGACACTGGATTCCCGCGTTCGCGGGAATGACGAACCGACTCAAATCCGGCCGTGGCAATGCTTGTACTTCTTGCCCGAGCCGCAAGGACACGGATCGTTGCGTCCGACCTTCTGCCCGATGCGCGTGAACGGCGGAGGCGCGACTGCCGTCGGAGCGTCGCTGGCCGCGGCGGCGAGCGCTTCCTCGTAGCCGGCATGCTGATAGCGCACATTGGAAACCGCCGGTGCCTCCTCGACGGCCTGCACGTCCTGCTGCGAGCGCACCTGGACGGTCATTACGATCTTGACCACGTCCTGCTTGATGCGATCGAGCATGTCCGAAAACAACTCGAAGGCTTCGCGCTTGTATTCCTGCTTAGGGTTCTTCTGCGCGTAGCCGCGCAGGTGAATCCCCTGCCGGAGGTGGTCCAGCGCCGACAGATGCTCGCGCCAGTGCTGGTCGACGGTCTGCAGCATTAGATTGCGCTCGAACTGACGAAACAGCTCCTCTCCGACGAGAGACGCCTTCGCTTCGTACTGCTTGAGCGCCAGCTCGCGCAGGCGCTCGCGCACCGTGTCGTCGGTGATCTCCGGCTCGTCCTTGAGCCAGGCCGTGACTGGCGCGCGCAAATCGTAGTCTCCTGCCAGTGCGGTTTCGAGGCCCGACACGTCCCACTGTTCCTCGATCGACTCGGGCGGAATGTAGAGCCGCGTCGTGTCCTCGATCCGACCGGAGATCATGTTACGAATCGTCTCCGAGATGTCATCGGTCTCCAGCAGCTCGTCGCGCTCCTGGTAGATCACGCGCCGTTGATCGTTGGCTACGTCGTCGTACTCGAGCAATTGCTTGCGGATGTCGAAGTTTCTCGACTCGACGCGGTTCTGGGCCTTGGCGATCGAGCGGTTGACGATCGGGTGCTCGATGGGCTCGCCCTCGGGCATCTTCAGCCGCTGCATGATCCCGGACAGGCGTTCGCCGCCGAAGATGCGCAGGAGTGGGTCTTCCAGGGAGAGATAGAACCGCGACGAACCCGGGTCACCCTGGCGGCCGGAACGTCCACGCAGCTGATTGTCGATGCGTCGCGATTCGTGGCGTTCGGTGCCGATGATGTGCAGCCCCCCGGCCGCGATGACCGCGTCGTGGCGAACCTGCCATTCGCTGCGGAGCTTCCCGATCTGCAGATCCTTCTCGGTCTGCGAGAGCGCTTCGTCTTCCCGGATCTTGAGCACCAGCGGCTCGACTGCGCCGCCGAGGACGATGTCGGTGCCGCGGCCCGCCATGTTGGTGGCGATGGTGATCATCTTCGGCCGCCCGGCTTGCGCGACGATCTCGGCTTCGCGCGCGTGCTGCTTGGCGTTGAGCACCTGATGCGGCAGCTTCTCCTTCTCGAGGTATCCCGACAGCAACTCGGAATTCTCGATCGAAGTCGTGCCGACCAGCACCGGTTGTCCGCGCTCGTAGCAGTCCTTGATGTCGCCGATGATCGCGTCGACCTTTTCCTGGAGGGTGCGGAACACCTGATCGTTCTCGTCCGCGCGGATCATCGGCAGGTTCGTCGGGATCACCACGGTTTCGAGATGGTAGATCTGCTGGAACTCGAAGGCCTCGGTATCGGCCGTGCCGGTCATGCCAGCCAGTCGCTGGTACATCCGGAAGTAATTCTGGAACGTGATCGAGGCCAGCGTCTGATTCTCGCGCTGGATCGGCACGCCCTCCTTCGCCTCGACGGCCTGATGCAGCCCATCCGACCAGCGCCGGCCGACCATCAGGCGGCCGGTGAACTCGTCGACGATGATCACCTCGCCGTTCTGCACCACGTAGTGCTGGTCGCGGTGGTAGAGCGCGTGTGCGCGCAACGCCGAGTAGAGGTGGTGCATCAACGCGATGTTGTGCGCGTCGTAGAGGCTCGTGCCGGGCGGCAGCAGCTTGGCCTCGGCCAGGACATTTTCGGAGCGTTCGTGTCCGGCTTCCGACAGGAGCACCTGGTGCGCCTTCTCGTCGACCCAGTAGTCGCCGGCCCCCTGCTCTTCCTCCTGCCGCTGCAGCTTCGGCGCGATGTCGTTTAGGCGATAGTAGAGCTCGACGTTGTCGTCCGCCTGCCCCGAGATGATGAGCGGCGTCCTCGCCTCGTCGATCAGGATCGAGTCCACTTCGTCGACGATCGCGTAGTTGAGCCCCCGCTGCACGCGCTCCGACGCCTGGAACACCATGTTGTCGCGCAGGTAGTCGAATCCGAACTCGTTGTTGGTGCCGTACGTGATATCCGCCGCATACGCGGTTTGCTTGTCGGCATGGCTCATCTGCGACATGTTGACGCCGACGGTAAGCCCGAGAAAACGATAGATGCGGCCCATCCAGTCCGCGTCGCGCTGGGCGAGGTAATCGTTGACGGTGACGATGTGCACACCGCGCCCGGCGAGCGCGTTGAGATACGCCGGAAGGGTGGCGACGAGCGTCTTGCCCTCGCCGGTCTTCATTTCGGCGATCTTGCCGTTGTGCAGAACCATGCCGCCAAGGAGCTGCACGTCGAAGATTCGCATCTGCAGCGTGCGCTTGCCGGCCTCCCGGACGATGGCGAACGCCTCCGGCAATACCGCGTCGAGCTCTTCCCCGTTGCCGACGCGCTCGCGGAGCGCGACCGTGCGCGAACGCAGCTCGTCGTCGGAGAGCGCCGCGGTCGCTGACTCCAGGGCATTGATCCTGCGGACGACCTGTCCGTACTGCTTGAGCAGGCGCTCGTTACGGCTGCCGAATATCTTGGTGAGGATGTTGATCATTTTTCGGTAACTGACGCCGCCGACCGGAAAAAGCAAGGGGTGAGGATTCCCTCACCCCTGCCTATCGTTGGCGCGTTCTCGCAGGTCAGTTGGCAGACAACAGGAACCGAGCCGGGTTCTGAGGTACGCCGTTCAAGCGCACTTCGAAATGCAAGTGCGGTCCGGTCGCCCGTCCGGTCGAGCCAACCGCGGCGAGCTTCTGACCACGGACCACGAAGTCGCCCTCTTTGACGAAGAGCTTCGAAGCGTGCGCGTAACGCGTGACCAAGCCGTTGCCGTGGTCGATTTCAACCAGTTTACCATACTGGGGATGGACGTCCGCGAAGATGACCTTGCCACTGGCTGCCGCGACGATCGACGTTCCGGACTCTGAAGGGAAATCCAGGCCTTCGTGAAAGCTCTTCTGGCCGCTGAATGGATCGATCCGCCAGCCGAAGCTCGACGAGAGCCAGCCTCCGTCCACGGGCGCCAGCGTGGGCAGGAATTTCTTGTTGGCGGAATTGCTCACCAGCAGCGCTTCGAGCACGGTGAGCTGATCGGAGCGCTCCTCGACGGCGTGCGACAGATCCCCGAGCAAGGAGCTGAATTCGTCGACGGACAGGTCGCGCGAGAGTGTGGGCGCGGGTCCGCCACGGCCGGGTGGCTTGCCGAGCTCGGTGGGCGGCAGGTCCTTCGGCTTGAGGCCCGCCATTTGCGCCAGTCGCTCGCCCAGACCGTCGAGCTGCAGAAGCTGAGCCTGCAACTCGCCGAGCTTGACCGCCATCGCATTGAGGTGGCCCTGAACCACCTCCTGGGTTTTGCGCGCTTCCTGGCGCTGATCGTCAAGCAAAATCGCCTGAAGGAGCGGATGCTTGATTGAGGCCGCGTAGCGCAGCGTGGCGTAGTTGAACAAAAGCGTGAAGGAGAGAAACAGCAGCAGCAGGCCGAAGCCGCCGAGCGCCCAATGTGTCCAGTCCAGCGTCAGGGTTCGGGCCCGGCCCGTGGCGCCGGACACGACAATGATGTTCAAGTACCCTACTCCCTTGTTGCCTGGCCCTGCCTCAGGCGAGCAGTTCAACCGAGCCAGACCACCCTAGACATGCGCCCGCTGCGTCAGATACTTTCCGGTGAAGCCACGCTGATCGACCTTCTTGATCGCCGGCGGCGCGAACTCATGCTTCTGGACCAGGTGCATAAGATTTTGCCTCTGGCGCTTGCCGCTCAGACGGGCGTCGCCGACGCCTCTCCGCCCGAGCTCGTTCTTTCTGCCGCCAGCGGCGCCGCCGCAACGCTGCTGCGCCACCGCGGGCCGGAGTTGCTCCAGAGGCTCTCGCGTGAGGGGTGGAAATTTACTGGAATACGGGTCCGAGTGCAAGTTCGAGCAAATCGGACCGATAGAAGCAAAATTCATGCAAAACAGATAGATGAAAGGTCAGCCGCCAAGCTTCGGGCCATCGCGGACAGGCTGTCCGACCCGCGCCTTGCGGCCGCCCTGCGACGGCTGGCCAAGCAGGGCAGCGTGCCGTCAGACGATCAGCAGCCGTTCAAAGGCATAGAAGACCAGCACCCCGAGGAGCAGAAATAGGGTATAGCGCACCACCAGGCCGATGAAACGCAGGTAGCGCCGGTCGCGCTTCACGAGGTAGAGAGCCGCCGCCACGGCGACGGCGGCGAGAGCAAGAAACAACAGCAGACGGACCAGGACCACCGGCGTCGGCTGGCTCAGCGCTTACAGCGGTTTTTTCAGGTCGGCTGAAGCTGCCAGGCCAGAAAAGCGCGCGGCACCTCCGCCGGCGCGTCGAAGGTCACCAGCTCCCACGCTTCGGGACGCGCAAGAAGCGCGCGGGAGACGGCGTTGTTGAGCGCGTGCCCTGATTTGAACGCGACGAACGTGCCGATCAAGGGGTGGCCGAGCAGGTACAAATCGCCGATCGCATCGAGCACCTTGTGCTTGGCGAATTCGTTGTCGTAGCGCAGGCCCTCGCTGTTCAGCACGCGTGTCTCGTCGAGCACGATCGCGTTCTGCAGGCTTCCTCCGAGCGCGAGCCCGGCATCTCTCATCGCTTCGACGTCCTCCATGAAGCCGAAGGTGCGCGCGCGGCTGACTTCCTTGGTGTAGGAGTGCTCGGCGAAGTCGATCACCACCTTCCGATTTTCGGTCCCGAACACGGGATGCGGGAAGTCGATCGCGAAATCCAGCCTGAAGCCATGGTGGGGCTCGAAGCGCGCCCACTTGTCGCCCTGGCGTACCTCGACCGGCTCCTTGATACGCAGATAGCGCTTGGGTCCGGCCTGCTCCTCGATCCCGGCGGACTGGAGCAGGAATACGAAGGGGCCTGCACTACCATCCATGATCGGAATCTCGGGGCCGGCAACGTCGACATTCAGATTGTCGATGCCGAGTCCCGCGAGCGCCGACATCAGGTGCTCGACCGTCGAGATCCTTGCGCCGTCCTTCTCTAGCGACGAGGACAGCCGAGTGTCGCCCACATGGGTCGCGTGCGCGGGGATCGTGACCGTCTGCGGCAGATCGACGCGGTGAAACACGATGCCCGAATCCGGCGGCGCCGGGCGCAAGGTCAGATCGACCCGCACGCCGGTGTGCAGACCCACGCCCGTCGTCTTGATCGAGCTCTTAAGCGTACGTTGTTTGAGCATGGCAGGCGTGGCCTCCTCCCTAACGAGCGATGCGATTCACGCGCCGGGTCAAGGAGTTAGCCGCGGGCAATATTACCATAATTCTTCGATCTCGGCATGCCGCGAGCGTTGCTGCCTTCACATCCTCGACGCGTTCCGTTTCCCTGCTTTCTTCACGGCTCCACCCCTTCACTTGTCCACGTTTTTCGCTCCTTCACCGTCCTCAATCTGCCTGTTTCCTCAGAAACGCCGGAATGTCCGACGCATCGAAACCCGCGGCGGCGCTCGCGGCCGACGGCTGCGTCCGGCCGCGGCGGATCACCGCGGGCGTACGCTCCAGGCGATCGTAGTCGACCGAGTCGGCGGTGGTCGCCAGGCCGTCGGTGCCCGTGCGCTCGAGGATGTGCTCGACGACCTCCAATCGCGGTTGTCGCGTTTTTGACACGGCACCGCCCAGGCCGGTCGCGACCATCGTGACGCGCAGCCGGTCTTCCATCGCCTCGTCGATCACCGTACCCACGATCACCATCGCGTCCTCGGCCGTGAATGCCTTGATGGTGTTCATCACCTCGTGGTATTCCTTCATCTTGAGTCCTGCCGACGCGGTGATATTGACCAGTACGCCGCGTGCGCCCGCGAGGTTGACTTCTTCGAGCAGCGGGCTCGCGACGGCGCGCTCCGCAGCCTGGCGTGCGCGATCGGCGCCGGAGGCGGTCGCCGAGCCCATCATCGCCATGCCGATCTCGGACATGACGGTGCGCACGTCGGCGAAGTCGACGTTGACCAGACCCGGATAGTTGATCACCTCGGCGATGCCCGCGACGGCGTTGTGCAGCACTTCGTTCGCTGAGGCGTAGGCGTCGAGCACCGAGACCTCTTCGCCGAGCACCTGCATGAGCTTGTCGTTGGGGATGATGATCAGCGAATCGACAATCTTCCCGAGCTCGTCGATCCCGGCTTGCGCGACCCTCTGCCGCTTGCCCTCGAACTTGAACGGCCGGGTCACAACCGCGACCGTCAGAATCCCGTTCTCCTTGGCGACCTGGGCAACGACGGGCGCCGCACCGGTACCGGTTCCGCCTCCCATGCCCGCCGTGATGAAGAGCATGTCGGCGCCGTCGATCGACTCGGCGATGCGGTCGCGGTCCTCCATTGCCGCGTCGCGCCCGATCTCCGGCCGTGCGCCGGCACCGAGGCCGCGGGTGAGCGTACTGCCGAGCTGCAACTGGATGCGCGCGGTCGATCGCTTGAGTGCCTGGGCGTCGGTGTTGGCGGCGATGAATTCCACTCCGCCGACGCCCCTGCCGATCATGTGCTCGATCGCGTTGCCGCCGCAGCCGCCTACACCGATGACTTTGATAACTGCTTCCTGCGGGCTCTGCTCGATTATTTCAAACATGATGTGCTCCTTTGCTCCTGTCGAATTGAAGGGATCGTGGCTCTACGCTCTCGTTTTTACGTAGTAATTTCCGCCAAGAATCGTCGGGCTCAGTTGGCAAATGAGCTGGCGACTTCCGGGTGATCTTTCGTAGTACTTGCTGCCGAAAATCGACGGGCTTCGCCCGCGATTTTCGGGTGACTGTTCCGGACAAAAGTAGGGGTTCACTTTTGTCCGCCTCAAAAATTCGCCTTGAACCATTGCTTCATTCGTCCCGCCATGTTCGTGAGCCCGCCGCCCTGGGCGCGCGTGGCTTCCGCGCGCAGGAACTGCTCGCGCCCTTCGAGCAGGAGCCCCACCGCCGTGGCGTAGCGCGGGCTGCGCACAACGTCCGAGAGCCCGCCGACGTACGCTGGCACGCCGATGCGCACGGGGAGGTGGAACACCTCCTCGCCCAGCTCGATCATTCCGGCGAGCAGCGCCGAGCCTCCTGTAAGCACGATGCCCGATGAAAGCAGCTCTTCGAAGCCGCTGCGTCGCAGCTCGGCCTGTGCGAGCGTGTAGAGCTCCTCGATCCGCGGCTCGATCACTTCGGCGAGTGTCTGCCGCGACAGCTTCCTGGGTCCTCGATCACCGACGCCGGGCACCTCGATCACATCGTTCGGGTCGGCGAGCTGGCGCAGCGCGCAGCCATGGCGCAGTTTCAGCTCCTCGGCGTCCTTGGTCGGCGTGCGCAGCGTCATCGCAACGTCGCTGGTGACCTGATCGCCCGCGATAGGGATCACCGCCGTATGCCGGATCGCCCCACCGGTGAACACGGCGAGATCGGTGGTGCCTCCACCGATGTCCATCAGGCATACGCCCAGTTCCTTCTCATCGTCGTTGAGGACCGCCTGCGCCGCAGCCAGCGGCTGAAGTATCACGTCCCGGACCTCGAGCCCGCAGCGGCGCACACACTTGGTGATGTTCTCGACCGCAGACACCGCGCCGGTGACGATGTGGACCTTCACCTCCAACCGTACGCCGCTCATCCCGAGCGGCTCGCGCACGTCCTCCTGACCATCGATGATGAATTCCTGCGGCAGGATGTGCAGGATCTCCTGGTCGTTGGGAATAGCAATCGCCTTCGCGGTTTCGACGACGCGGTCGATGTCCGCCTGCGTGACTTCCTTTTCCTTGATCGCCACCATCCCGCTCGAGTTGAGGCTCCGGATGTGGCCTCCGCCGATACCGGTATAGACCTCGGTGATCGCGCAGTCGGCCATCAGCTCGGCTTCCTCCAGCACGCGCTGGATCGATGCTATCGTCGCCTCGATGTTGACCACCACGCCCTTCTTCAGCCCGCGCGAGGGATGCGAGCCCATGCCGAGGATCTCGAGCGAGCCGTCTGCGCCGAGCTCGGCGACCAGGCACGCGACCTTCGAGGTGCCGATGTCGAGCGCGACGACGAGGTTTTTGCTTTCCTTGGGCATCAGCCGCTCACCCGCAGCGCAAAGCCGTTCGGATAGCGCGGTGGGCGCTCGCTGCCCCGGTAGAGGGTGGTTACGTAGCCGTGGCCGTTGGCGAGGTGCTGGGGAGCATCGGCGTACTCCTGGGCGTCCGGAGAGGGATGGCGTTTCAGCGGCCGCGCTTCGATCATGACCAGCGATCCGAGCGACCGGGCCGTGGTGAGCAGGGTAG
>Ga0066709_100001403_pt1 | contig 15844 bp, 12 predicted proteins | sample GraSoiAngelo_158_FD_79665 | JGI IMG/M metagenome (GOLD analysis project Ga0066709, IMG submission 79665) | Grasslands soil microbial communities from the Angelo Coastal Reserve, California, USA - 14_1009_16_30cm | ecosystem: Environmental > Terrestrial > Soil > Grasslands | place: USA...
CAGATATATTGCGTAGATGGAGCAGCTGTGGATGGCCGGGAGGTGGGTTTCTTTGGAAGAGGTGAGATGGTATTGTTATTTGAGAATGGTGCGTTTACTTTGGGTGTCGGAGCTATCAGTGATTTGGTGACCACAAACTTTGGTTTCCAGAGTATTAAGGTGGTGGAGAACCAAGCTGCTCATGCTCAGCGAGTCGATGAGGTAGCAGATCTTATTCGGCCCAGCCTTTTACAGAGAAAGGCAGACCAAGCCACCCAGGAATTGGCTGATAGGGCCTTCAGCCGTATTCGCAACAATCAGAGCTTGGAACAGGTTTCCAGGGAGTTGGCTCTTCCGATTCAGGAAACCCCTTATTGCGCCCAAGGAGCGGCTATTCCCGGCATTGGAAGCTCTCCAGAGCTATCCTCCAAGGTTTTTGGGCTAAAGACTAAGGAAATTGGGTCGCCCGTCCGAGTTCCAAACGGTTTCGCTATTGCTCAGGTTATGGAGGTCCAGGCTCCACGCATACCAGAGCTGTCTGAGGTTCGGGCTAAGGTGGAGCAGGATCTTAAAGCGTTTAGGGCAGTTGATATCGCGAAATCAAAGGCAGAAGAATTTGTGGACAAGGTCAGAGCAGGGGCCAACTTTGAAACACTGGCAAAGTCTTACGGTGTTACCGCTAAATCCAGTGAAGATTTCACTCGAAACGGGACTATGGCTGAATTAGGGTCAACTGCTCCTATTGAGGGTTTCGCGTTCTCCGCGAACTTGGGGGATGTGAATCAGCCTGTACAGATCGGTCAGAAACAGGCAGTTGTACAATTAAAAGGGAGAAATCCCATCAGCCCTGAGGAATTTGCTAAGGTCAAAAACAACATTCGCGAGTCCCTGCTAAGCCAGAAAAAGGAACAGGTCTTCCAAGCCCACGTGGAGCATTTAAGAGATAAGATGATGAAGGCTGGAAAAATCAAAATAAACGATGCTTTGTTTGCTGAAATCTCACGTAGATTTTGAGACCTCTGAACGCTATTCATGTCGCATTAAGAACCGCTCAGCCTGAATGGCTAAACAGTGCCCGACTTGTCAACAACTCCTGGATGAAAGCGCTCGTTTCTGTCCTATCTGTGGGACTCAAGTTAGTCAGATCAAATCTTTAGACTCCCCTGTAGAAATAGGAGAAGACCTACTCCCCCCACCGTTAATCCCAAAGACTCTCAACTCATCCCATTCTTCTGTTGCTGAGCCACCAGGTTTGTCCAGACAGCCTGGCTTGATCAAACCCGCTGTCTTGGCAGGGGTAATCTTGGGAGTGGCATCTGCCTTGCCTTTTATCAAGTGTTGCTGCTGGCTATGGGTAGTAGTTTCGGGGGTGCTTGCCGTATATTTCTATCGACATGAAAGCGACCTAGAGGTTACGGCGGCCAGGGGGGCTCAATTGGGTCTGTTGACCGGCCTCTTCGGGGCCCTTTCTTGGGAAGTGTTAGATCTACCCATCTCTTACATTTACGGCCCTGAAAGAGTACGGCAGCTCCAGGATCTGGTTGAGCGTACCCACAATTTGCCCGCCGAAAGCTTGCAGGCGTTTCACTGGATAATGGAACTCTTAAACCAGCCCTTTCACCCAATCGTAATCCTATTTGGCATCTTAAGTAAGCTGTTCATCTGTGGAGTGTTCACCACCCTTGGGGGAATTCTTGGAGTCGCCTTTTTTGGCAAGGGGAAATCGCCTTCCCGTTAGGCCTCTGTTCGTTAGTAACTTGCTTCTGAAGGTTCAAATTCCCCTGCCAGTTCTCAATGAACATCCAATCTCGCTTCTGATAAGGGATTGCGGTCATTTTTCAGCTTGACTTTTTAATGTTTTGGATTTTAGATATACACATCTTTTGGCAAGTCTGACAAGAATCAACACAGAGGAAAGCACAAGTATTTTTGCTTGGCAGACAGATGAGGCTCCTTATTCGACATTAGTCCTTGGAAGAGTCCGATTTGTTCGTCTTGGTGGCCCTCTCGAAGCCCAGCTTTTGGTCAAGGTTAAGACGAAGACGTGATGATAGGGGAATGGATTTGCTTTAAGAGTTCAGATGGGGAGAGAACCTAAGACTATGTATTTTCATCTTAAGGAGGATAGAGCGTGAATATAGAAGAGACGGAAAAACCTGCTGGGACCCCGGATAGTGCAAGTGAGACTACGGATGCCAGTGCAACAGCCGCCGAAGCTCCTGCTGCTCGGCCCATGCAAGCTCCAGCTGCCCCTGTACCCGCCGAGGTTTTGCCAAGTCCAGCTCCAGCGACACGTGCGAAACCAAAAAAAAGGGTGGCGACTTCCCAAGCAAAGGCTAGACCGAAAGCCAAACGCGCATCCAGAGCGGCAAAAACCGCGAAACTGGCGGCGGGCAAACGTGTAGCTAAGAAGGCCAAGCCGATGGCGAAGAAAGCAAAAATGTCCTCGAAGGCCAGAACTGCAAGGAAAACGGCCAAGAGAGCTTCCAAGAAGTCAGCCAAGAAAAAGTAGGAGACTTGACCCAGAGGATCCCAAATGAGTGAGCCTGCCTTAAAATCTCAGGGCAGGCTTTTTTGTTGGGAAGTGGCTCACCACATAATTTTCTGACTCGCGGCACCCGGCCCAATGCTCCGGTCCTTAAGTTGGAGCTACTTGGAATTTTGCCTTGCAGCGATACCTCCAGCCCACTCGGTTCAACCCTCCCCAGCCTCTTCAGTTCATAGACAAATGAATAAAGTTCGTCTATAATTTCCACCTTTGCACATTGCTCAGAACGCTGATAGAGAGCGAGATGTTGGACCTGAAGAACACTGTTAACCTGCCCAAGACTAATTTCCCCATGAAGGCGAGCCTGCCATCCTCCGAGCCGCAAATTTTGAAGAGATGGGAGGGGCTAGATCTTTATCAACGGATTCGGCAGTGTCGGTCCGACGCACCGGTTTTCACCCTTCATGATGGCCCTCCGTACGCTAACGGGAATATCCATTTGGGTCATGCTGAGAATAAAATCCTGAAGGATTTCATCGTGAAATCTCGGACCATGGCCGGTTTCAATGCCCCTTACATACCAGGATGGGATTGCCATGGCCTGCCAATCGAAATTAAGGTGGAACAGAATCTGGGAAAAAAGAAAGCTTCCATGAGCGTGGCAGAGATTCGCCAGGAGTGCCGGAATTACGCAGACAGATTTGTGGAGCTGCAGCGGCAGGAATTCAAGCGTTTGGGTATTTTGGGGGAATGGGAAGCACCTTATCTAACAATGAGCCCTGAATACGAGGCAGCGATTGTTCGAACTTTTGGAAAGTTTGTGGAAAAGGGATTGGTATATAAGGGCCTTAAACCGGTTCATTGGTGTATTTCTTGCGAAACAGCTCTAGCTGAAGCGGAGGTTGAGTATGAAAATCATACATCCCCTTCGGTCTACGTGAAGTTTCCCCTCGACAGCGACCCATCGTCTATCGATCCTGCGCTTAAGGGTAAGAAAGTTTTTGTCATTGTCTGGACCACCACACCTTGGACATTACCTGCCAATCAGGCAATTGCTTTTAATCCCAATCTAGAATACTCGGCCATCGAAACTCGAGGGGAAGTGTATATTATTGCTTCAGATCTAGTGGACCCGACAGCCCTGAAATGCAATTTCAAACCTGAAAAAACTCTGGCGCGCTTTCGGGGCTCTCGTTTGGAGGGTCTTCAGGCTACACATCCTTTCTTGCAAAGAAATTCTCTCTTTGTTCTGGGCGACCATGTAACCTTAGATCAAGGCACCGGATGTGTGCACACCGCTCCTGGCCATGGACACGAAGATTACACGATTGGCAAAGCCTATGGACTCGAGATTTACTGCCCCGTGAATAGCCGGGGACAATTCGTGGAAGGAACGGAGTACGTGGCGGGACTGAATGTCTTTCGGGCCAATGAGCCCATAGTGGAACTGCTCAGGACTCGTGGCGCTCTGCTGGCTGTCGAAAAACTAAGTCACTCTTACCCCCATTGTTGGCGTTGTCACAATCCTGTCATTTTTCGTGCCACTCCCCAGTGGTTTATTTCGCTGGACCAGGGAGAGCTGCGAAAGCATTCTGTGGAGGCAATTAGGCAGGTACGCTGGATACCCGAGTGGGGTGAGGAGCGTATCTCCAACATGATCGCTAATCGCCCTGACTGGGTAATATCCCGCCAGCGGGCTTGGGGTGTACCAATCACAGTCTTTTATTGTGAGCAGTGCAATGAAACCATTCTAGACAAAAGGATCACCGATCATGTCGCCTCCCTCTTTGAAGAAAGCGGTTCAGACACCTGGTTCCAACGGAAGTCAGAAGAACTCCTGCCGCCTAACACTCACTGTCCCAAGTGCAGTTCCGAAAAGCTCCGCAAGGAGACTGATATCTTGGACGTTTGGTTTGATTCAGGTTCCAGTCACGAAGCAGTGCTGGGAAAACGTCGAGATGTCCCATGGCCTGCCGACGTTTACATCGAAGGTAGCGACCAGTACCGTGGTTGGTTCCAGAGTTCTTTGCTAGTGGGGGTCGCTGTACGTGGGATCGCTCCCTATCGCCAGGTGTTAACTCATGGCTGGACTTTGGATGCTGAAGGAAAAGCGATGTCGAAGTCCCTGGGCAATGTCATCGAACCTCAAACCATTGTTGAATCCAGCGGGGCTGAGATCTTACGTCTCTGGGTTGCTGCCAGCGACTTTAAAGAAGACGTCCGAATCTCCAAGGATATGCTGAGCCGGCTGTCCGAGGCCTATCGAAAGTTTCGTAATACGGCGCGATTTGTCTTGGGCAATATCTCTGATTTTTCTCCACTTCAAGATGCACTTCCTCCTGAGGCTCTCTCCGAAGTCGATCAGTGGGCCTTGATGCAAACCTCTCGGCTTTTGAAGCAAATCTATAAATGGTATGAGGACTACGAATTCCATCGTATTTACCACGCTGCTTATGATTTTGTTACCGTCGACATGAGTGCGTTTTACTTCGATATCCTGAAGGATCGCCTCTATACGGCGTCTCCAAAATCAAAGTTGCGGAGGTCCTCTCAAACTGCTCTTTACCGGATTCTCGATGCCTTAACAAGGGTTCTGGCTCCCATTTACAGCTTCACCTGTGACGAGATATGGCAACACCTGCCCGACAAGGGAGAGCGCCCGGAAAGTGTGCACATGGCCACCTTTGTTCCCTCAGAGCATTTGATTGCAGGCTTTTCCCAGGAAACCTTGCAACGGCTAAAGAATTGGGAGCAGCTTATTGAAATTCGATCCGAGGTATTGAAAACCTTGGAAAAGGCCCGCAAGGACAGGTTCATTGGTAATTCGCTGGAAGCCAAAGTTAAGTTAAATCCTGGAAGTAAATATCTTGAACTCTTGAGAACCTATCAGAATTTCTTGCCAACTTTGTTTATCGTCTCACAGGTTGAGATAGACGAAAACTTGCCTGCGGGAAAATACTTTCATGAGACTGATGCATTAGGCGTCTCGGTTTTGCGCGCCGATGGAGTGAAATGTGAGCGTTGCTGGAACTATTCGACAGACGTCGGCAAAGATAGGGATTTTGAGACCGTTTGCCAGAAATGTTCTGCTGCACTCAGAGAGACAGCAATTTAAACGGTCAAAGACCTCGATGCGAAGCATGCTTGGCCGTCCCTAAGGTGATTACAACATTTGAATGAGCCGATATCGCTATTTTCTCATCGCCGTTATAGTATTTTTGCTGGATCGATTTTCCAAGATTTTGGTAGAAAGGCATCTGCCACCGCATCAATTCAGAACGATCATCCCCGGCACCCTGGAGCTTACTCATTCTCGGAATACAGGCGTCGCCTTTGGCTTCTTTGCTAATAGCGATCCTTCTTGGCTTCCTTATCTATTGACAATTATTTCATCCGTGGCGCTTCTTGTTATCCTGGTATTCTCCTTGAGACAGTCAATCAGAGATTGGAAATTACAATTGGGATTGATGTTGGTCCTGGGGGGAGCGGCAGGCAACCTATACGATCGAGTTCATTATGGTTTTGTGATCGATTTCATAGAGGTTTACTATCGAAGTTTTCATTGGCCAACCTTTAATCTGGCCGACAGCTCTATTTCCATAGGGATTGGCCTGCTGTTGGTGGAGACTCTTTTTGAGAAGTCTCGGTCAGATCAGAGGACCTAATTGTGTTCCCAAAACTCTTCGAATATCATTGGCTGGTGGTCCATTCCTATGGGCTTCTTCTGGCGCTTGCCTTCATCATAGGCCTTTACATTAGCGCCAAAGCCGCCAGTCAAGAGCATTTGGACAAGGCCAAGATTTATGATTTAGGTCTTTACATAGCCATTAGCTCGTTACTGGGTGCCAAGCTCATGCTTTTCGTTACAGATTTTGAATATTACTCACAAAATCCAGGAGAGGTTTTTTCTTTGGCAACTCTCCGATCTGGCGGCGTTTATTACGGTGGGTTTATCCTGGCAGTCATTGTAGGAATCTCGTTCACTAGATATCAACGCTTACCTGTTTGGAAGGTTGCCGACATATTTTCCCCAGGCATTGCTCTTGGTCAATCTATCGGAAGGCTAGGTTGCTTTGCGGCTGGTTGCTGTTATGGAAAACCGACCAAGCTTCCCCTCGGTGTTATTTTCCAAGATCCCTATAGTCACGAAACTGTGGGTGTCCCCCTGATGATTCCATTACACCCCACCCAACTATATGAAGCGGCCTGCAACGCAATCATCTTTGTGATCCTTTGGCTGAGTTTGAAGTCGAAGAAGTTTGACGGCCAAGTTTTCATTTTTTACTTGGTTCTTTACTCCCCTGTTCGCTTCCTTATTGAGTTCCTGCGCGGGGACGCTGACCGCGGATTCCTGTTCAACGGTCTGCTTTCTACCTCCCAATTTATTAGCCTTGCCCTTTTGGTTGTGGCTGGGATGCTCTTCTTGATCCTAAAACCCGCCGTGCAGGAGAAATCTGCATAAGCCAAAGGCCAAAATGAGTCCCCTATGTCTCCTTCCCCATGCAACGAAATGAATCAAAGTTCCATCAACACCTTCCTTCCGCAACAAAGTGACGACCACAAACGCCTGGATAGATTCCTGAGCGAAAAAGTGGCTGACAAAAGCAGAACGCAGATTCAGAAGATGATCGAGGAGCATAACATTCTAGTAGAGGGCCGGCCCGCAAAAACCAGCTATAAGATCCGAGCTGGCGAAAGGATCCAGGTGGCTCGGTTCGAGCGACCTGGTACTTCCCTCGTAGCCGAACCCATTCCACTGGAAATTGTCTATGAGGACGAGGACCTTGCGATCATTAGCAAACCGGCGGGAATGGTGGTTCACAACGGTAGCGGCGTCCACTCCGGAACTCTCGTGAATGCGTTGCTCTTTCATTTCAAAGAACTCTCTGAATGGAAAGGCAACGACCGGCCCGGCATTGTGCATCGCTTGGACAAACAGACTTCCGGGTTAATCGTCGTGGCCAAAAACCACCTTTGCCATCAAAAACTCTCTCAACAATTTCAGAGCCGCGAGGTCATCAAGAAATACATTGCTCTAGTCCATGGAAACCTGGAAAGAGGTTCGGGAGAAATCAACAAACCAATTGGCCGAGATCGCATCCACAGAATTAAGATGACAACACGAGGAGAACGGTCGCGTGAAGCTCACACGCGTTATCAAGTGTTAGAAAAGTTTCCAAAATTCACTCTGGTTGAACTTTGCATTAAAACTGGCAGAACCCATCAGATCCGGGTACATCTTAGCTCGATCGGACATCCAGTCGTGGGCGACACCCTTTATGGTGCACCTGCTCGAATAACCCTGGATCGAAATCGCAGCGGTTTGCCAACCCTGAATAGGAATTTCTTGCATGCTGCCTCGCTTGAATTCTGGCATCCTCGTACTCGAATCCGCTTGAGATTCTCAGCGGGCTTGCCAGAAGAGCTGAGAGTTTTCCTGTCACAGATAGGTCAGTCCAGCCCGCCAACTTCTTAATGATCTAAGGGGCGCTGAAATAACTCTGCAACTCTACCTGTCCCACTTCTCAAAGTTGACGGGAATTCTTAGTGGCTCTATAATTTTCGCTGCATCGAAATCGATTTTTTTGGAGAGATGTCTTAGGAATGAAATTGAGAGAGAAAATAGTCCCCCATTTGTTCCTCCCGGCCCTATTCATTTTAGCGCCCACGACCGACTTTTCTCAGTTCACGCCAAGCTCCCTGCCCACATCGGATCGAACCGAACGTAAACTTAAGGTTGAGGTCGAACTGGTGAACGTCTCCTGTTCGGTCAGAGACAAAAAAGGTAAGCTGGTAACCAACCTTAATAAAGAAAATTTCAAAATTTACGAGAACAGCAAGGCGCAAGAAATTACAAATTTTGCCCGTGAAACCAATCAGGCTCTGACGATAGCTGTCCTGATCGACACCAGCACTAGCATTCGTGATAAATTCAAATTCGAACAAGAAGCGGCCATCGATTTTTTTCATACGACGATCCGTCGCAAAAAGGACAAAGCCTTGCTGTTAACTTTTGATTCCACGATCGACCTTCTGCAGGATTTTACGGATGATCCGGACCAATTAACTAAAGCCGTCAGAGCACTCAAACCCGGGGGCGGAACAAAAATGTTTGATGCCATTTTTCAAGCCTGTCGGGAGAAAATGGGGGGTCAGATCGAAAGTAGGAAGGTCGTGGTGTTGATTAGCGACGGCGATGATAATTTGAGCCTGGAGTCGCTGGACTCGACTCTGGAAACAGCTCAAAGGGCGGATGTTTCAATTTTCACTATCAGCACAAATTCGAGTGCCTTTTTTGGAATGTCCTCACCCAAGAATGATAAGATTCTTAAGAGGCTGGCAGATGAAACAGGCGGAAGAGCCTTCTTCCCACTGAAGGCCGAAGATCTGGCGCAGAGCTTTCAAGATATTAGCGAGGAATTAAGGAGCCAATACTCACTCGCTTATCGTTCTACAAATACCAACCGGGATGGGTCTTTTCGCGCCATCAAGATAGACACGGATCACAAAGACTTGAAGGTTAGAACTCGCAAAGGATATTATGGACCCAGAGGCTAGCCTCGGTTGTTGTCTTCCTATTTGCTCTGCAGCCAGAAAAGAACAAGCACCAAGAGTCCCGCCAATATAATAAGAAAAGGGATCCAATTTCTTGGACGAGGAGAGCTGAATGCAAAAGTCGGAACCGCTGTCTCTCCTGTCCCGGGTTTCGCTCTACTGGCCGGGCGAATAGCAGGTTCCACCCCTGCCTTTGTGTCAGGACTCGCTGTATCAGAATCGAGCTCCATAATCTCGGGCCATGCCTCCGACATATTGCTCGACAACCCTTCCAATCCCATCGTGGTTTCAAACTCTAAAACATTTTGTCCATCGCTGCTTAATTCAGCTTCAATTGCCTGCGCAACCTGCTGATCGCGGAGTCTGGTTTCTAAATCCAAATCTATCCGAACCGCATCCAACACGACTCCTAACTCATCTTCGTCTCCCGGTGAGAGCAGCTTGGCGTCATTCAAATCTCTCTTTAGAACACTGGGTCCTGTCTCATAGATGTTATTTTTTCCCAATCCTTTGTTGTGGTCACCTTCCAAAAGGGGCTCAATTTGTAACAGATCATCAGTGGTTGATTGTTGCACTTCATTTGTCAGCCGAGCAGGCTGTTTATAGGGAATCTCAGTAAACAAGCTTTTGATCACTTTTAGCATTTGCCATTTGGCGAGCGGCTTCTCCAAGAAATCGACAGCCCCACATCCGATTATGGCTTCTTTCCGGTACTTCTCCGCTTTGTAAATTCCTGAGAACATGATCACGGGTCTGATTTCCCCGTGTTCCCCACTAGTGATTTTCTTGCACAATTCGAACCCATTGAGCTTGGGCAGGAGAGCAGAGGTCAAAACCAGATCAGGGTTTTTTGTCTCAAAGATTTCCAGCGCTTGATTTCCATCATAGGCCATCAGAATTGTAAAATGCTCGTCTTTGAGAAATTGTTGAATTTCGTCGAGGGATTTTTGTTCGTAATCTACTACCAGAATTTTTTTATTCATTCAATATTCCTGAATCCTGTTCCAACCGTTTCTCGGACCGCATTATTCCACGGACTCAATAACTCTGCTCGATGGTTCATTCCGACATGATCGATTTCCTAATCGGTCACATTGTCCCCAGACTTTATATCTCCTTTCTTCATGTTTGACTTACGGACAAAGAAACAGTGCTGAAGTTCGCCGTTACGACCGTTGGAGAAGGCATACAACGCCGTCAGCCTCCCTTTTTGTTTCTCTGTCTAGAACTTATGAGTGAGGGCTATGATATGATATTTTTTGTCTTGCACTTACTAAAGCCCAAGCACTCACACCTCAAAATAAGGTCTCGACTCTGGTGTGAGGCACACTTTAAAGACAACTTGTGGCTACCAGAAAACTCTTCAAATTCTTTTTTGTGTTAATCGCTTGCATTTCATTTGGCAGACGGATTTTGGCGCAAGACTTAAGCCAGGCGAAAGACCATGATTTTAGCCTGAAGATCCCAGTTGAGTTAGTACTCGTTCCCGTCACCGTGGAAGACAAAGACGGCAAGCTACTTGATAATCTGCAAAAGGACGATTTCGAAGTGCGCGAAGAGGGAACCGTGCAAAATCTTAAACTCTTTTCAACCGATCCCTTTCCGTTGTCGGTCGCTATTTTACTAGATAGATCAACTGACTCTCGAACCCAGTCCACCATTAAGGAGACTCTACTTCCTCTGATTGAGTCCTTCAGCCTGTTTGATGAGATAGCTCTCTTCGAATTTGAAAACACTACGGACAAAATGCAGGATTTTACCTTTGATAAAGATCAAATTCTGAAGGCGTTCAAAAATATCAGCTTAAAAGGTAGCCCACCTCCTGTAAGCGGAGGTCCCTTTACCGGAGAACCAGGCATCAATGGGATCCCGGTGGAAACGGGAACGGGGCGGGTGTCACAACCAAAGACTTTGAACGTTCATATCGACGACGCAGTTTTCGCTGCCTCTCAGGAATTGCGAAGGAGGGCAAAAGAACGGCGGAAGGTCATTATCATCATTTCCAACGGACAGAATGCCCCCGGCAACCGAAATTCTTATGAAAGTACCATGGAATCTGTCTTGACTTCCGACATAGTGCTTTACGGTATTGGTCAAGGCAGCGCTCTCCTGGGCAGGAAGTTTAATACTCTGACAAAATATGCTGACGCCACTGGGGGTGCAGTGTTCTACCCCATGAAAACCAGCTCATTTTCTGATTCCTATCAAAGAATTGCCCAGATGGCACGCAACCAATACGTGCTGGGTTACGTTCCTCCAAACGACGTGCAAAAGGTGACCTTTCGTAGAATTTCTGTGAGAGTCAAAAACCTGGAAGTCAAAGTGTCCAATGTGCGGAGTCGTAAAGGCTACTACGCCATCCCGCGCCTTTAAGGTCTTGACGTGCTCGTTTTATCCCAACAATCATGGTTCTTGCTGCAATGGGTCGTCTATCTTAATATGAGAAGTTCCAACTCCCAAGCTGGAAGGAAAAACCCATGGAAGTTTACATCTCTGAAGATGCGTTCTGGGGACTTTTGGTGTCCGCCATTGAAGTTTACAAGAAGGAGTGTTTTGGATTCTTGATTGGCTATCGCGATGCGAACAATGTTTTCATAATCGAGCACGCTCTATCCTTCCAATCGGCCAGACGCTATAACACGGGCGTCATTGAAAACAAACGGTCGGTCCGCCGAATCAAGAAGTTCCTTTCCAACATCCCGCCGCTCACCCTCGTCGGGGACTTCCACTCCCATGCTGGCTGGGGCGACCTCAAGGGTGTGCCGACTCCCAGCAACACGGATATTCATGAGATGGAACCTAACACGATCTACGTCATTATTGAAGTCAATGATAAAAGAAAGGCTGTTCCCTGGAATTACAACGACGACGGAACTCTTTCGGGAACCACTGATGAATATTACTTTAAACTCGTTGCCTACTTTCTTGACGCTCTAAGCCGGGTGAAGCGCGCCAATATCTTTTGTCCCTATGCCATTGGTTTTGATGCCAAGACTAGAAAAGGAGGGGAGAGCCGATTAAACTACAAGACTCTGGGGAAGTCCTTCTAATCTTCCGAAGGATTTTATTTCCACTTCAAAATTTCGGTTTATAATTTTATAGGTAGATTTTTAGATGAGCGAGATAAGCTATGGCATCGAAGCTTGTCACTAAAACGATCCTCTCCGCTTTCCTGATTCTTTCTGCATCCCGCCGATTGGCAGACGAAAGAGGTCTTATTACCTCTGAGACGCGTGTGAACCTTATTCGCACGCTGGGGAGTGAGTTTGTTGCTTTGAAGGTCCCCCTCCCAATCAACAAAATGGGCCTCACTGTCAATGCCAAAGGGGAGTTCGACTGGAAAAGAAATGAAGAGGAATCGATTCGCGCCGGTCAGTTCATTGCGCCGGGAATCACGGTACAGGTCACTAATATTACTTTCAACGATAATAAGATGACCTTTGAAATTAATGGCGGGGGCAGGAAAAAGAAAAAGAGATTCTTAGAGAGAATCCAGGTGGGCGCCGGCGGAGGGACTCGCCCTTTGGCCAATCCGACAGTCCAGGCACCTCCCCAGGGTTCTTACGTCAGCATAAAATTTGAGAGGGCAATTCCTGACCTGACCCCCGATCAAGTGAAGGAGATCCTCTTACCAGTGCTGGATTTCAGCAAGAAATCCGCCACGAAAACCTTTATTGAAACGGTTCCCGAAGAATTCAAAGAAGCAGTCAAGAATAAGCAGGCTGCGGTTGGAATGGACAAAGAATTAGTTCTGGCAACTCTGGGTCGCCCTCTCAAGCGTGTGAGAGAAAAAAAGGGCGAGGTGGAAACTGAAGATTGGATCTATGGCGAGAGACCTCACAAGGTCACGTTTGTTACCTTTCTCAAAGATAAGGTGGTAAGCGTGAAGGAGTACTGACTTAAAATCCTTTTATTTGGCGAAGGGCCTCATAGAGAACGATTGCAGCGGCGTTACTGAGGTTCAGACTTCTGGGCTTCTGCCCCCACATAGGGATCTTGATAGCGCTTTCTCGATTCAATCGGATTAACTCTGCAGGCAAACCCTGAGTTTCGCTGCCAAAGATCAAATAGTCCTCCCAGCTATATTCCATTTGAGTGTAGAGTCGGCTAGCTTTGGTGCTGGCATAAAAGAACCGCTTTGGCTCAGCGGATTCCAACAATTCCTCCAATCTCTGGTGATGACTTACCTTTAAGCACTCCCAGTAATCCAACCCAGCCCGTCGCAGATAGTAATCATTGATAGAGAATCCAAGCCTTCCTACCAAATGCAGTTGGGATTCGGTTAGGGCGCAGAGACGAGCGATGTTACCCGTGTTTTGTGGAATCTCCGGTTCCACTAATACGATATGCATGGGTTCAGACCTGCAAAGGCCGGACTGTCACTTTATCTGCACGACCGCTTTACCGATAGCTACGTTCCCGGTTGAATCATAGACCCGCAAAGCCAGAGTATGCTCCCCTGTCTGGAGCGGTCCTGTTTTAACCTCGAATTCTTCTGTCTTGGAATCCACAATGCCATCGACTGAAAAATCTGACGCCCATTCAGCGCCATCGACAGAAATTTCGGCCTTGCGAAGGGCTGAAACAGTGTCAAAGGCTTTGAATCTAACCGTGGCTAAGTTAGCTTGAACTACTTGACTTAATACCTGAACTTCTGGAGGGGTATTATCGATAGTAAACACCGCACTGGTCAATTCACCTCTTAATGCCCTTGATTTAGGGTTAGAGGGGGAATCACTGGCGAGAATCCGGAGCAAGTATTTTCCATCCGGCAAACTATCGGATTCGAGGGTTATAAACCTTTCATCAACATCTTTCTTAAGTAATCTCCAGTCAGATTCTTTCTCGCCCCGAAAATACACCGAGTAAGTCAGTTCATCCCCATTCCGATCTTCGGCCTCCCAGGAAAATGATTGCGCGCCTTTTTGAAACACTCGCCTGGGGGGAATCGACGAACCGGACTGCGTGGGAATGGCCTCGCTAGCCCCTGAGGCTTCTGATGAACCCTGTTCTGCCAGTGAATCTTGGGAGCGAGGCCCAGAAAGACCTGGCGAGCGTTGGTATGCTACACCCGGAGGAAGAATATTGATCGATTTCACCTCAGGAGCAAAATTCTGCTGCAAATACGGAATTGAAATCTGATCTAAATGCGGGGACTCCTGGTTCGTAGAACCTATGATGACCTTGTACTGAATATATCGCGCTTTAGGACTCTGGATAGCCTCGCCGTCACCGTTCGTGTAAGCCTTAGACCATTCACTCCACGTTTTGTCAGGTTTTTTCGTGTTTCCTGAGCGAGTATAAACTTTCAAGGAAGTGCCTGCCGGCAGCGAGGAGCGCCAATGAATGCTCCCCCAGGCTGAAATCGATTGGCTATCCTTAACTTCAGACTCATAGCTACCTTGCTGATTAATGGCGCTTCCCAACCGGTAGATTTTGGCCAGATTGCTGGTACAAACAAAAGTGTCCGCCCCGGCGGGGACCAATTTAGTCGTCTGCTCCTCTGTGGTCTCTAGTAACAAAACCAGCTTCTTTTCCTTATCCACAGAATAGATTCTTCCTTTGTTGCCAGTTGAGAACAGGACCCTGCCATTTCGCTCAAGGTGCATTCCGTAGACTGTTTCACTCTCGGAAGACCAAACAGTCTCTACGCTAGTGTCCCTGAGAATGCGATAAATCGCGCTTTTGGCACTGCCGGCCTCCCGGTGAGGAGGCCGTGCCCCTGGACTCTTAGGTGAGGGAAGCTCTTCGGCCGACTTCTTATCGGGAGCGGGTGAGAGGGGAAGCGTCACGGAAATCGAGTCGCCCGAAATCACTTCCGGACTAGGGCTCTTTGGCTCCTGGATCGATCCACCGGAAGTCACTGGATTGTTGGCGATGACATAAATGTTGCCTTCAGTATCCAATTTGACATCATGAATCTCTCTCATGGCGGAATCATAGAGGACAAAGGGCTTCCCCTGGGGTGAGATGCGATAGACGTAGCCATCCGGATCACTACCAGCAATGATATTTTGATCCTCGTCAATGGCTAAGCAGGTAAGATTCGTCTGCCCGCTGTCGTAAAGTACATCTGCCTTCCCCTCTTTATTCACTTTGTATATTCTCCCCTTATTGCCAGTGGCCACGTAGAGAGTGCCTTTTGCATCAAAGGCTAAGTCCCAGATAAACTTATCCTCGGGATCATAAAAAACACTTCCTTTTCCTTCCCCATTCACTTTGTAGATTTTTCCATCTGGGGAAGTGGCGACATAGAGGTTCTGTTCAGCGTCCAGTGCCATCGCCAGAACGTCTAGTTCGGTTGCATCAAAGAAAAGACTGGATGCCCCAGTGCTATCAATTTTGAAAACCTTTCCATCGTGCCCAGTTCCTACATAGAGATTCTTCTTACGATCGAAAACTGCCGACCAAATGAGAGCCTGGTCCGTATCAAAGACGGAATCAAATTTAGGAGACAGGGAAACCTGGCCCTCCTTGTGCAGAGAAAGGCCTTTCAAACTGCCTTTTGAAAAATCCAGGAAAGAGGAAGTGCTCCAAAACTGCGGGCTCACGGCCAATCCCTTCTGGGCATGCAAGCCCAGTAGGAAATACAGAACGAATGAAGCAAATAGAGCTTTTCGAATCATGCAGTCTCCGTCAGGATGATAGTTGTTCTCAACGAACTTTGAGGATGTCCCAACCGAAAGCTGATGCGTCAGTCACATCGTTTTCTCGGGGAGAGAGTGAAATACCGTCGACCAGCAGGAACTTGGAGGCTTAATCCACGACCTCGAGAGTTAAGCTTCTCTGCCCGGTGATAACGAACGGTGGCGAGGGCAATTC
>Ga0066709_100001404_pt1 | contig 15842 bp, 14 predicted proteins | sample GraSoiAngelo_158_FD_79665 | JGI IMG/M metagenome (GOLD analysis project Ga0066709, IMG submission 79665) | Grasslands soil microbial communities from the Angelo Coastal Reserve, California, USA - 14_1009_16_30cm | ecosystem: Environmental > Terrestrial > Soil > Grasslands | place: USA...
GCACGATTGGGTGCTCCACGTTTCGCGCGAAGGGCATAAGGAAGGGATGCTGAAGTCGTACAAGTTCGAGTCGCGGCGTATTCTGATGCAGGATGTAGAGGTGAGCGCGAACAGAGTCCCGTTCCAGATCGTGCAGCCCGCGGGCGATACGATTTCGCTGCGCGCTCCTTACGCCGCCAAGCTCACGCGCGAGACGCACGCCACCCGCTCCATGCTGTATTTGTGGACCGGGGAGATCGCCAATGAATTGCAAGGCTATCGCGTGGTGGGCACCGGTGACAAGGGCAACTTTCAGATTCCGGCTAACATGGCGAAGCGTTATCCGGCGGTGTTCCACCTGCGTCTGTTTGGCATGAACGCCAACGGCAAAGTGTACTCGGCGGACCGCACTTACCAGCTCACCCAGTGAACCCGCTGATTCTTTCGATCGACACAACGCACGAATTCGGCAGCCTCGCCTTGCTCGCGGGTAGCGAAGTCGTGGAGGAAGTGCTGTTGCATTCCACCGACGGCTTCGGACACGTGCTGTTCGGTCACCTCGGCCGGCTGCTGGAAAAGCACGGCCGGCTGGCGAATGAAGTAGCCTGCTTCGCGGCGGCTTCTGGTCCGGGATCTTTCACGGGCGTGCGCATCGGTCTGGCGTGTGTGAAGGGCCTCGCGGAAGCGGCGGAGCGCAAGGTCGTGGCGGTCTCGAATCTCGAGGCCATGGCGCGGTTCGGCGCGGCCGCGCAGCGGGGAGTGGTCATGGACGCGCGCCGCGGCGAAGTCTACGGTGCGGTCTACGGAGCAGAAGGCCAGACGCTCTGTGAGCCGCGAGTGACGCGCTTTCCGGCGTGGCTCGATACTCTACCCGTGGGACCAGTCGAGTTCATCGCAACGGATTTCGCCCCGTTTCGCCCGGCGCTCGAGGGCACGCGCTTCCAGAATGCACAGTTGACCACCGCTCCGCGCGCTTTGGCGGCGGCCATCGGCCAGATTGCGTTCGATCGCTTCCGCGCCGGCCTCGCCCGCGACCCCGCGGACATCGATGCCGACTACGTGCGCCGGCCCGACGCGGAGCTGTTCTGGAAGGAACGCTGAAGGCATCCGGGCCGCGAATGAACGCGAATCGGAATCAGGCGCGCTCCTATGTTTCGGTGCGCGTGTCAGCACACCACAAGGTCCCAGCAGCTGGCGTTCGCTGGCGCTTGACACCTTACACCCAGCACCTGCTTTTCCTACTCTGCGTTGACCTTAACAATCGCGTATGTCACCTGCTTGCCGGCCGGGATCATCAATTGGTGCGGTGTTTGGGCGGCGATGTGCACGATGTCGCCCGGGCCAATCTGCTTGCTCACGCCGTCTTAAATCGACGGGCCGCGGACTTCGTGAGGCGCAGTGGTTTTAGGATCTACCACCGTCCCGCCAACGATCAGCGTAGCTTCGCCGGATTGGACGATGAAAATGTCGCCCTGCGTTTCGTGCAGCTCGGCTTCGCCGTTGCCCTCTCGGTGGATCACGCTCAGTGTGTGATTGCCGTAGCTGCCCAAGGCTTGCGATGCAATCTTTTTGGCGTCGACTTTAGGGGCGAGCTTGTTTTCATAACTCTTCAGCTCGGCGCCTTTCCATTGGGCGAATCCAGATGGATCGGCTGCGGCCAGCCACGTCGCGGATACGATGAATGAAGCAAAAAATCTCATATGGCTTTTCTCTCCTGATCTCGTTACGGTAGCGCAGAGCCACCGGGGGTTGCGGGAATCGACACATCGGCGCGTCGCCTCTATGCCGGCTGAGCGCCGCCTGGGCCCGCCACGACTCTCATGTTGGGAATGCGCGCGTCCATCGGGGGCAATCGTGGGAAGTCGGTGTACGGTTCAGCCTGATACCAGTACGCTACTGAAAAGAAATTGTCCGCGCGATCGTTCGCGTGCCCGTGCTCCATGGTGTGCTTCAGATAGCGCGTGAAGGTTACCGGGTTGTCGGCGTGCCAGCGGTAAAGACAGTAGCGTCCGCCAGTACGCTCGGGCGCAATCATGAGTGGGGCACCGTTGTAGAGGTGTGCGAACGGAATGGCGCCATCGCGCCCGCCGAAATCCCACGCGCCATTGAAATAGTCCTCCGAGCCGGTGCCTACAATCACGGGCTTGGTTTCGTCATCGACGAAAATCATGTCGTCGCCCTCGCCCATCCAGTGCTCGGTATTTTGCAGAACGCCCAGCGTCACCCCCATCAGATGGCCGTGGCCGCGCGTTTCCACATAAACGTAGTTCTGGCGCCCGTCGGGATTCTTGTCCGACGCCGTCTGCGCCATATTGGGCGTGGCCTGGCGGTACTGCGCGTGAAAATAGAGCGTGTCGTCGGGAAGGAAAGGCACCAGCTGGTAGTCGATATTCGAGTAGAACGCGCCGATCTTGCGTGAGCCCTCGTTGGTGGCCGTGAGCCGCGCTGATTTGCGAAACGGCATGGCGAAGTAACAGTTCAGCGCTTTGATGGAGGAGCAGTTCAGAAACGCCGATTGGTAGACGAAATACTGGCCGAGATTTAAGCCGAAGAAATCGCCCACCGGGACTTCGATGCTGGGTTTGGGGTTGCCATCCCAGTAAGCGCGAAACACGATCTCCTTGAGATGGTTTGGACTCTCGGCGGCGATGGTGAACCAGATGTGCGAAATGACGCCCGGCCCGGCGGCGTTGAACAGTTCCTGTGTCGCGCCCGGCGCTACCGGCCAGTAGTCGGCGTTGCCGCCCGAGCGGTCGAAACTGGATTGTTTGAGCGATTTGTAATTCTGCGCGCGGGCATAGCGTGAGAGAAATGTCGGGCCACCGCCGCCATCGCGCGCTTGACCCTGCGCTTGCGATGGGGCAGCTGCGGCCGCGGAGAGTCCCGCGAATCCCGCGAGGCGCCGCAAGAATCTGCGCCGTGGAGCGTTCGAAATCGGCATGCTTCCTCCCGTTGGAACTAGACATCATACCCGAGGGGATGTGGCCGGGGTGGAAAAAATAGGTTGGAGGCGCCGGAACGAGCGGTGGCCTACGGCGACTTCAGCGCACCAGAATCGCGCAGGTCCTGAACGACACTCCGCCTCACTTCAGGCGCCGGTACGGTTCGGTTCACGGATGAGGATCAAGGTAACGGCGCAATGGGAATGTAGACCGGCAGGCTGGTTTTGCCGTCGATCGAGATCGTCAACGGAACCTGAGCGCCCGTGGGTACCGAGACATCCAGCTTGAACTGCACAGTGTACGCCGAGGCAGTGGCCGGGGTAACGGACCCGGCGGTCGTGTCGCGCGTGCCAACTTTTACGTGCACGCGTCCGGGAGCAATGGCCGAGCCTGGATCGGCCAGCGCGTTCACCAGCAGGTTCAACACATCGCCGGGCTGCGCCGGATTATTGGCGTCAAGTTTGCTGTTGGACAGATCCTGAACCGAAGTGATCGCCGGCGGCACCGGATCGATGGAAACGGCTACCGGGTACGCCTGCGCTGTCCCATTGTTCAGCCGCAGAATCGCCGGCCCTGGTTTCAGCGACGCTGGAACGACCAGATTGATCTGGGTGGGCGAGGCGTAAAGGATCTTCACCGGCTGATCGTTGATGGTAAGGGTGGTTGTCGCGCCACCTTGATTTGGCGCCGCAAGGTTCAAGCCGAACAAGCTCACGATCGACCCGGGAAACACGCCGCTCGGTAACCAGATCGCGTTAATCAAGGTCGGCTCGACCACCGGCATATTGGGGTCTGCAGCGGTGATCTGGAAGGCCGCCGGTTGCGAAAATACCTGAAAGCCGGATAACACGCTCGCCGAGAATGGGCCAAGCCGTGCATTGGGCGCCACCTGCACATTGACCAGCGCGTGCGTTGGGCTCAGCACCCACACACGCCGAACCAGCACGTCACTCGAGCCAAAACCAACGCTGGTCAGGCCATTGGCGAAGCTGATGTTCTCGCCGGTGATGTCGATCAGGGCGCGCGCTCCGGCGGGGAGGGTGTTGGGCGAGAACGTCACTTTCGGAGCAGCCGGAGCCGAGGCTCCCGTTGGATACGTGTATGTGGGCGCCGGCGCCGGCCCCAGGAACATCGAATTCTGCCCGTCGCTGTTAAACACCGCGACGACGGCCGTTTGGCCGTTCATGCCCGGCGGTGGGATGGCGGTGGCATGGGAGCTGTCGGCCACGCTCGTAGCTGCCGGCAGGCCGTCGAAATAAACCTGGCTATCGGACGCGAAATTCGAGCCGGTGACCACCACGTTTCCATTCCCATCGGTGTCCACCGAGCCGATCGATGGCGGATCGCTGCTCACCAGCTTGAGCGCGGAGGGCAGCACATAAAGATCGCTGCCTAGTGAGAACACGAAGTGCTGCGGTCCGCTCGAAGCGCCCAAAGCAAACTTCAGATCGAGGGCCAGATAAGTCGGTGTTGTGCCGTAACCGCGGAGGCCCCCCGGGGGAATCATCGCCGACCCGATCACCGATGCGCCAAGCCCTGGCGTCGCATTTCCGTTTGAGCCCAGTCCTACGCCAGCCGCAGCGATGGTCGCCGAACCGCCAGTGAGGTTGACGTAGGCGGGATGCACGGCATTTTGCGCCTGACCGAAGTAGCTATAGGTGGACACGTCATAGACGGGAACCGAGCTCCGTGGGTGCACTGAAAAATCGATTCCGTCGGTTGCAGCACCGGCGCGCACAGCGATGGTCGTCGCCTTTGTCATGTCGCTTGTGCCGGGATAGAAGGTTCCGTCGAACGGGCCGTCGGGGTCCACGTCATTGCCGTCGGGATCTTTGGGCGATCGAATATCCGCGGTGGGCGGCAGCGGCTGCACGCAGATAAAGTAGCTTCCCGGGGGGATACCGTCGATACGGTACGTGCCGTCCGGATTGGTGAGCGCGCTCACGGCCGAGCCACCCGGCCGCACCGCCATCACCGACGCCATGTGCACGCCCTGACCACCAGCGGTCACCGTGCCGGTGATCGTTCCCGTGCGCGACGCCAGATTCCGCGGATAGAGCAGCGACACGGCGGCGATATCGTCGGCATCGAGCGGCCGCACGGCGGATATCGCGCGCGTCACCGCGGTCGACATCACGCTCGACGTGAAGGTGTGCTGCAAGCCCAGCGAGTGCCCCATTTCGTGCACCATCGTCATGTAGAAGGCATCGGTATAGCTGGGACCGGGCCGCTTCGTCATGTCGCTATTGAGGTGGATAACCGATTGCGTGATGGGAAAAAACGAACCATCGGACCGCGTGACCACGTTGCTCGCCTGCATAGGGCTGGTGAACGCCAGCAATCCCGGTGGAAGCTCGCTGTCGAAGATCACTTCGACGCTGGGCGTGTTCTGGGCCGTTCCGTCTGCATACACACCGCCGAAAGCCACTCGCAGATCCGAGGTTGCCACGCCGTCCCACGCGCGGGTCGCCTGGCGTACCTGCGTCAGAATGGAAGAATAGCTATCGTTCGGCGGCAACTGTTCAGGGCCAGTGGCGGAGACAAAAATGGTGAGGGTCTTGTTGGGCAGCGCCGCCAGATCGAATTTCGCCGGCACCGGGACATAAGGCGCGGTCTTGCTGGTGTAGTGAATGAAATGGTAGTACGCGCCGGCGGAAGACACGGTCAACGCCCACCCCAGCAACAATACTGCCGTTCGTCTGTGCGTCCGCATGCTCAACGGGCAGCTCCCCGGGCCAGGGTTGCGGACACCTGCGTGGCCATATCCGTGTAGCGCATTTGCACGCCTTCGTCCTGCACCGGAAGCCACGTTTTGTGGTCCAGCATAGTCTCGCCAAGCGCGGCCCGTGAAGCAATCCAGTCGTTCGCCGTGTTCTGCGTCAGGCTGAACACGCCCTGTCCCCAACCGGTGATGTAGGTCGCGCCACTCTTGGAAGTCCAGAGAAACAGGAGGTACTCCGCGCCCTGCTTTAGTCGGGGTGCGCCGGGAACTTCCTGGTGAAGCCCGTTTGCGTCGCCTCCGGGAACCAGCACCTCAATCGCGGACCCACCGCTCCCTTTCCATCTATCCGTAACTTGAATTTTCCAGTGCGTGTAGATCGCCGTGCCGCGGAGATCCGCAAACGAACCCACGACCCTGGCCCTGACAATGTCGGTAGACTTCTGAGTCAGGTCATCGAGCGACAGCCGTTCCAGGGTCGCGCCAGACACGGAGGCGACTCCGTACAGACATAGTAAGAGAGGCAGGACACGCCGCATGCAAGCTGGAATTGCATTCTCCATGCCAGTTCTATCTTTATAATAACAGGGAACTTATACTATCCAAGGTTAGCTTTTGTGTGTTGCCTGGACACGGCCTGGGGCAAGTTGTCCCAATCGCGAACAGGGCAAACACGGTAGACTGGCCCCCGCCAGCCGCTTACCGCCCCTCGGCCGTTTCCGCATGTCCACCGGCCGTGCGATGATTTCCTGGAGGTGCTTCACAAGATGAGAAAGACGTTCATGCTGCTTTCGTTTTCGTTGACTGCCCTGTTGCTCGATGCGCAAACCGCGTCCGATCCCCTCAGCGCGGGCAACAAAGGCATATATAGCATTGTCAAGAACAACGTGGTCAAGGCCGCGGAGAAGATGCCGGAAGAGAATTATGCCTTCAAGCCCACACCGGAAGTGCGTAGCTTTGGACAACTCGTCGGGCACGTAGCGGATGCGCAGTACATGTTCTGCTCCGCGACGCTTGGCGAGAAGAGCCCGGCGCTTGGCATCGAGAAAAGCAAGACCACCAAAGCCGACTTGGTGCAGGCGCTTAACGCAGCGTTCGCTTATTGCGACAAGGCTTACGAGGGTATGACGGACGCACACGCCGCCGAGATGGTCAAATTTTTCGGGCGTGAGCAGGCGAAATTGACCGTGCTCTCCTTCAACAATGCCCACAATGATGAACACTACGGCAACATGGTGACCTACATGCGTATGAAAGGTCTGGTTCCGCCGTCCAGCGAAGGCCGGCGATAGCGGCACGGCATGCGCCGCCGCGGCTGTCCGTTTACTTAGGGACGTTACTTGGGCAGACCGCGCACCACCAGTAGCGGGATGCGCAATTTATGGCGCACCGAGTTGATGGTGGTGCCAAAGATCAAGTCCTTGAGGCCGCCGTGCCCGTGGGCGCCCATGATGAGCAGGTCGGGCTGGATTTCGCTCGCCGCGCGGATGATCTCGCGGTTGGGGTTGGAGGAGTGGGCGACCATGGGCTCGACGTCGATGCCCTCAGCGCGCAGCGAGGCCACGATTTCATCCAGATACTTCTCGCCGGCTTCGACCTCGGCGGTGGAGGAGAGCGACCCATAGACCTGGCTGGTTACGCCTTCTTCGACGTGCAGCAGGTACAGTTTGGCGTGATGCATCCGCGCCATGGCGGCGGCGTGCGCGATGGCCTGGCGGTCGAGCGCAGTGTGGTCGAGCGGAACCAGAATGCGATGGTACGCCGGAGCTTCGGCGGCGGCTGCTGCGGTAGCCGGCAGTGTGATGGGCGCGCGCCCGAAGCGGACGCCCCAGCGGGCCAGCAGCGGCTCGAAGCTAATCCAGAGAACCAGGGCGGCCAGAAGCGTGCCAGCCACCGCCAGCAGCAGGATGACAAACGGGCGATAGCTGCCCGCCGCGGCGACCCATCCGGCAACGGCCTGCGTAACCAGCCACACGTTTAGGCTGACGATGATGGCCGCCGTGATCCACGCCAGTATGGTGACCCAAAGCTGGTTCGCGAAGTCCCCCATGCGCCGGCGGTCGCTCGTGAAATGGATCAGCGGGATGACAGCGAACGGAAGTTGCATGCTGAGGACCACCTGGCTGAGAAGCAGAAGATGATAGGTGCTGGCGTCACCGGCAAAATAAATGGTCAGGGCCGCGGGGACGATGGCCAGGCTGCGCGTGACCAGCCGGCGCAGCCACGGCCGCATACGGAAATTAAGAAAGCCCTCCATCACGATCTGGCCGGCGAGAGTGCCGGTGAGCGTGGCTGATTGCCCTGAGCAGAGCAAGGCGATAGCGAAGGCGGCGCTCGCGGCCGAATAGCCCAGCAGCGGCGTGAGCAGCATGGACGCCTGCTGGATCTCGGTCACGACGATCCCGCGTTTGAAAAACACCGTACCCGCGACCACCAGAATGGCCGCGTTCACCAGCAGCGCCCCATTCAGCGCCACTAGCGAATCAATGAAGTTGTAGCGGCACGCAACACGCTTGGCTATCTGGCTCAAGCCGATGTGTCGCGTTTGCACCAGCGCCGAGTGCAGATAAAGATTGTGCGGCATCACCGTCGCGCCCAGGATGGCGATCACAATGTAGAGATTCGTGGCGTTCAAACGCGGGACCAGGCCGGTGGCCATTTCGTGAAAGTTTGGCTTCGCGAGAAAGATCTCGATGCAGAAACAGCCGGCGATCACACTGATGAGCGCCAGCACGATGGCTTCCGTGGTGCGGATGCCGTAGCGCTGGAACCATAGCACCAGCAGCGTGTCGGCGGCGGTCACGATGACGCCCATGAGCAGCGGCAAGTGGAAGAGAAGGTTCAGCGCGATGGCCGCGCCCAGCACTTCCGCCAGATCGCAGGCTGCAATCGCGATCTCGCACAAGCCCCAGAGCGCGTAAGTGACCGGGCGTGGGTAAGTTTCACGGCAGGCCTGCGCCAGATCGCGCCCGGCGACGATGCCCAGCCGCGCGCTCAGCGTTTGCAGCAGTACCGCCATGGCGTTCGACATCACCAGCACCCACAGCAGCCGGTAGCCGAATTTCGCACCGCCCTCGAGGTCCGTGGCCCAGTTCCCAGGGTCCATGTAGCCCACGCTCACCAGGTACGCGGGGCCTGCAAACGCGAACATGCGCCGCCAGATGCCGACGTGCGTGGTGCCGACCGAAGAGTGCACTTCGGCGAGCGATCGCGTGCCGGCGGCGAGCGGGTGCGGAGGGCTCACAGGATTTCATGATACTTAACTATAGTTAAGTATGCAAGAGGTGGGGTAAGACGTGCCTCTCGGGTTCGGACTCCGATTGGACAGCCGACCCTGTCAATTAGACAGTACGATGGCCTAGAGCTCACGAGCGCGCCGAAGAGCGAGCGCAAAGCTACGGGTGCCACTGCGTGGATGCCTCTTTGATGAATCATCGTAAAGTAGCACTGTCGGTGTTCTTACTGTGCTCTTGCGGTCTCGCAGCACAACCGCAGAGTCGGCCCACAGTTCCAGTGCTCACTCTGTGTGAAGCCCTACGTGATCTCAACTTGTATAGAGGAAAGCAGGTTGCCATTGTGGCGCGAGCCCTTTGAGGACACTTTCTTAAGCGGAAATGCGAAACGGATGGGTGGATCACGATACAAGGTGCCAGCTGGCTCAGCATGATTGCCGTCGATTGGAATGATCCTAAAGAGCACCAGGGAGAGTTTCCGGTCGACGACGTGACAATTCGCCGAAAGCTAGTCGCGCTGAAGGCCGAGCATGTCGATGGCGAACAGGATGCGAGTGAAAGGCGTCAGCCACGGATTCTCAGCCTCGGACAATCAACTTTGATTCACATTGGTCGCAGTGTTTGGCGTACTGAATAGTCCTCCTCATTTACGACCCCCCTCGCCCCGGACGCAGACCGAGCCAGAGGAGTATTTCTGAAATGGGTACGGTGCGAATGGGCTCCGTTCCAGCGCAAATTCTAATCGGTGCCGAGAAGGCTCTCCATTAAATCCAGCTAAGAAACACTAGGAGTCCGCTCGTTTCCGCGGAAACACCGCGTATGGCTACTCGACTCGCAGAACCGGCGCATGATGCCCCGCAGAAGTTAAGCGGCCGCGCCCACCTATTTCCCCATCGCCCGCTTAGTGTCCCGCGCCAGCTTGACGATTGGCCCGTACACGTCTTTGTCGAACGGCGGGCAGCCGGTGGGGAACTGGCCGAGTGGGTGGTGCTTCTGGCGCATCAGGTAGGTGCAGAACGTCAGGGTTTTGCACACGCGGCGCTCGTCGAGTTCGCCGCGCTCCAGGGCGTCGCGGGCGAAATCGGGATAGGCTAGCGCGCCGCGGCCGATGCCGAAGAAACGGATGTTGCCGTCGGCCACATTTTTTGCGCCCGCGTTGATGGCGTATTTCTGGAGCCAGCTATAGCCGGTACCGACCATGGGCAGACCCGGGAATTCTTTTTGCAGCGCGGCCGCGATGCGGAAGTGCCGGTCGACGCCAATCAGCGGATGCTCAGGTGGATCGTAATTGCCCTCGTCGGGTTTTTCGAACGGGCGGCCGATGTGCGGGTTGTAGTACGGGCAGCCGAGCGAAATATTCAGCAGCTCCATCCCGCAGCCCTGCAACATGGCGACGGCCCGCTTGACCTCGGCGAGGTCTTCGTGGAGCGGATTGTTAGCATCCATGCCAAAACCGTGCGGGTAAGGAACCGGGTAGGCGCACGTCGCGCCCGTGTTGGTTTGGGGATTGTGGAGGTAGGGCACGCCATCGAAGCAGCCGAGTCGGATGCCGATGATAAGGCGGTTGCCGCATGTGTCCCATATCTTGCCGATCACGTTGCGCGCGAACCTGATGCGGTTGGCCAGCGGCCCGCCGTAGCGGCCTTCGCGCAGCTTCGCGCCCGCCAGCTCGCTCAGCAGATAGCCGTGCGTCATCTTGAGATCGATCGCCTGGAAACCGGCCTGGACGGCGAGCCGCGCGGCGGTCACGTAGTCGTCTTCCAGGCGCTCGAGTTCTCCATCGGAAATGACGGGCTCATCGGGCGAGGTGCCGGTCATGGCGTCAATGAACGGGTTGTGATAGGCAATGATGCGGCGCCCCACGCTGTAACGGCCCGAGTGCGTCAACTGAATCGGAATTAGCAGGTCATCCGCGGAGCCGAACTGCTCGCGATGCGCGCGGCGCATCGTCTCGAGCAGGCTTGCGAACGTAGAGACATTCTCGCGGGTGATCCAGAGCTGGCGGGTATTAGCGCGGCCATCTTCGCGGACGGCGGTAGCTTCGAACCATAGCAGCTTCGCGCCGCCGCGCGCAAAACGTTCGTAGCGGCGCACAGTCAGCTCGTCGGGACGGCCGTCAAGCGTTCCGTCGCAGCCTTCCATGGGATGGATCGCGATGGAGTTGCCAACCTGGAACCTGGCTACACGCACCAGGCGGGCGAGCGCGGCGCGAACCCGCGCTGGGTCGTCTTCGAACCGCACGTGCGTGGCGCCAAGCTCAGTGGCGCCGTGGCGCAGATCATCCAACGATTTGTAGGTGAAGTGCCTCATCTGGGTGGCACGGTATTGTCTGTATGTCTGGTTCTAAAACCTTAGCAAACCACAGAGGTAGGAGTGTCTGTGCCACCGCTAGGGATACACCGGCGACACCCGTTCGCCATCGCGCAGAGTGAAATCCGTGGGAAGCGCGACCGCATCTCCTTCCGCCGCGCCTGCGAGAATCTGCACGCGGCTGATGCTGGATGCACCGGTCTTAACAGCGCGCCAGCGGACGGTATCGCCGGACAGGGTGAGCGCGCCGAAGCCATTGGCGTCGCGTCGCAGAGCTTCTTTCGGAATGGTCAGCGCGTTGGCTACCACGCTAGCCTGGATCTCGGCGTTCACGTTGGTGCCGGGGACAAGCTCGTGGCCGGAATTCTCGATAGTGCATAGCACGTCGCCCACCTGCCGCGTTCCCAGCGGTTCGATTTCCGTGGGCATCTGCTCGACTGTCCCTTTCCAGCGCTGGCCCGGCGCGGCGTCCCAGGTAATGTTCACGGGCAAGCCCACGGCTACGCGTCCCAGCTCCGGCTCATCCACATAGACGCGTACGCGCAGGCGATCGAGCACGCCCACGTTCGCCACCAGATCACCCACGTTGAGATAAGCGCCTTGCCGGATGGGCAGGCTGTACAAAACGCCAGTGATTGGCGAACGGATCACAGTACCGGCAATCCGCTGGCGCGCCAGCTGCACGCTGGCGTCGGCCTCGCGCAGTTTAGCTTCGGCGACGGCGTGATCCGAGGAGACCACCAGCGCGGCGCGCTTGTGCCCGAGACTTTCGATCTCGATTTCGGTTTGCCGCAGCTTGACGCGTGCGGATTCCACCTCTTCGCGCTTCGCCGCCTGCTTTTCTTCCAGGCGGCGGAGCGCATTGTAGTCGCGCAGTGAAGCCTCGCGGTCGAGCTTTGCACGATTGAGACTGCTCTCGATTTCAACCAGGTCGGTTTTGCGGCCGCCACGCTCGATGTTGTCCAGGTCGGCTTTAGCCTGCTCGACGCGCGCCAGCGCCGCCGTGAGCTGGGCCTGCAAGCCGGGCGCGTTCAGTTCCGCCAGAAGTGAGCCCTTTGCGACGCGCTGCCCTTCCTTCACCGGAAGATTGACGACCAGACCGGCGGTATCCACGCGCACCGAAGCGTAGGTCAACGGCTCGACCTTGCCGTTGGTGATCAGCGTGCTGACCAGCGTCTGCCGTTTCACCTTGGCAAAGGACACTCGCGGCGGCTCATTCTTCTTGGTGTAAGCCCAGAAAACCACTGCGGCGAGGAAGAGCAGCAGGATCTGCAGAACGTGGCGTTTCTTCAATACGAACTCCGTCGGGCGCAATAATCGAATAATCGCTGCCATTCCGCGCGCTGGATCTCGCACGCGGCATGCTCCAGCTCTGAACCGGGCTGCTTGCTGGCGCGTTCGCAAATCTCAATAAACGCGAACGGGTCCCAGGCTTTTGCAAGATGCAGACCCGCATCGGGATGCGCCAGTGCAATGGCCTCGGCCGCTTGCAATAAACCCGGAAACACAGGATGCTTTCCGACGCGCCGGAACCAATAGGAAGCGTTTTCAGCGTCCGGTTCCTGGCGGTGTAGAATGCCGTGCCAGTAGCTGCCTTCAGCGGATGAGTCCGCCTGCGCTACCTCGTGCGCCTCATCGCGGCAGGAAAAGTAGAGATAGAGACCCGCCAGAGCCGCCTGCCGCGCATGAGCGCTGGGGAACAACTCATCCACGTTCGCATCGCGGATGCGGCGCAGGGCAGCTGGCGAGCAGCAGTCACCCCCAGCCAGGGGCATCAGGCGCTCCCCATTTTCGGCAAGTGCGAGGATGTCCGCGACCAAGGCCCCATATCCTTGTGGATTCCACTCGATGATTGCCGGTTTCATGTCGATTTGCGCTTCGTCAAGCGCCAAGGCTTATTGTCTAACACCGATGTACGATTGGTACAGTCACATGGAAGCGAAAACCGCGCTGGTGCTATCGGCGGGAGGTATGTTTGGCGCCTATCAGGCGGGCGCGTGGCGGGAGTTGTCGAGCTCCTTCCGGCCGGACAGGGTGATCGGTACGTCGGTAGGTGCCCTGAACGCCTGGGCTATTGCGGGGGGCTGCCCTCCGGATGAGCTTATCCGCCGGTGGAGCAGCCCGGATTGCGGCGCATTTCTCCAACTCAGGATGCCGCTCCTTCCTTGGCGCGGATTCTTCGATTACGACCGCTTTTCCCACCACATCCAGGAGCTGTATTCCGCATTCCGGCCACGGATCCCCTGTGGCGTGGTGATGACCGACATGCTGCGGCTCCGGCAACGACTGGTGCAATCCGAGGACATCCGCTGGGAGCATCTGGCGGCGACGTGCGCCATTCCCGTGGGCGTACGTCCAGTGCGCGTCGATGGCCGGCTGTACGTGGATGGCGGACTGCTGAATACCTTGTCGCTGTGGGCGGCCACGGAGATGGGAGCGGCGCGCGCAGTGGTGGTGAACGCGCTGCCGCTGTTGCCGTCGCGGGCGTTGCGGGCGGCTGTGCGCGCGCTGCGCTCTCTCAGCCCCAGAGTGCCGGACCCCGGAGAACTGGACGTGGTGACGATCGCCCCCGCCGCGCCGCTGGGCAGCCTCACGGAATCGGTGCGTTGGGACCGCGATGCCGTGCTCCGCTGGATCGAGCGAGGCGCGGAGGATGCGCGGCGGGCCATGATGGAAGGGCAATCGGGTCGCGATCCGGCGCAGCCCGTTCTACAATAAGCCTTTTATGCCGAATTACAGAATCTATCGCATGAAGGAATCGCCCCGGCTGCACTTCCGCTCGGCGCCACATGTTTCGGGCGCGGCTAACGTGAAGCGCAGAGACTACGATGAGAGCGGGCATATCGAGGCGGCTAACGAGTACGCAGCCTGGCAGCAGATGAAGTCGACCGAACGGCCGCTCGATGTCGGCGATCTGCTCGAAACCGATAGCGGAGAGCTGCGGATCTGCAAGTACATCGGCTTCGAAGCCGCTGCGTGGGTGCTGCCACCGGTAGAGCCGGCCCCGGAGCCAGCCGCTGCTGCGCCCGCCGGGCAGGCAATCGGGTATACTTCGACAAATCGGCCCGCCGGAGAGCAGGATGCGTGAAGTTCGTCTGGGAGACGTAATCGACGATTTTTGCGTAAAGTGCAAGCGCATCATGAACCACTCCGTGGTTTCGATGGTGGGCAGCGATCCCGCCAAAGTCCGATGCCGCACCTGCTATAACGACCACGATTACCGTCACGAAATAGCCCCCCCACCTAAGGTCGATCCCCGCAAAGCCGCGCTGTTCAACGAGGTGCTTGCCAAAGTGCAGCCCGGCGCGGAGCCTGTGCCCCTGGAGCCGATCGGGGAGGTCAAGCCGAAAGCCAAGGCGAAGCGGAAGTAAGCAGGGCGGCCATCCCGCGCTAACTCTCTTTTGCACGCTCATTCGCGGTCTGCGCCCGTTGTTTCCATGACACAATCGAATTCGTGAGCGAGCTTCGCTGGCATCCTTTGCTGCGTGAGTGGGTAGGGGTCGCGGCGCACCGGCAGAACCGGCCGCAAATGCCCGAGAACTGGTGTCCGTTCGATCCCGGATCGGGGCGGGTGCCGGACGCCTATGACGTACTGATTTATCCCAACGACTTCCCGGCGTTTCACCTGGATAGCGAGCCGTTTTCGCCCGAGACCGGACTTTACCGCAAGACCGGGGCCCGCGGGTCCTGCGACGTCGTCATCTATCATCCGGAGCACAATCTGGCGCCTTCACGGCTCTCGGCCGAGCACTGGCGCAAGATCATCGACGTGTGGGCGAAGCGCCATGGGGAACTGGCGGCGTTGCCCGATATTCAGTACGTTTACATCTTCGAAAACACGGGCGTTGCAATCGGTGTTACCATGCCGCACCCGCACGGGCAGATTTACGCATTAGCTTTCATTCCGCCGCTGGTCGCGCGCGAAGTGGAATCTGCGTCGAACTATTTCCGCGATCACAGCCAATGCATTTATTGCCGGATTTTGCGCGACGAACTGGCTGACCGGAGCCGGATCGTGACGGAAAACCAAGATTTCGTTGCCTTTGTGCCCTTTTTTGCGCGCTGGCCAGGCGAAATCCAGATTTGCCCGCGGCGGCATTTCGGGGGCCTCAGGGAGCTCGCCGGCGGGGAAGCGTCGAGCCTCGCTGGTATCGTTAAGAAGGTGCGCATGAAGTACGACAACCTCTACGGGTTTCCAATGCCGCTGATGATGCTTCTGCGCCAGAGTCCGGTTAAAGGCGACCACCCGTACTTTCATTTTCACATTGACTTTTACCCCATCCAGCGGAGCTCGACGAAACTAAAGTACTTGGCGGGCGTGGAGAGCGGTTTGGGCACTTTCCTCAACGACACCGTAGCCGAGGAGAAGGCCCGCGAGTTGCGGGAGACCGAGCCCTTGGGGTGAAAAGCGATGCCGCGACGCTCGGAACCCCGAGACGCGTTCAATTGGACTTAGGCGGCTCGGGGTCGCACGGCCGGTAGCCGTGCTCACGCATAATCTGCTGGGCGATGGCGACGGTTTCTGGCCTCACGTAGAAGAACGCGCCTACGCGCTCGCTCTGAAAGACGACGCCGCCGCGGTAGTTGTCGGCTTCGACCCCGTAATCGTCGCCCTCTGCGGTAAAAATGGATTCCATGAGCAGGTCGTCATTTAAGCGC
>Ga0066709_100001405_pt1 | contig 15840 bp, 16 predicted proteins | sample GraSoiAngelo_158_FD_79665 | JGI IMG/M metagenome (GOLD analysis project Ga0066709, IMG submission 79665) | Grasslands soil microbial communities from the Angelo Coastal Reserve, California, USA - 14_1009_16_30cm | ecosystem: Environmental > Terrestrial > Soil > Grasslands | place: USA...
CGATCGGCATCGACACGCGGTCGGCGAGCGCCATCGTCCGCAGCCGCCGGTTCGGGTTCTCGGCGGCGCAGGTCGAGAGGAAGGTCTCGAGCGCTGCCTTGCTCGCGCGGCCCTCGGTGAGCTTCAGCACGAAGGCCGTGCGCTCGTCGAACCGGATCTGCCGGCCAGCGATCTTCGCCCAGTCGCGCTGCTCCTCGTCGTCGAGGAAGCGCGGATCGACGCGCTGCCATTCGCGGATGATCACGGCGAGGCGGCGGCGGACGTCGGGCGTCACCGGAACGAGCCACGGCGCCGGCGTCAGGCGGCGGCGCGCGCGGCGCTGCACGCGGCGGCGCGGAGCGGGAGTGACACGGGCGCCCTCGCGATAGAAGTCTGCGTCGAGCAGCGAATGGAGCGAGACGACGCGCTCGGTGTGCGTCGCGCCCTTCGGAACGAAGTCGACCACGATGCCGGCTTCCTTGCGCGGGTGCGTGCGCATGATCCTGCCGATGCGCTGCTGGTAGACGCGCTTCGACGCCGTCGGCGCGAGGTGCATGCACACCGTCGCGCGCGGCGAGTTCCAGCCCTCGGCGAGCAGCATCGCGTTGATGAGGACGTTGATCTCGCCGCGTTCGTACGCAGCGAGCGTCTCGGCGAGCTTCACCGGCGGCGTCCGTCCCGAGACGGCTTCCGCCTTCAGTCCCGCGGCGCGGAATTCCTGTGCGAGGTTGTATGCGTGGTCGACGCCGGCCGCGTAGACGATCCCGGGCGTGTTGTCGAAGCGGTCGCGGTAGAGGCTGGCGGCCGCCTGGTTCAGCGCCTGGTGGTCGAGGGCCTGCGCGAGTGCGCGCTCCTCGAAGTCGCCGCCGACGATCGGCACCTGGTTGATCGCGGCGACGGGCGGGACACGCAGGCAGCGCAGCGGCGCGATCAGCCCGCGGCGCGCGGCGTCCTGCAGCGGCAGATCGTCGACGGACGCGGGGAAGACGTCGGAGACCTGCTTCGCGATCAGCTGCTCGGTCGCCGTCATGCCGATGTAGATCGGATCGGGAAAGGCGCGGATCGCCGCGGAGGTCTTCTCGCCGAGCGCCGTGTGCGCCTCGTCCGCGATCACGACCTGGTACGCCTCCCGACTCAACATGGCGTGGTGGCGCGCGAACCACGCGTACGTCTGGATCGTGAGCGGATTCTTCTTCAGCGGCTCCTTGCCCTTCTCGATCGCCGTCGTCATGCGGTCCCCGTAGCCCTCGGTCGTGAGGTCGCGCTCGAACTGCGAGACGAGCAGGCGGCGATGCGTGAGGATCAGGACGCCGAGCGTGCGCGCGGCTTCGACGAACCCGGCGGCGGCGATCGTCTTGCCCGACGCCGTCGGATGCCGGAAGCGGAAGCGGCGGACCGCGCCCGGATCGCTCTGCGGTGACGGGGTCGCGAGATCCTCCGCCTCGTCCTCGTCCTGCGTGTCGTCGACGTCGTCGTCATCGTCGTCGTCCTCGTCGAGCTCGTAGCCGTTCGGCTCTGCCTCGTCCTCGCGCTGGTTCAGCGCGATCAGCTCGGTGAGCATCCCGGCGAGTGCGTCGATCTGGTGGCGGCGGAGCTTCGTCCCCGAGGCGAGGTGCGGCTCGGGGTCGGCGAGCACGCGCTCGAGTCCGAGCATGAGCCCGTAGCGGACCTTCCAGCGCGACGAAGGCTCACGGCGCCCCGCGTCGATCTCGGCGAGCGCGTCGTCGAGCGCGCGGCGTCGCGCCGTACCCGGCGCGAGCACCTGCGCGGGATCCTCCTCCCCGCGCAGAAACGGCTCCCCGGTCCAGGCCTCGGCGCGAGCGGCCCATGCGGCGAGCTCATTGGTTGCGTCCGTCAGTACGGTCGGCTGCTCAGTCGTGGTTTGTTGCATATGCGCAGCACGATCCAACGTGCCGCTACCTCCGAAAGGTGGCGTGCTCGCGGCATTTCCCCTGGGCGAGCGACGCTCCCCGAAATATACCGGAATCCGGGCTAGAAGGGAGTCCCGGCGCCGCCCATTCCGCCGAAAACGGCGAACGGGTTGCCGGGGAGCGTCTCCCAGACGAGCTCTCCGCCGGGCTCGACCTCGCCGTGGAGGCGCGCGGCAAGCCGCTCCGCGTCCTCGCGCGTGGCGGTGCCGGCGATCACGTAGCTCCAGCGGCGCTCGACGCCGTAGCCCTCGGCCTCGAGCCGGTCGGCGAGCTCGCGGGCCTCGGCGTGCGAGCGGCTCGGGATGCGGACCTCCCACGGGGCATACCCGCGCTCGAGGAGCTCCTCCTCGATGTCCTCGCCGCCGGGCTCGCTGTCCCAGCGGTCCTCGTCGGCGAGCCAGTGCTCGATCGCGCTCTCGTGGGCCTCGACGCCTTGCTGGCGGAGGACGGCGCCGATCACGGCCTGGGCCTGCTCCGCCTCGCGCTGCGAGGACGCGTAGACGAAGACGTGTCCGTCGTCGTGGGATACGGCGAGCCGGCGTGCTTCGAGCTCCTTGGCCAGGTCGGCCGCCTCACCGCCGAGCTCGAGTCCGAGCCGCTCGAGCAGACCGCCGGCGTGGTCGTCGTCGAGCTCGATCCGGATCCGCCAGTCGTCCTGCGCCATCAGACCGGAACCTTGCCGTACTCGGCCAATGTCGAACCGACGACGCGCTCGGAGATCCCCCGCTGGTCGAGATGGCGGGTGACGCCGCCGAGGAAGAACGGCCATCCGGCGCCCAGGATCAGGCACGTATCGACGTCCGCCGCTTCGTGGACGACGCCCTCGTCGAGCAGGTAGCGGATCTCGTCGGCGATCGCTTCGAGCGCGGCTTCGCGGATCTCCTCGATGCTGCGGCGTTGGTCGCCGGTGACGACGATCTCGTCCTTGCCCTCGGCGAAGGTCGCGAGTGTCGGCGAGAGCGGAAAGCGGTCGGGGTATGCCTCGTGCAGCGTCTCGAGCACGTGGTTCGCGACGCGGGGACCGACCATCTGGAGCAGAACGGACGGGGCCATCGGGAGACCGAGTCCGAGGATCGCGTCGTCCGTCTCCTCGACGATGTTGCCGTTCTCGAGCGCGCCCATCAGCACGGCCGTCATGCGCGTCAGGACACGGTTGACGACGAACGCCGGCGCGTCACCGACGAGCACGCCGCGCTTGCGCAGCCTCTTCGTCACGTCCCAGGCGGTCGCGAGCTGCTCGTCGGTCGTCTGCGGCGTGCGCACGATCTCGACGAGGGGCAAGACTGCGACCGGGTTGAAGAAATGGAGGCCGACGTCGGCGCCCATCTCCTCGACGGAGAGCGATGACGTGTTCGTGGCGAGGATGGCGTTCGGCGCGACCTCGCGCACGACAGCGAAGACTTCCTGCTTCACGGCGAGCTCCTCGTAGACGGCCTCGAGGACGAGGTCGCAGCCCTCGAACTGCTCCCAGCCGGTGCCGCCCGAAACCAGTGTCGCGAGGAACGGCTTCCGCGCGCCGACCTCCTCACGGATCGACTCGACCGCGCGGTCGACGGTCGCCGGCTCGAGGTCGCGAAGGACGACGGGCACCTCGAGCCGCTTCAGGAACAGGGTCACGAGCTGCGTCGCCATCAGCCCGGCGCCGATGATGCCGACCTTCTCGATCCGGCGCGGCTTCGCGGCCGGGACGCCGACGCCCTTCTTCGCGCGCCGCTCGACGAGGTTGAACGCGTAGATCGAGTTCTGCGTCTGCGGCGACGGCATCAACTCGGCGAATGCCTCCTCCTCGGCGCGGTACCCCTCCTCGAGGGACCAGTCCTTCGCGCCCGCGATTAGGTCGAGCGCGACGTACGGCGCGCGCGTCGCACCGTGGACGGCGTCGTCGACGCGGCTGCGCGTCTTCCGAACGATGTTGTCCAGGTCTGTCCAGTCGCACTTGTCGCGCTTGTACAAGTGCACTTGTCCAGCTTGTCTTGTACTAGCCAGCTCGACGGCGAGCTGCAGCGACTCGTCGACCAATTCGACCGGCTCGAGGAGCTTGTCGGCCAGTCCAAGCTCGACTGCCTCGTCTGCCTTGAGCAGTTTGTTCTGTCGTAGCGGGTTGAGCACGATCAGCCTCGCTGCGATCTCCGGGCCGACGAGCCTCGGCGTCAGCTGCGTTCCGCCCCAGGCGGGGAAGAGTCCGAGGAAGACCTCGGGAAAGCCGACATGTCGCACGTTCGAGGCGATCGTCCGCGCGGAGCAGTGCAGCGCGAGCTCGAGACCGCCGCCGAGGCAGGCGCCGTTGATCGCCGCGACGGTCGGGAACGGTAGCGCGGCGATGCGGCCGAACAGTCCGTGTCCCGCGCGCGAGCCCTCCGCGGCGACCTCGGGCGAGGTGAGGTTCGGGAACTCGTCGATGTCGGCACCGACGCAGAAGACGTACGGCTTGCCGGTCAGCACCATCGCCTTCCAGTCGCCGGACTCGAGCTCGTCCAGCACGGACACGGCCGACTCGAACGCCGAGCGCCCCAGCACGGTCGGCTTGGTGTAGTCCTCTCCGTTGTCGATCGTGACGAGCGCAATCGGCCCGATCGGCGATTCGACGCGGTTGAGGTAGAAGCGCGTCTCGGTCACTGCATGTTCTCCCAGAGCACGGCGCAGCCCATCCCCATGCCGATGCAGAGCGCCGTCAGCCCATAACGGCCGCCGCGTTCGCGGAAGCCGTACACGAGCTGCGCCATGAGCCGCACGCCCGTCGCCGCGAGCGGATGGCCGAACGCGATCGCGCCGCCGTACGGGTTGAGCCGCGGATCGCCCGCGTCGACACCGAGCGCGTCGCACCACGTCAGCACCTGCACGGCGAACGGCTCGTTCAGCTCGAGGAGATCGACGTCGTCGATTCCGATCCCGGCTCGCTCGAGCACGCGCTGCGTAGCCGGAATCGGGCCGATTCCCATCAGCTCCGGCTCGACGCCCGCGAACGCGTAACCGACGAGACGCATCCGCGCCATCACGCCGAGCTCCTGCGCAGCTTCCGCCGAGGCGAGGAAGCAGGCAGTCGCGCCGTCGGTCAGCCCGGCCGAGTTGCCGGCAGTGACGCGGCCCGCGACTCGGAACGGCGTCCGCAGGCCGGCCAGTCCCTCCAGCGTCGTGTCGGGACGCAGGAACTCGTCGCGGTCGGCGACCTTCCAGCCCTCGTCGGAGAAGACGGCCATCGGAACAACGGTCTCCTTCATCGCGCCGTTCTGCCACGCGGCCGCCGCCTTGTGCTGAGAAGCGACCGCAAAGGCGTCGGCTCGCTCCTTGGTGATCTCGGGGAACCGGTCGTGGAGGTTCTCGGCCGTCGCGCCCATCGTGACCGCGCTCGTGTCGACGAGGCGTTCCGCGACGAAGCGGGGGTTGAAGTCGACGTCCTCACCCATCGGGTGATGCCCCATGTGCTCGACGCCTCCGGCCACGGCCACGTCGGCCGCGCCCATCGCGATCTCCCCCGCCGCGGCCGTGACGGCGGTGAGCGCACCGGCGCACATCCGGTCGACGGCGAAGCCGGGAACCGTGTTCGGGATCCCGGCGAGCAGCCCGACATCGCGACCGAGCGTCAGCCCCTGGTCGCCGACCTGCGCGGTCGCGGCCATGACGACGTCGCCGATCCGCTCCGGCTCGATCTGCGGATTCCGGCGCAGCAGCTCGCGCACGACCTTGACGCCCATGTCGTCGGCGCGCGTCCGCCAGAACATCCCCTTCGGGCCCGCTTTGCCGAAGGCGGTGCGGACCCCGTCGACGTAGACGACCTCCCTCAGCTCGCGACCCACGCGGGGGACTCTAGCCTCTGCTGCAGCGCGGAAAGCTCGCCGCGTCCCGCCTCCAGCACGTGGCCGCGGTACTGGAACATGAGACGTCCCTCGGGGCGCAAGCTCATCTTCGCCGCCGCCAGCAGCCGGCGGTAGTGCGTCAGTCCGTCGCCCGGTGCGTACACCGCCGCCGCCGGCTCCTCGTCGTACTCGGGCACGTGCTCCGAGTCGGGAAGGTAGGGCAGGTTCGCGACGACGACGTCGAGCGCCGTCGGCACGCCGTCCAGCAGGTCGGCCTGCAAGACGTGGACGCGCTCGCCGAGCGCGTGTCGTTCGACGTTCGCACACGCGACGCGGACGGCCTCGCCGCAGACGTCGGTCGCCCAGACCTCCGCGTTCGGCGCATGGGCAGCGATCGCGACGGCGATCGCGCCCGAGCCGGTGCCGACATCGGCAACGCGATGCGGATCGAGCTCGAGCGTCTCGGCGACGAGCAGCTCCGTCGTCCGGCGCGGCGCGAAGACGCGTCCCGGCTCGTACACGAGCGGCAGCCCATAGAAGGTGGTTTCCATAGTCTTCCGCCGTGGCCGATTGGGCGGCGCTGGCACGGCAGCGAGAGGAACGGTACCGGGACGGGGAGAGTCGACTTCCGGCGACCGAGGACGCCGACCAGCGCCAGCGGCAGCTGACGCGGATGGGGAACGCCGCCGGCGCCGCCGGGCTCGCCCATCTGATGGCCGGCGACGGCGAGGCCGCCGGGTGGTTCCACCGCGGGGCCGCCCGCTATCGCGAGAGCTGGGAGGACGCGCCGGCCGGCAGCTGGGGCCGGCCGATCGGCGCGATCAAGTCGCTCATCCTCGCAGGCGACTGGGCTGCGGCCGAGCAGGCCGCGCGCTGGCCGCTCGAGGCGGGCGCCGCGACCGACGATTCGCCGATCGGCCGCTATGCGGCGGCGCTCGCGCTGCTCGTGCTCGGCCGCAACGAAGAAGCGCGCCACGTCGCCGCGACGATCCGCGACCGCGAGGACTTTCCGCCGCCGGTCGCCGACGCGCTCACGACGATCGCCGCGGAGGATCGTGCGGGCTACCTCGTCGCGGTCGAGGACGTCCTCGATTCCTTCGAGCGGCGGGACGAGTATCTCGAGGACATGCCAGTCGCGGACACGGTGCTCGTGCTGCAGGCGCTCGCGGCCCGGCGCGACCTCGCGGTCGACCTGCCCGCGTCCGAGCTCCTCCCCTAGAGTCTCGCCGCAGCGGCGCGGTCGAGCACGGCTGTGGTGCGACCGCTCTCCGACCGCACGAGGCTCGCCGGCGTGGCCGGATCCGGATCGGCGGCGAACGCGCGCGCGACGGCATCGGCCTTGTCGGCACCCGCGATCAGAAACAGCACCTCGTGGCCGCTTCGCAGCGCCGGAATCGTCATCGTGATCCGGTCGACGAACGGCTCGAGCCGCGCCTCTGCGCCGACGACGCGCCGCGCGCGCTCCTCGAGCGTCGGCTGATTCGGGTAGAGCGACGCCACATGACCGTCGCGTCCCATGCCGAGCAGGACAAGGTCGAGCGTCACGCCGTCGAGCTCCTCTTCGTACGCGTCGGCGCCCGCGTCCTTGCCGAGCTCTCCGTGCATGCGGTGCACGGCGCGCGGCTGCGCCGCCAGCCTGTCGAGCAGGGCCGCCTTCGCGGTGCCGTAGTTCGACCACTCGTGCTCGGGCGGAACGCACCGCTCGTCGCCCCACCACAGCTCGGCGCCGCTCCAGTCCGGCTCCAGCTCGGCCGCGAGCGAATACGCATCCCCCGGCGTCGACCCGCCTGTCAGCACGATGCTTCGCCCGCGCCGCGCCGCCTCGGCGAGCCGCTGTGCGACCACGGGCGCGGGATCGTCGGCGACGACGATCTCGACGTCGCCGTTCACGGCTCGCCGGCGGCGAGCTCCCGCGAGCGTTCCATCGCGGCCTGGATCGCGTTGAGGAACGCCGCTCGCACGCCGGCGGACTCGAGCTCGCGGATCGCGGCGATCGTCGTCCCGCCGGGCGACGTCACAGCCTCGCGCAGCTCAACCGGATGCAGCTTGACGTCGCGCAGCTGCTTCGCAGTGCCGAGCATCGTCTGCACCACGAGCTGCGTCGAGATCTCGCGCGAGAGGCTAAGCAGCAGCCCGGCCTCGATCATCGCCTCGGCGAGCAGCGCGAAGTACGCAGGGCCCGAGCCGGAGATCGCCGTGACCGCGTCCATCGCGCTCTCGGGGACCCGCACGACGGCGCCGAGATGCGAGAGCGTCTCCTCTGCCAGCGCGAGATGCTCGTCGCCAGCGTGCGCGCCCGCGCACAGCCCGGCCATCCCCTCGTGCACCGTCGACGGCGCGTTCGGCATCGCGCGGCAGACGGGAACGTCCGGCGCGAGCCGCGCTTCGATCCGTGCAGTCGGGACCGCCGCCGCGATGGACAGCACTGTCTGCTCGGCGGAGAGCAGCCCGCCGATCTCGCCGAGCAGCGAGTCGATGTCCTGCGGCTTCACCGCGATGACGATGAGCGCGGCACCCGCAACCGCCTCCGCGTTCGAGCGGGTCCCCTCGACGCCGTACCGCTCGCCGAGGTCTGCGACGCGTTCCTCACGCCGCGTCGTGACGACGATGTCCTTGGGCTCGCGCCAGCCGGAGCTGAGCAGCCCGGACAGCAGCGCCTCGCCGATCTTGCCCGTGCCGAGGATCGCGATCCGTCGTTCATCCACCGCCATGCGCGGAGTCTATGCCGGTCGCTCGAGAACGAGCTGGAAGCGCGGCGCGCTGGCGTCGGCCGGTGCCTGCTCCGAGAAGCCCGAGCACACGAGCAGCGTGCGCAGGCCGGCCTCGTCGGCGATCGCGCCCAGCTCGTCGGGCGTGTAGAGCAGCCACTCGAACGCACCGCGGTCCTGCTCGAGGTCGATCCGCATGCGGCCGGTGCCGACCTCGACCGCCGCCTCGACGAACCGCCGGTCGAAGACGTCGAGGACGATCCGCCCGCCGGGCCGCAGCCGCTCGCGCATCGCTGCGAGCTCGGCCGCGTTCGTCTCCGCGTCGAAGAGCCCGAAGGTCTGGCCGAGAGAGATGACGGCGTCGAACTCACGGTCGAGCGAACCGAGCGCGCGCACGTCGAGCTGCCGAAACTCCGCCTCCGGCGCGAGTCGCTCGGCCTCTGCGATCGCCTCCCCGTCGAGATCGACGCCGAGGACGCGGTAGCCGCGCCGCGTGAGCTCCCGCGCATGCCGTCCGCGCCCGCAGCACACGTCGAGCACGCGCCGGAACGCGGGCAGCGGCAGCCGGCGCACGAGGAAGTCCGTCTCCGCGAGCGTCCGCGTCGCGTCGGGGACGAACGACGCCCGCCAGTGCGCCCACTCTCTGTTGACGCTCACGCAGCGAGCGTAACGTCCGCGTCGAGCGGGATCAGCCCCCGCCCGTAGCCCGCAAGCAGGTAGATACTCGCCAGCCCGGCCCATTCGCCATACGGCCGGAGCAGCGCCGCAGTCTCGCCGGTCTCGACCCGCGCGCCGCCGCCGCGCATCGCGGTGAGCAGCTTGACCAGGCCGAGGTCGCCGACGAGGCCATACTCGTATCTGCCGAGACCCTGGAGGCAGACGACGCCGACCGACCACGGGCCGAGGCAGCGCTCGCGCTCCAACCGCGCCGCGACCGCTGCCGTCGACGACGCATGCAGGCGCTCGAGATCGAACGATCGGCAGATCCGCAGCAGCGCGGCCGCGCGGCGCGCGTGCAGTCCCAGCGCGCGCAGCTCCGCCGCCGACCAGCGGGCGAGGTCGGCCGAGGTCGGCGCGTCGTGCAGGCCCTCCGGCCCCGCGGCTGTCGTCGCACGGATCAGCTTCTGCTCGAGCCGCCGCGCGCGTTTCGCTTCGATCAGCTGGCCGCACAGCGCTCGCAGCACCGCCTGCGCGACCGACCCGACGCGCACGGGCCGCAGCCCGCGCAACTCCCGCGACGCGCGGCCGAGCAGGGGATCGGAGCGCACGGCGCGCAGGAACTCCGAGTGGTCGTCGTCCAGCGCGAGGATCCAGCGGAGCCGCTCGACCGCGGCAGGCTCGCCGCGGAGCCAGACCGTCCCGTCCGGCGACTGCCGCGCGCGAACGACCGAGCCCGCGACGCGCGCCGTCATCACGCCGTCGCGGAAGGTCCGCGTCGCGTCGGAGGAGAGGCGGGCCGAGAATGCGAGCGAGTACGGACCCCGGGGCCTGACCCCGAGCTCGCGGCTCAACGCTCGGACGCCGTCGCCGTCGCGGGCTTCGTGTGGAGCCCGAGCTCCGCGGCGCGCTCGAGCACGTCGAGCGCTTGTTCCTCACGGCCGGCCTTGCGCAGCATCCGGCCCCAAGCCTGACAGGCCAGGGTCGCCTCGCGCCAGCGCCGCTGATCCGCAAGCAGATCGACGGCACGGCGGAACGCCTCGTTGGCTGCTTCCAGCTCGTTCTGGAGCGCGAGCCCATCGGCCAGCGCCGCAAACGCGGTGCCGGTCTCGGCCGGATTGCCGTCGCCGAGCAGCTCGATCGCGCGCCGCGCGAGCGCGACGGACGCCGCCGCGTCGCCGGTGAGGGCGGCCGACCGGGCTCGGTGGACCAGGAGCGTCGCCGAGTCGTCGACGGTCGCACTCCCGCCGAACAGGTTCTCGGCAGTGTCGAGGTGCCGCTGCGCGGCCGCGGCCTTGCCCTGCTGGTTCATGATCCCGGCGCAGATGAGGTGGGCGCGCGCGAGGTGGATCGTGTCGTCGGTCGCCTCGAGCAGGGCGATCGCGCGCCGCGCGTGGTGCAGCGCCTGGGCCGGCTTGCCCTCCATGTTCGAGAGGCGCGCGAGCGACCAGTGAAGGCGGACGCGCATGTACGGATCGTTGGCGTGCTCCTCCGACGCCTCGAGCGCTTCCTTCACGACCTGCTCGGCGCGCGCCAGGTCGCCCGCGTCGCTGAGCGCGTAGCTGAGCAGCGTCGCATAGCGGACGTGCGCGGCCGTATCGCGCGGCTCGCTCGCGAGGATCTCGGCGAGGCACTCCTCGAACAGCGCAACCGCACGCTCGGGGTTGCCGCTCAGCGCGTAGGAGTGGCCGAGGTCGGCGTAGACGTCCAGGTGCTCGGCCGGATTCGGCCGATGCTCCTTGATCGCCGCCTCGAGCCGCATGACGGCTTGCGCGTGGTCGCCCCGCTCGAAAGCCACGAGGCCGAGCGCGATCCTGGCGCGAGCGGCGTTGACGGCGTCCCCGGCGGCGACGGCGTCCTCCAGCACCTCGCGGACCGTCGACTCCGCGTCCGCCGAATGCTCGAGCCGCAGGGCGAGCTCGGCATCGGCGAGCCGCAGCTCGCGCGCATCGACCGCGTCGAGATCCGAGCCGGTCTCGAGGTACTCGGACGAGACGCCCAGCTTGCTCGCGAGCCGGCGCAGCGCCTTGACCGAAGGCTGCCGCGTCCCCGCCTCGATGCGCGAGATGTAGGCGTACGAGACCCCCGGCGATGCGAGCTCGCGCTGCGACATTCCCAGCTCGAGCCGAAGTCGCTTCAGGCGCTGCCCAATCGTCTCTTCGGAACCCGATCTGGCCATCATTGAGTCGCTCATCTTTGCCGCTGGATCGGACATCGTCAAATGCCGACGTGCGCTTGACAAAAGATCACCCATTCGGTGCTCTTGGATCCTCTACGGCGTCGACTTCTTGTGTGGAAGGGAGGTGCAGGCATGAAGCGCTATCTGCTGCTGGCGACGATTCTGGTCGTCGCGATCACGGTCGCTCTGGTTATGGGCGGCGACCCCTGGGGGCCCCACTGAGCCCTGAAGTGTCCTCCGTCTAAGCGCCGACCCTTCGGAGGGAGGTGTGGACATGAACCGTTATCTGCTGTTGACGCTGATCCTCGTCGTCGCCGTCGCGATCGCGATGGTGATGGGGGGCGACCCGTGGGGCCCGCACTGAGCCTTGCAGACTGGAGGGGCGGGGAGGCAGGCGTTTCGCCCCCCGCCCCGTTACCCTCTTCGCGATGGGGACGGTCGCTGCGCTCGCGCTCTACGCGCTGCTCCTCGGCGGTGCGGCGGCGGCAATCTGGCGGCGGCCGGTGGTGGCGCTCTACTTGTTCGTCGTCGGGCTCGCGGTGCACAACGCGGCGATGGCCGCGCTCTACGGAGCCGGCCTGCGCGGCTCCGCGCTGACCGTCGTCACGGCGTGGAAGGAGATCCTGCTCGGCGTCGCGCTCGTCCGCGTTGCGGTCGAGGCGCGGCGGGAGCGACAGTTGCCGTTCGACTTCGGGATCGTGGACGCGCTCGCGCTCGCCTTCGCCGCGCTCGTCGTCGTCTACGCGCTGATCCCGCAGGATGCACTCGGCGGCGGAGCCGGCCGGCACGCCGTCCTGCTCGGTGCGCGGCACGATCTCGTCCCGGTCGGTGCGTACTTCCTCGGCCGCTCGCTGCGGCTCGGCGGCGAGGACCTGCGTCGGCTGGCGTGGACGCTGCTCGGCACCGCGGCCGCCGTCGCCGCGGTCGGGCTCGTCGACGTCTACACGGTCTCGATCGGCTGGTGGCGATCGAGCGCCGTCGTCGACTACTTCCGCAACCATCTCGGCTACGACTACCACGGCACCGGCGGGCTGCCGGAGAACTTCGTCTACAACACGGGCTCCGAGGATCACTTCCTGCGCCGCCTCGTCTCGACGTTCCTCAGCCCGCTCGGCAGCGGCTACCTGTTCGTCGTCGCCCTGCTGGTCGCGGCCGCGGCGCTCCGGCGACGCGCGGCGATCGTGCTCGGCGCCGTCGTCTTCGTCGGACTGCTCTACACGTTCTCACGCTCATCGCTGATCGCGCTCGCCGCGGGCTTCGTGGTGCTCGCACTCGTGCGGCGGGAGGCCTGGCCGCTTGCAGCCGCGGTCGCCACGGTCGGAGTCGCGATCGCGTGGGCGCACGTCTATCCATCGATTGGCCCGACGGGAAAGTGGACGCAGGCCGACCTCGCGTATCAGCGGGAGCACGCGCAAGAGCATCCGGGCGCGAGCGGCTCGGCGACGAGCGACAAGGAGCCCTCGATCCACAGCCACCTCACGAGCCTCCGCGACGGCTTTCGGACGATGACCGACCACCCGCAGGGCTACGGGCTCGGCAACGTCGGCCAGACCGCGTCGCGCACGAACACGAAGATCCTGGCCGGCGAGTCGAACTACACGGAGCTCGGCGTCGAGCTCGGCGTGCTGGGCGCCGTGCTCTGGACGGCGTGGGGGCTCGGGCTGCTGACGGGCCTCGTGCGCTGCGGTGCCGCAGCCGCAGGCGCCGTGTTCGCGGCGATCCTCGTGCTGGCGATCCAGACCGACGTGATCGGCGATCCGTGGGTCGCGTACTGCGTCTGGGCGCTCGGCGGGTTGCAGCTACGCGTCGGGCTCAGGCGCGCGTCACAGGCTGCTCCGGGACGACGGTTCGCGTCGTCGCCGTCGGCTCCGGCACAACCGGAACCTCCTGGATCAACGTCCGCGGCGTGAACAGGCCGTGCGCGTAGCCGGCCAGGTAGAGGATCAGCCCGCCGACGCCGTAGAAGTGGCCGACCCAGCGCAGCGCCATGCCGAGCTCCGAGCCGTACGGCGAGACCGTGCCGCTCGAGAAGACGGGATAGAACGCGGGGCCGACGACCAGCCATGCGCCCGCGAGGAACGCGAGCACGGCGCCGAGCCGTCCCCACCCTCGCTGCGGCGTGACCAGCATCAGCCCGCCCACGAAGGCCGCGATCCCGGGCGCGAGCTGCAGCTCCCACTGCTTGCCGCTGAACTCCCACGCACTGTGCGTGTCGAAGCCGAAGCGGAAGTACGGGCCGATGAGCGGGACGAAGAAGACCCACGCGCCGAGCAGCGCGATCAGCAGTCCGAACGGGACCGCCTTCGGCGTCCAGGTGCGAGGACGGCCGCGTGCCATACTCTCTTCGTCACCCGCTGCCGGTTTCGCAAACCGCCGTGCGTACACTGGTTGTCGACATGAGCGGCCGGCGCACCCGCACGGTGCTCGCACTCGGGCTCCTGACGGCGTTCGACGTCGTGCTCGTCGGCGCGCGCATGCACCACTCGGGCCGGTTCACGTTCTGGTACCTGCTGTGGAACCTGTTCCTCGCGTGGATCCCGTTCGTGCTGGCGCTTGCGCTCTACGACGCCTCGCGCCGCCGCCGGCAGCCGGCGCTGCTCGCCGTCCTCGCCGCCGGCTGGCTGCTGTTCTTTCCGAACGCGCCGTACATCCTCACCGACGTGATCCACCTCGCGCCGGAGCAGGGTGTGCCGCTCTGGTTCGACGCGCTCACGATCACGTCCGCAGCCCTCACCGGCCTGCTGCTCGGGTTCGTCTCGCTCGGGCTCGTCCAGGAGGTCGTGCGCCGCGCCGCGGGCGCCGTCTGGGCCTGGATCCTCGCCGGCGGGGTGCTCGTGATCGCGAGCGTCGGCATTTACCTCGGCCGCTTCCTGCGCCTGAACAGCTGGGACGTGGTCACGCGGCCGCACGAGCTCGTCTACCTCGCGCGGATCCGGCTCGCGGATCCGCTCGGGAACCCGAAGCTGATCCTCGTCGTCGGCCTGATGTCGGCGTTCCTCGCGGTCGCCTACGCCGTCTTCAGCGCCCTCTGGGACGCGGGCGAAAGCCGTGTCCCCGAGCAGCGGACGCCGCGCTAGGGTGGAGGTGCCGGGCATCCTCGCCCAGAGATGCCACTATACTTTGTAAAGTGACGAAGCCGGTCGAGCAGCTCCCCCAGGTGATCATCCGCTTCGCGGGCGATTCCGGCGACGGGATGCAGCTCACGGGCGGGCAGTTCACCTCGGAGACGGCCGCGATCGGCAACGACATCGCGACGTTCCCCGACTTCCCGGCGGAGATCCGCGCGCCCGCCGGCTCGCTGCCGGGCGTCTCGGGCTTCCAGCTCCACTTCGCCGACCACGACATCCTCACTCCCGGCGACGCGCCGAACGTGCTCGTCGCGATGAATCCGGCGGCCCTGAAGACGAACCTGAAGGACCTGCCGAAGGGCGGCCAGCTGATCGTCAACACCGACGCGTTCAACGACCGCAACCTGCAGAAGGCGGGCTACGCGGCGAATCCGCTCGAGGACGGGTCGCTCGAGGAATACCAGGTGCATGCGGTGCCGCTGACGTCGATGACCGTCGAGGCGCTGAAGGACGTCGACATCACGTCGCGCGAGGCCGAGCGCTCGAAGAACATGTTCGCGCTCGGGCTGATGTCGTGGCTGTACGGGCGGCCGGTCGACAAGACGATCGAGTTCCTGCAGAAGAAGTTCGCGTCGAAGCCGGCGATTGCGGAGGCGAACGTCCGCGCGATCCAGGCCGGCTACGCGTACGGCGAGACGACCGAGACGTTCGCCGTCACGTACGAGGTCAAGCCCGCGAAGCTCGCGCCCGGCACGTACCGGAACATCACCGGCAACACGGCTTTGTCGTACGGGCTGATCGCCGCGTCGAAGCTGAGCGGGTTGCCGCTCTTTCTCGGTGCGTATCCGATTACGCCCGCGTCGGCGATCCTCGAGGAGCTCGCGCGCCACAAGAACTTCGGCGTGCGGACGTTCCAGGCGGAGGACGAGATCGCCGCGGCCGGCGCCGCATTGGGCGCGGCGTTCGGCGGCGCTCTCGGCGTGACGACATCCGCGGGGCCGGGGATCGTGTTGAAGAGCGAGACGATCGGGCTCGCGATGCAGCTCGAGCTGCCTCTGGTGATCGTCGACGTGCAGCGCGCGGGCCCGTCGACGGGGATGCCGACGAAGCCGGAGCAGGGCGACCTGCTGATGGTGCTGCACGGGCGGAACGCGGAGTCGCCGGTCCCCGTCGTCGCCGCCTCGACTCCGGCGGGCTGCTTCGACGCCGCGATCGAGGCGTGCCGCATCGCTTTGAAGTACCGCACGCCGGTGTTCCTGCTGTCCGATGCGTATCTGGCCAACGGCTCGGAGCCGTGGCTGCTGCCGGACGTCTCGACGCTGCCGGACATCTCCGTCGAGTTCACGACCGAGGCGAACGCAGAGGGCGGCGAGTTCCTCCGGTACCTGCGCGACGAGCAGACGCTCGCGCGGCCGTAGGCGGTGCCCGGCACGCTCGCGCTGGTGCACCGGATCGGCGGTGTCGAGAAGGCGGATCGCACAGGCAACATCTCCTACGACCCCGAGAACCACGACCTGATGACGC
>Ga0066709_100001407_pt1 | contig 15813 bp, 13 predicted proteins | sample GraSoiAngelo_158_FD_79665 | JGI IMG/M metagenome (GOLD analysis project Ga0066709, IMG submission 79665) | Grasslands soil microbial communities from the Angelo Coastal Reserve, California, USA - 14_1009_16_30cm | ecosystem: Environmental > Terrestrial > Soil > Grasslands | place: USA...
GGCCCGCCGCACGGGGGGTGCGCCCGAGCCCCCGCCTCACTCCCCGAGGAACCACCGGCGCCGGAGGTGCGGGGCGTAGGTCAGGCCGAACTGGCGCAGGGCGACCTCGGTCACCGCGCCGACCGCTTGGCGCGGCGAGTCGGTGACGATGATGCGCTTGACGTCCTGCGGCTCGCAGGTCCCCTCGGCGACGAGGCGGCGCTCGAGGAAGTCGAGGAGGGGCCGCCAGAAGGCGTCGCCGATCAGGACGAGCGGGAACTCCTGCATCTTGTGGGTCTGCATCAGCGTCGCGGTCTCGAAGATCTCGTCGAGCGTCCCGAAGCCGCCGGGCAGGGCGATGAACGCGTACGAGTACTTGACGAGCATGACCTTGCGGACGAAGAAGTGCCGGAAGGTGATCCAGCGGTCGAGGTAGGGGTTCGGCCGCTGCTCGCGCGGCAGCTCGATGTTGCAGCCGATCGAGCGCCCGCCCGCCTCCCTCGCGCCGCGGTTGGCCGCCTCCATGATGCCCGGTCCCCCGCCGGTCATCACGGTGAACCCGGCGCGCGCCAGGAGGGCGCCGACCTCGCGGCCGAGCCGATAGTAGGGGTGATCGTCGGCGAAGCGGGCCGAGCCAAAGACGGTCACGCAGGGGCCCACGAAGTGGAGCGCCCGGAAGCCGCGGATGAACTCGACGAAGATCCGGGCGGCCCGCACGAATTCAACGCTCCGGCGCTGCGGGCCCCGGAGGAAGCGGAGCACCTCGGGGCGGTCGGTCCCCGAGCCCCACCGGCCGGGCGGGCCGGCCTGATCCCCGATCAAGAGCCGGCCCCACGCGCGCGGGTCAGGTCACCCTCCCCCGAGGTCCCGCAGCTTGGCGTCGAACTCGTCCTTGCCGATCTCGCCGCGGGCGTAGCGCTCGCGCAGGATCTGCACGGCCCTGTCGGGCCGGGACCGGCGCGTGGCCCCGGCCAGCCAGCGGATCCCGAGCGCGGCGCCGACGAGGGCGAGGACCACGGGGGCGAGGCTCACGAGCGCCCACAGCGCCAGGACCACGATCAGAATGCCGAGCCCCCCCACGCCGAGGAGCCACCAGAGCGGCTGGAGGTCGCCCTGCCACTGCCATTCCCAGAGGCGCCCGTCCGGCTCCGGGCCCAGGAGGGGGAAGAGCCCGGCCAGCAAGCCCGCGCCGGCCACGAGCGTCATCGGCGTTCCGTGCCGCCGTCCCGCTCCCTCATTCCGGGACCAGGGCGACCCGGATGCGAGTCGAGTAGGGCGGGTCGGCCGCGACCCGTGCGACCCACGGCCGGTAGGCGGGCGCGACGATCAGGACCACGTGGCTGCCCGGCGCGAGCGGAAGGGCTCGGGCGAGGAGCTCGCCGGCCGTGCCGAGGGGGCGGCCATCCAGAAAGACCTGGGCGGAGCCCGGCGTGGCGTCGACGACGAGGAGGCTCTCCGACTCGAAACCGTTCGCGTCGAGGCTCGACCCGCCGCCAACGCAGCGGGCCCCGCGGGCGCCGCACGGCCGTCGGATCCGGGCGTGGCGCCCGCCCGTGACCGGGCCGGATCCGGTCCCGCCCGTCTCCATCGACGCGCCGCGGCCTGCTGCCGCGGCGCCGCGCCCGGCGCCGCCGGTCGAGGCTCTGCCCGCGGAGACGGGAGCCGCGTGCAGCAGGAGGCTCACGACGAGCATCAGGGCGGCAATCGGGCTGGCCTCGTTCACGCCGGTCCTCGTGCCGGTCTAGCGTACGCCCAAATCGGGGGGACGGCCGGGAAAGCTCCGGGTTGTCGAGCCGCCCGAGGCCGTGCATGCTGATCCCGTCGAGTCGGCCCGAGCATCCAACCCGAACGGCCCGAGGGAGAGCGCATGACCGTCGAGCGACGCCGGACCCGCGGAGTGCTGACAGTCGGAGCTGCGGACGGGGGCGCCGGCCGGAGGCGAATGTGGGCCGCGCTCGTGCTGGCGCTGGGCCTGCTCTGTCCGCCGGGGAGCGCCGTCGTCCGCGGGGACGCCGTCGGCGCCCCCGGCGTCCTGCGCGCGACCCTCGACAACGGCCTGCGGGTCGTCGTCGTCAAGAACACGCTCGCCCCCGTGGTCACCACCGAGCTCACCTATCTCGTGGGCTCGACCGAGGCCCCCGCGGGCTTCCCGGGCACGGCACACGCCCTCGAGCACATGATGTTCCGCGGCAGCCCCGACCTCTCGGCCGACCAGCTGGCGAGCATCGCCGCCGCCATGGGAGGCGTGTTCGACGCCTCGACCCAGCAGCGGGTGACCCAGTACGTCTTCACCGTCCCCGCCGAGGATCTCGACGTGGCGCTGCACATCGAGGCGATCCGCATGCGCGGCATCCTGGCCCGCCCGGACCTGTGGGAGCGCGAGCGCGGCGCGATCGACCAGGAGGTGGCCCAGGACCTATCGAGCCCCCAGTACGTCGCCTACACAAAGCTCCTGGCCGCGATCTTCAAGGGCACGCCGTACGCCCACGACGCGCTCGGGTCGCGCGAGTCCTTCGCCAAGACCACGGCGGAGATGCTGCGGACGTTCCACGAGACCTGGTACGCCCCCAACAACGCCGTCCTCGTCGTCGTCGGCGACGTCGAGCCCGCGTCGGCGCTGGCGGCGGTGCGGCGGCTCCTCGGCGACGTCCCGGCGCGGCCGCTCCCGGCGCGCCCGGCGGTCCGCCTGGAGCCCGTCAGCCCCGAGACCTTCGAGCTCGGGACCGACCTTCCCTACGGCCTGATCCTCGTCGCGTTCCGGCTGCCGGGCTCGGCCAGTCCGGACTACGCGGCGACGCGCGTGCTCGCCGACGTCCTCGGAAGCCGCCGGGGGGAGCTCTACGCGATGGTGGCGGACGGCCGTGCCCTCGACGCCGGGTTCTCGGTGACCCAATTGCCGGAGGCGGGGATCGGCTACGCGGTGGCCGCGTTCCCGCGGGGCGCTGACACGGCGGCGCTTCTCGCCGCGGTCCGAAGGGTCCTCGGCGAGGCGGCGACGAGCGGCGTGCCGGCGGACCTCGTGGACGTCGCCAAACGCCGCGAGGTCGCTCGCGTCGAGTTCCAGCGCGACTCCGTGCCGGGGCTGGCGGAGGCCTGGTCGCAGGCGATCGCGGTGGACGGCCGCCAGTCCCCCGAGGACGAGATCGCGGCCGTGGAGCGCGTCACGCCGGACGACGTCAACCGGGTGGCGCGGACCTCCCTCGATCCGGCCCGCGCCGTCGTGGCCGTGCTGCGCCCTCAGTCGTCGGGCCAGCCCGTCGCGTCGAAGGGCTTTGGCGGCAAGGAGGCGGTGGCGCTCGCGCAGGGGGGGCCGGTGCGGCTGCCGCCCTGGGCGGAGGCGAGCGTCAACCGGCTCTCGGTCCCGCCGTCGACCGTCCACCCGGTGGTGACCCGCCTCCCCAACGGGCTCCAGCTCATCGTCCAGCCCGAATCGATCAGCCACACGGTGCGGGTCTACGGCCACGTCCGCAACAACCCGGACCTTGAGACGCCGCCCGGGCAGGAGGGGATCGACGAGGTCCTCGACCGATTGCTCTCCTTCGGGACGACGTCGCTCGATCGCCTGGCCTACCAGGGGGAGCTCGACCGGATCGCCGCCGACGCCTCCGCGGGCACGGACTTCTCGCTGGAGGTGGTCGCCGACCAGTTCGAGCGCGGCGTCGAGCTCCTGGCCGACAACCAGCTCCGTCCCGCGCTGCCGGCGGCCGCCTTCGCCATCGTCCAGCGGCAAGTGGCGTCGAGCGTCGCGGGCCGGCTCGAGAGCCCCGACTACCTGGCGGGCCGCGCGCTCCGGACGGCGCTCTTCCCGAAGGGCGACCCGCTGCTCCGCGAGGCCACGCCGGCGACCGTCGGGTCCCTCACGCCCGCCAACGTGCGCGCGTACTTCGAGCGCGTGTTCCGGCCCGACCTGACCACGATCGTCGTGATCGGCGCCGTCACCCCCGAGCGGGCGCAGGCGGCGATCCTGAAGGCCTTCGGCGACGCCCGCGCGGCGGGGCCGCCGCCCGAGACGGTCCTGCCGCCCGTGCCGCGCAACGGGCCCGCCGCCACCGTCGTGCCCGACACGAGCCGGGTCCAGGACAAGGTCACGCTCGCCGAGACCCTCGGCCTCAACCGGTCCCATCCGGACTACTATGCCCTCCAGCTCGGGAACCGGGTTCTGGGCGGCTCGTTCTACGCGACCCGGCTCTACCGGGACCTCCGCGAGCAGGCGGGGCTCGTCTACTACGTCGACTCGACGTTCGACGTGGGCAAGACCCGCGCGCTCTACGTCGTCGAGTACGCGTGCGACCCGCCGAACGTCTCCCGGGCGCGCGCGATCGTCGAGCGAAACCTCCGCGACATGCAGCGGGCGGCCGTCGGCCCGGACGAGCTCCGGCGGGCCAAGGCGCTCGCGCTCAAGCAGATTCCGCTCTCCGAGTCGGGCGCGGCCGCCATCGCCGAGCGGCTGCTGTTCCTGGCCGGGCGGGACCTCCCGCTCGACGAGCCGGTCCTGGCCGCTCACCGGTACGTGGAGCTGACCGCGGAGCAGGTGCGGGCGGCGTTCGCCCGCTGGGTGGCGACGGACGCGCTCGTCCAGGTGACCGAGGGGCCGACGCCCCCCTGAGAGCGCGGCGCGCCCGCCGAACGAACGGGGAAAGGGCCGATGGACGTCGACGAGGTGATCGAGTCGATCCTCGAGCACGCGCGGCAGGGCGTCTACTACCCCGACAAGTGGCGGGGCCGGCTCACCCAAGCCCAGGCCTACCAGGTCCAGCTCGGCATCCTGGCCCGGCTGGTCGCCGGGGGCGAGACTCATACGGGCTGGAAGATCGGGCTGACGGCGCGGGCGATGCAGATCCAGCAGGGGGTGCACGAGCCGGTGTTCGGCTTTCTCCTGGCGAGCGGGGCCCGGCCGAGCGGCACGGTCTTCGACTGGGCGGAGCTGGTCCGACCCGGCTTCGAGAACGAACTCTGCCTGACGGTCGGCACGACCCTCCGCGGGCCCGGCGTGACCCGAGCCCAGGCGCGCGCGGCGATCTCCGCGGCCGCGCCCGCGCTCGAGATCGTCGAGCGCCGCGGCGACTTCGCCGCCGACCTGAACCTGGCCCTCGCCGACAACGCCCAGCAGAAGGCCTTCGTCACCGGGCCGCCGACGAGCCCGCTCCCGCCGGAGCTCGACCTCGGCGCGGCGACGGTGGAGGTCTTCGTCAACGACGCCCGCGTGGAGCACGCGACCGGAGCCGCGGTCATGGGCGACGCGGCGGCCGCGCTCGCCTGGCTCGCCAACAAGCTCGGCGAGTTCGGCTGGCCGCTCGCGGCGGGCATGCGCGTCATGTCGGGCTCGTTCACCCGCCAGTACGGGCTCAACCCGGGCGACCGCGTGGAGTCGAGGTTCGCGCCGTTCGGCCCCGTCCGGGCGAGCTTCCGCTGAGGCGACGCGGGCCCTCCGCCGCGCGCGGCTCGGCGCGGCGCTACACGCCGAGCAGGCGGACCTGCAGGCCCTCGTCCTGGCGAAGGGCCTCGGCGTCCCCCTCGTAGGCGACGCGCCCGCTCACCATCGCGTAGGCGCGGTCGGCCAGGCGGAGCGTCAGGTCCACCTTCTGCTCGACGATCAGGATGCTCGTCCGGCCGCGGAGCCGGGCGATCGCCTCCAGCACCTCCGCCACCACGGACGGCGCCAGGCCCTCGAGCGGCTCGTCGAGGAGCATCAGGCTCGTCGGCGCCATGAGCGCCCGGCCGATGGCGAGCATCTGGCGCTCGCCGCCGCTCAGGGTCTCGCCCCGCGCGGCCGCGAGCTGCCGGAGCCGCGGGAACAGCTCGACGACCTCGTCGAGGCGGGCGCCGCCCGGGCGCGCGGCCAGGAGCAGGTTGTCGAGCACGGTCAGGTTCGGGAAGATCCGCCGCCCCTCGGGGACGATCGAGATGCCGAGGCGGTTGACGCGGTCGGGCGTCGCCCGCGCGAGGCCGGCGCCGCGGAACGCGATCGACCCGCTGGCGGGCCGGAGGGCGCCCATGATCGTGCGGAGGGTCGTCGTCTTGCCGACGCCGTTCCGGCCGAGGAGGGCCACGATCTCGCCCTCCCGGACCTCGAGGCTCACGTCGTGCAGGATCCGGCTCCCGCCATAGCCGGCGTTGATCCCGTCGAGGCGGAGGAGCGGCGTGGCCGCCGCGGGGGCCGCCCGCGCCCGGGCGGGCCCGGCCGGCTGGGCCTCCGCGTGGCGGCCGAGATAGGCCGTGATCACCTGCGGCTGGCTCACGACGTCCGCGGGGGCGCCCTCGGCGATCACGCGGCCCTGGTGGAGGACCGTGATCCGGTCGGAGAGCGAGAGGACCCGGTCGATGTCGTGCTCGATCAGGAGGATCGTGTGCCGGCCGGCCAGGTGGCGCACGAGCGCGCTGATCCGCTCGCGCTCGGCGTCGGCCAGCCCCGCGAGCGGCTCGTCCAGCAAGAGCACCTCGGGCTCGGTCGCGAGCGTGATCGCGATCTCGAGCAGGCGCTGCTCGCCGTGGGAGAGGGTCGCCGCCTCCTCCGCCGCCCGCGGCTCGAGCCCCACGGTCTCAAGGAGGTCCCAGGCCCGCCCGACGACCTCGCCGAGCGCCTCCGCGTCGCGCCAGGGCGACCGGCGATAGCGCGACCGGGCCTGGACGGCGACCCGCACGTTCTCGAAGACGCTCAGGTTTCGGAAGACGCTCACGATCTGGAAGGAGCGCGCGAGGCCGCCGTCGATCCGGTCGTGCACGGCGAGCGGGACGATGTCGCGCCCCTTGAACAAAATCTGGCCCGAGTCGGCGGGCACGAGGCCCGTCAGCATGTTGAAGAAGGTCGTCTTGCCGGCCCCGTTCGGGCCGATGAGGCTATGGAGCTCCCCCGGGCGGAGGTCGAGGTCGACCCCGTCGGCGACCACGAGGGAGCCGAAGCGCTTCTGGAGGGCGCGGACCGCGAGCACCGGGCCGTCCCCGGCCGGGAGCGGGCGGCGGTCGCCCCCGCGCGGGGGCCCGACCGGCCGCGGCGGGACCTCCGCGCGCGTGAGGTGCCAGCGCGGCCGCCCGCGGAGGCGGGCCCAGATGCCCGAGAGCCCCTCGGGGGAGAGGAGCACGAAGGCGATCAGGAGGGCGCCGAAGACGAGCCACCAGTGCTCGGTGTACGAGCTGAGCTGGTCGCTCAGGAGGATGAAGAGGCCCGCCCCCCAGAGCGGGCCGAGGAAGTGGTGCATCCCGCCGAGGATCGTCATCATCACGGGGTCGCCGGCGTGCTGCCAGCTCAGGTTGTCGGCGTAGACGCCCTGGATCAGGAACGTGAGCAGGCTCCCGGCGAGCCCCATGAAGGTCGACGAGAGCACGAAGGCCAGGAGCTTGTAGCGCCGGGTGTCGTAGCCGAGGCAGCGCGCGCGCTGCTCGTTGTCGCGGATCGCCTGGAGCACCCGCCCGAACGGCGAGTGCGCCACGCGCCAGAGGATGGCGACGGCGCCGGCGACGACCGCGGCGCAGAAGAAGTGGAAGCCGAGCGGGCTCGCGAACTCGGGGCGCGTGACGCCCTGGAGCCCGTTCTCGCCGCCGGTCACGTCGGTCCAGTGGAACGCGATCTCGAAGAAGAGCTGCGTGAAGGCCAGCGTCAGGAGCGAGAAGTAGAGCCCCCGCCGGCGCAGGATCAGGAGGCCGATGCCGAGCCCGGTGAGGGCGGCCGCGGCCGTCCCCGCGAGGATCGAGGGGTAGACGCTCCGGAAGAGGTAGAGCTGGGCGAGCCCGGCCGCGTAGCCCGCCACGCCGAAGTACGCCGAGGGGCCGAAGGAGACGAGCCCGGTGTAGCCGAGGAGGAGGTTGTAGGCGATGCCGTAGAGCGCGTAGATGACGATCTCGGTCGCCAGGCTCACCGTCGAGCCGATCGCGGGCAGCCCGAACGGGAGCAGCGCGAACGCGAGCCCGACGATCGCGAGCGGGTGCGCGAGGGCGCGCCGGAGCCGGGTCACTCGAACTGTTCCCAGCGCTCGCCGAGGAGCCCCCGCGGCCGGACGAGCAGGACGACCGCCATCAGCAGGTACATGACGGCGCCGGCGGCGGCCGGCCAGAACTGGATCGTCAGGCTCACCGCCACCCCGACGCCGAGCCCGCTGATGATCGCGCCCGGAAAGCTCCCGAGCCCGCCGATCGTGACGACCACGAAGGCCGGCATGATCGCCGCCTCGGCCATCGAGGGCACGACGCTCCAGAGGGGCGCCGCCAGCACCCCGGCGACGCCGGCCAGGCAGGTGCCGAGGCCGAAGACCGCCGTGAAGACCCGCGGGAGGTTGATCCCGAGCATGCTCGTCATCTCCGGATCGCGGCTCCCGGCGCGGATGATGCGGCCGTAGGGCGTCTTCTCGAGGAAGAGCCAGATCGCGGAGAGCAGCAGCACGGTGACGACGAGCACGGCGAGGCGGTAGCGGGTGACGAAGATCGGGCCGTACTGGAGGAAGCCCGAGAGGGGGCGCGGCGGGTCGAACGGATGCCCGACCGTGCCCCAGAGGGTGCGGATGAGCTCTTCGACGAAGAGCGCGAGGCCGAAGGTCAAGAGGAGCCCGAGCAACGGGTCCTTCCCGTAGAGCGGCCGGAGGAGCGTGGCCTCGACCGCCATGCCGACCAGGCCCACCAGGAGCGGGGCGAGGACGAACACGCCCGCCGGGCCGACCTGGGGGCGGAGGCTCAGCGCGAAGTAGGCGCCGAGCGCGAAGAACACGCCGTGGGCGAAGTTGACCACGCCCAGCATGCCGAAGATGATCGAGAGCCCTACGGCGATCAGGACATAGAGGAAGCCGAGGACCAGGCCGTTGACGACCTGGGAGAGCAGCAGCGCCGCCTCACTCATGGCCGGTGACCGTCCGTCGGACGCCGGCGCCGGCGGCGAGGGGCACGCGCACCGGCCTGCCCCGCCGCGCGTCCACGCCCGGCGCTAGGCCAGCGGGCCGAGCGTACAGCCGATCTCGGCCTTCGAGCCGAAGAAGGCGTCGAGGGACGTCCCGCCCTGCGGGTACTCGCCGACGACGTCGAAGTAGTCCCAGCGGTCGGTGACCCGGGGCTTGACCTTCGCGACCAGGGTCGGCTGGATGAGCTGGTGGTCCCAGGACCGGAAGTAGACGGGCTTGGCTTTGTAGCCCTCGAACCGGTGCTCCTCGAGGAACTGGATCAGCCGCGCCGAGTCGGTCGACTTGGTCTCCCGGATCGCGGTCAGGATCGCCGTCATGGCGAACCAGTCCTGCCAGGCCTCGACCTCGGGCGGCTGCCCGAACCGGGCCAGGTACTTCTTCACGAACTGCTCGCTCCGGGGGGTGTTCTGGTGGCCGCTGTAGTTCCAGAGCTTCGGGAACGTCCCCGTCGCCGCCTCGGGGCCGGCCGCCCAGAGGTCGGAGTCGTTGACGATCGGCGAGGAGATCGTGACCTTCCCGGTGAGGCCGACTTCGTGGAACTGTTTCAGGAAGTTGGTCAGGTCGGTGCCGCCGAGGCCGAGGAAGACGACGTCGGGGTCGGTCTGGCGGAGCTTGAGGATGTACGAGCTGAAATCGGTCGTACCGAGCGGCGCCTGGTCGGCGCCGAGCACCGTCCCCCCGTCCGCCACGAGCAGCTCCTTCATCTGATTGTAGGCGTCGATCCCCCAGGCGTAGGAGGCGGCCACGAAGTACCAGCGCCGCTTCTTGCCGAACTCGCTGAGCGTCGGATACACGGTGCGGACGGTCACCCGGTTCGGAAGGTCGACCCGGAACGTGTAGCGGCTGCAGTTCTTGCCGGTGATCTCGGTGGCGTTCGGGCCGCTCGCCATGAACAGGACCTTTTCGCGCGCGGCGATCGGCATGACGGCGAGCACGTCGCCGCTCGAGATGCCGCCCTGGACGGCCACGACCTTGTTCTCCTCGATCAGCTTCCGCATCCGCTGCTGGGAGGCCTGCGGGCTCGACTCGTCCTCCCAGATGAGCTCGATCGGCTCCCCCAGCACCTTGCCGCCGAAGTCGTCGACCGCGATCTCGGCCCCGTGGTGACCGTTCTCGCCCTGAACCGCGTAGGGGCCGGACTTGGGGAGCAGGATGCCGATCTTGATCGGGCTCGCCGACTGTCCGCGCGCGCGGCCAGGACCGAGCGCGGGGAGGGCGGTTCCGAGCGCGAGCGCGCCGCCGACCTGACCGAGGCGGCGAAGCGCCGCTCGCCTCGAGACCGGTGCCCCCGGGAGCCCTCGACCTACACAGTCGTTCGCTCTCATTCGCATGACCTCCTTGAAGAATGAATGCGTGGGCGGCTCACCGCCAGTGGGAGTCTACTACCAGGGCCTCGACGACGCGAGCCGTGCCCGGCTCGGGTAAGCTCTGGCGGTGGCCGAGCCCGGCGAGCCCGCGCGCGAGGTTGTGCTGCGGAACGGGGGGCGGGTGCGCGTCCGCGCCATCCGCCCCGACGACGCGCCCCGGCTCGTCGCGCTCTTCGACCGGCTCGGCCGGGACACCGTCTACCAGCGCTTCTTCACGGCCAAGAAGCGGCTGCCGCCGGACTGGGCTCGGCGGCTCGCCACGGTCGACTACAGCCGGCGGCTCGCCCTCGTGGCCGAGCACGACGCGGGGGACGGGCCCGAGCTGGTCGGCGTCGCCCGCTGGGACCCGACCGACGACCTGACGACCGCCGAGGTTGCCGTGGTGGTCGAGGACCGCTGGCAGAACCAGGGCCTCGGCACGGCGCTCCTGGCGGACCTGCTCCGGACGGCCGGGGCCCGCGGCATCTCCCGCTTCCGCGCTTGGGTGCTGGCCGACAACGCCCGCATGCTCCGCCTGCTTGCCCGCGTCGCCGAGGTCCGCGAGCGTCGCACCCGGCGCGGCGTGACCGAGCTCCTGCTCACCCCCCGGGATGCCGGGGGCGCGGGAGGGCCAGCGGCAGGGGCCTAGGGCCGCGCGGGCACTTGGTCTCCGAACCGTGCCGCCGACGCCACCGGTCGAGCCGGCGCCCGAGATCGGCTCCCGAGCGGGCGTTGGGGGCGACATGGTGACGGCGTCTCGTCGCACCGCGGGCGTTCGGTGTTGGGAAGCTCGCTTCGCGGACCGATCGTGGCAGGCGTCGCGTAGGTGACCAACTGCCCGTCCCGCCGCCGGCTGCCCGCAACGGCGGCTCTACAGAACGGGTGCTCGCCCGAGCGACCGCCTCCGACCAGACGAGAGTCTCTAGGCGAGCGAGCTGCTCGCGCGCGCGTCCTGCCGGGCGTAGGCCCAGACGAGCAGGAGGATCGGCAGCAGATACATGTGACCGCTCGCCCACATAATCCCGCCGGCGAGCGTCTGGTCGTCGAGCGGATCGGCGCCGCGCGCGGCCGCCGTCTGCGCGTAGTGCCGGTAGAGGGCGCGTTGCGGGAGGCTCAGGAACATCCCGAGGAGGGTGTTCTGCGCGGTGGCGGCGATGAGATAGAGGATCTTGAAGCCCGCGTTCAGGCGCCGGCGGAGCCGCGGCGCCGGCTCGATGATCGGCCACCAGAAGAGAACCGCCGTCCCGAAAAACGCCGCGTGCTCGAGGACGTGGACCTCGAAGTTCCGGATCGCGACCTCGTAGAGGAGCGGCAGGTGCCAGGCCCACAGGGTCCCGACGTAGAGGGACCACGCGATCGGCAGGCGCGTCAGCGTCCAGAGCGCCCGGCGGAGCGCCCGCCCTCGCGTGAGGGGCCGCGCCGCGGCGCGGCGAGCCTGCCGGGGAAGCCCCCAGAGGACGGCGAGCAGAGGGTTGCCGAGGAGGAGCAGCGCCGGCGCGTACATTGTGAGCAGCTCGTGCTGGATCATGTGCGCCGAGAAGATCTCCTCGGCGAGCGCCTCGAGCGGCGACAGCAGGGCCGCCGCGAGGCTCGCGAGGCCAGCGAGGTAGAGGGCGAGCCGCCAGGTGGCGGCGATCCGGGCGTGACCCGCGGCGCGAAGGCGCCACCAGCCGAGCGTGTACGCGGCGCCGAGCCCCGCCAGCAGCAGGGCGAGGAGCGTCTTGAGGACCAGCTCGTCCAACCTGCTCAGCTTACTCCCGCCGGCCGATCACCCGGTACCCCTCCGCGTCGCGGCACCGGCCGGCGGTCGGACGCCAGAGGCCGGCGCCGTAACGGCCTGGCGGGACCGGGAGCTCCCGCCCGCCCGCCCCCGCCCGCCCCCGCCATTTGACCGCGTCGCCCGGGCGCCCCTATACTCCGGGCCGACGTTCCCGGTCCCGTTCGACATCCGGCCGCGCCGCCGCCTGGGGGATGACGAGAGCGCGAGAAGTCACGGTCCGCGGCGTGCCCGTCCGTCTGCTCTCTGGCGGCGCGGGCCCGGCACTCCTGTTCCTGCACAGCGCGGGCGGCGCCGGGCGCTGGCTTCCGTTCCAGGAGCACCTGGCGCGCCGGTTTGCGGTCGAGTTCCCGAGCCACCCAGGCCACGGCGGCTCGCCGGCGGCCGAGTGGATCGAGCACATCTCGGATCTCGCCTTCCACTATCTCGACCTGCTCGACCTGCTCGGGCTCGAGCGCGTGCACCTGGTGGGCGCCTCCTTCGGCGGCTGGATCGCGGCCGAGATCGCGGTGATGGCGGCGCACCGCCTGAAGTCGCTCGTGCTGATCGATCCCGTCGGCATCAAGGTCGACGGCTGGATCTACCCCTTCCTGTTCGCGATGGACCTGCCCGAGCTCGTGTCGACCGTGTTCCACGACGTGACGGCGGCGCTGGCGCTCGTCCCCCGCGGCGAGGGGCCGGACACGCTCCTGGAGCTCGCCCGCGAGCGGGCGGCGCTCGCCCGCGTGGCCTGGAACCCGTACCTCTACGACCCGCTCCTCCGCCGCCGGCTTCCCCGCGTCACGACGCCCACGCTGCTCTGCTGGGGCGAGCACGACCGGGTTGCGTCGCTCGCCTGCGCGCGGGTGTGGGCGGCGGAGCTCCCGGACGCCCGCCTGGAGATCTTCGGGGGCTCGGGCCACGTGCCGCACCTCGAGGAGCCAGCGCGGGTCGCCGCCGTCGTCGGCGACTTCTGCGCGGCGCGCGAGGGCGCCGGATGAAGTTCTACTACTTCCACCTGATGCCGTACCCGCTCGAGCATGGCGAGCCCTCCTCGTGGGTGACGCTCTCGAACCGCCATTACGACCCCGCGGTCGGCCACGTCCTCTACAACCAGTACCTCGACCAGCTCGAGTACGCGGAGACGCTCGGCTGGGACGGCCTCTGCGTCAACGAGCACCACCAGAACTGCTACGGCACGATGCCGAGTCCCAACGTCATGGCGGCGATGCTCGTCCGGCGGACGCGCCGGGCCCGGATCGCGATCCTCGGCAACGGGCTTCCGCTCCGCGAGAACCCGCTGCGGGTCGCCGAGGAGATCGCGATGCTGGACGTCGCGTCGGGGGGGCGGGTGATCTCGGGCTTCGTCCGGGGGATCGGCCCCGAGTACTACTCCACGGCCGTCAACCCCACCCACTCGCGCGAGCGGTTCTACGAGGCGGCGGAGCTGATCATCCGCGCCTGGACCGAGGCGGGGCCGTTTCCGTTCGACGGCCGGTTCTACCGCTACCCGTTCGTCAACCCCTGGCCGCGCCCGCTGCAGCGGCCGCACCCGCCCGTCTGGTGCCCCTCCCAGGGCAGCGCCGAGACGGTCGAGTGGGCCGCCCGGCGCCGCTTCCCGTACCTCATGGTCTTCACGCCGATCAGGCGGATCGCCCAGATCTACGGCGAGTACCGGGAGGCGTGCGAGCGGAGCGGCTACACGGCGAGCCGCTATCAGCTCACGGTCAACCTCCCGATCGTCGTGGCCGAGAGCGACGCCAAGGCCGACGCGATCGCCCGCCAGAACGCCCTCTGGGTCTACCACGTGGGGCTCAGGATGCCGCTCCAGTTCTGGCAGCCGCCGGGCTACACGACGGAGGCCTCGCTCCGGCGCCTCCTGACGGCCGGTCTCAAGCTCCCCACGGAGTTGAGCTTCGAGGATCTAGAAGCGGGCGGCTACATCATCTGCGGCGGCCCCGCGACGGTCCGCGACAAGCTCCGGGTCTTCGCCGACGAGCTGCGCGCGGGCGTCGTCTGCTCGGGGTTCCCCGCGGGCACCCACGAAGCGACGCTCGACATGATGCAGCTCTTCGCCGAGGAGGTCATGCCCCACTTCCGCGAGGACGCCGACGTGGACGAGACCGCGGGGGTGGGGCGGTAGGGGTGCGCCCGGCGACCCGCCGGGGGCCCGCGCGTCGGTGCGCGGTGCGGGCGCTCGTGACGACGGCGCTCGTGGTCCTTGCCGAGTGGAGCCCCGGACGCGCGGGGCCCCCGATCTGGCGCGTCGACCACTCCCAGAGCCGGCTCGTCGTCCACGTCTTCCGCCGGGGTCTCCTCTCCCCGGCGCTGCACGATCATCACTTTGTCCCCGAGCGGTGGAGCGCGACGGTCGCGTTCGACCCCGCGCGGCCGGAGCCGGTCGAGATCCGCGTGACGGTGGCGGCGGATTCCCTCCGCGACCGCCAGCCGGAGCTGTCCCCGGAGGACCTCCGAAAGGTGGAGGCGCAGGTGCGCGGGCCGAAGGGGCTCGACGCCGAGCGCTACCCCGTCATCGCGTTCACCGCCGATCGGCTGGAGCTATCCGAGCCCGCGTTGGGCGCGGCGGGCGCCGCGCGCGGGGTGCTGGCTGGCGTGCTCGAGCTGCACGGACGCACGCGGCCGGTCCGCGCGCCGCTTCGCGCGCTGGACGGCCACGTCGCTCGACGCCGAGGGGGTAGTGTCCGTCAAGCAGAGCGACTTCGGGACCGAGCCCTACCGAGCGCTCTTGGGCGCGATCGCCGTCCAAGATCGAGTCTCGGTGGAATTCGCGGTCCGGGCGACGGCGGCAGCCGGGGCGACGGAACGCCCCTGAGCCGTGGCGGGGCGGCTCAGGGACGGCGGGCGGGAGCTACGGAGCGACGCCCGGGCCGGTCACTGGCAGGAGACGCCGGGCGCGAGCTCGTAGTCCTTGACCTTGTAGGTCGTCACGAAGTTGTCTTCCCAGGCCGAGAGCCGGAGCTCCCCGAGGGCGGTCTCGCCGTCGAAGCCGAGCACTCGCGCCCGTGAGACCAGGTCGCGGGCGTGGCCCGCGCCCGTGAGGTACGCCACGGCCGCCGGCCTGTCGACGAAGACCGCGATCACCTCGTGCACCGGTCGCTCGCCGTCACCGCGGGGCGCCTGCTTCAGCCACCCCAGGATGATCGTGTAGCCGTCGATCCCGGAGTCGGCGCGCACGGCCGCGTCGTGATTCATCCGGCGGAGCAGGGGGCCGACGTAGCGGGAGAACATCGAGGAGGCGCGCTTGTCGACGGGCAAGGCCGCGAACTGGGGCGAGGGGTCTTGCTCGACGAAGAGCCGGACCGAGAGGTAGCGCGCGTCCCCTGTCGCCTGCTTCGGCTTGAAGAAGCCGATGCTCTGCTTCTGCACCTCCACCCAGGGCAGGCAGTGGTAGAGGTACGCGTCAAGGTCGCGGAGCGCGGCGGCATGCGTCACGGCGAGCTGCCGCCCCTTCTCCGACGTGTACTGGTCGACCGGAAGGATTCGGTCGTTGGCGGGCGCCGCGAGGGCGGGGCCGGTCAGGAGCAGCGGGAACGCCAGGATGCCGAGGAGTGTCGATCGCATGGGGCCAGCACCTCCGAGGCGGGGAGATGCAACGCCGGGACCAAGGAAGGGGACGGCGATTCCCTCGACGCGACGCCGGGATACGCCCGGAGGTGCAACGAGCCAGCCGACGGGGTGTGTCAGGCCGTCATTGCGAGGACGGGCTGTGTCACCGCAGGTAGCCTAGGTCCTCGCGGTCGTGATCGCGGAGTGTCCCGCGTGGGGCCCGGCGCGCTGCGGCGGCCGGGCAGACGAAACCCCGGGCGGTGTCGCGAAGCTCCGACCGCCC
>Ga0066709_100001408_pt1 | contig 15812 bp, 11 predicted proteins | sample GraSoiAngelo_158_FD_79665 | JGI IMG/M metagenome (GOLD analysis project Ga0066709, IMG submission 79665) | Grasslands soil microbial communities from the Angelo Coastal Reserve, California, USA - 14_1009_16_30cm | ecosystem: Environmental > Terrestrial > Soil > Grasslands | place: USA...
GGGGGGACCGGCCGGCGAACAAAAGAATTCCGGCAGTGGCCGGCCGGTGGGCCCGACGCTAAACGATGAACGCCGAACAAAAACTCTTGGATGCGATGGGCCGCGCCATGGGTCGTTTCGCCATGCTGCGGCGGGGTGACAAGATTGCGGTGGCTGTTTCCGGCGGCAAGGATAGCCTTTCGCTCCTCCACGCGCTGGTCGATTACCGGAAGCGCGCCCCATTTCCCTACGAGCTCGTTGCGGTCACTATAGAGCAGGGAAAATTCAAGCTGCCTATTCGCGTTCTGGAGGAGAAGATCCGCGCGTTGGGCGTGGATTGGATATTGCGGGAGGACGCGGCGACACTTCGCTTGATTGCACAGAATGTTCCACACGGATGTGACGTCTGCAGCAGGCACCGGCGGTCCAACCTTTACAAGATTGCCGCAGAGCTTGGCTGCTCCGTCCTTGCACTCGGTCACACCGCCGACGATTGTGCCGAGTCGCTGCTGCGCAACGTCTTCTTCAACGGACGCATCGCATCGCTGCCTCCGGTCTCTCAATCTCAAAAAGGTGGTTTGCGGTTAATTCGGCCCTTGATATACGTGACCGAAAACCTCTCCACCGAATACGCTCGCGCGAAAGGCTTCCTGACCATTGCTTGCGTATGCAGTGAAAAGGAAAGCGTGCGCCGCGAGATCCGTGAACTCCTGGACATCATGAAATCCCGACATGTGGGCGTCTCCGACTCGATCATGGCGGCTCTTGGCAATGTGAATCTTTACACCCTGTTTGGAGAGAACCCGGGGACTTCCGTCGAACAAGCTGTCAGCGAAGAAGACTAAGAATTGTGAAATTCAGAATTTCTTTGCGCCTTCGTGTCTTTGTGGCTGACACGCTGCTATATTCGGGACCGATACTAGGAGTGAGGGAAGTCTTGATGCCTGTCACTGCAGGGACGCACGAACAGCAACTGAAAATCGAGGACAATTCCAAACCAACTGTGGAGTCCGAACGCCGCCGGCGCCGAGCTTGGCTACTACTGGTGGGGGCCCTCGTACTTGCCTTAGTGACGGCGCTCATATTCGCCGCTCCCTATTCTTCCCACGCGCCGCTGGATGCATCCCAGGCGCGCTATGAACTCTCCGTTCCCGGAATAGTGCCTGGGCTCGGCAGTCTCTCGATTTCACCCGACGGTCAACGTGTCGCTTACACCGCGGCGGTTGAAGGTGACAGAGCGGTTTGGATTCGCCGGCTCGGCGGGGTTACCGCCCAGCAATTGCCTGGAACCGAGAACGCCGTTGGGCTGTTCTGGTCTCCAGACAGCCGCTATCTTGGTTTCATCGCCGATGGAAAACTGAAAAAGATCGACCTTTCGGGCGGACCCGCACAGGCCTTGTGCGATGCCTCTATTGTGCCGGCTCCTGGGGCATGGAGCCGCAGCGGGGCCATTCTGTTTACGGCCCGCGGAAAGAGCAATGGCTCCGTCATCGGCCGCATCTCCGCTTTGGGGGGAGAAGTGAGACTGGTAACAGCGCTGGATGCATCCCGCAAAGAAGTCTTTCACGCCGCGCCCCAATTCCTTCCGGATGGGCATCACTTCTTGTATCACAGCTTGAACGCGTCGCAAGGCGTGACCCTTTATTTGGGGTCGCTAGAATCCAAATCGGCGAAGCAGTTGATGACGATAGGTAGTCTGGCCACGAGTTCGCCGGCGATCTACGTGGCGCCGGGCTACGTTCTGTTCAGACGCAACAGAACGCTCATGGCTCAGGCCTTTGACCAACAACTTATGGCGTTGGCCGGAGACCCCATCCTTCTGGCGGAAAACGTCGCAAGCGTGTTCTCGGGTTCCGAAAACGGCGTGCTCGTCTATCGAAACCGTTCAAGCCAGCAGGACGAGCCGTGGGGCTCCTCCCCGCTGGTGTGGTTCGATCGCCACGGTCAACCGGCCAGCCAAGTTACGGCGCCCGCTTCGATTACTGCCGTGGTGAACTGGTTGGCAGGACTGAAGAAGTAGCAGTTAACCCAGCATTGGAAATTAAACTCTATCTGGCTGCAGATCTCGCTTTCGCGATCCAGGACTTCATTGGCGCCACAGACACGGCCATGTTGAAGGAAGGATAGGCGGTGTGCGTGGACTGGCTTATCGCGATAACTTGACCGCGCGAGTTCATTATCGGGCCGCCGGTGGTGCCGGTGCTATCCAGGGTTTCAAAGAAGATTCGATCTTCAGTTTGGCCGCTGACCCGGCTTGGCATCGCAATGGGATGGATGTACCCCTTCGCTGCCAGCAACTGCGCGGTCTCGTCCATGCTTGGCCGGCCGAACTTATACAGCTCGTAATGGACATCGTCGGGAACGCGTGAAGCCAAGATCTCGATCCCGCCCGGATATCCCAATAAAAGAATGGGCTCACCAGCCTGTTCTTTTTCGCTACGGCTAAGAACAAGACCGTGACCCGAAACGACGCCTCCATCGACAACACACACCACCGCGTCAGCCGATTCGGCCGCGCGGCCGATTTTGAGATTCAGCGCTTTCGTCACGCCAGGGAGGTAAGCGTGCAGGGTACGGATGGATGGTATGAGTTCCGGATTTTCGGATTCGTCGAGGAGAGGATCTGCCGCCCACGGCGCGAGAACGAAGCCGCCGGTCAGCACGTGTTCGGAGTCGATGAGAAAACCTGTGCCCTGAAATTCCCGAACAACGATCGGCCCGTCCGCTTCAAAGGCGACGGACTCGCGGCCGTCCTGATCGCGAAGATAAACTCCGTTTTTGTCGAGACCCTTATAACGAAGTGGTCTGCGGCCTGTTGGATCCGTCCAGATGTAATCGCCGATAATGAGCGCCACGCTCGCCGCGGTTTCCCGCGAAATTCTTTGCGGCATGTTCTGCGCTTCTGATAATTGACGTAACTCGGCTGCCTGTTCTCGCACCTGTTTCTCGAGTGCATCGAGATTCGGTGGAACCGGCTGTTGTGGCGGTGCGCTCTGAAGTTTGACCAGTAGTTCAGGAGCCGCTCTTCGAGCAAAGACACTCCACGCAGCCCAGCTACTAAAGATGAGGAATGCGCCAGCAACCAAAACGATACGAACTTTCATGTTTTTCTCCTAGCCGCGAATAGCGCGAATGACGCGACCCGCGGCCATTGTTGTGATTAGCGTATTGGACTTGGTGTGACGAGTTTCGTCGAGTGTGTTAACAATTCTTTACAAGACGTCCGGTAGTGTCCTTTCCCCGCGTCGCTATCCCTGCTATCGTTTCTTTATGGGCCAACATATTCCGTTCATTGAGCGATTGAAATTGGCTTGGCGTGTCCTGATGGATGCGGAATTCGCGTCAAAAATCAAGGAGGGGGCAAAGCCGCTTTCGCCCGAACGGTTGCATGCGTCGGGTTTGATGCTGTTGAATGCCTTGCAGCGCGAGGGAAGGCTGATCGATTTTCTGCAGCAGGATGTGACGGGCTTTTCCGACGAGGAAGTCGGAGCGGCCGCGCGTGTGGTTCATGGCGGCTGCCGCAAGGTGATCGAACAATTCTTCGAATTTGAGCCGGCGGTGAAAGGCGATGAAGGCATATCGATGTCGGTCCCGGCCGGCTTTGATCCCCAACGCATCCGGCTGACCGGCAATGTAACGGGCCAGCCTCCGTTCAAAGGCACGCTGAAACATCATGGATGGGTAGCGACGACGGTCCGGGTGCCCGCACCTTCTGAAGCCCTCGATCCGCGCGTGATTGCGCCGGCCGAAGTGGAATTGCTGTGAGACGCTGATGTCCCGATACGCTGTCGGCATCGATCTTGGAACGACGAACTGCGCGCTGTCCTACCGCGACATCACCGAGTCCGCGCACCAGTCGCAACGCGAGAGTACCTCGCTAAACATTCCGCAACTGACAGCGGCAGGGACGGTCGAGGAAAGACTCCTTCTGCCTTCTTTTCTCTACTTGCCCAAAGTGGAAGAGTTTCCGGAGGGCACTCTGGCTCTGCCGTGGGATGACCGGGCGCATTTCATAGTCGGTGAGTTTGCTCGCAGTCACGGCGTGAAAGTACCGGCCCGGCTCGTGGGTTCGGCGAAAAGCTGGTTGAGCCATTCGGGAGTCGACCGAAGCGGAGCTTTGCTGCCGTGGGACGCGCCGCCGGACGTCGAGCGAGTGTCGCCGCTTGAAGCTTCGGCGAGATATCTGGCGCATCTGCTCGGAGCATGGAATCAGAAATTCGTCTCGAAGCCGAAACAAGGCGAAGGGCGGCTTCAGGTCCAGGACATTATCCTTACAGTACCTGCGTCTTTTGATGCGGCAGCACGAGAGCTGACCATCCGAGCCGCGCAGGAAGCCGGCCTCGAACAGGTCACTCTGTTGGAGGAACCTCAAGCAGCGCTGTATGCCTGGCTCGAGCTTGTGGGTGAAAGCTTTCGGAAACAGGTTCAGCTTGGCGACGTCATTCTTGTTGTCGATGTTGGCGGAGGCACGACCGACTTGTCATTGATCGCGGTCACCGAGCAGGAAGGAGATCTGCAGCTCACGCGCATTGCCGTCGGCGACCACATCCTGCTGGGCGGCGATAACATGGATCTGACCCTGGCGCATCATTTGAATCAACGCCTGATCGCTGCGGGCAAGAAACTCGATGCCTGGCAGTTTGCCGCGCTGACCTACGGCTGCCGGCAGGCCAAGGAACTTCTGTTCCATGATCCGAAACTGGCGAAGGCGCCAATCTCTGTCGCCAGCCGCGGTTCGGCCCTCGTCGGTGGAACGATCAAAGCCGAACTCACGCGCGACGATCTGACACGAATTCTGATCGACGGTTTCATGCCGAGAATCCCGGCGACGGAAATGCCGCAGACAACGCGCCGGACGGGCCTGACACAACTGGCACTCCCCTACGCTCAGGATCCAGGCATCACACGCCACCTCGCGTCGTTTCTAACGCGTCAGGCCCGCGCGCTTTCGGCTGCACACGACGCGCCGGTGAAGGTGGAAGGAAAATCGTTTGTGCATCCGACTGCCGTTCTCTTCAATGGTGGAGTCTTCAAGGCCGGGGTGCTGAAAAACCGCGTGATGGACGTGCTGAATGACTGGCTCGCCGCGGACGGCGGCGCGCCGGTCAAGGAGCTTCAAGGCGACGACCTGGATCTGGCGGTCGCGCACGGCGCGGCGTATTACGGCTGGGTGCGGCAGGGGCACGGGATTCGCATTCGAGGCGGCACAGCGCGCGCCTATTATGTCGGAGTGGAGTCGCCGATGCCGGCGGTGCCGGGGTTTGCGCCTCCGGTCAAAGCATTGTGCGTCGCGCCATTCGGCATGGAAGAAGGAACACGCGCGGACGTGCCCCCACAGGAATTTGCGCTCGTGGTCGGCGAGCCGACGGTGTTCCGCTTCTTCGCTTCATCGGTGCGGCGGGACGATCACGTCGGCGAAATGATCGACGATCCAGCCGGCAGCGACGACTTCGAAGAAGTCGCTCCCATCGAAACGACGTTACCTATTCAGTCTGGAAAGGAAGGAACGTTAGTCCCCGTGAATCTCCAGGCGGCAATGACCGAAGTTGGCACGCTGGAACTGCGCTGTCTGGAGAAGGACGGCGAGGGGCGCTGGAAACTTGAGCTGAACGTGAGAGCAGAGTAGCGCGAGCTGCGAAGCCGCATCTAGGGAATGCAAGCTCCCCCTAAGTAAGTTAGGAAGGCTGGCTGCACATACGTCACCATGAGCGATCTTCTCGTCGGCATCGATCTGGGCACATCCAACTGCGCGGTCGCCTATGTCGATCCTAGCCGTGGAACCGGCTCTCCGATCCTGGACTTTCCGGTCACGCAACTGCGGCGGCTGGGGGATGTGGCGCCGCAGCCTTTGTTGCCGTCTTGTATTTACTTACCGGGTGAGCATGAACTGCCGGCCGTAGCGATCGCCCTGCCGTGGGATCCTGCGCCCCAACACGTCATTGGCGAATTCGCGCGATGGCAGGGCGCACGCGTGCCGGCACGGCTGGTTGTTTCGGCCAAGAGTTGGCTGTCGCATCCGGGCGTGGATCGGTCAGCGCCGATTCTGCCGTGGGGTGGGCCGCCGGACGTAGCCCGATTATCTCCGGTCGAAGCTTCCGCTCGCCTGCTGCAGCACATCGCGAACAGCTGGAATCTCGCGCATCCGGCGGCGCCGCTCACAAATCAGGAGGTGGTCATCACGGTGCCCGCTTCCTTCGACGAGGTGGCGCGGGCGCTGACGGTGAGCGCTGCCGGGCGCGCCGGTTTTGAAAAGTTCAGGCTGCTGGAAGAACCGCAGGCCGCCTTCTATGATTTCACCGCGCGTCATCGTCAGGATCTGACGCGCGTATTGGAAGACGTCCGGCTGGTGCTGGTTGTCGATGTGGGCGGCGGAACGTCAGATTTCACGCTGGTCCAGGTTAGCCTATCGTCCGACGGTCCGGCGCTGCGGCGGATCGCTGTCGGCGATCATTTGATGCTGGGCGGCGACAACATGGATGCCGCTGTGGCACGCAAAGCCGAAGAGCGGATGGTTGCCAGCGGCCGAAAACTCAGTCCTACGCAATGGACGCAGCTTGTGCAGGCGGCGCGTCTGGGAAAGGAGGAACTCCTCGCGGAAAAGGGCGCCGGCTCGTACCATCTTTCCGTCGCCGGCGAGGGAAGCCGGCTGATCGGCAGCGCGCTTTCCGCGGAACTCTCTCGCACGGAGGTCGAGGAGATCGTTCTCGATGGGTTTTTTCCACGCTGCGCCGCCGGCGACCTGCCACGACGCAGCGCACGAGTGGCCTTACAGGAGCTGGGTTTGCCTTATGCGCAGGATCCGGCCATCACCCGCCAGCTTGCTGGGTTTCTGTGCGCGCATGCGCATGCCGGCCATCCCGATGCCATCCTGCTCAACGGAGGCGTGTTCAATTCGAGCCGGATCGCGGCCCGCCTGGTTGAAGTCGTCTCGTCTTGGTGGCCTGATGCCCGGCTGCGCGTCCTGCAACACGATTCCCTGGACCTCGCGGTGGCACGTGGCGCCGGCTACTACGGCCTTGTCCGCCGCGGCATGGGCCGTCGCATCGGCGGCGGTACGGCACATGCGTTCTATATCGGATTGGAAGCCAAGCACGCAGAAACGCCGATGGCATTGTGTGTCATACCCAGAGGTCACGAAGAGGGTGAGACCGCCGAGCTCGGCGAGCGCACCTTCAACCTCACACTGGGCCGGCCCGTGCAGTTCCCGTTGTATACCGCGACCTCCGAGCGCGTGGAGAGATCGGGGGAAATCGTGCCGGTGAGTGAAGACATGCATCCGCTGCCGCCGATCCACACGCTGCTGAAGAGCGCGGAAGACCAAACACTCCAAGCGCCGGTCCATCTCCGCGCCACATTAACAGAGATCGGCACGCTGGAATTGTGGTGCGTCTCCGGCGTCACAGGCGAGCGCTGGCGGTTGGAATTCGAGCTGCGCGGTGCTCAGTCATCCGGTTCACCGACGGTCGTCGAATCCATGCCGCCGCGGTTTGCGGAGGCGCGAAAGGCGATTGAGCTGGTTTACGGCAGAGCCGCGCCCGTAGGGCAGGTTCCCACCCATGCGAAGCAAATCTGGCGTGCGTTGGAACAAATAATTGGGCCACGGGAACAATGGCGCCTTCCAGTCTTGCGCGAATTATGGGGGACCCTCTTTGCCGGCGTCGCCAGGCGCCGCCGGTCGGTCGATCACGAACGGATCTTCTTTCAGCTAGCCGGTTACGCCTTGCGTCCCGGCTTTGGCTATCCATTGGATGAATGGCGGGCGGAGCAAACGGCGGCAATCTTTGGACAGCCCTTGCAATTTCATAAAGAAAAGCCGGTCTGGATCGAGTACTGGGTGATGTGGCGGCGGATTGCGGGTGGCCTTACGGAGGATCGGCAGCAGGAGATCTGGAGTTATTTGAAACCGCATCTGTCCCGTCGATTGTCCCCACACCTGCCGAAACAACCATCGAAACTCAAAGGAGTACAACCCGAAGGACTCGATGAAATGGTCAGGCTGGCAGCCTCGCTGGAACACCTTCCGCCACAGGAAAAGATCCAACTTGGAGAATGGGTTGCCGAACGGTTGTCCAGTCCTGCCACAGCGGCAGGTCCGTGGGCATGGGCGCTCGGCCGTCTTGGCGCACGTGTCCCGCTTTACGGAAGCGGGCACAAGGTGGTCGATACGGAAATCGCATCGGCGTGGCTGAACCTGCTGCTCGAGCCTGTGTCGCGCAACGTGGAAGGCGCGCTGTTTGCGATCGTTCAACTCGCCCGCCTGAGCGGGGACCGCTCTCGCGATATCCATGACGAGCTCCGCACACAAGCCCTCGATGCACTTCAGGCTGCGCAAGCGCCGCCTTCCTGGAAACGGCTCCTCACCGAAGTCGTTGCAATGGAAACAGCCGACAAAGCCCGCGCTTTCGGCGATACGCTTCCCGTCGGCCTGGCCGTATGAACTGTAGCGGCGCTATTTCAGGCGAAGCAACTCCGCTGTTGCGCATTCCTCTTGCAGAATGCCTCCGTTTTCAGCCGCGAAGCGGCACAAGATCGTAGCCACGGCTGAACTGTAGCGGCGGTCTATGACCGCCGGCGATGTCGCGCTCACGGATCGCCGGCGGTCATAGACCGCCGCTACAGTTCAGCCGTGGCTATATTCTGACGCCGCTCCGCGGCTCCTTTCGTCTCATTCCGAATTCCTCCAGATCGGGAGGTCTGAAGTTGCCGCTCACATCTGCCTCATGGTTTCTTCCAGGCGGAGGGCGGCTTCTTCGTAACTCATGGTGGCGGGGAACGCCAGAGGGCGGCCGATGACGACGTGGACGGGGCCGCGGCGGGGCCAGGAGTCGTGGACGGAATAGATTTCGTACAAGCCGCAGAGGCGGATGGGCACAACCGGGACACGAAGGCGGATGGCCATCATACCAATGCCGGGACGGAACGAATGCATTTCGCCGTCCGTGGTGCGGAGACCTTCAGGAAAAACCAGAGGACAATAGCCGCGGCTGATCAGATCGCCCGTGTACTTGAGAGCGCGGCGCGCGCCAGACATTTGCTGGGGCAGCGGGTATGCATTGAAAATCGCGCACGCAAAGAAGTACGCGAGGCTTGCGCCTAGAACTTCTTTCCGCGAGAATCGCTGCGGTTCGAAATAGGCTCGAAAGTGATCCTGCATCGTTGCGGGCGCGAGACGCTGCCGCCAATCAAATGGAAGCGCGGTGTAAATCGAGGGCACATCGAGGTGGCTCGTGTGGTTGGCGGCAAAGATGACCGGTGTCTGGAGATCATCGAGATTTTCCAAGCCCGTCACCGTCAGCGTCAGCAAGCTTCGAAACAGTGGTATGGCGACCGTGTGTTGAACGAGTGTGCGCAACCAACGCACGGGCGCCGAGCGAGCCCACTCCGAAAGCGGAGCTTCGCGCCGGGCCGCAGCCGCCGCGATCTGCGGCTGGCGGAGCCATTCCTTGAGCTCGCGAGCCGATTGGAGTTTTGAGAACGCAGCTTCATCCAGCTCGATCTGGTACTGATCTTCAAGTTGGGAAAGCAGCTCGACGCGTTCGAGAGACGACATGGCGCCGAGATCCACTTCAGCGTGCTGCGTCTGCTGCGCCTGTGTGCCGAGTTGACGCGCCACTTCATGTCTCTTGACCTTCAAGGTAGATGGAGTACGCGGAAAATCGCCGGCGGGCCAGACGGACCAGCCGCGAATTCGCTGATGGGTTTCCAGGCGCTCATTAGCGCCCTGAATCAGGGCTTGAACATCGGCGGACGGATCCTTCAGGATGAGCACGGCGTGGACCTGCTCGCCGCCGTTGCTCCGAATGCCGATGACGGCGCTTTCCCGGATTTCCGGAAATTGATGGAGTATTCCTTCGACGTCTTCGGGGTGAACGTTCAAACCCTCCGGCGTGACGATTACGTCCTTCTTCCGGCCGCGGTAGTAGAGGCGGCCTTCGGCGTCCATCTCGCCGAGGTCGCCGGTGTGAAGCCAACCCCCGTTTGTGATTGTGACGCTTTCGCCGCGGACCAGAATCTCGCCATCCGGGGCGATCATCACATCCTGGCCTTCGACCACTTTGCCAAGAGATCCCCGCCGCGTGTTGAAAGGATGATTCACCGCCACAACCGGACTGGCTTCGGTCAAGCCATAGCCCTGAATGACAAGGAAACCCAAGCGGGACCAGAAGTCTTCCAGTTCGGGATCAACGCGGGCGCCGCCGGCGACGAAAGCCCAGAATTTCCAGCCGAACCGGGAGTGAATCCGGCGGTAGCGCCAGCAGCGGCGGAGGACCCCAACGCTGTGACCCTCACCCGGCGCGCCGTTGGCGCGCCACCCTCTCCCAGTGGGCCCAGGGGGAGAGGGACTGAACTGGCGCTCGACTTCATTCTTCAGGTTTTCGAGAATTCTGGGGACGGAAACGACGATGGAGATACGATCATGGTGAACGATCTGTATCAGCCGGCCCGGATGAGTTTCGGTGGTGAAGGCGGCAGAGCCTTCAAGCAAAACAGGAATAAACAGGCCTTGTGACTGTCCGAACATATGGCTTAGTGGAAGCAGGTTGAGAATTCGGATGGGCTGGAATAGACGCGCCCACTTTTTGTATTTTGCGATCTCTTTGGCGAAGGGACGCAGGTTGGCGCAGATGTTCCGATGCCGGTGCATGACACCTTTAGGTTCGCCCGTCGTTCCCGACGTATAGACGATTTCGACGACATCGTCGGGCGCTATCGCGCTGGGTTCGAGGCGGCCGGCAGGCGGCAGGCCAGCCAGCATGTCCAGCATGGCAGAATCGATCACAAGTTTCGGTTTCGATTCAGCTTGGATGCGTGCCACCAGTTCGGCTGAGAACCGGTAATCCACCGGCACCACCTGAATTCCACGGGCCACGCATGCCCAGAAGACGGCGACCCATTCCAGCCGATTCTCGGCCCAGATCAGCACACGATCGCCTTTTCCGGCTCCGCGTTGATCCAAGTAAGCCACGATGGCCGCGATCGAGTCGTGTAGTTCGGAGTAACTTGCGACCCACGTTCGGAGCCCATTGGACCAGCGGACCGCTTCGCGGTTGCTGAGCCGCGCGATTTCGGGTAGAAATTCAAGAAGGGTTTGCATCGGCGAAGACTATTCTTCTCATGTTCTATCCCAAACTTCGTCTATCTCTGACGAAGCGTTTTATTTCAGCCAACAGGAGCTATGAAAGTCATGCTTGCCAGAACCTTGAAAAGTTCCTCCATTCTAGCGCTGACTCTAGCGCTCGCGCTTTCCGCACAGGCAGACAGCCGCACCCAGTTGAAACCAGGCTGGAACCTTTTTTCTCCCGAGCAGGACGTCGAGATGGGCCGAGGCGTCGCAAAACAGGCTGAGAGTCAATTATCGCTGCTCAATGACCGGCAGGCGGTCACATACATCGATGCCGTCGGGAAGCAGTTGGCTGCACACGCCCCGGGCGGCAAGAAATATCCGTTTCAGTTCAAGATTGTCAACGACAAGGCGATCAATGCATTCGCTTTGCCCGGCGGTTTCGTTTACATCAATCGGGGAGCGCTCGAAGCTGCAGATAATGAGGCCCAGATCGCCGGCGTGATGGCCCATGAGATTGGGCACGTTGTTCTGCGGCATGGGACCAACCAGGTGTCGAAGGCTTACGTTGCGCAAGCCCCGCTTTCGATCCTGGGAGGAGTTCTTGGGAGTAATTCCGTGGGCGCAGTCCTGGCGCAACTTGGAGTGGGATTTGCCGCCAATTCGATCCTCTTGAAATATTCGCGTGATGCCGAACGCCAGGCCGATCTGATGGGCACGCAAATCCTGTTCGACACGGGCTACGATCCCAAAGCGATGGTGCAGTTCTTTGAAAAAATCCAGGCGGAGAGCAAAGGACGCGCCAGCGAATTCTTCAGCGACCATCCAAATCCTGAAAATCGCATCTCCTCCGTGCAGCGTGAAATCGAGAAACTTGGCGGGCCGCCCTCCCGCGCGCGCTCCGATTCACCGGATTTCCACGAGATCAAAAACAAAATAGCAGGAATGCCGGCCGGGCCGAAGGCAGGCGCCCGAGCGGTGAATGGCCGGCCATCGGACAACCGGAACGGGAAACCGGATTCGCCCTCGAGCCGGTCCACCACCTACAATGGCCGCGATCTGCGATTCAGGTATCCCGACAACTGGCGTGAATACGGGCAGGGCAGCGCGATGACGCTTGCGCCCGACGGCGGCACTATCAATGGCGCACTCGCCTACGGGATGATGATTGCGACGTTCGAACCTCACGATGACCAGCGAGGGCAGATCTCACTGGAACAAGCTACGGATCAACTATTGGATGACCTGCGCCGTTCGAATCCAAACATGCGGATCACACGCAGCCACGAGCGAACACGAATCGGCGGGGAGCGCGGCCTGTTCACGGAATTGTCGAATGTGTCACCCGCAGGCGGCCGCGAAACGGACTCTATCGTCACGGTTCTGCGGCCCGATGGCATGCTCTATTACTTCGTTGGAGTCGCGCCTAACGGCGATTTCAGCAGCTACAATCGGGCTTTCGAAGATATCCTCGACAGCGTCAGGTTCAAGTAAATGACCTAGCCGCGCAATCCGCGGCTAGAATTCACAAAAGAATCCTTTTGTGAATTCTGTGTGTTTTGTGGCTAAATTCCCGCAACAACCGATAAACCCGAACCATTCACTTGGAGGGATTCTTATGGAATGGAGAGATCTGGAGAAAATGACCGTTCTCAAACTGCGGGAAGAGGCCCTGAAGTTTCCAGAGATCGAGAGCGTTCACGGAAAGAACAAAGAGCAGTTAATGGACGAATTGGCCCATATTCTGGGGATTGAAAAGCCCCACGCCCGGTTCGAAGCAAAGATCGTCCACACGAAATCCGATCTAAAGCACAAAATTCAGGAGCTGAAGGCGGAACGTGACAAGCTGATTCAGGCGCACGATCACAAGAAGCTGCACGAAGTGCGCCGCCAGATGCATGAGCTGAAGCATACGATCCGCCGGATCGAGGCGAAAGCCGCGCACGGATAGGGGTGCTCCGTCTACTGTTGCGGCGTTCTAGACCGCCCCTACAGGGAAAACTAGGATCGGAACCATGTCTAACGAAACACTCCGTATCACCGTGTACCGCCACTCTGTCTTTTACAGCCCTCTGATCGCGACAATGGCGGCGGGGTTCCTCAAAGAGGAAGGTCTGGAGGCGATCTATTTCCCGAAACCGAAGGAGCGCAATCCATACGAGCTGTTTCGGAACCATGAAATCGACATCATGCAGGCGGCGGTCTCCACCAGCTGGGATCCGTTATCGAAGGGCATTCGCGATATTCCCGTACATTTCGCTCAAATCAATCAGCGAGATGGATTCTTCATCACCGGCCGTCCTACGGCGAGGCCTTTCGAGTGGAAACAGCTTGAGGGTGCCAGGCTTCTGGCCGATCATGCGCAGCAGCCATTCGCGATGTTGAAGTATGGTTTGCATCTCAAGCATGTCGACTGGAATCGTGTGCAGATGATCGATGCCGGTGCGCCCGAAGAAATGGATGCGTCGTTTCGCCAGGGAATTGGTGATTTCGTTCACTTGCAAGGTCCGGGGCCACAGCAGTTGGAGAAGGATGGCATCGGCAAGACGGTAGCGGCGCTCGGGGAAGTCATTCCTCCCATCGCATTCAGCAGCCTGATGGCGAGGCGTGACTTCCTGGAGACCGCGAAGGCGAAGGCCTTTATGCGCGCGTATCGCCGTGCTCTGCGCTTTGTCATTGAATCTCCGGCCGGGCATGTCGCTGAGGCTGAGGCTCGTTTTTTTCCGGGGATTTCAGCCGATGTTGTGGCCGCCTCCATCTCTCGATATCAGAGGCTGGGCAACTGGCGCCTGGATCCCGCGATCACACGTGAACAATACGAAGCCGCCCTTGACGTCTTTCTGCATGCGGGCGTCTTTAGAGAACGATTTCCATTTGAGGACGTTGTTGTTCCCCCACCGGCTTGATCTTGTGTTCATCCTGCCGTAGGCTGCTGTTCAGACTTAAACGGAGGTTTTATGGTTGCGATACTCTTGGCTCTTTTGATGCTGTTGTCCGCCTGTTCGAAGGCAACGCCAACCGGTCCGGAAGCAGCACGGGCACTGATTGAGGAATCGGCTGCAGCCATGGGCGGATGGGAGGCATTGGACGCTGTGAAGTCGCTGGAGATCCTCACCGGTGGCGGGGACTGGGAGCCAATGCAGGCGAATGAGCCCAATAGTGAGGCCCGAGCGATCAATACGTTTGGCCAGAGCCTCGTTGCTGATTTTGAAAAAAACCGGTTTCGGCTGACGTTTGACGCCATCCGCGTCTATCCAAGCCGTTCGCCGGTGAAGTTCGCGGAAATCATCGATGGAGATGCCGGCATGTTGGAATCGCTGGACGCCAACGGCAAGGTTGTGCGCGAACGCATGCATCCGAGCCGTCTGGCTGCGCGCCTGCGCGACTTGCGCCGCTGGCCGATCCGTCTTCTGCACACGGCGAAAAGCGCACCCGAATTGACGCGGCTGGAAGACAGACTCGACGGCACGATGAGGCTCCATATTCTTCATTACAAGGATGGTAATCTGCCTGTCGAATTGCAGCTGGACAGTTTCAACAAGTTGCCCATACGAGTCATCTATACTGAGGACGACCCGATCTATGGCGACACGCTGAACGAGCTTGCTTTGCAGGATTGGAGAGACTACCAGGGCATTCGACTGCCGCAGACTCAGGCGGTTTTTCTCAATGGGAACAAAATTCGTGAAGAACGCGTACGGACGCTCATACAGAATCCCAAGTACGACGAGACGGGCATGGTGATCCCTGAAGAAATCCGCTCTCAGCCTGAAAACGGTGAGCGCATCGTTTCGCAGTGGCCGCTTCGGCGTGTGGTCATGGGGGTCGGCTACCAGGATTTCGGACGCGAGCAAAAGGTCGAATTGGTTGAAGTCTCAAAAGGCGTCTACCACGTCAAGGGCAGCAGCCATCACAGCATGGCAATCGAGATGAAGGACCACCTCATCGTTGTCGAAGCGCCCCTATATGAAGAACGATCGGCTGCCGTCATGAAAGCGCTCGCAGAGAAGTTTCCGGCAAAACCGATCAAGTATGTTGTCGTGACCCACTTCCACATCGACCATTCGGGAGGTATCCGCGCTTACGCGGCAAAGGGCGCCACCATTGTGGCGCACGAATCCATCGTGCCCTTCCTGAAGACTGTTCTGTCGCGGCCGAAGACCATCCGGCCGGATTCACTCGCGAAGGCGGGCAACCTTGCTCCCAATATCGAAGATGTTAACGATACGAAATCGCTGACCGACGGAGAACGCACCGTCGAACTGCGGCAGATCCCCAATCCGCATGCTAAAGCCATGCTCGTTGCATATCTGCCTGCAGAGAAGATTCTGTTCGTCAGTGATCTTTTCACGCCCGGCACGCCGGTTGATCCGAGCAATACCAACGGCATTGCGAACGCGAATGCGCTGCATACGGCCCTGACGGGAGCTCAGCTTTTGGTGAATCGCATCGTTGGCGGCCACGGGGATATTGCGCCGTTCCAGGATTTGGGGAAGGCGAGCGCGCTAGCCGCCAGGGCAGGATCCTGAAAGATTTCGGATTTCGGAGCCGCGCTGGTTCAGGGCAAGTTCCCTCATTCGATTCTTATTTGCCTTGTAACGAGAATCGTGTTCTCGTTTACGAATGCACTGTAGCGGCGGTCATGGACGTCATAGACCGCCGCTACAGAAAACGAAAGGGGTTTTTAAATGGCAAAGGTTCTACTCGGCATCGCGGGCGCGATTGTGCTGGCTGCGGTCATCTTCGGCTTCTCGGTAAGCGGGACATACAA
>Ga0066709_100001409_pt1 | contig 15805 bp, 14 predicted proteins | sample GraSoiAngelo_158_FD_79665 | JGI IMG/M metagenome (GOLD analysis project Ga0066709, IMG submission 79665) | Grasslands soil microbial communities from the Angelo Coastal Reserve, California, USA - 14_1009_16_30cm | ecosystem: Environmental > Terrestrial > Soil > Grasslands | place: USA...
CGAGCGCGCGGCGGAACGAGAGCTGATGGGGGTGTTCCTCGGCGGGGGGGCGACTCGCGATCCCGAGGACGCGGTGCTCAAGTTCAAGCGGAGTGTGGGCGGAGAGCTCAAGACATTCCGAGTGGCGCTGGTGGTGGTGGACAAGCGTGGGTACGACCAGCTGGTGCAGGAGTGGACCCGCAAAGCCGGCCGTCCCCCCACCTGGCTGCTCGGCTACCGCCAGCCGGCGGAGCTCGTGTAGGTGCACCAGGCGAGCTGGGACCCAGTTTGGGAGTCGGTGTTCCGCTCTCAGGAATGGGGCAAGTACCCGCCCGAGTTCGTCGTTCGTTTTGTCGCGCGCCGCTGGTACCGGGTGTCCCAGCGTCACGAGGTGCGGCTGCTCGATCTGGGCTCCGGGCCCGGAGCATGCGCGTGGTACCTGGCGCGGGAAGGGTTTTCGGTGTCCGCGATCGACGGATCCCCAACGGCGATCGCCCAGCTGAATACGCGGCTGGCCACGGAAGGCCTGTGCGCAGACGGGCATGTGGGGGACATCGTAGAGCTGCCGTGGGCCGATGACACTTTCGATGGAGTGATTGACAACGCGGCGCTCTACGCCAATCCCTTTGCACAAGCCCGGCGGATTATTTCGGAGGTGCACCGGGTTTTGAAGCCCGGCGGCCATCTGCTGTCAGCGAACTTCAGCGACCGGTGTTGGGGCAACGGTCTTGGTCGGGAGATCGAGCCTGGAGGGTTTACGGACATCGCGGAGGGGCCGTTCAAGGATAAGGGCTTTTCGCGATTCTCGACGCGCGAACAGGTGCAGGAGCTGTACGGCGCGTTCCGGGATGTCGTCGTGGACTCGGTCGCCTGGACGCTTGGCGGAGAGCGGCACGTGATGGAGCTCTGGGTCGTGGAATGTCGCAAGGGTGAGGCATGATCAGCAATCTGCGAGACGTGATGGTGCTGCGGGATGCCTCGCTCCGTGACGCGCTCCAGGTCATCGACCGCAGCGGCTGCGAAATCGCGCTCGTTTGCGAGCGGAGTGGTCGGGTACTGGGCACCTTGACGGACGGCGACATTCGGAGGGCGATCCTCAAGGGCGCACGGCCGACGAGCCGTTGCCTCGCCGCGGCCATGCGGCGGTCGTTTACGGCAGTGCTGTCGAGCGCAGGCAGAAACGAAGTGCTCGACCTCATGCGTGCCCGCGGCATCAGTCAGGTTCCGGTGCTCGACGGCCGGGGTCGCCTGGTCGGCCTGCATCTGCTGCGGGATTTCTTGACCACGCGCGAACGGCCCAATTGCGTGGTCTTGGTCGCCGGGGGCAAGGGAAAACGACTGCAACCGTTGACGGACTCTGTACCAAAGCCGATGGTGTCCGTCGCGGGACGCCCGATTCTCGAGCGGTTGGTCCTCCATCTCGTGGGGCAGGGGTTCCGGCGATTTTTCATCTCGATCGGTCACCTGGGGTCCGTGATCGAGCGCCATTTTGGTGACGGCTCGGCGTTCGGCTGCCACATCCGCTATTTACGAGAGCGGCGGCCCCGGGGGACGGGGGGCGCGCTCGCGCTGCTGCGCTCGCCCGGCCCACACCCCGTGGTCGTCATGAACGGAGACCTGGTCACGCAGGCGAACGTTGGCGCGCTGCTGGATGCCCACAGCCGGGGTCGCTGTGTCGCCACGCTGGGCGTCAAGCCCTACTCCGTGGAGGTCCCGTTCGGAGTCGCGGAGGTCCGCGCCGGCCGACTGGTTGGGCTGCACGAGAAACCGACGCACCGCATGCTGGTGAACGCAGGGATCTATGTGCTCTCTCCCCGTGCCATTCGAACGGTGCCACGGGGAAGGGAGGTGCCGATCACCGAGGTGTTCGAGCGGCTGCTGAGGCGAGGACTGAAGGTGGGCGCGCACCTGATCGAAGATGAGTGGCTCGACATCGGCCGACCCGGCGACCTGCGCCAAGCGAGGGGAGAAACGTGAGCTGGAGAGACAGGCGAGTCCTGGTCACCGGCGCGGATGGTTTCATCGGGAGCCATCTCGCCGAAGCCCTCGCGCGAGAAGGCGCTCGCGTGCGCGCCTTCGCCTTCTATAATTCTCACGGATCAGTGGGATGGCTGGCAGATGTGGACGCGGACGTGCGCGACGCCATGGAAATACGCATGGGGGACATCCGCGACCGTCGTTTCGTGGAGGAGAGCTGTCGCGACGTGGAGGTCGTGTTTCACCTGGCAGCCCTCATCGCCATTCCGTACAGCTACCAAGCCCCCGAGTCCTTTGTGGATACCAACGTCGGCGGGACGCTCAACCTGCTGGAGGGCGTGAGGCGCGGCGGGTGTCGCCGACTGGTGCACGCCTCTACCAGCGAAGTCTACGGCACTCCCACGACCCTGCCGATCACCGAAAGCCATCCGCTCCAGGCGCAGTCGCCCTACAGCGCCACCAAGATCGCCGCCGACAAGTTGTGCGAGGCATTCCACTGCTCGTACGGTACGCCGGTCGTGGTGATCAGACCGTTCAATACCTACGGCCCCCGGCAATCCGCCCGCGCAGTCGTGCCGACGATTCTGGCGCAGCTCTTGAGCGGGCGGCAGCGCGTGGAATTGGGCAATCTCGAGCCGCGCCGCGACTTGACGTACGTCAGCGACACGGTGCGGGGACTGGTCGCGGCGGGCTCGGCGGAAGGACTCGAAGGCAAGACGATTCAACTGGGAACCGGGCGGGCCGAGTCGGTGCGGGAGGTTGTCGAGCGGGCGTGTCGCGTGTGCGGGGCGCAGGCCGAGATCGTGCAGTGCGTCGAGCGGTTCCGACCTGAGCGAAGCGAAGTGATGGTGCTCCAGTCCGATCCGAGTCGCGCCGCGCAACTCCTGGGCTGGAAAGCGGAGGTCTCTTTGGACGAGGGCCTGGAGCGCACCGCCGCCTGGATGCGCGCCCATCTCGATTATTTCCAACCCGAGATCTATGCCATCTAGCCCGCAGGATCGTGATGCGCCTGACCGGGTCGTCCCGCTGTGCGCTCCGACCATCGTGGGGCGCGAGTGGCAATACGTGAAAGACTGCTTGGACACGGGATGGGTGTCCTCCGTCGGGGCGTATGTCGACCGGTTCGAGCGGGAGTTCGCGGCCTACTTGGGGGCTGGACAGGCCGTGGCGACGGCGAGTGGGACCGCGGCACTGCACGTCGCACTCCTGCTTGCCAACGTCGAGCCCGACGATGAGGTGATCGTCCCGGCGCTGACGTTTATCGCGCCGGCCAACGCCGTCCGCTACGTCGGGGCATGGCCCACCTTTGTCGACGTAGACAACGAGTTTTGGCAACTGGATGCCGAGCAGGTGACCGGCTTTCTCGAGGAGGACTGCACCCAGCGGGACGGCCGCCTGTGGAACCGGCGTACCGGCCGTCGGGTGACGGCGATTCTGCCGGTGCACATCTTGGGTCATCCCTGCGGCATGGATCGACTCCGGGAATTAGCTGGGGCGTATGGTCTCGAGATCGTCGAAGACGCCACCGAGTCGCTGGGAGCGGAGTATCGCGGCCGGAAACTCGGACGGGACGCCCGCCTGGCGTGCTTCAGCTTCAACGGGAACAAGGTGATGACGACCGGTGGAGGTGGGATGCTCGTGACCGGTGATCCGGAATTGGCCCGCCGCGCAAGATATCTGACGACCCAGGCCAAGGATGATCCGGTCGAATTTGTTCACCGGCAAATCGGCTTCAACTATCGGCTCACCAATGTCCAGGCCGCCATGGGATGCGCGCAGCTCGAATGCCTGGAGCACTTTGTCACCGCGAAACGGCAGATTGCGGCCCGCTATGCCCAGCAGCTGGCGGGCATTCGGGGCGTCGAGCTCATGCAGGAGGCCTCCTGGGCAAAGGCGTCTTTCTGGCTCTACACCATGCTGATTCGCTCGGACCAGTGCCCGGTCGGGAGCCGGGAACTGATGCGCCGGCTCGGCGCAGTGGGCATTGAGGCACGCCCTCTGTGGCAACCGCTGCATTTGAGCCCCGTGCATCACGGCAGTTTCGCCCGCCCCTGCCCGGTGGCCGAGCGCTTGAACCGGGACGCTCTCAGCCTGCCGAGCTCCACCAGTCTCTCCGAAGCGGACCAGGCGTGGGTGGTCCGAACGATTCGGCAGATCCTTGCGACTTGACGTCCCCCCGTCGACGGATAACGCCGTCCGATGGCGGTATCGACTCGTGGATCTCTATGTCCGCCATGGTGCGAGGGCGCGCGGCTGTCTCGGGCGGCTGGCCTATGGCGGGAAGCGCGTTGCTGCGACCCTTGCCGGGCCGGTGATCTCGCTCTTCGCCCGGCGCCCGCCCGGCCGGCGCATACCCAGTGATGTGTTGTTGTTGCACGGGTACGATGGCGGGCTGCGCCGGGCGGCTGGTCTGCGGCGTGCCTTGGAGGACCTAGGGCTCGCGGTCGCGGATCACATATTGGAGACCCGTCTACAACGGTTGTTGCGGCGCCGATTCGGGCACCCGGGGCACCGCGTACCGCTCCGCTGGCGCCTCGACGCGTACTATGCGGGCTACCTGCTGTGGCGGTACGCTCCCAAGATCGTCGTGTGCTCCGAGTACCGTTCTCCGCTGGTCGCGTGTCTGCGGTTGGCGTGTGCCGGTCGGGCGAAGCTCATCAACATCGCGCACAGCGTCGTCCCGCTGTCCGAGCACGCGACCATGTTCGACTACGACTACTACTTCGTCCTCGGGCCGAGCTCCGTCGAGCACTGCGAGGGTCAGTCCCTGCGGTTCGGCGCGACCCGTCTGGTGGAAGGGGGACACGTCTTGAGCGAGATAGCCGCGGATTGCCTTCCAGCGGGCGATCGCCGCACGATCGTGTTCTTCTCGCAGCTGTCCAGCGAGCTGCTGCGGTCGTCTCGTCGGGAACGGGAGCTCGTATTCGCCAACACCAGAGTGGTAATCGAATTTGCGCGGCGGCACCCGGACTTCACCGTCCTGGTGAAGCTCCATCCTCTGGAGGCCGGCGACCTCGCGGCGGCGTTGGCGCGCGGCGTGGACAACGTCCGCGTCCTCGACCGCGCCTTTGGGTTGCGCGAGGCCGTGGCGAGCGCGGCGCTCGCCGTGGTGATGTGGTCCAACGCGGCGATCGACGCCGCCATGCTCGGCCGGCCCGTGGTGCGGGTGAATTGCGCGGGGGATTCCGACTCCTATCTGGAGGTCGAACGCTATTTTCTGCCCCCGGCCCGATCCGCCGAGGAGCTGTTCGATCGAGTGACGACGGTCGTGGATCAGTACGATCGGTTTGTGAGAGCCGCCGCAGTATTTGTCGCGCGTCACGTTCGCTACAGTACCGGTGCCGAGTCATTCGTCGCGCGCTGCATCGCGAGTGTCGCACGCGGCCGTGAAGAGTTCGTGTCCATTTCCTTGCCAGAGCAGGTAGCGCGACTGACCGGCGGGCCGTGAGCATGCCCAGCGTACCGGAGGCGACGGGACACGCCGAGCCCCGAGGGCCATCTCGCTGGACACAGCTGTTCGGCGATGCCGCGACGTATACGGTGGGCGACATTCTCAATCGGCTGTTCCCGTTCCTGTTGCTGCCGGTGCTCACACGGTATCTCACGCCGGCCGAATACGGAACGTTCGTGATGTTCCAAGTCGTGGTGAACTTCCTGCTGCCGCTGGTGGGCTTGAATGTGGAGGCGGCGGTCTCCCGGGCAATGGTTCAGCTGAGCGCCGTCGGGCTGAGCCTGTACATCTCGACCGCCTTGATCAGCGGGGGCGGCGTGGCGCTCGGTTTGGTCGCGACGGCCGCCGCGCTGGCGGGCCCGCTGCAGGCATTCCTGGGAGTGCCGGGCCCGTGGCTCCTCATCGCGATCGTGGTGGCGACCGGGGAATCGGCGAAGGCCGTGCTGCTCACGGTGTGGCAAATGGAGCATCGCTCCCGCACGTATGCGAGCTTTACGGTTACGCAAACGGCGGCGCGCACCGTGGCGTGTCTCGCTCCGGTGGTGTGGTCGGGGGGGGGAGCCAAGCTGGAGGGTCTGCTCTGGGGGTACAGCCTCAGTCTCCTCGCCTTCGCGGTCTACGCGGTGATCGAGCTGGTGAGATGCGGGCTCCTGGTCCCACGCTGGGCGGGAGAGCCCGCGCGCGCGTTTCTGCGGTACGGATTGCCGCTCGTGCCCCACCGGGTATCTGGTTGGCTCACGGGGATGGCCGACCGCGTGATCATTGCGAAGCTGACCAGCCTGGGCCAGGTTGGCATTTACAGCGTGGGATATTCCATCGGCACCGCGGTCGCGCTCGTCCAGGAAGCGTTCAATCGCGCCTGGGTGCCGTTCTTTTTCGACCGGCTCGCGCGTGGGGATGCCGCCGCCCGCGTGAGTATCGTGCAATTTATTTGCCTGTACGCGATCGCGATGCTGGCCACGGCGGTCGCCGTGACCGCAGCGGCTCCGCTGGTGTTCCCCCTCCTGGGGCCCCGCTTCGCCGCGGCGCGCGTGTTCGTGGTGTGGATATCGTTCGCCTACGCCTTGAACGGGATCTACAAGATGTTTGCCAATTTCCTGTTCTACTCGGCCCGCACCTCTGTCCTCAGCGCCATCACGATTTCCACCGGTGTCGTGACCCTCGGTGTGACCATTCTGCTGGTTGCGTCCCGCGGCGTGATCGGCGCCGCGTATGGGGCGGTCATCGGACAGGCCTTGGCGTGCGCCGCGGTCTTCGTCGCCGCCCGGTCGGTCGCGCCCATGCCGTGGCGCACCGGGCTTGCCACGCTGCCGGAGCGGATTCGCAGGTGGCGCGCTCTATGACAGCGCCGGGCGACTGACGATGTGCGGCATCGCCGGCGTCATCTCGTCCGCTCCACTCGTTCTCGACCGCGGTATGGTGGGCCGGGTCATGCGGCTCATAGCGCACCGAGGCCCCGACGCCGCCGGTTGGTTCGCCTGGTCCCAGGGGCAACAGAGTTCCGGCGGACCGCCGGAAGAGCCCCGCCAGCCGGTCAACGTGGTGCTCCTCCATACCCGTCTGTCGATCATCGACACGTCGGCGGCGGGATGTCAGCCCATGCAGACGGTGGACGGTCGCTACGTGATCGTGCTCAACGGGGAGATCTACAACTACGTCGAGCTGCGGGAGCAGCTGGGGCGGCTCGGCCATCGGTTCCACTCCCGGTCGGATACGGAGGTGCTGCTGACGGCGTTCGCGCATTGGGGCCCCGGCTGCCTGGAGCGATTGGTCGGGATGTTCGCGTTCGCGGTGCTCGATACGCGTGACAAGACGGTGTTCCTCGCGCGCGATTACTTCGGCATCAAGCCGCTGTACGTCGCGAGCACGCCCGGCGGCCTGGTGTTCGCTTCGGAGATCGGGGCGTTGCTGGAGCTCGGCCAGCTACCCCGGACTGTGGACGCGGCGCGGCTGTTCGCCTATCTCCGCTACGGGATCACGGATCACGGCGACGGATCGTTGTTCGCGGAGGTCCAGCAGGTGCCTGCCGGCGGATGCACCGTCATCGACATCGACCACACCGGACCGCCGGAGTTCCGATGCTACTGGCAGCCGGGCGGCCGGCCACGTGCCGAGCTGTCGCTCGACGAAGCGACGCGTCGCGTCCGCGACCTGTTTCTGGACAGCGTGCGGCTGCACTTGCGCAGCGACGTGCCGGTGGGGTCCGCGCTCTCCGGTGGAATCGACTCCTCGGCGATCGTCATGGCGATGCGACGCCTGGGTGGTCCGGAGCTGGTGCTGCACACGTTCAGCTTCGTGCCGGCGGACGAGGCGCTCTCGGAAGAGCGCTGGGTGGATGTGGTCGTCGACGCCGCTCACACGACCGCGCACAAGGTACACGTGTCCCCTGAGGAGCTGAGCCATGACCTCGAGGAGCTGATTCGGGTGCAGGAAGAGCCGTTTGGCGGCACCAGCGTTTATGCCCAGTTCAGGGTGTGTCGACTGGCACGAGAACACGGCATCAAGGTCCTGCTCGACGGTCAGGGGGCGGACGAGCTGCTCGGGGGCTATCGGTTCTACCTGGCCGCGCGGCTGGCTTCGCTGGTTCGGTTGGGATCGTGGGCCGATGCGGCTCGGCTGTTGCGGGCGTGCGGCGGCCTTCCCGGCGTGCAGCGTCTGCAGCTGGTGCTGCGGAGCGCGGACTTCCTGGTTCCGTCACGATATCAATCCCTCGGCCGGACGCTGGTCGGGCAATCGCTGTTTCCGTCGTGGGTTGCGCGGCAGTGGTTCGTGGATCGCGGTGTACGTCCGGCGTCTTTGTCCTACACACGGAGTGAGGACGTCCTGCGCGACTACCTGGTGCGAACGCTGACGACCACAATGCTCCCCCACCTGCTCCGCTACGAAGACCGCAACTCGATGGCGTTCTCGATCGAGAGCCGGGTGCCCTTCCTCACGCGGGAGCTGGCGGAGCTGCTGCTCACCTTGCCCGAGGAGTACATCATTGCCCCCGATGGAACCTCGAAGTCGATATTTCGACGTGCCATGCGAGGTCTGGTGCCGGACCCGATACTCGAGCGTCGCGACAAGGTCGGGTTTGCCACTCCGGAACGCGCCTGGATGCGGGCGTTACAGCCGTGGGTGGACCAGGTGGTGGGCGGCGACGGACTCACGGCGACGCCGGCGCTCGATGCCCGAGCGGTGCGCTCCGAGTGGGCGCGGATCGCCCGGGATGGGAAGCCGTTCGACGCGCGGGTATGGCGGTGGGTCAACCTGGTGGAGTGGACAAGACAATTCAACGTCACGTTTTAGAAGCGCCCACGGTCCCACTCTTGCCCCGGCTCCGGGGGGTTCGTAGAATCGGGCCCGGTACGCACCGCCTCACGAGGCAGGTCTGGGGGATCTCATGATCAACGGGGAAGTGCCAGCGCGCGTGCTCGTCCTCGCGCGGCACACCGACGACGCCGAATTCGGGTGTGGGGGCACGATCGCGAGATTCGCCGAAATGGGCGTGAAGGTGCACTGCGTCGCCTTTTCCGCGGCCGAGGAATCGGTTCCTGCCGGCCTGCCCAAAGACATTCTCCGGACGGAAATGAAGCGGGCGAGCGGTCTGCTGGGGATCCGCGATGACAGTCTCCAGATCCTGTCCTATCCGGTGAGGAAGTTTCCCCACCACCGGCAGGAGATCCTCGAGGACCTGGTGGCGCTAGCGAGGGACGTGAAGCCCGACCTGGTGCTGCTGCCGTCGACGCACGACACCCATCAGGACCATCAGGTGATCGCCCAGGAGGGATTTCGCGCGTTCAAGAAGACATCGATTCTCGGCTACGAGGTCCCCTGGAACAATCTGACGTTCGTGACCAATTGCTTTGTCATGCTCGAGCATCGCCACGTCCAGCAAAAGCTGGCGGCCGTGAAGTGCTACTACTCGCAGCTCGGGCGCGAGTACGTCGACGAAGATTTCATTCGGAGCCTACTGCGGACGCGAGGAGGGCAGGTGGGGGGGACTTACGCCGAGGCGTTTGAAGTGATCCGGTGGCTGGTGCGGTGAGCAAGGGACACGACGGGAGCCGGGTGAACCAGCTGGCTGCGTACAAACAGCGGTATGTCGATCACTTCCGCCGGCGCCTCGAGCTCTATGGGGAGGACGTTCGGGCGCTGTGGAACAGCGCGGCCTCGCAGGCCACTCGCTTCGAAGCCTTGTGTCAAGTAAGCGACCTGTCGGGGAAAACGCTGCTCGATGTCGGCTCCGGGTTCGGTGACCTGCTCGACTTCCTGGCGGAGAAGCAGGTCGTGCTCGGAGCCTACTGCGGCATCGATCTCTCCTCGGAGATGGTCGCGATCGCCCGCGCGCGGCATGCCGGGGCGCGGTTCGAATGCCGCGACCTCCACGAGCAGCCATTCGGAGACCAGACCTTCGATGTGGTGGTGGGGTCCGGCCTGTTCTTCCTCCCCCATGCCTTGTGGGACGCGTACGTCGGGGTGTACGTCGCGGCCATGTTCGCGTGCTGCCGCCGCGCCGTCGCCGTGAATTTCCTGAGTGCCTACAGCACCAACAAAGATCCCGAGAGCTATTACGCGACGCCGCATGTGGTTCTCGAGCGGCTGCAGCAGCAGATCACGCCGCGTGTCGTGCTCCGGCACGATTATCGGGGCAATGATTTCACGGTCTATCTCTACAGGTAGGCGGGAGTCAGTGGGAGGGCGCGTCGTCGCAATCCACCAGCCGAATTATCTGCCGTGGCTTGGCTATTTCCACAAGCTATTTTCGTGTGACGAGTTCATCTTCCTGGACGACGTGCAATTCTCGCGGCAGAGCTACACGCAACGAGTCCAAGTTCTGTACCAGGGCGGCGCGCACTGGCTGACCGTGCCGGTGGTGCGCAGCGGGCGCTCCGGCCAATTGATTGTCGACACGGAGTGCCAGCCCGGGACGCCGTGGAAGCGGAAGCACCTGGCAACGCTCCAGGCGAGCTACGGACGACACGCGTGCTTTCGCGAAGTCTTCCCGGTGGTCGAAGCCGCGCTCTCCGGTACCTCCAACAACCTCGCCGACATCAACATCACACTCATTCAAGCGCTGGGCGCGGCGCTCGGCGTCACCTGCCGCTTCGCGAGGAGCAGCCTGATGGGGGTGGCGGCAAATGACGCCACCGAGCGGCTGGTCGCACTGGTCGGTGCCGTGGGGGGGAGCAGCTATCTCCACGGACGCGGTGGTCTCAAGTACCAGGAGGAGGAGCTGTTCCGAGCCAGCTCGATCAAGCTCGTCCTGTCTGCATTCGGCGGCGGGCCCTATCCTCAAAAGGGAAGCGATGTCTTCATCGCCGGACTCTCCATCATCGATGCCCTCTGCAACCTCGGTTTCACCGGCACCAGAAAGCTCTTCCTGAGCGCGTAGGACGGGACCATGCCCTCACCCTCGAAGGTGGTGCTCATGGTGATCCTCGACTCCTACGAGCACGACCCGCGGCTCGAGAAGGAAATCGCGAGCCTCGTCCGCGCGGGATGCGGGGTCTACGTGCTGGGATGGAACCGGTTCGGCACCGCCCCGTCGGAGGAGGAGCGCGGCGGCGCGATCATCCGCCGAGCGGAGGTGCGGAGCCCGCGAGGATCGCGGTGGCGAACCTTGCTACGCCTGCCGCGCCTGTACGCCTGGCTGTGGCGTCAGGCTCGTGCCATCGACTATGACGTCATCATCTGCCACGAAATCTACTCCTGGCCTTTGGGTTGGCTGCTGAAGCTGGTCAAGCGGCGCAAGACCATTTTCGATGCGCATGAGCCCTACGCCGAGCAGATCGTCGGCATCCTTCCGGGCACGGGCCTGTTCCTCGGGTTGTTGCTCCGGTTGGAAGCCCTTCTGGCAAGGCGGGCCGACGCCCTGGTGACGGTTTCACCGCGAATGGTCGCGCGGTATCGGGGCATGGGGATTCGGCGGGTCGTGTACGTGCCCAATGTGCCGCTGTTAGCGCCGGAGACGCCGCCGGTCCGCGAACGGCGTGACAATGACTTCGTGATCGGCCGGGTGGGGGTTATCTCGCCGCGCTACAGCGGCGTCGAGGCGCTCGTGGCCGTGGCCAAGCTGTTGCGCGAGCGGGGCGCCCCTGTGAAGGTCGTACTCGGCGGGCCCGTGACTAACGCTTGGGACGAGGAGTTCCGGAGACTGCTGCGCGAGTGTCACGACTTCGTGGAGTACATCGGTATCGTACCGGTCGCCAGGCTGCGGGACGTGACCGCGAGCTTCGACGTCGCGGCTTCGCTGTTTGAGCCGGTGATCCCCAAAGCCGACTATGGGTACTCCACCAAGATCTTCGATGCCATGGCCGCCGGAGTGCCGGTGGTGTCGACGCGAGCGGCCGAAGACGGACTGCTGGTGGAGGAGACCGGTTGCGGCATCGTCGTCGAGTATCCGTTCGACTACGGGAAGATTGCCGACCAGCTCCTGGTCTTGGGGCGCGAGCCGGAGACACGGCGGCGCTACGGGGTGAACGGGCGCCGGGCGATCGAGCTGCGCTTCAACTGGTCGGTCTATGAAGCGGCATTTCTCTCATGCGTGGGTGTCACCGAGGCGAGATAGCGCAGCAATCATGCGGGCGCGCTTGTTCTCGTGGCTTGGGGACGATAGCTTGGGCCATCCCCATGCCCCGAGGCACGCCGGCAGCGCGCAATGTCCATCCCTCTCGACTGGACCGGGACGCACTTGGTGCGTACGACGCTGCTGACACTGATGTTGGCGGCAGGGGTTTCGGCATGTCTCGATCCGCTCGCGTCGGGACTCCCACCTGACGACGGGACGCCCTACTGCCCCGTGACGTCGGGGCTCTCATCCGAGGGGGTGACGGGTTATCGCGCGACTACGCGCGTGACCGGCTACTGGATCTTCCACTTCGATGCTCCGGCAGTAAACGACCACGTCCAGCTCGTGCGGGTGACGAGAGCCGACACCTCCGACTGGCTCCTCCAGCTTTCCGTGTTCCCCGCGAGGGACTGGTCGGGGAACGTCACGCAAGACCTGGACTCGGCCCGAAGCGCGGGGCGGTTGGTCATCGATTCCGCGAGAAGTCAGGGTCACGTCGAATGGCGGCTCTCCGTCGCGGGTGTGGACGGCGTGTTGCGGTACACGTGTGTCAACAACGCCGCGCACGGGGTGTTCACTCCCCTCGGAGACACCGTCGCCGTGCACATGCTCGGGGTGCCCGTCGACACCCTCATGATCCCGAGCCTCGACTCCACGCCGCGCGCACCCAGCACCGATTCCACGCCCGTCGTTCTGCTGCGAGTCGACGACGCTCCGGTGACCGATCGCGATTTCCTCGGGCGGGTCCTGGCGCGCTCCCTGCCGGCCGAATTGGGGATTCCCACAAAGCTCGTGGGTAGGAGTGGAATGATGACGTGGGCGGACGTGAACCGATGGACCGCGTCCGGGTTCACCACCGTCGCCCACTCTCGGCTGCACCGCGCTACCGCCACCGACGAGGAGTTCGTCGCGGAGTTCGCGGGCTCGCTCGCGGATATGGCGGCGCATGGCGTGCCGACGACCGTGTTCGTGCAACCCGGCACATGGCGCGATTCGATGTCGTTCGACGCCGCCGCCAAGCTGCGCAATTGGCGTGGGGCGCTGATCCGGTCCCTGTCCACCGTGTTCGAGTCCTATGTGTACAACGGCTCGCAGTGCGTTCCCTTCCCCGACTCGGTCGCGTACGGACTCGGTCATGTGACGATCTCCAACGGCGTCACGCCCGACGTCATCCTCCAGGCGTGGCTCCGCGCCACCCAGCCGCGACATGCGACGGTGTTCCTGGTTCATTCGAGAACCGTCAGACCTGCAGGAATGCTCGATTGGTTCCTGGACACCCTGGCGAGCGCGCGGGCGTCCGGCCGCATTCGAGTGGTGGGCTCCGTCCAGGAGCTGTTTCCGCACTGACGCCCCCGTATGGATCTGCGCCGTCTTGGATTCCTCGCGGTGTTGCTCGTGTACATGATCGGGCCGAATCCCAAAGTGGGAGGGGCCCAAATCGGCGATGCGGTGTTGCTGGCCTTTGCCGTGGCGTTCATCGCCTCGACGCGGTTTCGCACGCCGGCGTCGCTGGTGACGTTCTTCGCCTGGCCGGCAGCCGTTGTCATGGCGAGCACGCTCGGGAAGACGTTCAGCGGCATTCCCGTGGGCAGCGATGAGATCAACAACGTGCTCAAGATGGTGAGTCTGGGCCTCCTGGGGCTGATCGGCGCCGCCTTGGGGAGGGCGGACGAGGAGCGCGACGGACCTTCGCTGGCGGGCCAGATGTGCTGGCTCGTGGTCGTCGGCGTCCTGTTCACGGGCACGCTCGGCTTACTCGAGTTCAGCAGGCCGTCGCTGTTCCGAAGCCTGGTGGGCGGACTGTACGAGAAAGAGCTGGTCATCCGCCTGACGAACGTGGAGCTGGCGGAGCAGGCGGGGCGGATCGCCGCGGTGTTTTCGTGGGCCAATGCTTTCGGCATGTTTCTATTGTTGGCACTGACCGTGTTGGTGCTGAATTGGCGTGAGGTCGGTCGCGTCGCGCTGGTCGCATCACTCGGGATCGGCATTCCCTGCCTCATCCTGACCAACTCGCGCATCGCCCTGCTGCTCTTCGGTTTTGTGTCGGTGTACGCGGCCGTGGTGCAGCGTCGCTGGGCGTTGGTGTTCTTGCTCGGCTTCGGCGCCTGCGGCGTGCTGCTGCTGGTTCCCGTGGAGAGTCTGGTTGGATCACGCAATGCGGTGCGATTGGGAGAGCTCGTGGAGTTCGTGCGGTCGGGGCAGCTCCCGGCCAATCTTGAGGTGCGCCTCGGGGTACTGACGTTCCTGCCGCGGCTGATCGCGAACAGCGAGTACCTGGCCTTCGGGTTTCCCATGTCGGTCTACCACACCACGGTCGCCGTGTCGCCGGACAATCAATACCTGGGCTTCTTCGTGAAGTACGGTCTCATGGCCGTGCTGCTGTTCGTGTGGCAGGCCTGGGCGATCGTCCTGCCGGCGGGACGGTTGCGTGCCCAGGACCTGACGCCGCGCCGGCGCGTGCAGCTCCACACCCTGGTCCTGCTGAATGTGGCCGTGGCACTCGGGGGGTTGTCCCAGGACACGCTGTTCGCCGAGCGGTGGAGGGAGTTCTATTTCGCGTTCAGCGGCGTCATCTTGGGGGCGGTGCTTGCGCCGCCGAGGAGCGAGGGTCCGCCCTCACCCGTCGACGTGACCGCCGCCGCGCAACTCTGAACTGAGCGGAGCCGACGATGGCCCAGACGATGGGAACGGGAGTCGTTTCACTGATGAGGCCGGAACGGAGAGATCTCGATCTGTTCACGGCGCTCGCCGCCATCTTGGAGGGCTGGCGCGCCGTCGCGGCGGGTGTGGGCATCATCGGCGTCGGCGCGGCCCTCCTCCTCCTGTTGCAGCCCCGCCGGTACGAGGCGGGGATGACGCTGTCCACCGTCTCGAACGCGGCGCTGTCTGCAAACGGGCTGGCGGCGAGCCTGCTGGGGGGCGGCGCTCAGGGGGGACTCCAGCCCACTCCCCCCCTGGTGGTCGAGCTCGTGAACCTACCCGGCGTCCTCAGGGATGTGGCTCAGTCAGCAGCCGACTCGAACGGTCCCACCCGGATCATCGACCGAGTCGCCCGTGCCTCCGGCACGGACTCCGTACCGTCGGACCGGATACCAGATGTGATGAGGACGTTGATCAAAGCGGTGATCCAGCGCGAGACGGGAACGATCACGCTTCGCGTAGTCCACCGCGATAGTGCCCTCGCGCGCGTGGTCGCACGACGCGTGGTCGAGGAGGTCAGGCGCGCATTCGTCAGCGCGGCTCGAGCCCAGGCGACTCAACAGAGGCGTGCGCAGGAGCTGCGCGTCGACAGTGCATCGGCGCAGCTTACGGAGGCGGAGCGGAATCTCGTGGCATTCGTAGCCCGCAACCGGTCAATTACTCCGTTCTCACCCACCGCCGTTGAGCACGATCGACTGCAGCGGGCCGTGCGAGTAGCGGAACAGGTCTACCTGCAAGCCGTCACGGACCGTGGCGCCGCCGTTGCCCAGGAGCTGCAGGAGACCCCAGTGCTGGTTGTCATAGACCCATTGCCGGCACGGCTGCCGGCGGTGCCTCGCCATCGTGTGCTGAAACTGCTGCTGGCGGTGATGCTCGCAACGTCGGTGATCGCCTTCGTGCTCGTATTCCGAGAATCCCTGCAGCCCCGGGGGGCGGGCGAGTCAGACGCGCTGCTCAGGCTCCGGGCCGCGGTGCGGGCGCTGCCGCTCGTCCCCGCGCCGCGAGGAGTCGCGAGTGAACTCGCGGCTCGGCCCCGTCAGTAAGCTGACTGGGGCCGCTCACCGCTTCGACACGATGATGATCGTGGCCGTGGCGGTGATCAGCTGGGCCAGCGCAGCGAGCACCGCCAGGGCATCGGTGCCGCG
>Ga0066709_100001410_pt1 | contig 15799 bp, 17 predicted proteins | sample GraSoiAngelo_158_FD_79665 | JGI IMG/M metagenome (GOLD analysis project Ga0066709, IMG submission 79665) | Grasslands soil microbial communities from the Angelo Coastal Reserve, California, USA - 14_1009_16_30cm | ecosystem: Environmental > Terrestrial > Soil > Grasslands | place: USA...
CCGTCGCGGGCGGTCACGACGTCGTAGCCGTCGGCGGTCAGACGCGTGCTCAAGATTCGGACGTTGGCGATGTTGTCGTCGGCGATCAGGACGCGCGGCGGGGTCCTCACCGGGGCTCCTAGCGCGTGACGGCGATCTTCTTCGAGCTCTCCCAGGCTGCCGAATGCGTGGGCTCGGCGATCGCCCGCAGCATGCCGCCCTCGTCGAGCGCGATGGTGAAGACGGCCTTCGGGTAGGAGAAGACCGGGTGCAAGTAGATGCGCGCGATCTCGGCGCTGTCCTTGTAGAGCGCGATGTAGCGGACGAAGTGCTCCCCGAGCGAAGGGTGGGTGGATCCGGCGCCCACCGTCACCGTGACCTCGAACCACTGCCCCCGCTTCACCGAGTCCGGCGCCTCGATCTTGGGGGTGTGCTTGTCATCGTACGACCGGCGGACCTCACGGTATTCCGGTGTGAATTGCTCGGCCTGGCCCTGCGCGCCCACCCGCGCCGTCCCCGGGGCCAGCACCAGGGCCGCCACGGCGACGACGGCCAACGTCTTTCCGTATCTCATCGCTCGTCTCTCCTCTCCCCCAACTTTCTGATTAGCTCGCCTCGGCCGGCGGGGCCTCAGCCCCGCGACGTCTTGCAGCTCGCCAAGCCACTGATTAGCTCGCCTCGGCCGGCGGGGCCCCAGCCCCGCGACGTCCTGCAGCTCGCCAGGCGACCGTCAGTTCTCCGGGAGGAACTTGTGGATCAGCGCCATCAGGTCGCGCGGGCTGTACGGCTTGGCCAGGTAGGCCGAGGCGCCCGCGTCCATCGCGCGCCGGTCGTCGCCGCTCAGGGCGAACGACGTCACGACCACGAGCGGAATGTGCGCCGTGCGCGGGTCGGCACGCAGCAGCCGAGTCGCGTCGAGCCCCGACAGCTTCGGCAGCTGGACGTCCATGAGGATGAGATCGGGCAGCTCGCGCTGGGCCACCGCGAGCCCCTCCTCGCCATCCGAGGCCTCCAGCAGCCGATACGACGTCCGGCTCAAGAGCTGCCTCACGATCTTCCGATTGTACTCGTTGTCCTCGATGTGGAGCACGGTCCGGTCACTCATGCACGTCCTCCGTCCGTGTGCAGGGGCACGGTGAAGAAGAAGGTCGAACCCTTGCCGAGCTCGCTTTCCACCCCGATGCGTCCCCCGTGCAGCTCGACGAGCCGCTTCGTGATGCTGAGCCCGAGGCCGGTGCCGCCGTATTCCTTTGTGATCGTGGTGTCGACCTGCCGAAACTCGGCGAAGATGTTCTCGACCTCGTCCTTGGGAATGCCGATGCCGGTGTCGCTGACGCGATACCAGAGCCACTCGCCCTCGAGGCGCACGTCGATGTCGACCCGTCCCTGGTGCGTGAACTTGAGGGCGTTCCCGGCGAGGTTCAGGAGGCACTGCATGAGCCGCCGGCCGTCGCCCCAGGCCGCCGGGATGTCGGGCGGCACCCGCGCGGTGAACCCCAGGCCCTTCTCGAGGGCCAGCGACTTCAGGGACGCGTGGACGACGTCGACGATCTCCTGCACCGAGTACTCGGCGACGCCGAGCTCGAGTCGTCCCGCCTCGATCTTGGACAGGTCGAGCACGTCGTTGATGAGGCGCAGCAGGTGGCGGCCGTTCGTCTGGATGTCGACGAGCGGCTCCCGCAGCGTCGGCGGCACCTCGCCGTACAGCTCGTCGAGCATGATTTCGGTGAAGCCGAGGATTGCGTTGAGCGGCGTGCGGAGCTCGTGGCTCATGTTCGCGAGGAACTCCGACTTGGCGCGACTGGCCTGCGCCAGGCGGTCGTTGAGGCTGCGAAGCGCCTCCGCCGCCACCCGGTGCTCGTCGTCGAGCCGCCGGAGCTCGTGGCTCATCCAGTTCATGTGCTCGGCGAGGGCGCCGAACTCGTCGCGGTTCGGCACGACGAGCGTGCCCCCGAACCGCCCCTCGGCCACCTCGCTCAGGAAGCCGTGCGCCTCGCGCACCGGCAGGATGAACGACCACGAGATCACGAAGCCTGCCAGCAGCGCGATCGCGACGGAGACGACCGCGAAGCCGGCCACCATCCGCACCGACTGACGGTTCGCGGCGGCGATACTGCTCCGGAGGCTGGCCATCCGCGTCTCCTCGGCGGCGACGAGCGCGCCCACCAGCGCCTCGATCCTCTGGTAGGTCGGCTCCTGGCGGGTCCGCATCGCCGTCATCGCATCGGCGAGTCGCCGGTCGCGGACGGCGTTGGCGATGTCGGCGACGGTCGCCATCGCGTCCTCCTGCGCCCCGCGAATGGACTGGATGAGCGCGCGCTCCTCACGCGGCGCCGCCGTCTCGAGACGAGCGAGCGTGTCGTTGAACCGGTTGTTCTCGCGCAGGATGAGGCTCACGCCATCCTCACCCTGAGTGAGCAGCGCCATCGAGGTGAAATGCATCTGCATCGCGAGCGCGTGCTCGATCTGCCGCGACCAGCCGACGCGCTCGTGGGCCTCGTCGAGGAGGTTCGTCTGGCGCGCGGTCTCGGCGACGGTTCGGAAGCTCACCGCGCAGACCACGAGGAAGAGAAGGGTGATGAGGAGGAAGCCGGCGAGGAGCTTGACGTGGACCGACGCGCGGACCCGCGCCACGGCCCGCACGAGGGCCCCCAGCGGCGAGGCGAGCAACGCCACCACGGGCGGCGGCATTCGCTCGGCGTGGGACGCGCGGCGCATCGTGGCCCTCCCGCGCGGCTAGCGGGCGGCCATCTCCAGCGTGATCGGCGTCGGGTCCTGGTCGCCCACCACAATGTCTTTCGAGCTCGTGCCGAGCCGCTCCTGCCACACCCGCACCGTGTAGCGTCCGGGCGCGAGCCCCCGCAGCGTGAACTGGCCCTCGGGGTCGGTGAGCGCATAGAAGGGATGCTCCGCCACGACGACCCAGCCGCGCATCCACGAGTGGAGATCGCACGTCACGCGGATGATCTCCGGGTGGGAGAACGAGATGGCGATCGTGCGCCCCTTCGGCTGCGTCCGGTTGAAGGGCGGGTTGGCGCTCGGCGTGCTGTGCAGGTTGTGGAGGAGCCGATCGCTGTTCAAGAAGTCGATCCGCCCGCCGGCCGGCACGATGACGACGCGGGGAGCGAACGAACAATCCTTTTGGTCCATGGTCGTCGTGGACGGCAGGGCCTCGCCGGCCGACCCCGCCGGCGCCTTGTCGAGCCAGACGACGGCATTGCGGATCCTCCCCTGCGGCGAGACCAGAAGATCCTCGGGGCTCTTTTCCTTACCGCAGACGTACTGGTCGATCGTCACGGCGAGCTTTCGGAGCTCGGGCGTCGCCCCCTTCAGCACGACCGTCCCCTTGATCGACCCGCCCAGCGCAACGCCGGGCGTCGCCAGCCCGGCCACCAGGGCCACGATAGCTACGGCGAACAGGACCGCTCGCATAGGCGTCGTTTTCCCTCTTCCGCGTCCCGATCAGGCTGCGAGTGCCAACGTTAACTGCCCGAACACGATACCACGCAAGGCGAAAAGGGACTCATCGCCGCGGCCGCAGCTCAGCTCACGCCAGGCGGCAGGATCTCCTTCTCGCCGAGATATTCGCGGCGGTAGAGATCGGTGATCGAGGCCCAGCGCAGCCGGCACGCCTGCTGCGCCACCTCGAGCGCGCGCGCCTTGGCCGCATCGCTGTCGAGATACTTGGCGCAGAGCTCGGCCTGACGCCGGCTGTGCTCGACGTCCGCCGCGGCGTGCTCGGTGAAGAACTCGATCGCGGGCGAGCCCGCCGGATAACCGTAGTGTCTGGCGAAGGCCGGTAGCACGACCTCGGTGTTGAGGGCGGGCTGCTGGCCCTCCTGCGTGCTCTGCATCGCCAGCACGACGCCGATCGGCTCCTGCGCCGCGGTCTGATAATAATGGAGCGCGCGTGCCCACCAGGCCGGCGTGAGCTCGATGACGCGTACCTCGGCCTCCGAGAGGCCCACGGCCCGGCAGAAGCGGAAGATGAGCTCGGCGTGGTCGTGCGGCACGTGACCCGCGCGCGGGATCGCCTTGAAGCCTTCCTCCTCGGAGATGTTCTCGGCGATGGCCTTGCGCACGTCATCGTGGGCGATCGTGCGCGCGTAGAGGATACCGAAGCTCGCCAGGCCGTGCTGCACGAACTTCCAGTGCATCGCCTTGTAGACGCCCATCGCGCGGAGCGGCAACTTGCCCTCGGCGAAGGCACCGAAGAAGGGATGACGCTTGGTGTGCCAGCGCTCGCGGATCGCGAGGATGTCGTCGATGATCATGGCCGGTTCACCTACGCTTCCTCGACGAGAGCGAACCGGGCGTCGGCCGCGCGGCACTCGGCCTCCGGCAGCCCGAGCTCCCGCCGCACGATGTTGGCGCCACGCACGATCGACACCATCTTGCCGTATGCGCCCTCCGCGGGTTCGAGGGAAGAGTACTATACCGCACTCGCGTGGTTTCGCCTTGACCGAGGGTGCGATCCCGCGGTATCCAGCGAAGCGAGGAGGACACGAGGACCTATGGTGAGCCGACGAGTCGCCAGATCCTACCAGGCGCGGTACAGCCTCGGCGCCAACAAGGCGAGCATGTACGACCTGACGGACGCGATCGACGTCCACGCCCACGCGCGCGGCCACGACGAAGAGGAGCCGCTGCACGCCGCGCAGGAGGGGAGCCGGGTGGGCATGAAAGCGATCCTGTTCAAGAGCATCTCGCCGGGCCGGCCCTGGGAGGTCGCGCGACAGGTCCAGGAGGACGTCGATCGCTGGGCCGAGCGGGAAGGGTTGCGGCCGGTGAAATGCCTCTCGGCCTGGGTCGTCGGGATTCCGTTGAAGCCCATCGACTTCGCCGAGATCAAGGCGGCTGTCGAGGGCGGCATCCTCGGGTTGTGGATGCCGCCGGTGACTTCCGCCTGGAGCATCTATCGTCTGGGCGGTCGCGGCGTCTGGTTCGACAAGGCCCGGCGCTACGACGACCCGGTGGCGCCCGTCGCCTGGGAGCAGGCGCTCAAGACCGGGATGTACGTGCTGGACGATCACGGCCGGCTGCTCCCGTCCATCCGCGACACCGTGCGGCTCTGCGCGGATCACGGCGTGGCGCTGTCGTTCGGCCACCTCTCGCCCCAGGAAATGGACGCGATGGCCGAAGAGGTCGGTGCCATCGGCTACCGGCGCGCGTTCATCGACCATCCGTTCAGCGAGGTGTTCGAGTTCGACGTCCCCAAGATGAAGCGCTGGGCGGACGCCGGCGTCCGCTTCGCGCTCACGTGGGACGAGCTCTCGCCGCTGCTCGGCGTGGACACGCAGGACATGGTTGCGGCGATTCGCGCCGTCGGGCCCGAGCACTTCATGCTGTCCAGCGACGCAGGCATCCCGCTGCTGCCGCAGACGGTCGAAGCCTACCGTTTGCTCGCGGCGATGCTGCGGGCCTACGGGATGACCGAACTCGAGATGCGCCAGCTGATGACCGGCAGCGCCAAGGAGCTCCTGAGCCTGGCCGCCTGAAGCCGTCGCTCGTTACTGGCGTCGCGGGGTGGCGTCGCCGCTGGGACTGCGGCGAGCCTTCTTCAGCTCCGCTTCTCGGCGCCGCCGCGCGAGCCGTCGGAGTCTCTGAACGGCGTTTCTCGTTTTCGAGTGCGTAGCCATGAGACCTCACCCCCCCTCGTCGAAACGGGTGCGCTCTCCGCCCCGACCCATTGCGGGCGCGAGCGCCTGATAGTACCGGGTGTGGCGGGCGGCGCCAAGGAGCTCTCTCACCTCATCGCCGCCAGGCGTGCCAGGAGGGCGGCGAGGCTGGGATCGTCGGCGCCCTTCGGCTTGATGCGCGTGAACTCGTCGCGCTCCTTCTTGCGCCAGAGCGGCGGCTTGGTGGCGTCGATCGCCATCTTGCCCCCGACCCGCATCACCGTCACCTCGGAGCGGTCCACGTTCGGCGCCGAGATGTCGAGCGGGTGGATGCGCTCGTGCGGGATCACGATGACGTCCCGCTCCGGGTTCACCCGGGTCGAGATCGCCCAGAAGACCTCGCGCGGGTCGTAGATGTCGACGTCTTCGTCGACGGCGATCGCGATCTTCGGATGGAGGTACGGGCTCGACAGGACTCCGAGCAGCACGTCCCGCGCCTGGCCGTCCCAGCGTGGCGTCATCTGGACGAAGACCGTGAACATCGTCACCCACGGCGGGATGAAGACGTCGTGGATCTCGGTCCGACCGTGGATCTCGCTCAGGCGACGAAAGAGGCTCGCCTCCATCGGCACCGAGACGAGCGGCTGGTGGTCGGTGAAGACGGTCGCCTGCATGTGGCGATAGATCGCGTCGCGGCGCCGGGTGATCGCGGTGACCTCGAAGACCGGTGCCGGCCCTTCGGCGCCCTTGCTGTAGCCGGTGAACTCGCCGAACGGCCCTTCCGGCTCGCGTACGCCCGGCGGCACGACGCCCTCGATGACGATCTCGGCCTGCGCGGGGACCTCGAGGTCGATCGTCTCGCACTTCACGAGCTCGAGCGTCTCGCCGAGGACCCCCGCGCCCATCTCGAGCTCGTCGTACCCCTCGTGCCGTCCGCTGAAGTTGGCGAGGATCTCGTACCCGGGATGCAGCCCGATCGCGAACGCCATCGGCGCGGGGAGGCCCCGCTCCTGGTACTTCATCAGGTGCGCCCAGTTGTGGCGCGCCGCCATCCAGAAGCCCATCTTGCGCGGTCCGCGGACGAGCGCGCGGATGATGGCTTCGTTCCGCACGCCGGTGTCGGGATCCTTGGTGATCGTGATGCCCGAGCCGAGATAGCGCCCGGCGTCGCCCTCGGAGTGGATCGGGATCGGGAGCTTCGTGATGTCGGCGTCGGCGCCGAGGAGCTTCACTTCCTTGCAGGGGCCGTCGGCGACGATCTTCGAGCTCCCGGGCACGCGCGTGAACATGCGGTCGGAGAGCTCGCGCACGACGTTCTGCGGCGTGGTCCCGAGCGCCTTGGCCTGGCGCGCGCGGTCCTTCACCAGGATGTCGCAGAGCTTCCAGCCCGGGAAGCCCTTGAGGCGATTCAGCACGATCGGCCGGGGCGCCGCCGAACAGAGCGCGCCGGCCTGGGTGATCGGATCGACCTCGTCGTCGACGCGGATCAGGTCGTCGCCGAGTGCGGCGAGAAAATCTCTCAGATTGAGTGCCATCGTCGTCTCCTCTGCGGCACTACTTCGCCTTCTCCGGGCTGCCGGCCGCCTGCAAGGTCACGTCGTCGCCGACGATCAGGAATATTACCTCGCCGTTCGAGGCCTTGTACCGCCAGGTCTCCAGGGGCCCGAGCTTGGTGATGTCGTCGGGCTTGCCGAGCACCCTCTCGAGCTCGGCGCGCTTGGATACGTCGCGCGCCTTCGAGACGATCTCTTCCTTCGTCCCTCGGCCACACGCCACCAGGCCGAGCATGACCAACCCGCCCACGAGCACTCTCGCCGTGGTCCCCGTCATCAAATCACCTCATCCATTCTTAGCTGCGCCTTGGCCGGCGGGGCTTTTCGGGTAGCTCGCCTCGGGCCCGGCGGCCCCAGCCACCGGGCGGCCCTGCGGCTCGCACGACGCCCCGCGACGGACCTGCCGCGCACGCCACCGCTCGTCGCGGTCCGCGCGCCGAACTCTCCGACAGACTACCGGATTTCGCCCTTGACCGAGGGGTGATCCCGGGTATTAGTGGGGGACGGTTCGGGGTCGAATTCTCAGGGGGTGTGACCATGGCTGGTCCCGCTAGGCCGAAATCCTCGAAGCGGACCGAGGCGGCGCCGCCCGCCGCCGGGAAGGCGCCGACGCTCCCGTACACCGGCAAGGAGTTCCTGGAGAGTCTCGACGACGGCCGGGAGGTCTGGATCTACGGCGAGCGCGTGAAGAACATCACCGCCCACCCGGCGTTTCAAAACTGCGCCCGGATGCTCGCGCGGCTGTACGACGCGCTGCACGACGACCACAAGCGCGGCCAGCACGTGCTCACCGAGCCCACCGAGTGGGGCGGGTTCACGCACCGCTACTTCCGCGCGCCGACGACCGTGGAAGAGCAGGTCGCGGGGCGCGACGCGATCGCGGCGTGGGCGCGACTGACCTACGGCTGGCTCGGGCGCTCGCCCGACTACAAGGCCGCGTTCCTGGGTACGCTCGGGGCGAACGCGGAGTTCTACGCCCCGTACCAGGACAACGCCCGGCGCTGGTATCGGTATTCCCAGGAGCGCGTGCCGTTCATCAACCACGCGATCATCCACCCGCCGGTCGACCGCAACATCGCACCCGGGGCGCCCGGCGGTCCCACCGATATCTACGCGCGCGTCACCAGGGAAACCGACGCCGGCATCTATGTTTCGGGGGCGAAGGTCGTGGCGACGGGCTCGGCGCTGACCCACTTCACGTTCGTCGCCCACCACGGGCTCATCCCGGTGCAGGGGAAGAACTTCGCGATCGTCTTCATGGTGCCGACGAACGCCAAGGGCGTGAAGCTCATCTGCCGGGTCTCCAACGAGCTGCGGGCCGCCGTGCTCGGGAGCCCGTTCGACTATCCGCTGTCGAGCCGACTCGACGAGAACGACGCGATCTTCGTGATGGACGACGTATTCGTGCCGTGGGAAGACGTGTTCGTCCACGCCGACGTCGAGAAGGCGAATAACTTCTTCCCGCGTACCGGCTTCCTCCCGCGCGCCCTCATCCACGGCTGCACGCGCCTGGCGGTCAAGCTCGACTTCATCACCGGTCTCATGATCAAGGCGACCGAGATCACCGGGTCGCGGTCGTTCCGGGGCGTGGAGGCGAACATCGGCGAGGTCATCGCCTGGCGCAACATGATCTGGGGGCTGTCGGACGCGATGGCGAAGACGGCGGATCCGTGGACCGGCGGCTGCGTCCTGCCGGGCATGGAGCCGGCCGCCGCCTACCAGGTGCTGGCGCCCGAGGCGTACGTCCAGATCAAGAACCTCATCGAGAAGACGGTGGCGAGCGGTCTCATCTACCTGAACTCGCACGCACGGGACTTCAAGACCGCGGACCTCCGCAAGTACCTCGACCTCTACCTGCGGGGCTCGGGCGGGGTCGACGCGGTCGAGCGGGTCAAGCTCATGAAGCTCCTGTGGGACGCGATCGGCACCGAGTTTGGCGGCCGCCACGAGCTGTACGAGATCAACTATTCCGGCAGCCACGAGGAGATCCGGCGCTACGCGTTGTTCGGCGCGCTGGCCTCCGGCCAGTACGATCGCTGGAAGCAGTTCGCCGAGACGTGTATGGCGGAGTACGATCTCGACGGGTGGAAGACGAAGGACCTGGTCAACAGCGGTGGGCTCAGCGCGCCGCGCTGATGCCGCGCGCGTTCGCCGACCGCGTGTTCCGCCGGGCGCTCGGCCGCTTCGCCACAGGGGTGATCGTGCTGACGGCGGGCCCGCGCCGCGCGCCGCACGCGATGACCGCGAACGCGTTCATGTCGGGCTCGCTGCAACCGCCGCTCGTGGTCGTGTCGGTGGGACGCACGGCGCGCATGCACGAGCGGCTGGCGGGTGCCCGGCGGTTTGGCATCAGCATCCTGGATCAGGGGCAGGAGCCGGCCAGCCGCCACTTCGCCGGCCAGGCCGTCGCGGGCTTCGCGCCGGCCTTCGAAACGCTCGCCGGCGTCCCGGTGCTGGCCCAGGCCGCGGTGGTCATCGCCGCTCGGATCAAGCATCGCTACGACTGCGGCGACCATACGCTGTTCGTGGGTGAAGTCGAGGAGCTGATCGTCAACGACGCGGCGCCCCCGCTGCTCTACTACGAAGGTCGTTACCGGATGCTCCAGGCCTTCCACGAGCCGCGAGGCCGGATCCCCGAGCCCTATCCGTCTTTCTTCTGAGCTGGAGCCGGGACGATCGTGGCGGAACCGTTCGCCGAGCCGGACGTGGCAGAGTACGATCTCGGCGGTCGAAGGTGCAGGACCTGGTGGACAACGGAGAGAGAGGGGACCGATGAATCGACTGCACGTGAGAACGCTCGTGGGCTGGGCCCTCATCAGCGCCGTGATCGTGCTCGTCGGCGCCGGCGGGTTCGACGCCCGGGCGGCCGACCCGATCAAGATCGGGCTCGGCATGGCGCTGACCGGCGGGCTGTCCGCGAACGGCAAGCCGGCGCTGATGGCCATCCAGATCTGGAAGGACGACGTCAACAAGAAGGGCGGCCTCCTCGGCCGGCCCGTGGAGCTGATCTACTACGACGACCAGACGAACCCCGCCACCGTGCCCGGCATCTACACGAAGCTCCTCGAAGTGGACAAGGTGAACTTCGTCGTCTCCGGCTACGGGACGAACCTGATCGCACCGCTCATGCCCATCGCGATGGAGCGCAAGCTCACGATCATGGGGATCCTCGGGCTGGCCAACAACGAGAAGTACAAGTATCCGAACTACTTCCAGATCCAGCCGTCGGGCCCGGACCCGGAGGCCAACTGGGCGACGGGCTTCTTCGAGATCGCGGCCAAGCAGAATCCCAAGCCGCAGACCATCGCGCTGGTGGGCGCCGACGCCGAGTACCCGCGCCACGCGATCGCCGGGGCCCGTGAGCTCGTCAAGAAGTTCGGGTTCAAGAACGTGTACGACAAGTCCTATCCGCCGAGCACCGTCGACTACACGCCGATCGCCCGGGCCATCAAGGCCGTGAACCCCGACATCGTGTTCGTGGCGTCGTACCCGCCGGACTCGGTGGGGATGGTTCGCGCGGCGCAGGAAATCGGCCTGCAGCCCAAGATCTTCGGCGGCGGGATGGTCGGCCTGCAGTTCACCACTGTCATGACGAGCCTCGGGCCCATGCTCAACGGAATCGTCAACTACGACTTCTGGGCGCCCGAGAAGACCATGATGTTCCCGGGCATCCAGGAGTTCTTCGCGGAGTACCAGAAGCGCGCCAAGGAGGCGGGCGTCGATCCGCTCGGCTACTACCTTCCGCCCTACGCGTACTCCGCCGTCCAGATCCTGGGGCTGGCCATCGAAGGCAGCAAGAGCCTCGATCAGCAGAAGGTCGCCGACTACATCCGCGCCAACGAGTTCAGCACCATCGTCGGCAAGGTGAGGTTCGGACCGAACGGCGAGTGGGCGAAGTCGCGCGTCCTCCAGGTCCAATACCAGGGGATCAAGGGGACCGACGTCGAGCAGTTCAGGGTCCCGGGGAAGAAGATCGTCCTCTACCCCGACGAGTTCAAGTCGGGCAACGTCATCTACCCTTACTCCGCGGCGCATAAATAGCGCGGGTGTTCCGCACGGCGTGAGGGCCGCGCCCTGACGGGGCGCGCGCCCTCGTTCTGTGTGGCCGGGCGCCGAACATGTTCTCCTGGGATCTGCTGGCGAACGCGGTAGTCGCGGGAATACTGCTCGGGGGCTTCTACGCCGCCGTCAGCCTGGGCGTGTCCCTCACCTTCGGGCTGCTCGATGTGGTCAATATCGCCCAGCCGGCCTTCGTGATCCTCGGCGCGTACGCGGCCTACGTCATGAACAGTTCCTTCGGCCTCGACCCGATCCTCACCGGCCTCCTCTTCACGCCGTTCTTCTACGTGCTGGGGGCCGTGGTCTACCGCATCTACTACGCGAGCTTCGAGCGACGCGGCGACGAATCGCTGCGGGGACTCGTGTTCTTCTTCGGCCTGCTCTTCATCATCGAGGTGAGCCTGAGCCTCACGTATGGCGTGGACTACCGGCTCGTCGAGGCGGCGTACATCGGCAAGTCGATCGACCTCGGCGGCGTCGGGATCGCGTTCCGGCTGCTGGTGCCGTGCCTGGTCGGCCTGGCGATGACGCTGGCGCTCTACCTGTTCCTGTCGCGGACGTTCTACGGCCGAGCTGTCATGGGGGTGTCGCAAGATCGGGTCGCGCTCCGACTCATGGGGGCGAATCCGGTGCGAATCAAGACCATCGCCTTCGGGATCGGCATCGCGGCGGCCAGCCTCTCCGGTGCCTTGCTCATCACGATCGCGCCGGTCGTGCCGTCCACCGACCGCGACTATATCGGCCGCGTCTTCGCCATCACCGTCCTGGGCGGTCTGGGCAGCATCGGCGGTACTCTGGCGGCCTCGATCATCCTTGGAGTGGCCGAGAGCCTGATGGCCACGTTCTTCGGGCCCTCGTGGTCGCTCGCGGTCTCGTTCGGGATCCTCCTGCTGGCGCTCGCCGTGCGGCCCGCCGGGCTTTTCGGGAGATAGCGGTGAAGACGGGGGGCGCCCTCGTGGTCGCGGTCGCCGTCATCGGCGGCGGCATCCTCCTGGCCGGCCTCCGCGTGAACCCGTACCTCTATTTCGCCGGCTACGTCGTCCTGCAGTACGTCGTCATCGCCACGGCCTGGAACATCCTCGGCGGCTACGCCGGCTACGTGAACTTCGGCACGCCGGCCTTCTTCGCCCTGGGCGCCTATACCGCCATCTTCCTGATCGAGGCCTTCAAGGCGCCGCTGCCTGTGCTGATCCTCGCCGGAGGCCTGGTCTCCGCGCTGCTGGGGCTCGGCATCGGCTATCTCACGCTCCGGTTGAAGGGCGTCTTCTTCTCGATCGCGACGCTCGCGCTCTCCGTCGTGCTGCAGACGCTGATCATCAACTGGGACTACGTCGGAGGCGCCAAGGGGTTCACGCTGATCCGCCCGAGCGCCCCGTTCTTCGGGAACTGGGGCACGCTGCTCTTCACCGTGATGGTCGGGCTGGCGGTGGTGGCGGTCCTCGTCGCGCGGTCGATCGAGCGCTCCTGGATCGGTCGCGGGCTGGCCGCGCTCCGGGACAACGAGGAGGCGGCCGAGTGCATGGGTGTGCCCACGCTCCGGCTGAAACTCTTCGCGACGACGATCAGCGGCTTCTTCCTGGGCGTCGCGGGCGCGCCCTTTCCCTACTACGTGACGTACGTGGAGCCGTCGTCGGCCTTCAACCTCGACTACGCCGTCAACGCGCTGGCCATGCCCATGATCGGGGGCACGACGACGTGGATCGGGCCCGTGATCGGCGCCGTCCTGCTCGGCACCGCGCAGCAGGTCGCGACCGTCACCATCTCCTCGGAGATGAATCTGCTGGTCGTCGGCGTGGTGCTCGTGCTGTTCGTCGTGCTGGCGCCCGAGGGGATCACAGGCCTGGCGCGGCGGCTCCGAGGACGGTGAGGTCGGCGACATGGCGACCACGCTGCTCGAGGTCGACGGCCTCACCAGGCGCTTCGGCGGCTTCCTGGCACTCGATCGTGTCACGCTCCACGTCAAGGCCGGCGAGCGGTTCGGTCTGATCGGCCCGAACGGCTCCGGCAAGACCACGCTCATCAACTGCGTGTCGGGGGCCCTGGCGACGGACGGCGGCCGGATCCTCTTCGAGGGGCGCGACATCACGACGATGCCGGCGCATCAGCGGACCAGGCTCGGCATCGTGCGGAGCTTCCAGATCCCGAAGCCTTTCACCAGCATGACCGTGCTCGAGAACCTCGGCATTCCGCTGGAATACGCGGCCCCTGCGAGATCCCACGGTACCTCCGCCACCGCGGAGGCCACCGATATTCTGCGGGTCATCGGCCTCGAGGCGAAGGCGCACCTGCGGCCGGCGGGGCTCACGCAGATCGAGATGCGGAAGCTGGAGCTCGCTCGGGCGATGGCCGCCCGGCCGAAGCTCCTGATCTCGGACGAGGCCATGGCGGGGCTTTCGAGCGCCGAGGTCGACGACATCCTCGCGATCCTCTTCCGCCTGAACGAGCAGGGGATCACCATCATCATGATCGAGCACATCATGCGGGCCGTGATGCGCTTCTCGGAGCGCGTGGTCGTGCTCGACGCGGGCAATCGCATCGCCGAGGGCACGTCGGAGGAGATCGTCCGGAATCCCGCGGTGGAGAAGGCCTACCTTGGCGAGTAGGCTCGTCGTCCGCGACGTGGAGGCGGGCTACGGCGCCGTGCGAGTCCTCCACGGCGTGTCCATCGAGGTGCGCGAGGGCGAGACGGTGGTCCTGCTCGGCACCAACGGCAACGGCAAGAGCACGCTCATCAAGTGCATCATGGGCATGGTCGCGCCCGACGCGGGCGAGATCTCCCTCGAGACCGACGGCGCGCGGATCGACCTCACGAAGCGGTCGACGGAAGAGATCGTGGATCTGGGCATCGCGTTGGTGCCGGAGGGCCGCCGGCTCTTTCCCAAGCTCACGGTCGAGGAGAATCTCCTGCTCGGCGCCTACCGTGCCGGCGCCCGCGCGGACATCGACCGCAACCTGCCCTTCTGCTTCGAGGCCTTTCCCCTCCTCCGCGAGCGGCGACGGCAGCTCGCGGGCAGCATGAGCGGTGGCGAGCAGCAGATGCTCGCGATCGCCCGTGCCCTCATGTCCTCGCCCCGGATCCTGTTGGTGGACGAGCCGTCGGTGGGGCTGGCGCCGATTCTGGTCAACCGCGTCATCGGCAAGATCCGCGAGCTGAAGGAGCGCCGTCACCTGACCGTCCTGATGGCCGAGCAGAACTTCAATCAGGCGACCAAGATCGCCGACCGCGGATACATCATCGTCCACGGCAAGATCGAATTCGAGGGCCGCAGCACGCAGGAGCTCCGGGAAAACGAGCTGGTGAAGAAGTACTACCTCGGCGTCTAATTTAGTCGGCACGACGGGAACCGCGGACAGCCCACGCGTGGTCCGCCGGACTTCAGCACGCGCCGTCCTGGCTCGGGCGCGAGAAGGACCTCACCGGCATCGGATACTCCTTCCAGCGTCAAGCGCCAGGCCAGGAACGGGTGGGAGAGACGTCTTCTCAGTCCCGAATCAGGTCACCGGGCGAAGAAATCGCGACGTCCTCGTCCCCGGCCTCCGCGCGCTGATCTTGTTCTCGCGGGCTGGACGGGGTGCACGGAAGCGCTGAGACTGAGAGCTACGCCGCGACTACCTTGCGGTGAATCTCGTTGGTCAGCTCCTTGATCGCCAGACTCAGCTCCTGCGTCAGCCGAGTGAGCGTCGTGTTCTGGGCCAACAGCTCAAGTATCTGCGCGGATTGTCTCGCCGCTAATTCCTCTCGCGCGATGCTCGCCGCGGCGAGCGCCTCGCGGTGCTGCGCGTCGGCATCGGCATGCGCCTTGTCACGGTCGGCTTGGCGAGTCTGGGCGAGCAAGATTAAGGGCGCAGCGTACGCCGCCTGCAAGCTGAACGCGAGGTTGAGCAGAATGAAGGGATACACGTCGAAATGAGTGAAGCCGACCACGTTGATGGCGATCCAGGCGGCGACGACCATCGTCTGCGTCACCAGGAAGGTTGGAGTTCCGAAGAAGCGGGCGAAGCTCTCGGCTTTGCGCCCGAACCAGCCGTCGCCGAAGACCGGGGAGAGGTGTACGTGCGGCTCGTGAAATCGGAAGTGATGGCGTTCGGCTGTGCTGACAGTGGACGCTCGCATTCGCTGACCCTCCTCGCGTCCATCGTAACTCCAGCAAGCCAGCTGGGTTGTGCCGGCGTTAGGTGCTGACACGGAGCAGGAGGGAGACGCCGATCCTCATGGAAGTCACGTTGGCGGTCCAGGCGGCGATCAGCAGCGGGAGCAGGTCCGCCCGCGCGAACGTCAGCGCCACGTAGTGGGCGGCAGGGCCGGCCGGAGATCGACAAATCCTGGGCGGTGGATTCGCCGTCGAGCGCGTCGGTCGCGAGCGGGCCGAAGTTACGGGCCGAAAGTCACTTCCAGGCGCACGGTCGGGAAGCCGACAGAGAGCTCGGTCGGCCGGACGAGGCTGAGTGTCCTGAAGTCATCAGTCAGTTAGCCCCAATCCGAAAATAATAACTCAGGCCGCGAGCGCATGCTGAATGCGGGCATAGAGGGCCTCGGTCGCCGGGTTCTGCGCGAGGCGGAGGACGTTGCGACCCCCGATGCGGGTCAGG
>Ga0066709_100001412_pt1 | contig 15798 bp, 9 predicted proteins | sample GraSoiAngelo_158_FD_79665 | JGI IMG/M metagenome (GOLD analysis project Ga0066709, IMG submission 79665) | Grasslands soil microbial communities from the Angelo Coastal Reserve, California, USA - 14_1009_16_30cm | ecosystem: Environmental > Terrestrial > Soil > Grasslands | place: USA...
GTCGGGGTCGCGCTGGATATCGAGCAGCCATTGGCCGGTCGATTCGCGTGGCTCATCCACTTGTTGGAGTTCAAAGGCATCGAACCAGATGCCGCCACAACCGCCGCGGCAGACATCGACGGTTAATTTGCCAATGGTCATCGAGCGGAGCTGATTAAAGCAGGCGGGACATTTCATGGCTTGTTCGAGTTCCGGACTGTTATGGGTCGAGCGTACCAGGAAATACGCGGGATGCACGACAATCTGACTATTTCAACTGGAGGGTCGGTTCGACTCGGTCCGGGATGGCGTCGGTCTCGTCGGAAAAAATGACTTTGATGGTGTGGAAACGGTCGGTCCGCCACTGGTCCTCTTTGAGCAGCCACGTTTTGACAAACTCAGCCACCGTCTGGCGGCATTGCTCACGCACGAGGGCAAGATGTTTCGGGTCGGAAGCGTAGCCGCTCAGCGTCGGCGTGATGCTTTTCTCCAGTTCAGCCATTTGTTCGCGGGCATTGAATCGGCCCCAGCCTGCGTCGGAATTTTTTTCCAATTTGTCGGTGTGAATCGCCGGCGGCAGGCTGGGTCGGATTCCGGGCGCCAGGACGATGCAGGTCTGGCCGGAGACGTCCAGGCGCCACGGATCGGCCAGGCGCAAGTGATAGCGATAGGTGACGGGCACGCGGATTTCGGAGACGGTTTTGCCCAGGTAGAGTTTGTCCCAGAGAATGCTCTTCTCATCTTCGGCGCGAAACGTCTCGGTCTGATCGGAGGTGGCGAGTTCCAGGTTGCCGGCGCCGGTGGTGGAGATTTCCGGGATGGCGGCGACGAAGGTGCGCGTGATATTGCCGCGCATGAATTTTTCGGCCACGGCCTCCGCCTTCTGCGCGGCGAATTCCCCCGCGCGCCCGCCGCGCGTCAGGGTATCTTCATAGGCCCGCTTGGCCACCCAAAGAAAGGCGAGAACGGCAAAGAGGGCCAGGAGACCCAGAACCACGATGACCAGGGGCCAGCGATAGGTGGCCAGGACGTGGCTTGGGCGAGGCGGTGGCGTTTCCGGGTTCACAATTGATGTCAGAGACATAGCTCAGTTCACCATGGGGCGCAACCTGTCTGCCCGCATTTACTCAGGAGTCTACGGGATACACGACACCGCGCGGTGAATTCCCTCTCCCCGGCCCTCGACGCTGGGAGCGCCGGCGTCTCGCCGGCGAGACGCCGGCGCTCCCGGGGAGGAGACACTCGTCGCCAACCTTACGCGTAGTCTGTCCCGTAGACTCATGTGTAAGAGTTCCAAAAATATGCCCAAAACCGCGCAGCTTTTCGGCCGAGCGGAACGGGCTGAATTTGGCCGAAGGATTGGCTTGCGCGGGCGATTGACTTCAAGCATGATTATTTACGAATCTGACCGGGAACCCTGGGCCGATACAAGCAGTCCAGGGAGGCGAAGCAAACAACTCCTGCCGTGGTTTCGTGCGGCAAAAAACATGAACGATTATTATGGAGTTCAGGCGCGGGCGCGCTCCAGCGGCGCACGGGGATCGTCGGCGGGCTTTCTCGGCAAACTCGATCCCGCCATGGTGGAACGGCTGGAGTTCCTGGGGGCGTTTTTGCGGGAGCCGGCGCGCGTGGGTTCGTTCGTGCCCAGTTCACCAGCTCTGGCAAAGGCGATGCTGCGGGGCTGCGCCTTGAGCAACGCCAAAACCGTGGTCGAGTTCGGGCCGGGCACGGGCGCTTTCACCCGGCTGATCCTCGAGCGCATCGGCCGGCACACCACGTTTTTCGCGCTCGAATTGGATGAAAAACACGTGCGTGGATTGCGGCAGCGTTTTCCCGGCCTGAACGTCTATCGCGATTCCGCGGCGGAAATTCAAAAATACCTTGCCCGCCATCGCCGCAAGAAGGCCGATTACATCATCAGCGGTCTGCCCTGGGCGAACATGCCGGTGCAGGTCCAGGAACAGATTCTCTCCTCGGTGCTGGCTTCGCTCGCCCCGGACGGAATGTTCACGACCTTCACTTACGTGCACGCCTTCTGGCTTCCGCGCGCGCGCCGGTTCCGGCACCGACTCGAGTGCTTCTTTGCCGAGGTGAAGACCAGCCGGATCGTCTGGCGCAATGTCCCGCCGGCGTTCGTCTATCGCTGCCGCCTGGCGGTCGAGTAGCCGCCGACCTGCGTCATTCGGGGGTGCGGCGCACGGACCGTAAAAAATTCCCAGGCACGGCCGACCCCTCTCCCAGCGGTTCATCCGAACGCAGCCCGTGATCCTCGGACTGGCGCCTTTCCTCCGCACGGATATTCGGAACGAATCCGCCAGCAAGGGATCGGCAGGAGGGAATGACCGGCAATTCCGTGGGGCGGGAGGAACAGCGAAGGCGCAAAGGCGCGAAGAAATCAGGACGTTTTTTCCGCCGGTCCGCCAAAAGCTCAACAAGGATTGGCGCCGCCTCCCGGGCGTTCGGCCTCATCTGGCTCAAAGACCCCATGGCCAGGAACCGCGCCTGGTCCGGGCCCATCTCTGGGAGCGAAAGCGGGAATTCAATAAATAAGCCGAAAATAAAATTCACTCCCGGCCACGGCCTGCTTCCCCAGCAATGGACACTGATCAGGACCATTGAAGAAGAACCCAACATCGAACATCCAACACCCAACATCGAACATCCAACATCCAACATCGAACATCCAATCATCCAATCATCCAATCATCCAATCATCCAATCATCCAATCCAATCATCCAATCCAATCATCCAATCCAATCATCCAAATCATCCAATCATCCAAATCATCCAAATCATCCAGCACCGAGATCCCATCCCCCGGAGCCAAGCGCCCCTCGCCCAGCTCAGTGCCTGACCCTCAGCGGCGTATCGGCTTTGAACGCGGGACCGAGTTTCACGGCGCACTTTTCACCGCGGAGCCGGACGGTCATCGTCCGTTTGCGCCATTCCCAATCGACTTTTCCGAGCCGCGTCGAAAGTCCCTTGACGCTCATCGCGAATTCGAGCCAATCCTCGGGGATTCCCGCCCCGATCACGAGCGAGGGTTCGTCGCCGGATTCGTCCAGGAAGGCGAGCATGTCCAACTGCAGAAGGAGCATCTCGGCGGCGGTCCAGTAATGCGGCGTGACGTGCGGCGGCGCGACCCAGCCGCGCGCCTGTTCCCAGCGATGGAACGTGTTCTCCTCACCTTTGCCTTCCCACCACGTGAACAGACCGGGCGAGGCCTGTTTGTTCCAGAACCAGCGCAGGTCGTTCCAGGCCTTGTCCGGCTGGCCGAGCACGAGCCACTGGTGGGCCTCGGCGACGTTGAAATAGGTCCAGAGCGGGTTCTCCTTGAGCCCCTCTTCGGCGTCGTGCGATTTCGCTCGCCGCTCGGCCAGTTTCTTCTCATACGCAACCTTGTCTGAAACCACCCAGGTCGGATACAAGCCGCAGATGTAGGTGCGTTCGTCGTCGGCCGCGGTTGTGCCGAACGCCTTGGCCCAGGCCCGCTTCAATTCCTTCGCGCGCTCGCGCCAGGTCTGCGCGTCGGCGTCCCTGTCCAATCGGCCCGCAAGTTCCGCCGCGCCGAGAAGGCCGCGGTAACTCACCGCGTTGACGAACAGGACCGGCCGGTGCCAATCCATCCGTCCCTGGATCAGTCCCTCCTTCGCCGCGTCGCAAACCAGGTCCACGTCCTCGCGATTGGTGTGAGCGGGCACAATCGGGCCGAAATACGGCTCACGCACCGGCTCGGCGGCGGCGAGCATTTTGACAAGAAACTCCGCCTTGCGCTTTGCGTGCGGCCAAAGCCAATGGTCGAAGTCCGGGTCGTGGGAAATGGCAGCGACCTCTTCGAGCGCCCAAAGCGCCAGTCCGGGGCCGTCCGCCTCGGAACCGAACCCGCCGAAGAAATCGTGTTCGGCAAACGGACGGCAAAGTTGTTTTGCCACTTCAGTTTGGCCGGCGCGGGCGAGTGCGACGATGGAATAGGCGCCGTCGCGCAGCCAGTTGAGCGGATAATTGTTCGGATCGCCTGGGCGCGTCTCGTTGTTCACCAGGCCCATCATCAGGTGCGCGACCTGCGCGTTCAGGCTGTTGGTGAATTTCGGGTCGGGCAGGTTCAACTCGAGTCGAGCCAGGGTCGAGGAATACGCCAGCGGCGTCGTGGGCGGAAACAGGTTGTCGCGAATCGTGAACATCCAGTCCGTCGCGCCGCGCAGTTCGACCCGCGCGAAGCCCCACCCGTCCGCGCTGGTGTAGCGGTATAATCCGGAGCCGGACACCTTCCAGTTCTCGACGCTTTCGTCCCCGATGGAAACCGTCGCCGGGTCCGGGCTCAGGGTGAGCGACCAGCGCTCGTTGATGCGCAGTTTCCGGTTGTGCCAGTCGAGCAGGTGGACGGGTCCGCCCGCGGGGCCGACGCTGCGGACGACCAGAAACGTTTTGGTGTCGCGGTCCGAGTTGACGCTCAGATTCAGTTGCCAGCCTCCGTCGCCAAGGAACGACCAGAGCGCGCGGTAATTCGGCGTCTCGGTCTGGATCGCCGGCGACGGGCGGTTCCGCTGCCAAACGAGTCGTTGCTGGATTTCCTCGAGCGGCAAGGTGTCGCTCGTCGCCTGAATCTTCCCCTCGTTGTCTGTGATCCAGATCGATACGCCGAAGCTTGCGAAGCTCGGACTGAAACCGCCGCCCGGCTCGTGATAGCTTTTGCCCGCTTCGGAACAGCCAGGGACAGCGAGCAGCACGTGGCCTTTGCCCCGCGGCCACGGATCGTTCGGGCGCTGGAGCATCGCCTGGATGACGTCAAGCCGCGGAGTTTGGGCAAAGAGCGAGTGCCAGACTAAAACTGCCGCGGCCAAAAACAGCCGGACGCCGCGGGGCAGCAGCCAAAAGTTCGTTGCGGCCGAGGGGTGCGGCGTGAGGAGCGCGGAATCTGGTGCATTTTTGCGTCCGCTGCAACACTGCGGCGGGCTTGGTGCCGAGGCAACAGGGAGATCTTCTTGCGCGCCCGGGGAAACGATGCGACAGGGCTGGGGGTGGGAAGACTTCTTGAGTGGCATGGGCCGAGTTTCCAGGGACACAAACCCCTTCTCAACCCAAAAGTGGGCGGAAGCCGCGTGTGCCAGCGCGTGCGAATGCCGAGGTCGGACAGGAATCTTCCCCAAGCGCTGCGGCCTGGAAGGCCGCGGTCCGTGATGTCTGAAATCCCTGAACCATTGCCTACCAAACTTTGTCGCATATGCGACAAAGTTTGGTAGGCAATGGGGAGCACGTCGCTTTCTTCGCGGAGCTCTCGCGCCGTAATTTCGCCATCGATTAAAATGACGCTAAGGTTACCGTACCCGGAGTCACGACCGGGCTATTTCATGCGCGGCCGCGCTTTGTATTTCTGATAAAGCCGCGTGTGGCGGCTTTCGAGGCTGACTTCCCGGCCGGCGATCCACATCCGCTTCACGTTGCTACGAATGTCGAGGAGGTTTCCGTCCGCGGCGAAGAGCGTGGCTTCCTTGCCGGCTTCAATTGAGCCGAGTTGGTCCGCCACGCCAAGGATTTCCGCCGGGAAAAGGGTAATCCCTTTGAGGGCCTCGTCCTCGGGCAGGCCGAAGGCAACGGCCTGCGCCGCGAAATAGGGCAGGTTCCGAGTGACGGAGGCCGGCTCACCCCCGAGACCGACGCTGAAAATCACCTTGACGCCGGCCTGGTGAAGCGTTTCCGGGGCGGCGAAGTAAACGTCGTACCGATATGTGTCGCGAGCGGGCGTGGCCGAGAGGTCGTTGGCCTGATTGTAAATGCGCTCGAAGATGACCGGAATTTTGTTGGTCGCCAGCAGGTCGGCGACTTTCCAGGCGTCACGCGCGCCGGCGAGGATGATCCGGTAAGAGTTGGTGGCAGCCCATTGAATGGCGGATTTGATCTGGCGCACGTCGTCGGCGTGCACCATCACCGGCAGGTCGTGGCGAACGTACGGAAGCATCGCTTCCCAGGCGGGAACCGGGTCCTGCGCCGAGAGACGACTTTTGCCGCCGGCGTCCCGGGCCTTTGCGTAGGCGCGGGCGTCTTCAAAGAAATCGTGCAACGCCCGGATTTTTTCGCGCCGTTCCTTCGCCTGATCTTCCAGCGATTTCCATTTCGATTTGTCTTTGAATTCCGATTTGGGCGTGGTGTCGAGTTCCATGGCCGGCCAGAAGACGTGCAGGGCGACCGGCTTTCGGACCGTCATGTCCTCGGTCGTCCAGCCGTCCGCGACCAGCAGACCGGATTGGCCCGGCACGATCCCGCCGCCGGGAACTGGAAGGAAATGGGTGATGCCGTTGGCGCGCGCCACGGGAATCAGTTCGGAATCCGGATTCACGGCCACCCACGACTCAACGTCAGGCGTGTACTCGCCCACTTCGGTGGCATCGCGCGTGGCGCGAATCGCGTCGATTTCGACGAGTCCCAGCGAAGTCGAAGCCGCGATGAGGCCGGGATAGAGATGCAGGCCGTCCAGTTTCTCAATCTTGTCCGCTTTCGCCTGGATGGCTTTGTCAACGGCAATGATCTTGCCGTCCCTCACCAGGACTTGGCCGGGCGCGAGCGTCGGGCCGGAGACCGTGTGCACGGTCGCGCCGCTGAGGAGAAGTGTCTCGGCAAACGCGGGGAAGGCGGCGGAAATTAAGAGACAAAGCGTAAACCTTTCCACTAATATCATTTTCGGTGCAGGAGGCGCGGACGGCAGCGCCTCAATCATTTCGCCGAGATATGAACGGTGCAATCGCATCGCCTCTCTAATCTTGCTCCAAACAATGCCGGTCCCGGTTGTCGTAGCGGTGTTCCAGCGGCAGGTCGAAAAACTGTTCCTTTTCCTTTTCGCCGCCGTTGGATGTTGCGCCGCCCGCCTGAAACTTTTGAACTTCTTCCAACAGCGCGGCCCGCTCGGTTTCCAGCGCCTTGGAACGGTCGGCTTCGAGGTCGCGATCGAAATACTTTTTGCCTTCAATCCATGTTTGCAGGCAAACGGTGGTGGAATCGAGCGGCGACTTTGACCAGATGACGAAATCTCCGTCCTTGCCCGGCTCGAGCGAACCGACGAAAGGATCGACGCGAAGTTGTCTGGCGGGATTGAGGGTCACAAATTTGAGAGCCTCCTCTTCGGTCGTAGCGCCATATTTGACGGCCTTTGCCGCCTCGAGGTAGAGCCGCCGGGACAGGTCTGAGGAATCCGAGTTAAACGAGACGAGCACGCCGCGATCGCGCATGAGGCTGCCGTTGTAGGGAATGGCGTCGTAAACCTCGAACTTGTAGGCCCACCAGTCGGAAAACGTGGACGCGCCGACGCCGCGCCGGGCGATTTCATCGGCCACTTTGTAACCTTCGAGCACGTGCTGGAGCGTGGCGACCCTCACGCCGAAATCCTCCATGGTCCGAAGAAACGCGAGGATTTCGTCCTGCCGATAGGAGTGACAATGAATCCAGCGTTTGCCCTGGAGAACTTCTCCGAGAGCCTCGAGTTCGAGGTTTCGGCGTGGAGGCGGCCGGCGGGACGTCTCGCCCGCTCGGCTGTATTCATCCCACTCTTTCACGTACTGCCGCGCGGCGGCAAAGCGGTTGGCCATGAAGGTGCGCACTCCCATGCGCGTCTGGGGAAAACGGTTTGTGTTTCGGTCGCCCCAGTTGGATTGCTTCACATTTTCGCCCAGGGCGAATTTGATTCCGGGCGGGGCGTTGGTGAATTTCATTCCTTCCGGGTCGGCGCCGTCGCGAAGTTTGAGGACGGCGTTCTGGCCGCCGATGGGGTTGGCGGAGCCGTGCAGGAGATTAAGCGTGGTCAATCCGCCCGCGAGTTGGGAGTGGAGGTTGAAGGACTCGGAATTGATCACGTCGCCGATGCGGACCATCGCGGTGGAAGGCAGGGTCGCTTCGTTGACGGCGCCGAGGATGAGGCTGTGGTTGTGGGCGTCGATGATACCCGGCGTGACGTGTTTTCCCCGACCGTCAATCACGAGCGGCGACAAGGCCGGGTCGGCCTGCGCGCGCAGGTTTGCGCCGAGCGCCTTGACTTTGCCGCGCTCGATCAACAGGTCGGCATTCCCAATTCGGCCCTGAGGCCCGCAGGTCCAGAGGGTCGCCCCTTCAACCAGAACAGCAGGCGGTTCGGCCAGCGGACCGCGTCCTTCCAGGGGCGAGCGGGCAAGCCGTTTTTTTCGCAGGTCCCTCGCCTCCCGCTGGCGCGTGGTCTCCTTCTCCTGGTCGGCCTCGGCTGCAAGCGAGTCCTTCTTCCCGGGCGTCTTGGTTGCTCCTGATTTCGCCGGATAAACACGGCCGTCAATCCAGACTTCGCTCACCTGATTTTGTGGGTTGAAATAGCCGTCGCCGGTGACCACGGTCAGATTGGCGAGCTTGCCGGCCTCGATCGTGCCGAGCTGGTCGGCGACACCGCACAACTTTGCCGGGACGGTGGTCAGCGCCGCCAGCGCGTCCTTTTCGGTCAAACCGCGGTCCAGCGCGAGGCGCAGATTCCTCCGGAAATTCTTTTTGTCGCTCAACCCATAAGTTGTCAGCGCGATCTCCAAGCTCTGCTGCCGCAGCAGGGCCGGATTTTCCGGCGCCCAATCCCAGGCGCGCAACTGGTCCAGCGAAACCTGTTCCCAGTCTTCGGTCTCGGGCATTTTCGGCAGTTCGGGGAAATTGAGCGGAACGATGAAGGGAACGGCCGTTGCCTTGGCCAGGTCCGGCCGGCGCCACTCCTGTCCACAAGCGAGCAGATAGAAATTCAAATCGAGTTCGCGCGCAACCCGCGCGGCGCGGTCCACCATCAAGGCGCTGCCCGGTTCCAAGAGCACCGGCATTTTCCCGGCGACCGCCGGCGCCAGCGATTCGAGCGAGGGATTGAATTTCGGCCGTTTGCGGGATTGGGAAGGCTGGGACTCGCGGGGGCCGGCCCTGGGAACACCCGTAATGTCCTGTTCCCGCGCGTAATGGCGCGCGTCAAAGAATAACTGACGCACCGCGGCGACGATGCCCATGAGCGACCGTGGATAAACGTCCTCCTTGCCGCGGCCGGCATCGAAGGCGATGTGTTGAAGGGTGTCCGCCCGAATCATGGCTTCGTTCGGAGTCACGTCCGACAGTGCGACCAAAGCGCTTGTGCCGCGCACGATTCCCTTTTCGGGAATCACATTGCCAGCGGTGAACCCGAGCGCTCGCGCCGACTCGAGGGCCGCCTTGTCCGGCGCGAAATCTCTCGCGACGCGGGCTTCCGGCCTGACTTGCGCCACTTCGTAGCCCGCGGTCGGGCGTTCGCCGGCGGGCACGCCAAAAAAACCGGCGGCGGCGGCCGGCCGGGATTCGGTTTCGGCGGTGGCGACAGGGCGATTGGTCGAATCGAAAGTCAGACAGGGATCAATGAATCCGGCGTAGATCGTTGCTCCCGCTAAGTCGTGGACGCGCGCATCGGCCGGGGGCACCACCTCCTGGCCGACAGCCTCGATGAAACCGTCGCGGATGACGATTGTGCCGCGCTCGAGGATTTCACCGGGTTTGGCAATGATCCTGCCGCCGATCAAGGCGTGAACGCCCGGAGGCAGCGGCCGATTACCGGGAGGAAGAATGTCTGCGCCGAAGACCGACAGCGGGAAGAGGAGGAAAAATGGCCGGTAATACCAAGGGTTCACCGGCGGAAATTAACCACCATGGTTGAGTGAGACCAAGGATATTCTGGAGAAGGGAGCGCTCTTACTGGGAGGCCTTTGCTTCTTTGCGACTGATGATCTCGAAGATTTTATGCATCCGCGTCACGTTGAACAGGAGCTGAACGCGCGGAGGGGGGTTTAGCAACCGCACTTTGCCATTGCGACTGCTGGCGGTCTTGCGAAGCGAAATCAAGGCGCCCAGACCGCAACTGTCCAGGAAACTGGTTTGCGACAGGTCGATGTCAATGTTTCTCAACTTGTCCGGCAGCGCCGCGCAAACTTCTTCGCGAAATGCCTGGGAGTTCTCTGCGCCGAGTTCCCTGACGCCCGCTACGCTCAGGGTCTCTCCTGTGATCTCGAATTTCATACTTCTACGCACAAAACCGTCTCCCGGCACATCCCATTACATACCAAATTCCGACGGGGATGTAAAGCTACATCTCACACGGGGTGCGATCCGACCGACGACCGTGATCCACAGCCGTGGTCGAATCGCTGAATGGCGAGCCGCTGCGGGCCGAGCATCCCAACGGTGGCCGCCCCAACAGTCGGGCACGTTGGCCAAGGCTGGCGCGACCGCGCTCCTGGCGACCAGTTCACATCGCACTCCGTTCGTGGCCCGAATGCCATGAAAAGTTCCCACGCCGGACGGTTCTCATTCATTCCGGGATTCCTGACTCGTGCGCAGCGGAGCGTGATTGCCTGAGCATAGGCTGCTTGGGAAACTCCCCAGGTCGCGATTTGTTTGACGGGGCATCACGGGCGGCCAGGACTTGTTTTTTGGCCCTTTCCCAGTATTCAATGTACTGGCCCGTGGGACGCCCGGCCCGTTGCCAAAGATCGAATGCGACGTGGGAAATTTCCATTTCCTCATGGCTGGTCGGGTCACCGTTGGGAGTCGGATTTTTCATTTCACTTGCTTTCAGTTGCGCATCGGTTGGTTTCATTTACGGGTCTCGATTCACATCGTGCGAGGGTAGGCCCTCGTTCACTCGCTTCGAACCGGCCTGTCGCCTGCCGACGCACAGTTTCGGGCGTGTTGTTTGGATTTGGAGGTCCCCACCCCCCGGCGTTGCAGAATAAATTCCGATGACAGCACTCATGTCGGCGGGTGCGGCGCCCACAACTGGGAACCGCCCAGCGCCTCGAATTTCCAGGCGCTGTCTTCGTAGGCAGTCACCAGGCGCGAATGACGGGTTGCTGTCCCGGCAGAGCGAGGCCGATGTTCCCGCCAAAAATACTGATTCGCACATGAGGGGAAGCATAGAACCATTCGAGCAGCAGACAATTGGGAGAGGTTCGCTTTCGCTCTAGGGCTGGGCCGGATCAGGACTAGGAAAATTACCTACGCCCGGGAACGCAAAGGTGAACCTCGTAGCAGCCGACGTGAGTTCCCATGAAGCAATGCCACACCAAAGGGCGTGAAAAATCCCCAGAAGCTGTGCGTGATTACCCCTCTCCTAGGGGTCGGGGTGAGGGCGAGTATTTCCTGCAGAGAGAGGCGCGCTTGGCGCGTTCCATCGAACGTTCAACGTCCAACGTTCAACGTTCAAGGTTCCGAAGGCGGCGTCGTGTTTTCGTTCATTGGACGTTCGATGTTGGGCGTTGGGCGTTGGATGTTAAAACCTCAACGGCCGGACCATTGCGCGACCAAGGCCGGCCGAGCGCTGCTGTCCTGGGGTTCACTTGCCGGCCGGTCGTTGCGTCTCCAGCCAGCGCGCGGCGTAGCAAATCAGCTCCGTTCCACTTTTTATATCCAGTTTGTCCTTGATATGGCCGCGGTGCGCGTCAACGGTTTTGACGCTCAAGTTGAGTTGTTTGGCGATGCCGCGACTGTCCTTGCCCTGGCCGATCAAGCGCAGAACTTCGAATTCCCGGTCGGTGAGCCGGGCGATAGGGGAACTGGTCCGGGCGCGGCGATTGGAGAAGGCATCCATGATGCGGTCTGAGACTTTTGCGCTCACATAGACCTCTCCCTGGAGCACCTGCCGGATGGCCTGCAAAATCTTTTCGGGCCCCTCCTGTTTCATGATATAACCGCGCCCGCCGGCTCGCAGCACGCGTTCGGCGTAGAGCGATTCATCATGCATCGAGATGACGAGCACGGCCGTGTTCGGCCGGACGGCCCTGATGTCCCGGATCAATTCCAGTCCGCTCTTGCCGGGCAGACTGATGTCCACGAGCAGCAGATCGAATTTGGCGCGTTCGAACGCCGCCATCGCCTGCCGGGCGTCGTTCGCTTCCCCGCAGACCGTCAGGTCCCCCTCGCGTTTGATCAAGCCGACCAACCCCTCGCGGAACACCGGGTGATCATCCACGATGAAGATTCTTTTTGGTTCCGTCTGCTTTGACAAGAGTCTGGCCGTCATAGATGGGCTGCTTTGTCCCGCCGGTCCGCGGAACGGTGCAGCGAAGTTCGGTTCCGTTGCGGGTCTTCGTCCGCACAACAAAGGTTCCCCCGACCACGTCGGCGCGGTAATTCATGATCCGCATTCCCAGACCCTTGGTCGGGCGCAAGGTCTTGCGGAATCCACTGCCGTCGTCTCTCACGGCCAGCGTAATCTGCGCGGGTGTTGAGGAAAGCACTATTTTGATCCGACGGGCGCGGCCGTGTTTGATGGCGTTGGCGACCGCCTCCTGGGCTATCCGGTAGAGGTGTGTCCCGGCGGTATTGTCTTCGAGCGGGACCGTTTCGGTGCATTCGAATCGACAGGAGACTTTGAAGAGGTCGGTGACGCGGGTGGCCAACTCATCGAGGGCGGACATGAGGCCGTTGGGCTCGGGTGAGACCGGGTAGAGGCCCCGGGCGAGGCTGCGGCTCTGGGCCACGGCGGCGCGGAGCAATTTGCAGATTTTGGACGCAGCGGGGACTTCGGGCGAGGAATGGGCCGCGAGATTCTTTCGCATCACGTCGCTCAGGCACCAGAGGCCGGCCAGTTGCTGGCCCAGGCTGTCGTGCAGGTCTTGGGCGATGCGTCGTTGCTCCCGCTCGCTGATGCGCAGGATCTCCGCTTCGAGGCGCTTCCGCTCGGTAACATCGGTGACAATGCCCGCCAGGGCGTAGATTTTCCCGTCCAGGTCGTGGAGCGGGAATTCCGTGATGATACAGTTGTGCGGACCGTCGCGATGTACCACAATTTCATCGAATTGCATGGGGACACCCGCCGCGAGCACCTTGAGGTCGTTGGCCCGATTCGACTCGGCCTGCTCGGGAGGAAAGATCTCGGCGTCGGTTTTGCCGACGGTTTGTCCCAACGAAACCCGGAACGCCCGTCCGAACTGCCGATTGAAGTGCAAGTAATGGCCCAGGGTGTCTTTGAGATAAATGAGGGTGGGACTGTAGTCCAGGATCGCCCGCAGCCAGGCCCTGCTCTCGCGCAGTTCCTTTTCCGCCCGCTCGTGGGCGAGGATCTCGGTCTGCAAAGCCGCGTTGGTCTGGGTCAGTTCGGCGGTGCGCAGGCGCACGCGCAACTCGAGTTCGTCGCGGGCTTGGCGCAGGGCCTCCTCCGCCTGTTTGCGGTCGGTAACGTCCACCATGGCCATGTGGATTTGCGATGCGGCGTTGAGTCCCGGGCCCTGCAACATACCGACCAGTTCCACCACGAGCCCCCTGCCGCCGCGGTTAAGTATCTTGACCTCGGAGCTGGCCTGGTTCTGGCCGCGTCGCAACCGGTTGAGGTAAGTGAGAAACTTCCGGCGGTCGGGCTGCTCGGCCAGCGCCAGGAACGGAGTGCCGATCAGCCGGGACCGTTTGCGGTCCAGCAATTCGGCGCCGGCCAGGTTGATGTTGCGAATGCAACCATTGCCATCGAGGGTGAGATAGCCAACGGGGGCGACGTCGTAAAGGTCCGCGTAATGCTGGCGGGAAATCTCCACCTCGAGCTGCGCTTCCCGCAGCGCGCGCCATTCCTCCCGTAGGTCGGCCGGGGAAAGTCCGATGTCCGTCTGCCGCGCGCGGGCGGACGACCGGCTCGGGCCATTGCCAGGGGTTGGGCGGCTGCGAGTCACGTAGCCTTCCGACAGCGCGGGGTTGAACGGCAGCGAATCAATTCAGATCCTCCCCCCCCGGGTGATATCGTCGATGGCCAGCAGGACGAGGTGGACTTTCTCGCCCTGCGCAGGGAGACGGCGCGCTTCGATCAACATGGTTTTGTGGCCTATTTCCGGGAAATTGTGTTCGACCTTGAAGTTTTTGAAGGTGGATTTCTCCGGCAGGATTTGCTCCAGCAGCGTGCGCAGCTTGGGGATATCCCACTGCCCGTTGCCCAACCGGTAGATGCGGCGGTTAAGAGTGTCCTCTGGAGAAACATGGAATGTTTCGTAGAAAGCCTGGTTGGCCGCCTGCACGTTCAAGTCCGGGTCCAGGGCCAGCATGGGGCGCGGCATGGTGTTGATGAGCGCCTCGGCAACGGTGCGAGCCCTAATGGTCTCCTGCGCGCCGCGCTTGATCAGGTCGATATCCACCAGGGCGACAACCGAGCCCTCGATCTTGTTGTCGGTGGTCTTGTAAGGACGGACGCGCATGGACCACCAGTGGCCGCTGCGATCCTGGACTTCCAGTTCACGGCTGGTAAAGGTGTCAATGACCTCCAGCACAATCTTCGAGAGGTCGTCGATTTCCAGCGACAGATTGATGTCCGTAATCGGGCGGCCGATGTCTCCGGGGATGAGATTGAAAACCTTCTCGGCCACGCTGGTGAAGCGGCGGATGCGCAGGTCCGCGCCGAGGATGATGATCGGGATGTTGACGCTGCCGAGGACGTTGTGCAGGTCGTTGTTGAGGTGCTCCAGCTCGCTGTTGCGGCTTTGCAGTTCGTCATTGAGCGTGATGAGCTCCTCGTTGGTCGATTGCAGTTCCTCCTTGGCGGTCTCGAGTTCCTCGTTGGTGCTCTGCAACTCCTCGTTGCTGGACATGATCTCTTCGTTGGCCGAACGCAATTCCTCCACCGTCGCCTCTTGTTCCTCGATGGTTGACTGCAGCGATTCGCGCGTGGCGGCCAACTCCTCCTCGACCCGGGCCAACCGGCGCGAAGTCTCGGGCGCCCGCGACTTCTTCAGGCGCCCTTTTGTCTCCTCCGGTGCCTCCTCCGTGACGAAGGGCTGGAAGAGGACGAGGAAGAATTTTTCCGACGATGGCGGAACCGTGTAGGGGACGATCTCGAGGGCGACCTGCAGCGTATGTCCGTTCTCTTTGACGCCGATTCCGGGTTGGCGCACGCGCGCGTTTTGTCTGATCGCCCGGGTGACGGCGGTGCGCAATTCGAAGACCAGCTCCGGGCGGACCATTTTGAGCAGGTTGAGACTGGCTTCGCCATCGGCATGTTCGAGGTAGGGGCCGGTGTGACCGCGGAACTGCAGCACGTCCATGTGTTTGTTGATGATCACGCCGGCCGGGCTGTAGTAGTTCAACAGGATGCGCTCGGCCTGCTTCTGCACGTCGCTCAGGGTCGGACTGACCGGTGCGGGCGCCCCGGATTTCAGCCGCGCGGGAATGGCGTGCAACTGGGGAGGGCTCTGAGCGAAACTAACGCCGGGACGAATTTGAGTTCCTTTTTTGACGTATATCTTCGCCCTCTTGTCGAGCAATGCGAACAGGTCGGAGAATCCGCCGACGCTTTCCGAGGCGCCCAACATGAGAACGGCGTTTGGTTTGAGCGCATAGTGAAATAACGGGAAGACTTTGCGCTGGAGCGGTTGACCGAGGTAGATCAGGACGTTGCGGCAAGAGATCAAATCAAGGTTCGAGAAGGGCGGGTCCACCACCAGGTTCTGCCGCGCAAAAATGCACATCTCGCGTATGCTCTTATTGATCCGCATACCCTCTTCCGTCCGAACGAAGAAACGCCGCAACCGCTCCGCCGAGACGTCGGCCTTGATGATTTCGGGATATAGGCCCATTCGCGCCTTTTCCAGCGCGGTGTCGTGAATATCGGTGCCGAAGATATGGACCGGATTATCGAGCTTGCGCTCGCTCATGAGCTCCGTCAGCGTGATGGCGATGGAATAGACCTCCTCTCCCGTCGAGCAGCCCGGCACCCAGATGCGGATCGGCTCGTCCGGCGGCTTGTTCTTGATGATCCGCGGAAACAATTTCTTTTTCAACGCCTGAAATACCCCGAGGTCCCGGAAAAAACCGGTCACGTGGATGAGAATGTCGCTGAACAA
>Ga0066709_100001414_pt1 | contig 15794 bp, 15 predicted proteins | sample GraSoiAngelo_158_FD_79665 | JGI IMG/M metagenome (GOLD analysis project Ga0066709, IMG submission 79665) | Grasslands soil microbial communities from the Angelo Coastal Reserve, California, USA - 14_1009_16_30cm | ecosystem: Environmental > Terrestrial > Soil > Grasslands | place: USA...
CCGTTCTCTTCCAAGATCTTCACGACGCGCGCGACGGTGGACCGCTTCTGACCGATCGCCACGTAGATGCAGGTGACGTTCTGTCCCTTCTGATTGATCATCGTATCCACAGCGATGGCGGTTTTGCCGGTCTGCCGGTCGCCGATGATCAGCTCGCGCTGGCCGCGCCCGATCGGAATCATCGCGTCGATCGCTTTGATACCGGTTTGCAAAGGTTCGCGCACCGGTTGCCGCTCAATGACTCCGGGCGCCCGCACGTCCACCCGCAAGAACTCCTTGGCATGGATCGGGCCTTTCCCATCCAGCGGGGCGCCGACGGGATCCACGACCCGCCCGACGACGGCCTCCCCGACCGGCACTTCCGCGATGCGGCCGGTGCGCTTGACGGGGTCGCCTTCTTTGATATTCTGATCCGAGCCAAGAATGACCGCACCCACATTGTCCTCTTCAAGGTTCAACGTAATGCCTTTGATGCCGCCGGGGAACTCCAACAGCTCGCCGGCCATGGCATTATCCAAGCCGTAAATCTTGGCGATGCTGTCGCCGACCTGCAGGACCGTCCCGACTTCGGCCATATTCACCTGCTTCTCGAACGACTGAATCTGGTCGCGGATGATTGAGCTGACTTCTTCGGCTTTAATCTGCATGCTTACGACTCCTTCAACGCCGGTATACCGTCTGTCTCAGATTTTCATCAATGCGGCTCGCATGCGCTCGAGCTGGCCGCGCACCGTCCCGTCATAGACAGTGCTATGAATGCGAATTTCAAGGCCGCCGATCAAGGCCGGATCTACGCGAGCGGTGAGATCCACGCTGCGCTTGGTGATCTGCTCGAGCCGCATGCTAATCGCCCGGCAATCCTCCTCGGAAAGCGGACGAGCCGAGGAGACCTCGACCGCAGTGCGATTGGATGAGCGGTCCGCCAGGTCGCTGAAGGCTTCGCTGATTTCCCTGATCTGCGCGATGCGGTTCTTGCTCACGACATGGGCAAGGAAGCGTTGTCCCATGGTGGGACAGCCGGCGCGGGCGGCCAGTTTTTCAATCACGCTCGCCTTCTGCTCTCGCGCGAAGATCGGACTTACGAGCAGATTTCGGAATTCATTGGAGGTCACGAAGGCTTCGGCAAGCATCCGCAACGCGGCCTTGGCCGGACCGATGTCCGCGGGAGTCAGCAGCTCAAAAAGGGCCTTCGCGTACCGCCGTCCGATCGCTGTCTGGATCACGTTCTCTGGTCGCCTTAGTTAGTGGTTGGCGCCGGCAGGGTCAATCAAAAAGCTGCGAAACTTAACATGAAAAGACGATAGCGGTCAAGCAGTTCGGGCGGAAGCGGCTCCTGCCTCAATGATCCCTCCGCCGAGCACCACATCATCCTGATAGAAGACCGCGGATTGGCCCGGAGTGAGGGCCCGTTGGGGGCTATCGAATTCAACCCGAAGGCGTCCTGCGGGAAGCGGAACAATCATGGCTGGAGCGGCAACACCGGCGTATCGCACCTTCACGCTCGCGTGACTGGGAGCAGTGATCTCTGGTCCGAGCATGTTCACATCATGAACAAGACAGGAGGCGTCCTGTAAATCGTCCTCCCGCCCCAACACCACCGTATTGCTCAGAGCGTTCACGCTGACCACATAGAGCCTGCGATCGGACGAAACTCTCAGGCCGCGGCGTTGTCCGCGTGTGTAGAAGGCCGCTCCTCGATGGCTGCCCAAGACTGTTCCATCCGTGCCGACAAAGACACCGGGTCTTTCGGCTTCCGGTGCCTCTTGCGTCAGGAAGGACCGATAATCGCCGTTTGTGACGAAACAGATTTCCTGACTCTCTTTTATTTCGTCTGCCGGCAGGCCGATCTCCTCAGCCATCGGCCAGACCTGCTCCTTTCGCATCCCTCCAACGGGAAACAAGACCTTCGGGAGCCACGCGCGGTTGAGCCGGTACAGGAAGTAGCTCTGGTCTTTTTGAATATCTTTTCCCTTGTGCAAGCGAAGGATCCCGGCGTCGTTCGGCAGGACGCGAACGTAATGTCCCGTGGCGACATAGTCGGCTGCCAACGTTTCGGCCGCTTCGATCAGAGAGCCGAATTTGACCCGTTCGTTGCACCGCACGCAGGGGTTCGGAGTCTCACCGGAGAGGTAACCTCCGATGAAATCCTGAATGACCGAAGAGCGAAAACGCTCCCGAATGTCTACGACCCGATGTGAGATGCCGAGCCGTTCCGCCACATACTTGGCAATGCCGACCTTGCAACATCCCCGCTCCTGCCATTTCTTCGAAGTGGTCTCCGGATCTTCCGGCTCCCACGTCTGGAGGGTCACGCCATGGACCTGGTATCCCTGTTCGACCAGAAGCGCGGCTGCAACGGAGCTATCCACCCCGCCGGACATGCCGACAACGACAGTTTTCATTTCTTTCGCGGTTCCCACGGAGTCTCCTCCGTGGCCTTCACCGTTGGCAAGGGGGGATGACCTCCATTTTCGGGCAATCGGCCTTCTGTCGTTCCATTCGCCTCGCAGTTCCCATAAAATCGGACGCCCTCTTCGACCTGCAGCACGGGAGTATGGACGGTCCCGAGCAATGCCGCCGGCGCCAGGAGCTGAAATCTTTGCATGGCGACCACATTGCCATTGATCCGGCCGCCGCTGACGATGGTGCCGGCCGTGATATTCCCTTCGATCACGGCATGTTCGCCGAGGATCAACGTGCCCGTAGTATGGACCTCACCTGACACATGCCCGTCAATCCGCACGGTGTCCTCAAACGTCAATGTCCCCTTGAACTCAAAGCCGCGTGCCAGAAACGTATACTGCTCCTCGCCGGGCTTCGGTGCGTCTTTTTTCGTATGGCTCAGTCGAAACATGTTTAATTCATCTCCGTGGCATGTGGCAGAACATCTTCGGAAGATTGGCGCGCTCCTTCCAGTGTCCGGATTTCGCTCCGTCCTTCGGCTTCGCAACTGCCACTGAACCGCACGCCTTCTTCGATGGAGAGGAGCGGGGTCTTAATCGTGCCGACGACGATGCCCGGAGACAGGAGCTGCACCTTCCCGCGTGCCATGATGTTTCCGTTGATCTTACCGCCGCTGACGACCACGTCCGCGTTGATATCGCCCTCAATGACGGCATGTTCGCCCACGTTCAATGTCCCTGCAATGTGAATCTCCCCTTCCAAATGACCGTCTATCCGAACCTCCCCGTCAAAGCTCATGATACCCTGAAACTTCGACCCCCTGCCGAGAAACGTAAACGCCTCTCCATCGGATTGCATGTCCAGTTTCTTCTTGTCCGGCGATGACCACATGGCTATCCTCCTCCTATCCTGCTTGTTCCTACTGTCCTAAGAGCAGATCGAGAATCCGTTCCAAATCCTCCGATGAATAATAGCTCAGCACGATCTTTCCTCCGACCTTCCCCTGCATGAGAACCACCTGGGTGCCGAATCGACGCTTCAATCTGTCCTCCAGGGCCGTAGCGTGAGCCGTCTGCGGAAGGTGCGTGCGAGGCCGCGACGCCTTGTTTGCAATTCGCTCAAGTTCGCGAACCGAGAGCCCTCCTTTGACCGCCTGTCGTGCAAGCGTCACCTGCCGATCAGGATCTTTAATGGCAACCAACACTTTGGCATGGCCCAAGGACAGCTGCTCTTCTTCAACCCACGTTTGGATCTCTGCATGGAGAGACGTGAGGCGGACGGTATTCGCGATGGAAGACCGATCTTTGCCGAGACGCCCGGCCATCTCGTCCTGGGTGAGCCCAAATTCCTTCATCAGACGCTGATAGGCCCGAGCCGCTTCCATGGCATTTAAATCCTTGCGCTGAAGGTTCTCGATCAGCGCCATCTCCATGGACTCAGCATCAGTGACCGGTCGTACGACGGCCGGGATCTTGTGAAGACCGGCGAGCCTGGCCGCACGATATCGCCGCTCACCGGCGATCAGCTCGTAGCGTCCGTCGCCAAGCCGCCTGACAAGGACCGGCTGGATAATGCCTTTGAGCTTGACAGAATCCGCAAGTTCCTGGAGCGCTTGATCGCCGAAACTCCGCCGCGGCTGATAAGGATTTGCCGAGAGAGCCTGGAGCGGAATCTCGACGATTTCACTACGCTCTTCCCGAGCTCCGCTCCGCGGAGCGGTCGGAATGAGCGTCTCAAGCCCTCGGCCGAGCGCCTTCTTTTGCATCGCGCAACACTTCCTTTGTGAGATTCAAATAGGCTTCTGCCCCAGTAGACGTCACATCATATGCGAGAACCGGCGCTCCATGACTCGGCGCTTCGGCAAGGGTGATGTTCCGTGGAATCACCGTCTCGAAGACAGCTGCCCCAAAATACTTACGTATTTCTTCAGATACTTGCCGGTTCAGATTATTGCGGCCGTCGTACATCGTCAAGAGAATGCCTTCAATCGCGAGGTCTGGGTTCAGCGACTGGCGCACCATCTCAACGGTTTTCATTAGACGTCCTAGGCCTTCCATCGCGAAGAACTCGCACTGGACCGGGATGAGCAGAGAATGCGCCGCCGTCAGCGCATTGACCGTCAGCAGTCCCAGTGCGGGAGGACAATCCAGCAGCACAAAGTCATACTCCTCGGCGATGACCGTCAATGCACGCCTGAGGACGGTTTCGCGATCCTCCATCGCGGTCAACTCGATTTCAGCGCCCGCAAGGTTCGGATCTGATGGGATCACATCCAGACCTTTAATTGCCGAAGGCAAACGGGCCTCGGAAGGCTTGCTTCCACGAATGAGTACGTCATAGGAGGACACCGCAACGTCCTCGCGAACCACACCTGCGCTACTGGTAGCGTTTGCCTGAGGATCAAGATCTACCAGAAGGACTGCACGCTCGGCGATCGCTAACGAGGCCCCTAAATTGACTGTTGTCGTCGTCTTACCGACTCCGCCTTTTTGATTTGCGATCGCGATGATCTTGGACAATCACATACCCCTCGAAAGAAGGGATGATGTTAGCACAAGATCACCTTCCCTTCAATGTTCCACGTGGAACATTGAGAATCTAAGGAGTGATGAGCCGCAAAAGAGTGATGGTGCGCGAAGACCCATCAAACGGGAGTGTGAAAGAAAGTTCCTTCACGATCTTACAAGTTGCCGGGACGAGCTCAAGAGGCTTAGCCCGGTAAAGGAGGATCCGACCGGCCGGGGAGAGAACTCGAGGTGCGGCTTCAAAAATCACTTCCTGCTTGAGAGCCCGAGTCGTCAGAAGATCGTATTCAGGTTTTATATCGTTCCAATCTTCAACTTTGCGCATGATGACTTGAGCATCGGATAATCCCAAGAGGCCGATAATGTAATGCAGGAATGCCGCCTTCTTAGCGGATGGCTCAACCAATGTCACAGATACTGCGGGTTCGTGCAGCTTTAGAATAAGGCCTGGAAAACCCGCTCCAGATCCTACATCCACAATCCTAAATCGTTGGTTCGGACGAATAAGTTCACTCGGATTCACGAGTTTGAAAGCAGACAATGAGTCCAGGAATTGCTTGCTGATGATGTCCTGTTCCGTCTTCAAGGCAGTCAGGTTTACCTTGGCGCTCCACCGCATCAATTCTTTGAGGTACAACACCATCTTGGCAACGACGTGAGGAGAAAGTGGAGTACCAAGTAACAGTGCTCCATCCATCAAGGCGGCGGCAGGATCGTCCGATGAAGTATTGGGCAGATGTTCCACGTGGAACAATCAGGCGCGTTTGAAGCGAGCCACAGCAACCTGAAGGAGAGAGACAGCGGCTGGAGTAACCCCTTCTATTCTTGAAGCCTGACCTAGGGAGTGCGGGGAGAACCTTTTGAGTTTTTCCAAAACCTCCGTTGAGAAACCATTCACGGATGAATATTCGAAGTCCGCAGGAATCTTCATGGATTCTAACTTTTTAAAGTTATGCACCTCTCTGAATTGACGGTGGATATATCCTTCATATTTCACTTGTATCTCAACTTGTTCGCAGACTGTTGGATCGGAACAAGACTCCAATGTTGCAAGGTCGAGGACTGACTGGTAAGTCATCTCGGGACGGCGCAAGAGGTTTTCAAGGGTTGGATCAGGGATCAACCCCTGAAGCCCGATGCCAGCCGCTCGATTCAGCACATCCTCTGTCAGTCGAAGCCTCGTTTTGCCGAACCGTTCCCGTTCTGTATTGATTGCCTCTCTTTTCTCGCAAAATCTGCGGTAGACATCCTCATTCACAAGGCCAAGGCGGCGCCCGATATCGGTTAGCCGAAGATCCGCATTGTCCTGTCTCAACAAAAGACGGTACTCCGCTCTCGAAGTGAACATACGATACGGTTCGGACGCATCCTTACTGATCAAATCATCAACTAATACACCTATATACGCATCAGAACGGTCAAGGATGCACGGCTCCTGGCCGCGTATCTTGAGTACGGCATTGATGCCCGCCATGAGGCCTTGGGCCGCCGCCTCTTCGTATCCAGATGTCCCGTTGATCTGCCCCGCGTGGTACAGGCCGTCGACTCGCTTCGTTTCTAAAGTGGCATGCAGCTGATGCGGCGGGAAATAGTCGTACTCCACGGCATACCCCGGCTTGAGCATCACCGCGCGCTCAAGGCCAGGGATGGTCTTCAGAAACGCTGCCTGCACGTCTACCGGCAGACTGGTTGAAATACCATTGGGATAATATTCATCGGTATCCAGCCCTTCCGGCTCCAGGAAGATTTGATGGCGAGGCTTATCCGAAAATCGCACCACTTTATCCTCAATGGAGGGGCAATATCGGGGACCCACGCCTTCAATAACTCCCGTGAACATCGGCGAACGATCGAGGTTTTCCTGAATGATCCGGTGCGTCTCGTCGTTGGTGTAGGTCAGGTGGCAGGCGATTTGTGGAAGGGGGATTCGTTCGGTGCGGGACGAAAAGCGCGGAGATGGGTCGTCGCCTGGTTGTTGTTGCAGCGCAGAAAAGTCAATGCTGTTCCTGTGGAGGCGGGGAGGGGTTCCAGTCTTGAGCCGACCGACCTCAAACCCAAATTCTCTCATGCAGTCGGAGAGATGTTCGGCCGGCGACTCACCCGCGCGTCCGGAAGGAAAATGATTCAGGCCGACATGGATTAAACCCTTAAGGAAAGTACCTGAAGTAATTATAACTGCATTTGCCCCGATGTGCGCGCCGTGTCCGGTGATGACGCGGCTCACGCGTCCACTAACGGTTTCGATGCGGTCCACCGTTCCACGAAGGATCGTCAGGCCCGGTTGGCCGCGAAGCGTGGCCTGCATCGCGAGCCGATACCGCTTCTTGTCGCATTGCACACGCAGAGAGCGCACGGCCGGGCCATTGCGCGTGTTCAACATCCGGAATTGAATGCCGGTCTGATCGGTGTTGTAGCCCATCTCTCCGCCAAGCGCGTCTATCTCCCTGACCAAATGTCCTTTTGCAATGCCGCCGATGGCGGGATTGCACGACATCTGCGCGATCTTGTCCTCTTCCATGGTCAAGAGCATGGCGCGCATCCCCATTCGAGCCGCGGCCAGCGCGGCCTCGCAGCCGGCATGGCCGCCGCCCACCACAATCACGTCATAGCGATCCTCATTGGACTTGACGATCATTTTCCGATGCAGAACTCCTTGAAGATCCTGTTGAGGACATCGTCAATCGTGGTCTCGCCGATGATCTCGCCGATCGCGTTCACCGCGGCGCGCAGGTCCAACGCCACGCATTCCGCGGGCATCCGTCGCTCAAGCGACAGTAGGACTTGGTCCAACGATTCCTTCGCCCGGACCAGCGCCGTCCGATGTCTGAGGTGCGTGATGAAAATGGCCTCGTTCGGCTCCAGATTGTGTTTCAGTATCGCATCGCCGATCGCATGTTTGAGATCATCGAGTCCTTCGCCGGACATGGCCGAGGTTTTCACGACCTGACAGCCTCGCGCCGCTTCCGCAAGCTCCGCGGAGGGAAGGCGGGAGGGGAGATCGGCCTTGTTAACGAGGATCAGCATGCTCTTTTTCTTGCCGAGTTCCAATAAGCGGAGGTCTTCGGGCGCGAGAGCCGCGCTCCCGTCCAAAACCGCGAGCAACAAATCCGCCCGATCAAGCGCATCGTGAGAACGGCGGACACCTTCTCGTTCGACTTCATCTTGAGTCTCACGAAGTCCCGCCGTGTCCAAGAGCCGCACGGGGACGCCTTGGATGGTTATGAACTCTTCCAACACATCGCGCGTCGTGCCCGGGATGGCCGTGACGATCGCGCGATCGGTTCGAGACAGCGCATTCATCAGGCTGGACTTACCAACATTCGGACGCCCGAGAAGAGCCGCCGTCACGCCTTCCCGCAAAATCCGGCCATTATCCGCAGTCAGAATCAGCTGACTGATCCGCTCCTGGATCTTTTCGACGCCGTTGGCAAGGGCCTGAGGCGAGATAAAGGTGATGCCTTCCTCGGTGAAGTCAATGCCGGCCTCGAGTTCTACCAACAACCTGACAAGACCTTCGCGGATGCGGCCCAGCTCTTCCGAGAGCCTGCCCCGAAGCTGCTCCAACGCGACCTTGAGCCCCGTCTCGGAGCGAGCATGAATGAGGTCCATCACGGCTTCGGCCTGCGCGAGATCGAGGCGGCCATTGAGAAAGGCCCGCTTGGTGAATTCTCCCGGTTCCGCCAGTCTCGCCCCATTCCTGATCAACGCTTCCAAGCCCAGGCGAAGCACAAGCGGGCTGCCGTGGCAGTGGAACTCGACGATATCTTCACGAGTATAGGAACGGGGGGCTTTCATGACCGCCACAAGAACTTCATCGAGACACGCTCCTGTTTCAGGAGACCGCAGCTCGCCGTAGTTCAGTGTGTGGCTTTCGAAATCCCAGATTGACCGGCCGGAGACAGCCACGAAGACTTTCGACGCGATCTCCAAGGCCTGATCCCCGGAAATGCGAATGATACCGATGCCGCCTTCGCCGGGCGGGGTGGCGATGGCACAGATGGTATCCATGGGACGCATCGACCGTCGGCCGTCATGTCGTCGCCGGCACCGGCGATTTGGGGAGAAGGTACCGGTCCGTAATCACCTGTTGGGCAATCGTCAGCACATTATTGGTCAACCAGTACAAGACCAGTCCGGCGGGAAAGGTGATGAACAGAAACGTCAGAAACACAGGCAGGATCAGCATGATCTGCGCCTGCTTCGGATCCATCGTCGTGGGCTGGATTTTCTGTTGGACGAACATGGTGATGCCCATGAGGATGGGCAGCACGTAATAGGGGTCCTGTACCGACAGGTCTTTGACCCACAGCATGAACGGCGCCTGCCGCAGCTCGATGGTCATGTACAGAATATTGAACAGGGCCACGAACACCGGAACTTGGAAGAACATCGGGAGGCATCCCCCCACCGGATTCACCTTCTTGTCCTTGTACAGCTTGATGAGTTCCTTGTTCAACCGTTCGCGATCCTCCGCGTGCTTCTTCTGCAAAGCCTGCAATTCCGGCTGCACTGCGGCCATCGACTTCATGGATTTGTAGCTCTTGTATGCCAGCGGCGCCAACGCGAGTTTCAACGCAATCGTCACCACAATGATCGCCACGCCATAATTATGCGTGATGTCGTGAAGGTAGCGAATGGCATAGAACAGGGGCTTCGCGACGGCCCTGACCAGGCCCCAACTGCCGTAGATGAACCAGCCGAAATCAATGGTTTCCTCGAGCTGAAGATGCAGGGCCGCCAAGGTATCGTACTCCTTGGGGCCGACGAACAAGCGGTAACGACTTGAGACGGTGCCGGACTGCACCGACCGCCGCAAACCGACCGAGACGTGTTTATCGGCCTCCTTGCGGATGACCGCCTGGTATCCTGCAGTTTCGGACGGGATGGCCGCGGCCAGAAAATACTTGTCCTGCAGGGCGACCCACTCAATTTGTCCCGTCCGAATCTCTTCTTTGTCCGGCGTATCCTTGCTCAACTTGCCGCCGATATTCGTGGCCGGCCCGATAAAGCCGACGAAGCCTTCCTCCCATTTGTTAATGCCGAAATTCGTGCCCAGTGACAGGGTCGTCGATCCGGGAATCCCGGCGGTTTCGACCTCGAGATCAACGAGATATCTATGCTGCATGAATGACAGTCGCTTCACGACCTTCACGCCGGATTCCGGGTCGGTGAAGGAAAATTCCATCTGGCCGCTCGGTTTCGCGTCGCTCAGCACGAGCGCCTTCTCCGAGACCGTATAGAGACCTTTCTCCAGACGCTGCTGGAGTTTCGCATCGCTGACTTCAATGGTCAACGGCGGCACCAGAGCGATGTCTTTCTCGGGCGTCGGGACCAGTTCAATCGGCTGCGGGTTTTTTTCGTCTTGCGTCTTATACCGTTTTAACTCCCATTTTTTGATGACTCCTCCGCGGTTCGTCAGCACGACCTTGACCAGGTCTGTCTCGACCGTTACCTGCTGTTCCTTGTTTTCCGCCTGCGTGACGCGCGGCGCGGCAGGAGCCAGAGGAGGAGCCTCGGATGCAAGGGGTGCTTTCTGTGGAACCGCCTGCGTGGGCGGTAACCGCGGGGCCTGTGGCGTGTCCGACTTTTTCGGCTGGACGGGAGCCGCGCGCTTGGCCATCCCCATCTTCTCCAAGACATAGGGATAGAGCACAATCAGTGCCATGGACAGGACGAGAAAGAAGATGATGCGTTTTTCCACGTGGTTCTTTCTTATCGTTCGATGGGTTCAATGCACGGGATCAATGCCGCCGGAATGAAAAGGATGGCATTTCAGCAGGCGCCACGCCGCCAAACCGACTCCATAGAAGACGCCATACCGTCTGAGCGCCTCATGGGCGTAGGCCGAGCACGTCGGATGGAACCTGCAATGGGGTCGGGAAAGAGGGGAGATCCAGCGCTGATAAAAACGGATGATGCCCAGGCAGCATTCCGTCATGGAACATCCTTCCTTTGGGGCAATCTCTCGTCCAGGATTTTCTGCCAGCTTTGGCGCAGGTCCTTCGCCGGCTGCAGCATGGATTCTCTTTTTGGCAGAATCAGCAGGTCCAAGCCTTGCGGCACAGCCGCCAGGCTCAGCCAGGCCAACTCGCGAAACCGTCTCTTGCACCGGTTCCGCATGACAGCCCCGCCGAGTTTTTTCCCCACCACCACGCCGACCCTGGTATGGCCCAGCGCATTCCATCGGTAGAGGACGGTAAACAGTAGGCAGGAGGCCCGTTTCCCTTCCTTGAAGACCAATCGGATGTCGGCGCTGTTACGAAGGAGGTGTTGAGAATGGGTGGAGCGGGGAGAGCCCACCGATCCGGTCAAACCGTCAGCTTGTGCCGCCCTTTGGCCCTGCGGCGAGCCAGCGTCCGGCGCCCGCCCTTCGACTTCATCCGTTCGAGGAACCCGTGCGTTCTTTTCCGCGCCTTGTTGGAATGCTGGCGCATCGTGGCTGACATATGAGACCTCCAAACCTAGCGTGTTCGTTCCAGACGAGGGGCCATTATATGGGCGCGTTCTTTCCACTGTCAAATGACTTACTCCGCTTCGGGTGCACCCCCCGATCGCGCCAGATCCTCAACCTTGATCTTCTCGAGATTCATCTTGGTCACCGCCTTGGTCATTCGATCCAGCACCTCGTCAAAGGCCAGCGGTTCTGCGTCCTTGGGACGGAACCGGATTGGATTGATTCGTGCCACGACGAAGCTCTTGAGGTAGGGGCTCGTCATCCCTCGGGCCTTGAGGCTTTCCACCTTTTCCACGACGAGATCATCGAGCGCGAGCACCGCCCTCGCCCGACCCTGACGCGCTTCGAGACCTTTTTTGAGAGGAGACTTCATGAATTGGTCCACGCGCTTCAACACCGGATGGTAGGCCCCGCCGCTGAACCGTCCCCGTTCTTCGTAACACAGGCCTAAGGTAATGAGCGCGGGATCTTCGAATTCGAAGGCATAAGTCTCCTCGGTCGCATCGTCAAGTTGTGCAAGCTCCCGGTACATCCTGATGACTTCCAGGGCCTTTTCGCGAAGGTTATGCGCCTTCTCGGTATTCAACGCGAGAATCTGGTACGCGGCGGATGCCTCCGGCACCACGATCGCCGTGATGCTCTTGGCGCCGAGCGTGCGCATGGCCGAGAGGCGATGGTGGCCGTTCGGCGTCCAGTACTTGCACACGCCTTCTACACGCGCGCGCACGGCAATGATGGGGTCGAGAAATCGGCCGAGCTTGGCGATGACAGTTTCGAGCTTGCGGACATGGGTCTCCGAGAGGTTGCGCTGGTAGGGTGTCGGTTCGACGATCTCGATCGGCAATGCCGCCATGACCACCCAGCGGCCGCCGAACGGCTCTTTGTAGATGGCCAGCACCTTGCCGCAGTCCTGCTCGATCTGCCGGCACAGCGACGTGACCTCTTCGGAGTGTGGTCCGGACTGCAGTTCGGGGGCGGACAAGCCGGTTGAGACCCCGGCAGATTTCCGACGTCGGCGAACGGTACCCGCTGCGCGGGCTTTCTTCGGTTTCTTCTCAGGCATAGGCTTCAAATCACATGGTAGGGGAGGCGCTGTCAAAAGGGAAGGGTGGGAGGCGATTCATGCGCTGCACGCCGCGGCCGAATGTCCTGTACTTCGACATCTCGCGCGTGGACGGCGCGCACGGACTCAATCGTGTCGGCCAGCTCCGGTGTCTTGTCCGGCCGGTAGCGTTTGACTCTCGCAAACCGGAGGGCCAGGCCGCCCGGGTAATGCGGGCTTGCCTGAATGTCGTTGAACGCGATCTCGACCACAAGCTCGGGCCGCACATACACCGTATAGCCGTCGCTCGCTACTTTCAGTTCCGTTAGTTTCTGTGTCTGCCATTCGAGCATCGCATCCGTCATGCCCTTGAAGGTCTTGCCGAGCATCACGAACCCGCCGGTAGCCGGGTCCCACGCGCCAAGGTGCAGGTTGCTCAGCCAGCCCTGCCGGCGCCCATTGCCCCACTCCGCCGCGAGCACGACCAGGTCGAGCGTGTGCGCGCGTTTAATCTTGAGCCACGCGCCACCGCGCCGCCCAGCCTCGTAGGCCGCGTCCAACGCCTTCGCCATCACGCCCTCATGCCCCAAGCTCAACGATTCTTGTAAAAAGGTCTCGGCCGCGATCGGATCGTCCGTGACCAGACGGGGCGTCACGAACTCGGCCGGCAGCGTGCTCGTCAATGCCGCGAGGCGCTCCCGCTCCGGGCGCGCGATTAGGTCCTCGCCGTCCAGATGCAGGCAGTCGAAGTAGAACGGCCTGAGCGGCAGCGTCTCGCGCATCGCGGCCACATCCAGCTTGCGACCGAAGCGCCGCATCGTCACCTGAAAGGGATGCGGGATGCCGTCGGGCCGAAAGGCAAGGGCTTCGCCATCCAGGACGAGTGCGTGAGCAGGAATGCGCTGCGCCTTTTCGACCACTTCCGGAACAGATGCCGTGACATCGTTCAGCGTGCGCGTGAAGATGCGCACATCGTTTCCCAATTTATGGAGTTGCACCCGCGCGCCATCCATTTTGTACTCAAATGCGGCTCTGCCGAGTTCGCGCAACGCATTCGTGACATCCTCGACGGGCTGGGCCAACATCGGCTGGACAGGTTGGAGCAGTTGCAACGAAAACGTTTTTAACCCTGCAGCGCCGTCGGTCAACGCCGATTTCGCGACGGTCGCCATATCGCCCGCAAGCATCAGCGCGCGACGCACATCTGAGGCGGGGAGATTCGAGGCCTTTGCAACTGCCTCCGCCATGATGCCCTCCAACGCGCCTTGCCGGAGATCTCCGAGCGCAAGCCGTATCAGGAAGCGCTGCTCGTCGTACGTCGCGTGTGAGAACAGGGCGCCCAGCAGCCGGCGCCGCTCCGCCGTTGAACCCGCGCCTGTTGTCTTGGCGATGCGCTCGAAAGCCTCATCCGCCTGCGCCAGTGTGAGGGAGGCGTCATTGGCGGGAGGGGCAGGCACCGCGTCAACTAAGCTCGGGCCGATGCCGATATTGCCTTGGCGCAGACGTCCTGCCAGGTAGTTCACGCTGATCGCGATTTCATCGGGTGGCAGCCGCCGCAGGCAGTCGCTGAGACGCCGGATCTTCTCCAGCCGGCTTTGTGTCCCGGACACCTGCTGGGAGGTGAGGACAATGTCGGACAGAAGCAGGTTCGCGCTGTTTTTCGCCATGTTCTATTCTAACAGCCCAACAATTTTCTCGCTTCGCGGTTGGTGTGCTAACATTTGTTAACTTCTATGAGAAATCTTAAGAGCCGATGGCTCGTGCTGCTGGTGCCACTGCTTCTCGCCGGCTGCTCGACGCTCTCCATCAGCTATAATTTTGTGGACTGGCTGCTGATGGCCCGGATCAATCATTACTTTGATCTTTCGGCTGAGCAGGAAGGATGGGTCAGTGGCCGGCTTGCAGACCTCCACACATGGCACCGCAAGGCGGAGCTGCCGCGTTATGTGGACTTTCTCATTCAAGTTCAGACCCGCTGGCAAGATGGCCTGACGGCCGAGGAAATTGACGAGACCTTTGACGGTTTCCAGGTTCTTCGCACGGAACTGGCCGAGCGCGTGGCCGCAGAAGGCTCGGTATTCCTTGCTACGGTGGATGAGACGCAGATACGGCACCTCGAGAAGGAGGCTCAACGAGACAACCGACGCTGGCAATCGGAGGTGGGGATGACGCCGGAGGCGCGCACCGCCAAACGTCTCAAAAATGTGCGGCAGTGGGCCAAGGACTGGCTCGGCCGTCTGACTTCCGAGCAGGAACATCTCATCGATCGGCTCGTCAGAGGCCTGCCGGATACGGCCGACGCCCACCTTGCCTATCGTGTTCACCGGCAGCATGAGCTCGTGCAGCTGCTCGAATCAAAACCGCCGGCGGCGGTCATCCAAAATCATCTGCATGATTGGATGGCCACTCCGGAGAAAGATGCGCCGCCTGAGTACGCCATAGCCGTGCGGCAATCAAAAGAAAACATCAAAAGGATCGTGCTGGAGATCGACCGCACGGTCACGCCACGACAACGAACCCATGCCGCCGACAAGCTCCAAAAACTGATTCATCAAATCCAGACCCTTTCGGCAAGCTGAGCAGCGCCCCTTCGCAAAGCTGGTAGAACTGCCTGCTAACATTCAGACGCATCCGGTACGCACCCCAGCTCGTAGAGACATTATCGGGAGCACGCCCCTCTTGAACTAGACCTTTGTTGAGCGCAATCTAACGCTCTCTTTAAGCGCGATGGAGGAACCATGATTAAACATCATTTTATCTACAACATTTATGTGGATTGGGCATTCGACCTTGAACGCGCCGAGGGCAGCTACCTGTGGACCAACGGGAAGCGCCTGATTGATTTCACCTCGGGGTGGAACACCACGAATCTTGGCTGGAATAACGTGGAGGTGTCCGAAGCCATCATCGCTCAAGTCGGCAAGAACACATATACCCCCATGTGGACGGCCGATGCCGCGCAGATCGAGTACGCGAAACTTTTGACCGCGGCGTTACCCGCCGAACTCATCGCCGTCGGCCGGGCTACCGGTGGGACCGAGGCCAACGAGATGGCGATCAAAACCGCACGGGCGTACACCGGCCGCAAAAACATTCTGGGATTCCAAAAAACATTTCACGGCCAGTCGGCAACCACCCTCGCGATCGGCTTACCGGCCCCTTATATGGAGGATAGCGTCCCGGCCTCCTCGCACTTTATTCAGATCCCATATCCGCAGACCTATAGGTCCGACAAGTCTCCGGAACGCATCCTGAATGACTTTGCCGGCGAGTTGGAGAAAGCCTTGGCCGGACGGGACGTTGCCGCGATCGTGACGGAAGCCGGCATCATCACCGGCTGGGGCTCGGTGTACGTCGCTGCGCAAGGCTA
>Ga0066709_100001415_pt1 | contig 15790 bp, 12 predicted proteins | sample GraSoiAngelo_158_FD_79665 | JGI IMG/M metagenome (GOLD analysis project Ga0066709, IMG submission 79665) | Grasslands soil microbial communities from the Angelo Coastal Reserve, California, USA - 14_1009_16_30cm | ecosystem: Environmental > Terrestrial > Soil > Grasslands | place: USA...
GACGTCTTCCGCACCAACGACGCCAAAGCCGGAGTGGCCGCGTTCCTCGACAAGAGCCTGGGGAAGGCCACGTTCCGGGGGCGTTGACCCCGCCAGTTCTCGCGCATCGTGTTCGATAACGACGAGCAGCTCGGGGTCGTTGCGATCGGGGGCCAACCGGCGTTGCATAGCGGGTGCACAACCATGGCCCGCACCGACGTTCTCATCGCCCTGCTCAGCCTGGGTTGGGTCGCGTGGCTCTACAACGTCGTCCGCTACCGGGGCCTCTCGCGCACCGCGCGCGGCCTGATCGACCAGAACACCCGCTTGATCGAGGCGAACGAGTCCCTTCGGTGGCAGAACGGGTCACTGCTCGGCGAGCTCGGCCTCCGCAAGCGGGCCGAGCCCGTCGCCCGCGACCCCAACGCCGTGATCGACCTGACCGGCAGCGACCACGACGTCTCCCGGCGCGACGACGCCGAGAGCAGCTGACCCGGCTCAGGCCCAGGTCACCCGGCCCAGCTCGGCGAACGTCGTGAGGTCGCGATGGGCGGGCACGACGCGCACCGCGAAGCCGTAGCGGCCCGGCCGCGCGCACACGAACGACCCTTCGTACTTCCAGCGACCGTCGTGGTCGCGCACGGCCAGACCGAGGGTGACGGTGGACGTCTCGCGCAGCTCGTCGTTGGGGCCGACCGGCCCGTGCATCATCTCGACCGCGACGTCGTCCGGTGAGAGGTCGCCCAGCGCGACCGTGGCCGCCACCCGACGGACCGCGCCGAGGTCGGCCACGTTGTGATCGCTCTCGACGCCGTCGACGTGCACCCCCGGCCATGCGTTGGTCACCCACTGACGCCACGCCGCGAACGAGCGCGAGCGCGCGTAGCCCTCGGCGCGCATGCGGGTGTCGTGGCGGGCCGCAGGCTCGTACATCTTGTCGACGTAGTCGCGCAGCATGCGGGACGCCTCGACCTGCGGGCCGAGGGTGCGCAACGAGTGCTTCATGCGCTCCGTCCAACGTCGGGGCACGCCGCCTTCGACGCGTTCGTAGAACAACGGCACGACATGGCGCTCGAGCAGGTCGAACAGGCTGGATGCCTCCACGAGGTCGCGCCGGGGCAGGTCGGCGTCGGTCTCGGCCGATGCGATGGCCCAGCCGTTGTCGCCGTCGAACATCTCGTCCCACCACCCGTCGCGCACGGACAGGTTGAGCGCGCCGTTGAGCGCCGCCTTCTCCCCGCTCGTGCCACACGCCTCCTGCGGCCGGCGCGGGTTGTTCAGCCAGACGTCGGCGCCCTGGTAGAGGGTGCGCGCGACCGCGATGTCGTAGTCCTCGACGAAGCAGAACCGGTGGCGCAGGTCGGCGGCGCGCGAGAACTGCACGATCTCGCGGATCATCTCCTTGCCCGTGTCGTCCGCCGGGTGTGCCTTCCCCGCGAACACGAGCTGGACGGGCCGCTCGGGATCGAGCAGGAGCGCGCGCAACCGGTCGGGCTGCGACAGCAGCATCGTCGCCCGCTTGTACGCGGCGAAACGCCGGGCGAACCCGACCGTGAGCACGCGCGGGTCGAGCAGCTCGTCGTCGCCCATACGGGCGCGGACGAACGACACGAGCCGCTCGCGGCCCTGCTGGCGCACGCGCCAGAGGTCGTCGTCGCGGCACTCGTCGATCCGCGCCCACCGGTGCTCGTCGGCCTCCTGCCACTCGGGGAGGACGTGCTTGTCGAGCAGGTCGCTCATCTCGGGCGAGACCCACGTGCGCGCGTGCACGCCGTTGGTGATCGACCCGATGGGCACCTCGTCGACCGGCACGCCCGGCCAGAGGGCGGCGAACATGTTGCGACTCACCCGGCCGTGCAGGCGGGAGACGCCGTTCGACCGCCCGGCCAGGCGCAGCCCCATCACCGCCATGTTGAACGGCGCGTCGTACTCGTCGTCGGGATGGTGGCCGAGCGCCATGAGGTCGTCGAACGGGAGGCCGCACTCGTCGGCCCACGACCTGAAGTAACGCTCCATCAACGGGCGCGGGAAGCGGTCGATGCCCGCGGGCACCGGCGTGTGGGTCGTGAAGATGGTGCCCGCCCGCGCCGCCTCGATGGCCTCGTGGAACGAGAGGCCGCCCTCCGTCATGAGGCGGCGGATGCGCTCGAGCCCGAGGAACCCGGCGTGGCCCTCGTTGGTGTGGAACACCTGGCTGTCTTCACCGACGACGTCGAGCAGGCGGACGCCGCCGATCCCGAGCAGGATCTCCTGTCGCAGCCGGTGCTCGGTGTCTCCGCCGTAGAGGCGATCGGTGATGAGGCGGTCGTCGGGGTTGTTCGCCTCGATGTCGGCATCGAGCAGGTAGAGGCGCACGCGCCCGACGTCGGCCCGCCAGGCCTGGGCCTCGAGCGGGGTGCCGGCCAGGTTGACGGTGACGCGTCCTCCCTCGACCGGGTGCAGCGCCATGCCGTGCGGGTCGAGCGTGACATAGCGCTCCTGCTGCCAGCCGTCGTCGTTCAGCTCCTGGCGGAAGTAGCCCTGGCGGTAGAACAGCCCGACGCCCACCACCGGGAGGCCCAGCCCGCTCGCCGCCTTCAGGTGGTCGCCGGCCAGCACCCCGAGGCCGCCCGAGTACTGCGGGAGGGCTTCGGCGATGCCGAACTCGGGGGAGAAGTAGGCGATCGAGCGCAGCTGCGTGTCGGTGCTCTGGAACCACCGGTCGGCGGACAGGTAGCGGTGCAGGTCGTCGAGCACCTCACGGAGGAACGTGGTGAACGCCGGATCCGCGGCCAGGTGCTCGAGGCGCTCGGGCGACACCTGTCCGAGGAGGCCCACGGGGTCGTGGTGCGTGACCTCCCAGGCGTCGGGGTCGACCCAGCGGAACAGGTCGCGCGTGCGCTCGTCCCACGACCAGCGCAGGTTCATCGACAGCTCCCCGAGGCCGGCCAGGGCGTCGGGGACGCGCTGGCGCACGGTGAAGCTGTGAGAGGCCCTCATCGCCCCACTATGCCTGTGACCGGCCCCCGCGGGTGGTATTCAGGAGGGGTGATCGGTCGCATCGTCATCGACGACGTGCGCCCGCGCACCCCGACCGGGCGCTATCCGGCGAAGGCGGTGATCGGCGAGGCGGTGACCGTCGGCGCCACCATCTTCAAGGACGGCCACGATCCCTTGGGCGCGCGGGTGCGCTGGCGACCCGTCGGCGACCGCAAGTGGCGGGACGAGCCGATGCGCCTCGTCGCGCCCGGCCTCGACCGCTGGGAGGCGGTCGTCGAGCCCACCGACCTGGGCCGCCACGAGCTGGTCGTCGAGGCGTGGGTCACCGGCGACGGCACCGCCGGTGCCGGGCACCCGACGGCGCACGCCGACGCCCACCACACGGCCTCGGAGCCCCACCCCCTCTGGGTCGACCGGGAGCGGGCGCTCGTGGGGGCCTGGTACGAGCTCTTCCCGCGCTCGGAGGGCGGCCTGCGCGGCGCCGTCCGCCGCCTCGATGCGGTCGCGGCCATGGGGTTCGACGTGGTGTACCTGCCGCCGATCCACCCCATCGGCCACACCGCGCGCAAGGGACCGAACAACACGCGTACCGTCCGCCCCGGCGACCCCGGGAGCCCCTGGGCCATCGGCGACGAGTCGGGTGGGCACACGGCGATCCACCCCGAGCTCGGCGACATCGACGACTTCGACGCGTTCGTCGCGGCCGCCGATCGCCTCGGCATGGAGGTCGCGCTCGACTACGCGCTCCAGTGCTCGCCCGACCACCCCTGGGTGCACGAGCATCCCGAGTGGTTCCACCACCGTCCGGACGGCACCATCCGCTACGCGGAGAACCCGCCGAAGAAGTACGAGGACATCTACCCGATCAACTTCTGGCCCGAGCCGTCAGCCGCACGCGCCGCGCTGTGGGACGCGTGCAAGGGCATCCTCGACTTCTGGATCGGCCACGGCGTGCGCGCCTTCCGCGTCGACAACCCGCACACGAAGCCGATCGCGTTCTGGGAGTGGCTGATCCCCGCGGTGCAGCGCGACCACCCCGATGTGATCTTCCTGGCCGAGGCGTTCACCCGGCCGCCGATGATGGCCAAGCTGGCCGAGGTCGGCTTCAGCCAGAGCTACACGTACTTCACATGGCGCACGTTCAAGGACGAGCTCATCGCGTACCTCGAGGAGCTCTGCCACGGGCCGAAGGCCGACTACATGCGGCCCAACTTCTGGCCGAGCACGCCCGACATCCTCAGCGGACCCCTCCGGCTCGGCCCGCGTGCCGCGTTCGAGCTGCGTCTGGTGCTCGCGGCCACGCTGGTGCCGTCCTACGGGGTCTACAGCGGCTACGAGCTGCTCGAGAACGCGCCGGCATCCGAGTTCAACGAGGAGTACCTGCACTCCGAGAAGTACGAGGTGAAGGCGCGCGACTGGCACCGGCCCGGTTCCCTCGCGCCGCTCATCACCCGCCTGAACGACATCCGCAGGCGCCATCGCGCCCTCGCCGAGCTCCGCAACCTCCGGTTCGTGCCGGGACGCAACGACGCGATACTCGCCTACACCAAGCGCGCGGCCGAGGGCGGCGACACCGGATTGGACACCGGATTCGACGACGTCGTGCTGACCGTCGTCAACCTCGACCCCCACCGGGCGCACGAGGACGTGCTCGCGCTCGACCTGGCCGCGCTCGGCCTCCCCGTCGACGCGCGCTTCGAGGCCCACGACGAGCTCACCGACACCACCTACGTGTGGAGCGGCCCGGAGCCCTACGTGCGCCTCGACCCCGAGGTCGGGCCCGCCCACGTGCTGCACCTGCGGACGATCGCGTGAGCCGGGTCACGTGATGTCGCCCCTCACGCCCGACGACCGCTGGTACCAGCGGGCGGTGTTCTACGAGGTGTTCGTGCGCGGCTTCTTCGACGCCAACGGTGACGGCACGGGCGACCTGCGGGGGCTCACCGAGAAGCTCGACTACCTCGAGTGGCTGGGCATCGACTGCATCTGGCTGCTGCCGTTCTACCAGTCGCCTCTGCGCGACGGTGGCTACGACATCAGCGACTTCTTCACGTGCCTCCCCGAGTACGGCGACCTCGGCGACGCCGTGCAGCTGGTGGAGGACGCGCATCGCCGCGGCATCCGCGTGATCGCCGACCTGGTGATGAACCACACTAGCGACGAGCACCCGTGGTTCGTGGAGAGCCGCCAGGACCGCACGAACCCGAAGGCCGACTGGTACGTCTGGGCCGACGACGACCAGCGCTGGTCCGAGGCGCGCATCATCTTCGTCGACACCGAGAAGTCCAACTGGACGTGGGACGCGGCCCGCCAGCAGTACTTCTGGCACCGATTCTTCGGGCATCAGCCCGACCTGAACTACCGCAACCCCGAGGTGCAGGACGCGATGCTCGACGTCGTGCGCTTCTGGCTCGACATCGGACTCGACGGCTTCCGCCTCGACGCCGTCCCTTATCTCTACGAGCGCGACGGCACCGGCGGTGAGAACCTGCCGGAGACGCACGAGTACCTCAAGCGCCTGCGCAAGGAGGTCGACGCCGCGTTCCCGGGCAAGGTGCTGCTGGCCGAGGCCAACCAGTGGCCCTCCGACGTCACCGACTACTTCGGCGACGGCGACGAGTGCCACATGGCCTTCCACTTCCCGCTCATGCCGCGCATGTTCATGGCCCTGCGCCGCGAGCAGCGCTACCCGATCACCGAGATCCTGGCGCAGACGCCCGAGGCACCCGACGGGTGCCAGTGGGGGATCTTCCTGCGCAACCACGACGAGCTCACTCTCGAGATGGTCACCGACGAGGAACGCGACTACATGTGGGCCGAGTACGCCAAGGACCCGCGGATGAAGCGCAACCTCGGCATCGGGCGACGTCTCGCGCCGCTCATCGACAACGACCGTCGCGTCGGCGAGCTGTTCCACGCGTTGCTGTTCAGCCTGCCCGGCAGCCCGATCCTCTACTACGGCGACGAGATCGGCATGGGCGACAACATCTACCTGGGTGACCGCGACACGGTGCGGACGCCGATGCAATGGTCGCCCGATCGCAACGCCGGCTTCAGCCGGGCCGACTTCGCCCAGCTGTACCTGCCGCCGCTGATGGACCCCGTGTTCGGGTACCAGGCGGTGAACGTCGAGGGCGAGATGCGCGACCCGAGCTCGTTCCTGCACTGGTTGCGGCGCATGCTCGAGGTGCGCAGCCACCATCCCGTGTTCGGCACGGGCAGCTTCGAGGTGCTCTCGGCCGAGAACCCCTCGGTGCTCGCGTTCGTGCGGGAGCGGCCGGCCGACGAGGACGGCGACGGCGACATCGTGCTCTGCGTCAACAACCTGAGCCGCTTCGCCCAGCCGGTCGAGTTGCAGTTGGGCCGCTTCGCGGGTAAGACCCCGGTTGAGCTGGTGGGGAGGGTCCCCTTCCCACCCATCGGCGAGCTCCCATATCTCTTGACGCTCGGACCGCACTTCTTCTTCTGGTTCGAGCTGGTTGACCTCCCTTGATCGCACCCGACGTCCTGGCCAAGGCCCTGATCGAGTTCCTCCCCCGGCAGCGTTGGTTCGCTGCCGGCGAGGCGCCGGTCGGCGACGTGGCCGTCGTCGATCTCGAGGTCCTCCGCCGGGCCTGGCCCGCGCTCGTGTGGGTCGAGGCGCGGGTGGGGACGGGAGCGTCAGGCGATCGCTACCAGGTGCTGGTGGCGCTGCGGCCGAGCGGCGAGCCCGCACCGTTCCTGCAGGGCCACCCCGACCTCACGCTCGGCGAGCTCGACACCGACGCCGGCCCCGCGTACGGCTACGACGCCCTCGTCGACCCCGACCTCGCGGTCGAGCTGGTGCGCATCATTGCGCCCGACGAGGACGTGACGCGCGCACGGCTGGTGCCGGGGGAGCAGTCGAACACGTCGGTGGTCATCGACGAGCGGCTGTTCCTGAAGGTGTTCCGCCGCCTGCATGCGGGGCCGAACCCCGAGGTCGAGGTGACGCGCGAGCTGTTCGAGCGGGCGTTCCTGCACGTGGTCGAGCCGGTGGCCGAGTGGCGGCGCGGCGACACCGACCTCGCGGTGCTGCAGGGCTACCTCGGAGGCGGTGTCGACGGGTGGGCCATGGCGCTGACCTCGCTGCGCGACCTGTTCGCGGTGCAGGAGACCCAGCCCATCCCCATCATCTCCGACACGGATCCCGTGCCCGAGCCGGTCGACCCGTCCGCCGCCGGGGGCGACTTCTCCGGCGAGGCCGAACGGCTGGGCGAGATGACGGCCGCGCTGCACGTTGCGATGGCCGACGTGTTCGGTCGGGCGCGAGGCGATGCGGGCGTCTGGGCCGACACGATCGACGATCGGCTGCGACGCATGCAGCACCGCGAGATAGATCGCGACGGAGCGCAGGCGCACATCGAGGCGCTCCGTCGGATCGACGATCCCGGACCGTCCATCCGGGTGCACGGCGACTACCACCTCGGTCAAGTCATGCGCACCGACGAAGGTTGGTACGTCCTCGACTTCGAGGGCGAGCCCGCGCTCACGATCGAAGCGCGGCGCCGGCCCACCTCGGCGCTGAAGGACGTCGCGGGCATGTTGCGGTCGTTGCACTACGCGTCGATGGTGGCCATGTTCGAGCGCGACGAGGAGCACACCACGGAAGCCGCGGCCTGGGAGCAGCGCAACCGCGAGGCGTTCCTCGCGGGGTACCTGCCGCGGGCGCGGGCCGCCGGCGTGGTTCCCGACGACCGAGCCGCGACCGCGGCGGTGCTGGCGGCCTTCGAGACCGAGAAGGCGCTGTACGAGCTCGGCTACGAGCAGGCGCACCGGCCCGACTGGGCCCGGATCCCGCTCGCCGCCCTGCGCCGCCTGTCCCTCGCGTAGTGCACGTCACCGGGCTCCGCGACCCGCACCGCCTCCTCGGGCTGCACCACGAAGGTGACCGGGTGGTCGTCCGCGCGTTTCGTCCCGATGCGACGGCCGTGTCCGTCGTGCTCGACGGCGGCACGCGCGTCGTCGCGCGTCGAGCGCAGGAGGACGGGCTGTTCGAGGCGGAGCTCCCCGGGGATCGCGGGAGCGCGCTCGCGTACCGGCTCGAGGTCGAGTACGGCGAGCACACCCTCGTGGTCGACGACCCGTACCGCTTCTGGCCCACGTTGGGCGACATCGATCTGCACCTGTTCGGAGAGGGCCTGCATCGCACGCTGTGGCGACACCTCGGCGCGCACGCGCGGGTGCACGAGGGCGTGGCCGGCACCGCGTTCGCGGTCTGGGCGCCAAACGCTCGCGGCGTGCGCGTCGTCGGCGACTTCAACGCGTGGGACGGGCGCGTCCACCTCATGCGCATGCTCGGGTCGTCGGGCGTGTGGGAGCTCTTCGTCCCGGGCGTGGGGCCGGGCGCCCGGTACAAGTACGAGCTCGTCACCGCCCACGGCGAGGTGAAGCTCAAGGCCGACCCCTTCGCGGCGGAGGCCGAGCAACCACCCGGCACCGCCAGTCTGGTGTCGACGTCGGACCACGTCTGGGGTGATGACGCGTGGCTGGCGGCGCGCGCGGCCGCCGACCCGCTCCGGCGGCCTCTCTCGATCTACGAGGTGCACCTCGGGTCTTGGCGGCGCGGCCTCGACTATCGCGCCCTGGCCGAGGAGCTGCCCCGCTACGTCGCCCACCTCGGCTTCACCCATGTCGAGCTCCTGCCCGTCGCCCACCATCCGTTCGCCGGCTCGTGGGGCTATCAGGTCACCTCGTACTACGCGCCGCTCTCGACCTTGGGCCGGCCCGACGACTTCCGCCACCTCGTCGACCGGCTGCACCAGGCGGGCATCGGCGTGATCGTCGACTGGGTCCCCGCGCACTTCCCGAAGGACGACTGGGCACTGGCCCTCTTCGACGGCACCGCGCTCTACGAGCACGCCGACCCCCGGCAGGGTGAGCATCCCGACTGGGGAACCCTCGTCTTCAACGTCGGGCGCAACGAGGTGCGCAACTTCCTCGTGGCCAATGCCCTCTACTGGGTCGAGGAGTTCCACGTCGACGGCCTGCGCGTCGACGCCGTCGCCTCCATGCTGTACCTCGACTACTCGCGTCAGGAGGGCGAGTGGGTGCCCAACGCCCAAGGCGGGCGCGAGAACCTCGAGGCCGTCGGGTTCCTGCAGGAGACGAACGAGGTCGTGTACGGCCTGCACCCCGGCGTGATGACGCTGGCCGAGGAGTCGACGGCGTGGCCCGCAGTTTCGCGGCCGACCGACATGGGCGGCCTGGGCTTCGGCTTCAAGTGGAACATGGGCTGGATGCACGACACCCTGCAGTACTTCTCGACCGACCCCGTGCATCGGAAGCACCACCACGACGAGCTGACGTTCGGGCTGCTCTACGCCTTCAGCGAGAACTTCGTGCTGCCGTTGTCGCACGACGAGGTGGTGCACGGCAAGGGATCACTGGTGGGAAAGATGCCCGGCGACGCGCCCGCGCAGGTCGCGCACCTGCGTACGCTGCTCGCCTGGATGTGGGCCCATCCGGGCCGCACCCTGCTGTTCATGGGCGGCGAGCTCGCCCAGTGGCGGGAGTGGTCGCACGACACCGGCCTCGACTGGTACCTGCTCGACGACCCCGTCCACCGGAGCGTGCACGACTTCGTCCGCGCGCTCAACCTGATCGCGCGCGACGAGCCTGCGCTCTGGGAGCGCGACTTCGACGAGAGCGGCTTCCGCTGGATCGTCGCCGATGACGCCGACCACAACGTCTTCGCGTTCGCCCGTTTCGACTCGTCGGGCGAGCGGGTGGTCGTGTGCGTCGCCAACCTGGCCGACGCGTCCTGGCCGTCGCACCGCGTCGGCCTGCCGCGCGGTGGCCGCTGGGTGGAGCTGCTCGACACGTCGGGCCCGTCGCCCACGGGCGTGCTCGACACCGAGCCGGTGCCATGGAACGGGCTGCCGCAGTCGGTCGCCCTCGACCTGCGGCCGCTCGAGGTGATGTGGCTCGCCGGCCCCCCTCCCGTTCTCTGAACGATCGAGGTGGTCAGAGCCAACGGCGAGCGTTCAGAGAACGTGGGATTCAGGCCGAGCCCTCCACGCGCGCCTTCAGGTTGCGCAGGTTGCGCCTCCAGACCCGACGCAGGACGACCGCGCCCGCGACCGAGCCCGGCCACGCGCCCATCCACAGCGGGAAGGTGAGTCGTTCCTCCCACGTGAAGCGCGTGCGCCCGTGACGGCGGCCGTCGAGGGTGAAGCGCCCGGTGCCGGTGACGAGGCCGACGTGGCGGATGCCGATCACCCGTCCCTCGCGCCATTCGGTGATCTCCATCCGGTCGGTGAGGCGGAAGGGCCCGACGCGGGTGTCGCAGTCGAAGGTGGTGCCGACACCTCTGCGGGAGCGCGACGTGAAGTGGATGGCGATCGCGTCCTCCATCCATTCGACGTGCGATGCAATGTCGCGGACTGTCGCCCACACGCGGTCGCGCGAGGCGTCGATCGTGGTGCTCACCCGGACCCGCGACATGTCCCAGTGTTGCGTGCCCCGGTGTCGCGTTTCCCGTTGCGCGCCGGCCGACCTGGGACAATGGTCCCTCCGATCGCCGTCGAGAGGTAGTTGTGGCCGACCCGCCCCCCGAGCCGACTCCCTGGTCACCGCTCGAGCCCGCACCTGCTCCCGCGGCGCCCCCCGGCTACGTCCCACCGCCCGGCTACGGTCCGCAACCCGGCTACGGACCGCCACCTGGCTACGGACCGCCCCCGGGGTGGGTACCGCCGCCCCCGCGGCCCAAGGCCGGGAGCGCCCGCACCGGCCCGCTGCCGCTGCACCCGATGGGTGTGGGCGACATCCTCGACGGCGCGTTCAAGCTGTTGCGCGCGAACGCCCGCTCGGTGGTGTTGATCAGTGGCGCGCTCATCGTGCCGATGTCGTTCATCACCGCCTTCCTCGGGCGCCACACGCTCGGCGGCCAGAGCATCTTCTCGGTCCTCGATGATCCGTCGGCGGTCGACCAGAGCTCGGCGCGCGCCGGTGAGATCGTGCTTCTCTACGGATCGGTGCTGGCCCGCTACGTGCTGTTCCCCTTCTTCATCGGGGCCGCCCTCAGCCCGATCGTCGAGGCCTCGTACCTCGGCGGTGAGCGGACGGCCGGCGAGGCGCTCCGGATCACATCCCGCGTCCTGCCCGCGCTCATCGGGGCCTGGCTGCTCTGCCGTCTGTTGTGGACGTTCAGCGTCGTGTTCTGCATCCTTCCCGCGTTCGTCGTCAGCGCGTTCTTCGTCGTCGTCGCGCCGGCGCTGGTGATCGAGCGGCTCGGGGCGGTGGCGGCCATGCGGCGCTCGATCCGACTGGTGCGCCCGATGTTCTGGCGGGTCCTGCTCATCTCCATGCTCGCCGGCGTGATCGGGTACTTCGTCAACAACGCGCTCGGAACGGTGCCGCAGCTCGCCGCCGTCGCGATCGGCACGCAGTACGCCTGGCCGCTCCTCGCCGTCGGCGAGATCGTGGGCTCGCTCGTCACACTCCCGTTCGTGGCGATCGTCGCCGTCCTGCTCTACTACGACGCGCGCATCCGCCACGAGGGCTTCGACCTGCAGCTCATGGCGGCCGACCTGGCCCGGGGTGGCAGCGCAACGTAGGCGGGGCCTCGTTCTGTCCCGCGCCGCGCTCGTGTTCCTCGCCGCGCTCGTCGCGCTCGTCGCGCTCGCAGGCGCGCCGGCTCGCGGCGACGAGCTGCCTACGCCTCAACGATCGCCCGACGAGGTCCACCGCACCATCCGCGAGGTGCTCCGCCGCCGGGAGTTCCGGCGAGAGTCGCCGACGGTCGTCGAGCGCGCCCGTCGCTGGGTGCGCGACCAGCTCAGCCGCCTCCTCGCGTCACTGTTCCGTGGCGACCGGGGCACGGTGCTGGCGTGGATCATCCTCGGTGGGCTGCTCACGGTCGTGATCGTCCTCAGCGCGCGCTTCGCCCGCTCGATCACACCCGACCCCGGTCGTGCGATCGCGGTCTCGGTCGCGCCGCGCCGCTCGGCTGGTGAGTGGCGGGCGGAGGCCGACGCGCACGAGCGAGCAGGCGAATGGAAGCTCGCGTTGCGGGCCCGCTACCGCTCGCTCGTAGCGGACCTCGCGTCCCGTGGTCTGGTGGACGAGGTCCCGGGGCGCACCGCAGGTGAGTACCGGGCCGAGGTGGCCGAGACGGTGCCCCGTGTGGCTTCGGAGTTCGCGGGCGCCACCGAGCTGTTCGAACGCGCGTGGTACGGCAACCGCCCGACGGGCGCCGACGACGCGGCCAACTTCCGCGACCTCGAGCAGACCGTGCTCACCGGGACGCGGGCATGAACGGTCGTCGGGTGACGTGGCGTGGGTGGCTGCCCTACGTGCTCGTCGTGGTCTCGGCCCTGCTCATCGGATACGTCGGTGGAGCGCCGGACCGCGGCGGCGCGCCGCTCGACCCGACGTCGGCCGCCCCCGACGGCACCAAGGCGCTCGTCGACACCCTGCGCGCGCTCGGCGTGGAGGTCACCGTGGGGCCTGCGGCGCCGAACGCCTCGACGACCACGGCGCTGCTGCTCTCAGATCGGCTCGTCGACGCGCAGATCCGTCCCGTCTACGACTGGGTGCGAGCCGGCGGGACGCTCGTCGTCGCCGATCCCAGCTCCCATTTCTCCATCACCCGTCCGACCGGGCGCACGCTCGTGGGCTTCATCGAGCCCGAGCTCGAACGTCGGTGCGACGAGCCCGCGCTGCGTGACGTCGATCGCGTGCTCGTGCCCAACGGTCAGCTGTTGCGCGTGCCGAAGGGCGCCTTCGGTTGCTTCACCCAGGGGTCGACGTCCGCCTTCCTCGTCTCGGCTCCCGTCGGACGCGGGCGGGTCGTGCAGCTCGGTGGGGCGGGCGGGTTCATCAACTCTCGTCTCGGCAAGGTCGACAACGGTCTCCTCGCCGCCACCCTGCTCGCGCCGCGGCGCGACAGCCGCGTGGCCGTGCTCCAGCCCGCGGTCGCAGGTGACGGCGCCAAGTCGCTCACCGACCTGGTGAGCCCGCGCGTGAAGCTGGCCCTTCTGCAGCTCGCGATCGCGTTCGGGATCGTCGTGCTCTGGCGGGCGCGGCGCCTGGGCCGGCCCGTGCTCGAGGTCCAGCCAGTGCACATCGCGGGGTCAGAGCTCGTCGCCGCGGTGGGGAACCTCCTGCAGCGGGCCAAGGGCCGGCCCCGCGCCGCGGCACTGCTGCGCGACGACCTGCGACGCACCCTGGCCGACCGGCTCGGCCTGCCGCCGGACACTCCGCCCGACCGGGTGGCCGACGCGGCAGCGGCGCGCACCGGCGTCGCCACCGAGCGGGTGCGCGCCGCGCTCGAGGAGCCGCCACCCGCGACCGAGGAGGACCTCGTGGTACTCGCCCAGACCGTGGAAGCCATCCGCCGGGAGGTCACCCATGCCCGATAGCCGCGACACCGCCGCTGGTGACACCGCCGGCAGCGACCCACGCGACGCCGTGCTGCGCGTGCGCAGCGAGGTCGCCAAGGTCGTGGTGGGTCAGGACGCGGCGCTCACGGGCCTCGTCGTCGCCCTGCTCGTGCGCGGCCACGTCCTGCTCGAGGGCGTCCCCGGCGTGGCCAAGACACTCCTCGTCAAGGCGCTGGCCGCCGCGCTCGACCTCGACTTCAAGCGCGTGCAGTTCACGCCGGACCTGATGCCGTCGGACGTCACCGGTCAGGTCATCTACGAGCAGCGCGACGCGTCCTTCCGTTTTCGCGAGGGCCCGGCGTTCACCAACCTCCTCCTTGCCGACGAGATCAACCGCACCCCGCCGAAGACACAGGCGGCGCTGCTCGAGGCCATGGAGGAGCGGCAGGTGTCGGTCGAGGGCGACGCCCACCCGCTCCCCGATCCCTTCGTGGTCGTGGCGACCCAGAACCCGGTCGAGTACGAGGGCACCTATCCGCTCCCCGAGGCCCAGCTCGACCGCTTCCTGCTCAAGCTGGTCGTCAGCTATCCCACGGCCCAACAGGAGGAGGCGGTGCTCGCCCGTCACGACCAGGGCCTCGACCCGCACGACCTCGCGGCCGCCGGCGTGCGCCCGGTGGCGGGAGCCACCGACCTGGCCGCGGCGCGCAAGCTCGTGGCCGCGATCACGACCGAGGTGGCGGTGCGCAACTACATCGTCGCCATCGCCCGGGCCACGCGCGACTCCCCGTCGCTCGGGCTGGGCGTGTCGCCCCGCGGCGCGGCCATGCTGCTGTGGGCGGCGAAAGCGTGGGCATGGCTGGCGGGCAAGCCGTTCGTCACGCCCGACGAGGTGAAGGCGGTCGCCAAGCCTGCGCTCCGTCACCGGATCGAGCTGCGACCCGAGGTGGAGCTCGAGGGCGTCACCACCGACGGGGTGCTCGACGGCATCCTGGCGTCCGTCCCGGTCCCGCGCTAGCGATGCCCGTCCCGACCTGGCGGCTCCCGGTGGCGGCGGCTGCCCTGTCGCTCGTCGTGCTCCTGCTGCCGCTCCACCCTGCGTGGTTGAGCGTCGTCGGCGTCGACGGGGTCCTGCTCGCCGTCGCCGTCACCGACTGGCTGCTTGCGGTGCGACCCGCCGCCGTCTCGGTCACGCGCGAGCTCCCCGGCATCGTGCCCCTCAACGGCCGGGCCGAGGTGGTGTGGCGCGTCGACAACCCGAGCCCGCGACAGTTGAACCTGCGGCTGGCCGACGAGCTCGCGCCGTCGCTGCGCGCCGCGTCGCGGCGGGCGCGGTTGGCCGTGCCATCGGACGGCCGTGCGAGCGCGCGCACCGAGCTGCAGCCGTCGAGACGGGGCCGCTTCATACCGAGCGAGGTCGTCCTGCGCGTGGAGGGCCCCTTGCGGCTGGTCGCGCGCCAAGGCCGTCGGGAGCTTCAGGGCTCGATCCGCGTCTACCCCCCGTTCCGGTCACGCGACGAAGCCGAGCTGCGCATCAACAAGGCGCGCATCCTCGAGATCGGTCTTCGGTCGGCTCAGGGACGCGGTGGCGGCACCGAGTTCGACTCGCTGCGCGACTACTCGGTCGACGACGAGTTCCGCCGGATCGACTGGGCCGCCACCGCCCGCGCCGCCCGACCGATCGTCCGCACCTACCGCGCCGAGCGCAACCAGACCGTGGTGCTGCTGCTCGACGCGGGCCGGCTCATGGCCGGACGGGTCGACGACGTGGCCCGGCTCGATCACGCGATGGACGCGGTGATGATGCTCACCGCGGTGGCCACGCGCCTCGGTGACCGTGCCGGTCTGGTGGCGTTCGACCAACGCGTGCGGGCCGTCGTGTCGCCGGGTCACTCGCGAGACCAACTGAGCCGCGTGACCGAGGCCATGTACGCGCTCGAGCCCGAGCTGGTGGAGAGCGACTATCGGGGCGCGTTCGCCGAGACCCTCGCCCGCTTCCGCCGACGGGCCCTGCTCGTCGTCTTCACCGAGCTGTCCGAGCAGGCGATGGCCGAGACGCTGCTACCCGCCCTCCCGCTCGTTGCACGCGACCATCTCGTCGTGGTGGCGAGCGTGCGCGACCCGGAGGTGGTGCGGTGGGCGCGGTCGTCGCCCACCGATGGCGGCGGCGCGTACCGCAAGGCAGCCGCGGTCGCCGGTCTCGACGAGCGCCGGCGGACGGTGGCGCGATTGCGCGGCCTCGGCGCGACGGTCGTCGACGCGCCGCCCGGCCGGCTCGCCCCTCAGCTCGCCGACGCCTACCTGCGGGTCAAGGCGACGGGTCGCCTGTAGGGCCTTTCTTGTCGTGGTTGGCCGTCCCAAGGACCGCTGCGTACGCCAAGAAGCGGCGGTCGTCGACACCCAATCGGGCAGACTGCTGCGATGGAGCCAGCAGACGTCCTCGACAACGTCCGCCAGATCGCCGACCGGTTCGCCGCCGATCGGAGGGC